>Ga0207797_1003160_pt1 | contig 11091 bp, 8 predicted proteins | sample PRCRCaboRojoPR_6_FD_187275 | JGI IMG/M metagenome (GOLD analysis project Ga0207797, IMG submission 187275) | Marine sediment microbial community from Cabo Rojo, Puerto Rico - PR CR 10% Liquid 1 (SPAdes) | ecosystem: Environmental > Aquatic > Marine > Coastal > Sediment | place: Cabo Rojo, Puerto... | reverse complement strand
CGCCGATGAAATGCGGCGGTGGGACACCGTGGGCATCGACTGCATGGCCATGAACGTCAACGACGCCCTCTGCATGGGCGCTCGCCCCCTGGCCTTCGTCGACTACCTCGCCATGGAACAGACAGATGAACAGAAGGCAGCAGACATCGCCCGTGGACTGCGGCGCGGCGCCGACCAGGCCGGCATTCCCATTCTGGGCGGCGAAACCGCCACCCTGCCAGAGGTCATCAGGGGCTTCGACCTCGCCGGAACATGCGTCGCCGTCGTCGAACATGAGCTGCCCCGAGACATCAGGCCGGGCGACGTCATCATCGGGCTGCGGAGCAGCGGCCTTCACTCCAATGGCTACACGCTCGCCCGAAAGGTGTTCACCGAAAACGGCTATGACTACCACGAGACCCTCCCCGGCACCCGGGAGGCAATCGGCGACGCGTTGCTCGAGCCCACCCGTATCTACGTCCGGGAAACCCTGGCTTTATGGGACGAAATAGATGTCAGGGGCATCTCACATGTCACCGGCGGCGGCCTCCGCAACCTCAAGCGTCTCTCCAGCGATGTCTGCTTCTCCATCGACGAGCCGTTCGAGCCGCAGCACGTCTTCCAGGTCGTTCAGGAACTCGGGAACGTCGCCGACCGGGAGATGTACCAGACGTTCAACATGGGTATGGGCCTCGCCCTGGTCGTCGGGCCGGCAGACGTCGGCAGCGCCCTCGACATGCTGGCCCGCCATTCCGACATGGACGCCAAAATCGTTGGGCATGTCACCGAGGGTGCAGGCGTCGAGCTGCCCGACCTGGAGCTGCGATACTAGCGCTTGTAGCCGATGGAACGCAAAAAATCCGTTCGCTCCGCCACGTCGTCCTCGTCCTCGACGCCCGTCGGGGCGTAGCCGTCGATGACGCCCAGGATACCCCGGCCCGTCTCGCCCTCGATGTCGCTCTCCACGACTATTATCCTCGCTGGGTTTGCCGTGGCGCAAAAAATATGGCAGACCTCGGGCACGTTTTTGATGGCGTTGAGCACGCTGATGGGGAAACAGTCGTCCAGGAAAACGATGAAGGAATGACCGGCGCCGATGTCCCTGGCGTTGTCAACCGCAAGCTGCTGCAGTTCCTCGTCGTTGCCGTCCGCCCTGACCAGGCGCGGCCCGGACGCCTCGCAGAACGCAAGGCCAAACCGGGCGCCGGGAACGGTGGCCAGCGCCTCGTAGAGGTCCTCCACGGTTTTGATGAAATGTGACTGCCCCAGGATGAAGTTCATGTCATCTGGCTTTTCTATCGCTATCTCTTTGATTTCCATGGTATCACATCAGTATATCCGTTGCCGCTTTTTAATCTTTAATCATCCACGGGTAGATACCACTGCATCGCCTCGACGACCTCGGCGCTGCACGTGGCCCGGCGGTAATCCTCCAGTGGCTGCCGGTTGAGCTGCAAAAAATGGGGGCCCCATTTGAACTTCGACATCACCAGTTCGGCGCCCTCCACGTCGCCGAGGATGTACAGTGCGGCGGCGAATGCCTCAGCCGTCGACAGCCTGGTTGGCTTTCCATAGTTGACCGGGTTGGCGGGCACCAGAAACGGCAACGCACGCGAGGGCATCTGCCGCTGCAGCGACCCGAACACCTCCTCCGCATGTTTCCAGGAGCAGTCCACGGCAACGATGGCAGTGCATCCTGCATCCTCTGACGACAACGCCCTGTCGGCCCGGGGGTCGAGGAGCACCCCGCTGCGGGGGAGCTCACGCCGCGAGGTGACAAGGATGGCGAGGTCGAACTGTGCCAGCCGCCGGGCGCTGCACTTCCGGGGGTCGTCCTGGTCGAGATGGAGGGCCAGCAGACGATATGAGGGCTGCACATCGTGATAACATCACCTGCTTTATATATGGCGTGGTATGGAAACACTTATGTTGCACCGCTGGATGTGCCGATGTGCGAAAGGCGATTGTGGCCTGGCTCACCCTGACGCTGCTCGTCGGGATGCCATCTGTGCAGCATATCGGGCAGCAGCAAGTGGAGCAGCCTACATCTTTTCCGGCTGCACCTACACCGGGCAACGCGGAGGGTTACACCTTTGCCCGGAACTATTCACAACTGGTGGGCTGGTACCAGGCGCTCGAGCAGCGGTTTCCTGGCTACCTGGAAACGTTCAAGGCCAACGAGCTCTATGGCACCGGCAGCGTTGCAGGCGGCTATGACTGCTGGTATGTCCGCGTCACCAACGAAAGCCGCGGGCTGGATAAGCCCGAGGCGCTGTTTCTCGGCAGCCCGCACGGCGTCGAAAAAATAGGCACAAACTGCCTGTACTGGTTCACCGACTGGCTGATGCGCATGGCCTACACCGACGAGTCTTGCCCCGGCTACGACACGGCATGGCTCCGCTGGCTGATAGACCACCGGGAGATATACATCGAGATAAGTCACAACCCCTGGGGCTACGACCACAACCGGCGGTGGGACCGCAACGGCTGGGACCTGAACCGGGAGGCCGACTACAACGGCCCCGGCGACTGGGGACCGTCCTCCTGCTGGCGCTCCGTTCCAGGAAAGACGCTGGTGCGCTTCGTCAACAACCACACCGTCCGGGTGGGCTGCGACTTCCATGAGGGCCTGCGCAAGCTCATGTACCCCTGGTTCAACTCGCACTGGCTGGTCAAGGGAGTGAGCCCGATAACCTGGACGCCGTACAACTATGCGCCGCCTGACTTTTATTTCTATGACGCGGCGTCGGTCCGCGCGGCTGACTACCTCGGCGACTTCGGCGGCGATCTGGCCGGATGGGATGTCGGGCCGATAACGAGCTTCGTGGACAGCATCGACGGCGCCCTTGTCTGCTGGGCATACGGCGCGGATGTTGCATCCAATCCACGGGAGGACCGCTACGTCAACGACGAAGCAAACGGGAACTATCCCGGCACAGGTATCATGTGGCATATCTACGAGGTCTACGACTACGAAAAAGACATCAACCGCTGGGAGCTCCTCGGCAACGACACCACCCCGGGCTTCGGCATGGAGATACGGCGCTACCTGCTCCACCAGATAGACCTGGCGCAGCCCTCTCTTCGCTGGACCGCCACGCCCGACGAACAGGTCGCTCCGGGAACGTACACGTTCCGATGGCAGGTCAACGGCAGCCTCGTCGTCGACCACACCATGCTGCAATGGGGCACCGACCCGGATCCCATCCATAATTACAGCCATACCACCCGGGATTACGACGAGCACGCGGGCGACTGGCAGGGCGGCACCGGCTGGCACGACGCCATGAACGGCAGCACCCGGGGGGTGACATACAGCGCCACCCTATCCTTCGACCAGCCCGGCGACTACTATGTCGTAGCGAAGGCACAGGTCGACCAGCGCTACGGCACCCCCCATGGACGCCTCTTCTACGGCAGCGAGCCCTATCTCAGGCTTGTCAGGGAGCGCACCGACCCCGATTTTTATGAGGCGCGGCAGGGCACCGACGGCCTTGAAGAAGTGCAGGGCCGGCTCTGGTGGCACAGCCCCATCATCCATGTCCATGTCGAATAACTTTTTTTAGATATATTTAAATAGTCAACAGGAGATATATGGGAGGAGGAACATGTCACATAGGGCGTTCAAGCGCCTTTTTTTGGTGGCGGCTGCCGTGGCGTGCTGCATCATGTTGATGCAGAGCGCAACCGCCGCCGACATGGACAACGACGGGCTGGACGACGCAGATGAGCAGCAGCTCGCTGAAACCTATGCGCCCCGTCTCTTTTTCGAGCGAAGCGAGGAGCTCTTTCCGGTCGCCGTCGACTATCATCTCGCCAATGCGAATCTCAACCGCAGCGACGGCGCCACCTCGACGCTGATAACCGCAACGCCGACAGCCGAGTCGCTCGGCGCATATGCCGCCGACACCTACTATCTCGACAACCGCAAGGGCACCATCAACGACACACGCATCGTCGACGACTACAAAACATATGCCGAAACGCATGACCCCGTCGTCTACGCCCATGTATTTCCCGGGGGCGAGGGCACCATCGTCCAGTACTGGTTTTTCTATGCCTTCAACATCGGGACGCTCAACACCCATGAAGGCGACTGGGAGATGATACAGGTCGTGCTCGACGGCGCCGGTGAACCGGTCGAGGCGATGTACAGCCAGCATCTCCACGGGCAGCGCGCATCATGGAGCCAGGTCGACCGGAGCGACACGCATCCCCATGTCTACGTCGCCCGGGGCAGCCACGCCAACTACTTCCGCTCCTACCAGGGCCTGCTCGGCTTGGCCAGCGACCACGTCGGCAAAAACGGCGACACCCTCGAGCATGGGGACTACACCCTGGTCATGCTCGGAGAACGGGGCACGGGCAACCACGAGGCAGCGCACAACTGGCTCGACTTCGGGGGCAAATGGGGTGACTACGGCGATGCAGATGACGAGGTGCGGGGCAAGCGTGGTCCACCCGGTCCTGCATTCCGCAGCGACGGTGACATGTGGGCCGGGGCCGCATGGGGCGAAGACCTGCCATCGCTCAACAGCATGATGCTATCGTTTGACTGGATATTTTACCATTTCACCATCATCTTTATCGCGTTGTTCGCCGCCGCCGTGGCAATCGCCGCCATGGTCATCTACCGCCGCCACCGCCGCGATGAGCTCCATCGCCCGTACACCTCGCTCCTAAGGATAGACGGCCTGAACATCCGCAGCGTGGGCAACATGCTCGCCATCGCGGGTATCATCCTCGGCGTTATGGCGCTCTTCTTTCCCTGGTACACCGTGGCTGCCGACATCGACGCCGGGGACTTCAGCACGCCCGGCAGGGTTGACATCATATCCATCGACGGCGTCGACGGCTTCCAGGTCAACCTGCTCGAGGAAAACAGCGGTATGATACAAATCGGGGCTATCCCGATAGCGTTTTCGCTCATCGTCGGTGCGGGCATCCTGCTGTTCGTGCTGGGCACGATCGGCGCCGGGCAGCAACGCGCCGGGCGGCGATATGTTTCCCGTGCCATCAGGTTCTGGGTCCCCGTGGTGCTCATCCTCGTCGCTATCATGTCGCTCCAGATGCTGGCTTTTTACCTCGAGGATGCCGGCGTCCCCGAAAGCACGTCGGGGGACATGGAGGAAATCCTTTCGACGCTTTCCTCGCGGCCGCTGGGCGGCACGACAACGCTGACGCTGCCCGAATACGGAACCGTTCATCTTGACTGGGGGCCGGGCGCCGGGTTGCTGCTCCTCATACTGGCCGGCGTGCTGCTGCTCGTCGGCGGCATCCTGCATTTCCGGGCGCCCAAAATGGACTAGGTGTCGTAGCCCATCTCCGCGAGCTTCTCCGGCAGATAGGTGTCGGTGACATAGTCGAGGCCATATTTGGCGAGGGCCTGCTGCTCCGACTTCTTTTTCATCCTGAGCTGGAGCTTTATCTCGTTTTTCCAGAAATCATCGTTGAATCGGGGGTCCGAGAGCTCGGACTGCAGCGCGGAGATGTCGCCCTGTGTCAGGTCATCGGTGGGCAGTTCATAGTTGTGTATGTCCGACGGCGTCACCCCGAGGTATTCCGCCGACGGCGTCGCCAGATACTCGGAAATATGCGCTGTTTTGATGGCGCCATAGGCGACCGATGCGAAAATCCGGTAGCTCCAGGGGTCGCCGTCGGTGAACACCACGACGGGCAGCTTGTGTTCCTCGTTCAGCCGCTTGATGAACCGTCGGGTGGAGCGAGCGGGCTGCCCCTTGAGATGCACCAGGATGGTTCCCGTCGATTCGTCGAAGCCGTTTTCGACGAGCCGGTCGAACATACCGCCGGTTTCCACGGCCATCACCAGGCTGGCGCCGGTCTCCCTGATTTTGACTTTTTCTTTCTCGACGTTGTAGGGAATCGAGTAGCCGCTGTCGCCGACGTCGTCCTGGCAGTGGATACGCCGCTTTTCTCCCTTCCGGGTGATTTCTTCCACGACGAGGTCGCCCATCACCCTGGCGCCGTCCTCCTCGGGGCGGAGGCTCATGTCCTCGCGGAGATGCTCCGTCAGGATTTCGAGGTCTTCGGCCAGCTTGTCGGAGTCGTTCTGCGACGAAAACTTGCCCTCCTCCCATCCCTCCGAGATGTAGTAGAGCTCCCTAAGCGTCGAGGACTTGCCGTCCTCTATCATGTCCTTGATGAAGTTGATGGTGTAGATGGTGCGGAGGAGCATCTGCGCGCCCGACAGTGAGGTTGCGCTCCTCGTTGTCACGTTGCTACCGTATTTCCAGACCCCATGCCGTTCGTCGAACTCGATGTTGGACTTGGTCCGCGAGGGCACCTCGAGCTCCGGGACCTGTTTACCGTCGAGGTCATTGTATATCTCCTCGGCCACCTTTTTCATCTCCCTGATGGCCGCCTGCTTTCGCTTTTCCATGCTATGTTCCCTCCCATTTTTCGACGCCGATCACGTTGACCGGGTTGATGCCCTCGACGTAGAGCTCCGTCTCGTCGAGGTCGCCGTCCTCGAGTTCGGAGAGCTGCAGCGACAGCCGCACCGTTTCGGCGGGCTGGAGCTTCGAGATATTCCAGCGGACGTATCGCTCCGCCTGCTCGTCGGGTTCAGGCGACGCTCCGGCGACCAGGCCGCCGTCGGGAAGTGCGGCGTAGAGCGCAAAGCTCTGCGGCTTCGCCTTGTAGTTGGTCACGTCGACGGTCACCGTCGTGATGCCATCCTCGTAGCTGATGCTGTCGTCGACCCAGACGATGTCCATGATCTTGATGATGATGTCGTCGATGGACGGCGTTGGTTTCCCGACGGTTTCGGCCGCTTTTTCTGCTATTTTCGGCAGGATTTTCGAGATGAGGATGAACTTGGTCTTCGCCTTTTCCTTTTTTTTCTGCTTGGACAGATGGCTGCGCATCCGCCGGCCGCACTGCTGCAGCGACAGCTTGACCTCCTTCTGTATCTCCTCGACGCTGGCGATTGCCTCCTTCGACTCCGAGGTGAACGGGATGTTGACAGATGACACGTGCACCAGGATGATGGCCGGGCCGCGGGGCATCCCCGAGCCGCCCTTCTGCTGGAGGCCGTAGCGCCGCCAGTTGGTGTCCTTGACCGCCTCGGTGATAACGCAGTCGCCCTCCTGGTAGAGCAGGGGCACGCGGTTGGCGAAGCGGAGCAGCTCGACCCGTTCATCGCGCGGCAGGTCGCCGCCGTAGACCACGCCAGTCTCGACGAGAAACGGGATGCCCGAGAACACGGCGGGGCTTCGCTTGTCGGTCGCGATGAACTCGGGAGAAAGTGTCTCCATTTCCTTGCGGAGCCCGCGCTTGATAAGCAGTTCCCCGATGGGGGACAGGCAGTCCGTGGCGGGTGACATCAGTTTCACCTGCCCGAAGGCTTTTACGATGCGCTTCGCTCGCTCCAGGGTCAGGCGCTGCGGGGTCAGCGATGCGTCGACCTCCGCCGTCTCCAGGATTTTTTTGGCTTTCTGGTGGCTGACCGAGGAGAACTCTTTTTTCAGGAACGAGGTCAGCTTGCGAGCGTCAGTCTGCTTTGCCATCTTCATGAACGTGCCGAGCTCGATGCCATAGGGATGCGGCTTGATTTCCTTCGGCTGCTCCGGCAGCGTCTCTGTCGCCCGCTCAAACACGGTTTTTTCGCCGTCTGGTTCCACCAGCGTTATCCGGGCGTGCGGGTTGACGATGGCCGTGCTCCGCAGATATTCATAGATGGAATGCTTGGTGTTGCGAACATATCGTCCCTTGGTGCACAGCTCGATGCGCGTCCCGCTCGGCTTGTCCCAGTGCACCATGTCGTCCTCGATGATATCCGGCCGGTTTTTCTTGGTGTCGATCATGAGCTGGCGGCGGTGAGCGGGATATCCCTCGCCAACCTTGGATATCACGACGGCGGGTTGCCCCGTCGTCAACTGCGCGTAGAGCACCGCCGCCGAGATGCCGATGCCCTGCTGCCCCCGGGACTGCTTCAGCGAATGAAACCGGGAGCCATACAGCAGCCGGGCGAACACGTGCGGAATCTGTTTTTTGACGATGCCCGGGCCGTTATCCTCGACGATCAGGCGGTATTCGTCGTCGCCCAGGTCCTCAATTTTAACGAACACGTCGGGGAGGATACCGGCCTCCTCGCATCCGTCCAGGGCGTTGTCAACCGCCTCCTTCACCGAGGTGATCAGTGCCCTCGTCGAGGTGTCAAAGCCCAGAATCTGCTTGTTTCGCTCGAAAAACTCAGCAACGGATATCTCCTTTTGCTTCTTAGCAAGACCCTCTGCAATAGAGCGCATCCATGCCTACATCTGACAGGTTTATAAAATCTTTACTCTTCCATGAGGTCCTCGGGCGCCTTAAACTTGCTGAAGGCATACGCGGCCTTGTCAACATATTCGCGGTTGTCCTTGAACCAGCGCTCCCACTGCCGGACCTTTTCCCTGCATGCCTCCAAATCCTGCTCGAGGTCCTCGTATACCCGGTACAGCTTCGCCAGCCGCTCCTGCTCCTTCTTGTACTGCCGCTCGAGCTCCTCGGCCTCCTCCTTGTACTTGACGTAGCCCTGCAATGGCTCGAGCTCCTGCACCCGTTTCCGCAGCTCCTCGGCCTCTTTTTTGTAGGGGATGTACTGCTGCAGGTCGTCGTTTTCCTTCTCAAGCGCCTCCTTCGCGGCGCTCACCCGCTCAAGCTCCCGCTGTGCCGCCTCCTTTACCTCCTGTTCCTCCTGGAGTTGCGCGCGGAGCTTTTCGACCTTTTCCCTGTCCTCCTCGAGCTCCTTGAGCGTGGCGACCTGTTTCTGCAGTTCCTCTATCTGGCTCTGCTGCTGCTCGCAGCGCTCCCGCCATCGCTGGTGCTTGCGCTCCATGTCGGCGAGGTCGTCCTCCTGGCGCTTGTAGGCATCCCAGAGCTTTTCCAGCCGCTCCTGCTCGAGGTCGAGCTCCTTGCGGCATTTCTCCTGGTCGCGGTAGGCCTCGATGGCCCGCTCCTCGGCCTCCTGTGCCTTGTTCTGCATCGCGTCGAGCATCTGCTGCAGCCGCTCAATTTTTTTGACGTCGATGAGCTCCTTCATCCGCTCGAACATCTCCTGCTCCTTCTGGGAGCCCTCCTCCATCGAATCAAGCTCGGACAAAACCCGTTGAAAGGTCTGTTTCAACTGTTCCACATCTTTCCCATACATGACCGTCTCAGCCATCCTATCAGCCTATGTAAGAATGATACAATGGATATTTAAAACTTCCTTACACCGGCATCGCCGCGACACCTCGGGTCGATACCTCCCCACCTGATAGCCCCTGCAAACATGCTCCAGCAGCGGGAGGAGGGAAGCAAGCCGAACGTCGCCAGGTGCAACACCCAGCTGCCGTCGTCCCATGCAGCCGCTACAGCCGCCGCCACCAGGGCTGCCGGTAGGCCTCCTTCAATGCCTGCCTGCCCAGGAGATACGGCCGAATGCCGCCCCGGGTGTACAGGTAGACCAGCAGGCCATAGACGATGGCGATCGCCGGCGCATACGGCGATGCACGATACAGCACCAGCGGCCACATCACCATGCCCACCAGGGTCGCCAGCCCCAGATAGCGCATCCGCCGCCGCATCGCCACGCCGACACCGAGCCACATGCCCGTCGCGCAGCTCAACAGCAGCATCCCGACGGCCAGCAGCGCCCGGTAGCCGCCCTCCACCGAAAACAATGAGTCCACCTGCTGCGTCACGATGACACCTGCAACAGAGGCAAAGCCAAGGCCCAGCGACGCGCCATACAAAACGACCCCCTCGTCCTTCTGGAAACGAGGGAGGTTGAGCACCACCAGCTTGGCGAGATGCTCAAAAAACGACAGAAACAGCGGAAACAGCAGCATCGTGTCCACCACGCCGAGCACCGCCCCCTGGAAGGGCGTCAGAAACCATATCTCCAGCGCATAGACCAGCGTGCCCATCCCGATGCCGCCCAGAAACGTCAAAAAAATGTATTTATCCTGAAACTTTTCCTCGTAGCCGCCCAGCGTGAAATACAGGATGAACAGCGCCGGGATGATGCCGATGGGAAGCAGCGCCGAGCCGATGTTCATGATGTCCGTATCATCCCATGCTATATAGTGATTTGCAGCCCGGACACACACCGCCCATTGCAGCCATGTCTTTCGAAAAATATTTGTTCACTCCGGCGCATAATGTATACGTGAACCAATGAAAAAAATGATGCTGCTTGCGGCCTGCCTCGCCGCCGTCCTCCTTCTCTCCCTCCTCGTCCCGCCTCACACCACGGGCATGCAAAAAGATGGTCATCCCTGCGGAACATCAGACGACCTGGTGTTCATCCATCACTCATGCGGCCAGAACTGGCTCAGCGATGGTCTCCACAGCGCGCTGCTCGCAAAAACCTATGTCGACGAACGCAACGACATCTACTACGGCACGGACATCCCGCCCGACACGGGCAGACCCGACTCGCTGGCGCCAGCCCCGGGCGACCGGACCGACATGGACCACTGGATACGATGGTTCAACGACTACCTCGGCGGGGTGCACACCCATGGCTGCGCAGACGGCGTCAACCACATCATCATGTTCAAAAGCTGCTATCCCATCAGCAACATCGTCGCCAACGGCACCGAACCCGGCGACCCGTTTGATGGCACCCAGACAATCGCCAACTACAAGGCCGTCTACCGGCATCCCAACGGCACCGGGCACACCTACACCCACGGCGGCTACACCTACCAGCCGCTCGAGGACATATTCGCGGCGCATCCAGACATCCTGTTCATCCCGGTAACCGCCCCGCCCCGCCATTATGCTCCCTCAGACGCAACCAACGACGCCCAGGCACACCGAGCCCGAGTGTTCAACACCTGGCTGAAACAGGACTGGCTCACCGGCTACAACACCGCTCACCCCGACCATGACAACGTCGCGGTCTTCGACTGGTTCGACCTCCTCGCCTACCCGGACAACCACAGCAGCCATCCCAACCGCCTCCGGGCAGCATATGGCGGCGAAAGCGGCAACTCGCATCCAAACACCGCTGCCAACCAGAACTCAACACAGGTTTTTGCCACCAATCCCGGCAGCTTCATCGACACTGCATGGAACGCGTTCAACGCATCCGACAGCACGCCGCCATCCATCACCGACATC
>Ga0207797_1003159_pt1 | contig 11091 bp, 8 predicted proteins | sample PRCRCaboRojoPR_6_FD_187275 | JGI IMG/M metagenome (GOLD analysis project Ga0207797, IMG submission 187275) | Marine sediment microbial community from Cabo Rojo, Puerto Rico - PR CR 10% Liquid 1 (SPAdes) | ecosystem: Environmental > Aquatic > Marine > Coastal > Sediment | place: Cabo Rojo, Puerto... | reverse complement strand
CAGCCCGATGTTCTCCCGGTCGAGGAACGACCGGTCGGTGGCGTCGGACTGCAACACGGTCGTCCGGGGGAGGTTCTCCGCCAGCCAGCGGGCGCGCTCCTCGTCGCGCTCGACAAGCCGCGGGCTGAACCCACGGTCCTCGAGCAGTCGCGCGACCTGATAGCCGATCTCGCCACCGCCGACGATGACCACCTCGCTCGGGCGTTCCTCCTCCGGCGCGATAGACGAGGAGAACTCGCGGGTCGAGTCGGGCGAGCCGATGACGACCACCTCGTCGCCGGGTTCGATAACTGTCTGGCCGGACGGGACGATGATGCGGTCGCGCTTGTCGCCATTCTCGCGGATGATGGCGGCGAACGTCAGTGAGTCGAACCGGTCGGCCTCCCGTACGGTCTGGTTCGCCACCGGCGAGTCCTCCGGGATGACGAACTCCGTCATCTGGACGATGCCGTCGGCGAACAGGTCGACGTCCTGTGCGGTCGGGAGGCCGATGACGCCGACGATGGTCTCGGCGGCGAGCAGGTCCGTACAGACCATGAAGTCGACGCCGAACGCCCCCTGGTTGGGCTCCCACGTCCGGAGGTACTGTGGCTTTTTGACGCGGGCGATGGTGAACGACGAACAGCAGGCCTTCGCCGTCCCCGAGACGACGATGTTCGTGTGGTCGTCGTCCGTGCTGGCGATGATGAGGTCGGCGTCGCCGATGCCGGCTTCCTGCAGGACGTCGACGTCCGTGCCGTCGCCGTGGATGGCGAGGACGTCGAGGTCGTAGGTGAGTTCGTCGACGCGCGCCGGGTCGTTGTCGATGACGACGACCTCGTGGCTGGACGCGAGGCTGGCGGCGATGCTCGACCCGACCTCCCCGGCACCGACGATCACGACGCGCAACGTGACCCCTCCATGCCCCGCCGGTGGAGGGGGCACGACAAGTGGGTTTCCATCCGACGGTCCCTCGGGACACGAACCGTTAAACGGTGTGCCGGAGTGAGAAGGCGTATGCACGAACTGCCGACGGAGTCTCACACGGTCCGGAGGGGAGCCTGAGATGTCCGCCGACAGCGAACGTCACCGTGACCTCCTCGCGCGGCCGCTCGTCGCCGTCGCCAACGACGAGGACGCAGCGGAGACGGCCCGCGCGTTCGCCCCGTACGCAGACGGCAAGGTGCTCGCGGTGAGCGTCGTCGAGAAGGCCGGCGGCGCCGTCGACAAGGCGCCGATGGAGGGCGTCGAAGCGGAGGCCGAAGCGGGGTTCGCCATCCTCCGTGAACGGCTGGGAAACGTCCAGACGGAGATACGCTACGGCACGGACGTGGTCGAGACGCTGCTGGAGGCGGCCCGCGACCACGACGCTTCGGCCATCGTCTTCACCCCCCGCGAGGGCGGCCGACTCGTCCGGTTCCTGACTGGCGACGTGGCCCTGCGACTGGTGACGGAGGCCGACCGGCCCGTCGTCTCGCTCCCCGTCCACGGGGAGGCGGCCGGGGAGGGGGACGCTGACATGGACGTCGACGCGGATGGGGACGCCACATGAGCGGCGAGACGGAGGAACTCGCGAAGGACCTCGGCCCGCTCGCGGCGCTCACCATCGGGGTCGGGACGATGATCGGCGCGGGTATCTTCGTCCTCCCGGGTGCCGCCATCGCGCAGGCCGGGTCGCTCGCGGTCGGCGCGTTCGTCCTCGGCGGCGCCATCGCCCTGCTCACGGCCCTCTCCGCGTCGGAACTCGGCACCGCGATGCCGAAATCCGGCGGTGCCTACTACTACGTCAACCGCTCGCTCGGGCCGCTGTTCGGCTCCGTCGCCGGGTGGGCGAACTGGATGGGCCTCGCGTTCGCCTCCGCGTTCTACATGGTCGGGTTCGGCGAGTACATCCGTGCCATTTTCGGCCTGCAGGGGACGCTCGACCTCGTCGTCGTGGAACTCTCGTACCTGAAGATCGTCGCGCTCGTCGGCGCGGCGCTGTTTATCGCCATCAACTACATCGGCGCGAAGGAGACCGGCCGGCTCCAGAACGTCATCGTCGTCATCCTCGTCGCCATCCTCGCCGTGTTCACGGTCATCGGCGCCCTCCGGGCCGACACCGCGAACCTCCCGGCCTCCCAGGGTCTCGGTCCGATGGTGACGACGACGGGATTCATCTTCGTCTCGTACCTCGGCTTCGTCCAGATCACGAGCGTCGCAGAGGAAATCAAGGACCCCGGCAAGAACCTCCCACGGGCGGTCATCGGGAGCGTCCTCATCGTGACCCTCATCTACGCGCTCGTGTTGTTCGTGATGAGCGCGGCGGTCGAACAGGGGTTCATCGCGGGGCTCCCGAGCGACCAGATCGCGGTCGTCGAGGTGGCCCGCGTCATCATCGGGCCGGTCGGCGCCATCGCGATGCTCGTCGGTGGCCTGCTGGCGACGGCCTCCTCGGCCAACGCCTCCATCCTCGCGTCCTCGCGCATCAACTTCGCCATGGGCCGCGACCGCATCGTCACGCCCGAACTCAACGAGATCCACCCCCGCTTCGGCACCCCCTACCGCGCCATCGCCATCACGGGTGCGTTCATTCTCGTCTTCATCCTCTTCGGCAACGTCCGCACCCTCTCGACGCTCGGGAGCATCCTCCACCTCATTATCTACGCCCTGCTCAACGTCGCGCTCATCGTCTTCCGCGAGACAGATGTGGTCGCGTACGAGCCGTCGTACACCGTGCCGTTCTACCCGTTCACGCCCATCCTCGGGGCCATCCTCTCGGCCGCGCTCATCGCGTTCATCGAGCCGACGTTCGTCATCGGCGTCGGTGCGGCGTTCGTCGTCTTCGCCGTCCTCTGGTACCTCGGCTACGCCCGCTCGCAGGCCACCGAACGGGGTGTCCTCTCGGAGTACGTCCTCTCGCGCTCCGACGAGATGCCGGACTCGGCGGTGGACGCCGTCGCCGCGGTCCAGCCCGACGGCGGCGAGTACCGCGTGATGGTGGCGCTCTCCAACCCGGAGACGGAGACTGACCTCATCTCGCTCGCCTCGGCCATCGCCAAGCAGGAGGGCGGCAAGGTCGTCGCCGTCCACACCGTGCAGGTGCCCGACCAGACCGCGCTCGCCTCGGGCGCTGAGCACATCGAGGAGTTCGACCCCGGTGCCGAGGAGCTGCTGGAGAACGCCCGCCGCGACGCCGAGACGTTCGGCGTCGAGGTCGAGACCCACACCGTCGTCACGCACCGTGGCGTCGAGGAACTGTACGCCGCGGCCAAGCAGTACGACGCCGACCTCGCCGTGATGGGCTGGGGCCCCGGCGACCGCTCGCGCGTCGAGGGCAGCATCGGCGAGATGACCGAGGCCGTCCCGTGTGACTTCCTCGTGCTGAAGGACCGTGGCTTCGAGACCGACCGCGTGCTCGTGCCGACGGCCGGTGGCCCGGACTCGGACCTCTCGGCGGTCGTCGCACACCACCTCCAGTCCGAGTTCGGCAGCGAGGTCACCCTCCTCCACGTCGCCGAGGACGAGGCCGAGGGCGAGGCGTTCCTCTCGGCGTGGGCCGAGGGCCACAACCTCGCGGACGCGACCCTGCGGGTCGAGACGGGCGACGTGGAGACGGCCATCGAACGCGCGGCCGCCGACGCGACGATGGTCGTCTTCGGCGCCACGGAGCGCGGCCTGCTCTCGCGGCTCGTCCGCGGCTCACTGGTCATGGACGTCGTGGACGACGTGGACTGTTCGGTGTTGCTGGCCGAGAAGTCCCGCAAGCGCTCGCTCCGCGAGCGACTGTTCGGCCTCGACTGACTCCATCTCGACTCTGTCGAAACCCTTCGAGAGTTATAGATTGAGTCGATAGTGTGCGTGGTTACAGACCCTCCCGAGGTCGCAGTTGCTCCGATCTGTCGAGCGAGCACTTCACCTCGCCTAGCGGGCCGTCTCGCGCTCTCTCTCAGCACTCGAAGCAACGCTACACGCTTCATCAGTCCGTAGCTCTGCAACGTCTCGACATTCGAAGAACACGACCGATCGAACACTCCTCGACGATGGCGTCGAGATGCCCCGTATTCGGAACGCGACCAGCCTCACCGAACTCCCTGCCCCGGCAGCGTCGTGCAAAGCGTTCGATGGACTCAGCGTGGCCGTCCTGCGGGGTTTCCCGATCCCTCCGTGTCACTGCTCCCGACAAACGGTGTTGCGGGAGTCGACCGAAATCGTGCCTCGAAGCAGTGCACGAAACGGGTAGAACTGACGACTCAGTGGCTGAGGGCCACACTCTTTGTCGATACTGGATCAGGCGTAATCCCCGTCGCCACGTCACAACGACCCGGAAACACGATACACAGGTCGCACCATCGCTCAGCAACCGCCCCGCAGCTGCAGTCAGAGTTCTGCTCGGTGACGGTGGAGACGACGGACAGCAAATTCGAGCACCGGCTCGCGAGAACGACATTCGTGGACTCGCGCTTGTACGGACTGCCCACCATCTCGATCGACCCCCGCAACCATCAGTATGGCCACCGTCTCGGTCACTCACCGATATGCCCAACGCTGGTACCATGGCCCCCGACTGCGAACTCGAAACGTGGGTTCTCATCCCCTCCAACGCTATCGTCCGGGTCGCTCCACCGTCGAGATCAAACGCAGCGTTCGGAGGAGGAACATCATGCTCTTCCGCATATACGACCACTGGTTGAAGGTCCCGACCAGATAGACGTCGATCGTGGGATTGTACAGCATGAACGCACTGCTCGCACCCAACCCTCCCCACGAGTGGAAGCGTTTGAAGAACGGCAACGGACGGATGCGGACGATACCGTAGCCGTAGTCGATTCCCTGCCACAGTTTGTTCCACTGTCGCATCTTCTGGAGCGTCTCGTCGGAGACGAGCTCCCCCTCGACCAGGGCTCGATGGAACCGGAACAGTTCTTCTGCGGTGTTTACCGTCTGCCCGCCGGCGTAGAATGCGCTGAACGAGCGCACGTCATCCACATCGATCTTCATCTCGTCGATGTAGAACGGGGCCGTTGGGAGCCCACTTTCCACGGCAGGGTCAGAGAACGGCGGTAAGTACGAATGCTCCATCCCCAACGGATCAAACAGGAACTCCGCCAGAGCCTCGTGATACGACTGCCCAGTAACGCTTTCGATGAGCAGGCCGAGCAAGTTGTACCCGAACTCCGAGTAGTAACAGTCCTCCCCAGGTGGGAAGTGCGGTTCCAGATTTCGTTTTGCCCACTCGATCGTCTCTTCCGGTTCCCACATCCGGTCCGGGTCCTCCAACATCTCGTCGAACAGTGTTTTCCCCTCGGGTGATTCTTCCAATCGGGTGTTCAAGAACATCTTCCCACCTTCGGGAAGGGAATGCGGGAGTCCGGACGTGTGACCGAGGAGATGACGGATGCTGATCTCGTCTGTGTAGTCTATGCCGTTGATCGTGTGAAGCCCGTCGAGAATCGACGCTGATAGGTACTCCGAGATCGGGTCACCGAAGCGCAGTTGCCCGTCGTCGGCGAGCATAGCCACGATTGTCGAGGTGAAGGTCTTGCCAATGCTGGCCGCGTAGTACGGTTGCTCTGGAGTCGCTTCGATACCCTCCGTCTGACCGGTGGCGAGATTCCAGTGAAGATCACGGCTGTCGGAATGGACCAGCACGTACGCGGAGTGGAGGTCGGTGTTATCTTCGACGACAGACTGTAACCTGGACTCCAGACGGGATCTGGCTTCTTGGCGTTCCATAATGGTCGAACATCATGTTCTGGGGGTTTTAAATGGTGGTACAGCCCCCGACTCTGGAGAACGTCTTCGACAAGAGATCGTCCCTCGAGAGCCCGTCGGGAAAGTCGGGGAGAGGAGTGGTCGGTCGGAGACTGGCCGGAACCGACGAGGACGAGGTGATCCCGGGACTCTGCCAGCGCCCTCGCATCGAGATGGTGGTTTTCTACACGACTCTCCCCTGAATCGAGCGACAGCGAAGCAGGTACTGTACGGTAGCCTCACGAGCATCAGTATCCTGAGAGGAGGGTCTCGACAGAGCCTCTCTCTCTCTCCAGTTCCTCTTTTTCCTGCCCACGCCCCCTCAGGCCGTGACGAGCGTCTGGTACTCCAGCCGCGAGGCGTCCTCGACGACGTGGCGCAGGAGCCCGAGCGCCGCGACCGACCGGTCGAAGTCGCCCAGCCTGGCGCTGTCGACGGCGTCCGCGCCGGCCAGTCGTGCCTCCAGCAACAGTCCCGGGTAGGGCATCCGCTTGAGTCGGTCGAGCGCCCCGCCGACCAGCGTCACCACGCCCCTCGAGTCACCCATCCCCGCCCGGTCGACCGCGACGTCGACCGCGTACGCGACGTCGTCGTACGGTGTCTGCCCGTGTCCCATGCCACCCGGACGCACGGCGTGGGATTGAGCCTCGCGTTGCCCGGCGCCAACCCCGCCCCGGCGCCGGCCGCTACCCCGCCCGCCCCACGGGCCTGACCCCGCGGACCTCGAACCGGGCCCCGCCGTCCTTGCTGTCGGTGGCCGCGACGGTCCAGCCGTGGGCCTCGACGATGGAGCGGACGATGGCGAGGCCGAACCCGGTCCCGTCTCGCGAGTCGGTGAACCCGTGTCGGAAGACGAGGTCGCGACGGTCGGCGGGGATGCCGGGTCCGTCGTCGGCGACGTAGAACCCGTCGTCGTCCGGGAGCGGCCCGACGCGGACCGTCGCGGACGTCTCGGTGCTGGCGTGGTCGGCCGCGTTCCGGAAGAGGTTCTCGAGCACCTGCGTGAGCCGCGAGGGGTCCGCGAGGAAGGCGAACGTCCCCTCCACCTCGAGGGTCGCCTCCCCGGTGTCCGCGAGGCTCCACGACCGCCCGACAACGGACTCGAGGTCCACGCCCATCGTCTCGCCCACGTCCTCACCCTGCTGGGCGAGCGTGAGCAGGTCCGCCACGAGCGTGCTCATCCGGTCGAGCGCCCGCTCGGCGCGGGCCAGCGCCTCCGGGTCGTCGTCGGGCCCCGCGGTGTCCAGCGCCCCGCGCATCACCGCCATCGGGTTCCGGAGGTCGTGGCTGACGATTGAGGTGAACGACTCCAGCCGCTCGTTCTGCCGCTGGAGTTCGGCCTCGCGCTCGACCCGGGCGGAGATGTCGCGTGCGGCTCCCGCCAGCCCAAAGTCGCGGCCGTGGCCGTCGTACACCGGCGAGGCGTTGAACTCGTGGGGGAGACGCTCGCCGTCGTCCGTGACCAGCGCCGACTCGACGGTGGCCGTCTCGCCCTCGCCGACACTCGCCAACCACGCCTCCACCCGGTCCGCGTCCTCGTCGGGCACGAACTCGAGGACGTGCATCCCGGCCAGCGCCTCGTCGGCGTAGCCGGTCCGCTCGCCGAACGTCTCGTTCCAGCGGGCGAGCCAGCCGTCGGCGTCCAGCAGGTAGAAGGGGTCGGGCAGCGCGTCAAGCAGGGAGTCGGTGAACGCCCGCTCCTCGCGTATCTCGCGCTCGCGCTCGCGCAGCCGCCGCTCGAAGCGGTGTCGCGCCGTCACGTCCTGCGTGGTCCCACGGAGCAACACCGTCTCGGCCCCCATCGAGATGGGCTGACAGATCTGTCTGACCCAGCGTGGCTCGCCGGAGCGCGTCTCCTCGTCCAGCCTGAGTTCGAGGTCGAACGGCACCCCCGCCTCGATGGCGTCGGTGAACGCCCGCCGGAGTCGGTCGCGGTCGTCGGGGTGGAACTGCGCCATCGCCCCCTCGAGCGTCGGCTCCCAGTCCTGCCCGACACCGAACAGCACGCGCGCCTGACCGGTCAACAGGGCCTCGCCGCTCCGGAGGTCGTACTCCCAGCCCCCGACCCCGGCAAACTCCTGTGCCATGTCGAGCAGTTCGCGCATCCGCGCGAGTTCGTCCTCGCGGGCCTTTCGCTCGCTCACGTCGCGCGAGTAGACCGACAGCCCCTCCGCCGAGGGGTAGACCCGGACCTCGACCCACTGGCCGAACGCCTCCTCGTACCCCTCGAACGAGACGGAGCGCTGGGCGGCCATCGCCTCGCGGTAGTAGATCTCGAACTCCGTCCCGACGAAACTCGGGACGGCGTCCCAGAGCGACGCGCCCACCGCCTCGGCCGCGCTGACGCCGGTCCGGTCGACCATCCGGTCGTTCCAGTAGGTGACGGTCCAGTCGCCGTCGACGGCGTAGTAACCCTCGTCGAGCCGCTCGTAGGCGGCTTTCAGCTGGCGGTTCTGCCGCTTGGGTTCGTCCTCACGCTCGCGGTGCTCGGTCACGTCACGCCCCTCCGGGATGAGCAGTTCCACCTCGCCGTCCTCGTCGTGGACCGGCTGGAGCGAGAAGTCGATGACGACCGACCCGTCCGCCCCCTCCACCTCGACGTCGTAGCGGACGAACGCCCCCTCGGCAGCCCGTTCGACGGCATCACGGAGGGTGGCGACCCGCTCCTCGTCACCGGTCCACCACGGCGCCTCCCAGAACGGCCGACCGACCACGTCCGGCTCCTCGAAGCCGCCGAACTCCAGCGCCGTGTCGTTGGCCTCGAGGAGCGTCCCGTCCGGCTCCAGTAGGCCGATGAACTGGAAGGTACCGTCGAAGATGGCTTCGAACCGCCGTTCCTGTTCGCGTCGCTCGGAGATGTCGCGGACGTGGGCGAGCACGCGGGAGACGCCGCCGAGTTCGGCACGCGCGAGCGACACCTCGACCGGGAGGTGGTGGCCGTCCGCGCGTTCGACGACCCACTCGAACACCTGTGGGCCCTCGGTCGCGGCCCGCTCGATGCGGGCAGCAGCCGCGTCGGCGTCGAACGCTGCGTCCACGGCGCTGAAGTCGCCGATCCCCATCCCGAGCAGTTCCTCGCGCTCGTAGCCGATGAGTTCGCAGAACGCGGGGTTCACGTCGAGGATGCGGTCACCCCTCGTCTCGTGGACGAGGATGCCGTCGCCGGCCGCCTCGAACAGTTCGCGGTAGTCGGAGCGCTGGCTCTCGACGGCGACGGCGGACTCGATGCGGTTCGCCAGCACCTCCGCGGCCGCGCTCCCGGCGTCCTTGTGGAGGTAGTCCGTGGCGTCGGCGGCGAAGGCGTCCGCGGCCACCTCCTCGGAGCCCTGTCCGGTGTAGAGGATGAAGGGGACCGAGTGCCACCGGTCGCGGACGGCCCGGAGCAGCTCCACCCCGTTCATCCCCGGCATCTGGTAGTCGCTCACGATACAGTCGACGGGTGGGGCGTCGGTCTCCGTCCCGGCTTCGAGCCACTCGAGCGCCGCTGTCGGGTCGTCCTTCGTCACCACGTGCAGCGAGTCCCTCGCTCGCTCGAGCGTGATGCGGGTGAGTTCGGCGAACCCGGGGTCGTCCTCGACGTGGAGGACTGTCAGTCCACTGGGTTGATTGACTGGCGTGACCGTCCGGTCCGCACTCTCCATGGAGGTATCTGGCAGTACCCCGGTATCACGTTATCGGGACTATCGTTCGGTGCGCTGATATCATCGCCGGGGCGTCGGGGTCACCGACCGCACGGACTCACGGTTTTTTGTCGGTCGGTCCCGGTACGTGACCTATGCAACGCATCCCGTTCGGAATCCGGCGGCTCGACACCACCGTCGGCGGGGGGGCGCCCACGGGGAGTGTCGTCCTCCTCTCGGGCGAGGCCGGGGCCGGGGCCCGCGAGTTCACGTACACGAGCACCGTGATGAACGGCCTCGTCGCAGGGGACCCGGACCTGTTCGACCTCTACTACGGGAGTCTCGAACCCGACGCGGAGGGGACCGACGAGGTCCACTACGTCTCGTTCACCACCGACGAGCGGCAGATCAGGAACGAGATCGAACTGGCGATGGACGACGAACTGGTCGACGCCGGCCTCTCGAACGTCACCTTCCACGACCTCTCGCCGGAGTACTTCCGCCTCTCACCGGTCCCCCGGGAGTGGTACGCGACGGAGGCCGCCACCATCACCGGCCTCGGCGCGAACTCCGACCGGAACTCCGTCCCCGAGGCGCTCGGCGACCGCCTCACCGAGTCCGCCCCCGGAAACGTGGTGGTGCTGGACTCGCTGACCGACCTCATCGCCTCCAGCGGCGAGGAGCTGACGTGGAACGACATCCCCGTCCTCCTGAAGGGTATCTCGCGGGCGGCCCACGAGTGGGGTGGTCTCATCCTCGTCCACGTGAACCACGAGACGCTGACGAGCGAGCAGCACGGCCAGCTCATCGACGCGGCCGACGGCACCTTGCTCTTCGAGTGGGAGTCGGGCGGCTCCGCACGCGCCCGGACGATGGTCGTCAAGCAGTTCCGGGGGGTCCTCTCCCGCATTGAGGAAGAGAACATCGTCCGGTTCGAGACCGAGATCGGCGACGCCGGGCTCGACATCAGTGACGTCAGGAAGATACGGTGACGGGCGGCCGGTGCCGATGAGGGGCGAGACGGCGGACCGAGGGAGACCCGACGAGGGCGGCGGGGAGCCGTCACGGAGCGAATCGAACCAACGTTTTACATACGACAGCGAGTACGCCCGTTCGATGGCCAGTGAGCCACCCGAACGTCACCCGGTTCCGGTGACGGTCCCACCGTCGCTCGACGAGTGGCTGTCGGAGCACACCGACTCGGCGGACGTCGACAGGGAGGAGCTGCTGGTACAGCTGGTGGCGGCCTACCAGGTGGCGGCGGAGGACGGCGACGCGGCCGCGGCCCTCGCCGACGCGGCCGGGGAGATTGCGACCGACACCGCAAGAGAGCGCGTCGACGAACGGCTCGGGTCGTTCCGGTCGTCGCTCGACTCACAGCTACAGGCGATCCGAAAACGGATCGTCCAGCTCAAACACGAGTCCGAAGAGAAGGCCGAGGCCAGCCGAGTCCGCGAGCTGGTGAGACGGACGAAGGACGTCGAGGAGCGGGTCGCCGACGTTCAGTCGTCGGTGGAGACCCTCCGAGAGGAGTTCGAGGAGGAGCGCGCGACAGAGGACGAGCCCGACCCGATCACGGAGAGGGTGAACGTCGGGGAGGCGGGGTCGGACCCCGAACTGGTCGAGCGGCTCGACGAAGTGGAATCGAAGCTCGTCCGGGTCGCCCAGGCCGTCGTCGAACTCCGGGAGACCGAGGAGACGAGAGTCGACGACACGGCGTTCCACGGACTGAAACGGGTGGCCGCCCGCGAGGGCGTCC
>Ga0207797_1003158_pt1 | contig 11092 bp, 12 predicted proteins | sample PRCRCaboRojoPR_6_FD_187275 | JGI IMG/M metagenome (GOLD analysis project Ga0207797, IMG submission 187275) | Marine sediment microbial community from Cabo Rojo, Puerto Rico - PR CR 10% Liquid 1 (SPAdes) | ecosystem: Environmental > Aquatic > Marine > Coastal > Sediment | place: Cabo Rojo, Puerto... | reverse complement strand
GAGCCCGGGTCGGGGGTTCCTGGTCGGCAAGCAGTACGACGCCCGCCTGCGGGACCTGCGCCGGGAACGCGTCGAGGAGCTCGCGACCGCGCTCCGCGAGGCCGTCGCTCCCGTCGCCCGCGCCGTCGAGGAGACCGACGCGGGCGCGCTCGACGGGGCGGACGTCGAAGGCGAGCCGGTCGCCCGGCTGGCGGTCCTCGCGGCCGCCGCCGACGAGGCGAGGCTCGGCGACCGGCTCGACGACTACGTCGCCGACCGCCCGGTGACGGTCCGGTTCACCGGCCCCTGGGCGCCGTATAGCTTCGCGCCCGACCTGGGCTGACACTGGCACCCGAACGACACGCGAGACCGACCCGGAACCCACGAGACGACGCAGATGGACCCGACGAAAGACGACCCCGAGGCGCTCGTCGAGCTGGTGGACGTGCTGCTCCGCGACGGGGCGGTGATCCAGGCCGACGTCGTCGTGACTGTCGCCGACGTCCCGCTGGTCGGGATCAGCCTCCGGGCCGCCGTCGCCGGGATGACCACCATGGCCGACTACGGGCTGCTCGCCGACTGGGACGAGGCCGTCCGCGACCGGGCGCTCGAGGGCGGAGACGGGACCGTCGATCCGATCGGATCGGGCCGGCCCGCAGAACGGCTCGACGGTGGCGACGGGGCCGACCGCGACGACGCCACGGGCCCCTCGGACGGCGCGCAGTAGGGCGGTAGCGGGAGCACCGACGGTACCGACGGCTCCCCCGACCGCGACGACGCGCCGCCGTCCGACTGACCGTTCGTGGTCGCCGGGGGCGGGAGGCGAACGGCACCCCGCCCGGTCGCCGCGTCTCTCGCGTCGACGAACGCCCGACCGGCGAGTGCTCGTCGGGACGATAATATTCCTGTCACGTCCCGCCAGTCCTCCCGGCGGTCCGGTGCGTCCGCGACGTCGACCCGACGGCTCGTGCAGGCGCCAGCGCGTCCGGATTTCCGGACCGAATTCCGCCCGTTGACTTATGGACCTCCGGTCCGTACGGTGTTCTTGAATGTCTGACGAGACGGTACGGTTCCGGGCCGATCCGAACCGGCTCCGGGCCGAGGGTGGCGAGGAGCTCGACGCCATCGCCATGTCACTCGAGGTAGACGACGAGGGCGTCCACCTGACCCTCCGCACCGGGTCGTTCACGAAGCGGACGCTCGACGTTCCCTACGAGGCCGTCGTCGCGACGGGCTACGAGGAGGGGCTCACCTACGACCTCGTGCTCGACGCCGACGGCACCACCTACCGCGTGACGAACGTCACCGCCGACGAGTCCGAGATGCGCGAGCTCCTCGCGTTCGTCCGCGACCGGATGCGGGCGGCCCGACAGGTCGGGACGACCACGACCGGGTCCGACCGGGCTGCCGGCGGCCCCGACCCCGCCGCGAACGAGCCGGCGGCCGCCGACGGCGCCGGGCAGTCGAGCGGTGAGCAGCCGAGCACCGGGCAGTCGGCCCGGGTCGCCGACGAGGCAGCCGCCGGGGGCGAGAGCGTCACCGAACAGCTCCGCGAGTGGGCCGAACTCCGGGACCAGGGGATCGTCTCCGAGGCCGAGTTCGAGGAGAAGAAGCGGGAACTCCTCGACGGCTGAGCACCCCCGGCGATCACCGCGCCACACGCACCGTCCGTCTCGTCGCAGTCGGTCCCCCTTCCTCGTCGTCCCGTCGTTCCTGGGCCCCGTCGCGTTCCTGCCCCCTCCGCTCCGGGCAGTCCCTCGCGATCACGCTCCCCCGTCGTGCGTCGACCGGGCGGGACCGGACGCGCCCCCCGTCGTCGGCGCCGGCCGGTCGTCGGCGCCGCCCCGATTATCAGTGGAACGTCAGTTCACTCCTCGGCGGCGGCCTCGACGCGCCCGGCGTACCGTTCCAGCTCGGCGGCCAGCTCGCGGGCCTCCGCCGCCGAGAGCCGGACGCGGTCGGCGTGTGCCGGTAGCGTCGAGAGCGACGCGTTGTCGAGCTCGAGCGCGAGGGTGACCTCCCGTGGGTCCTCGCGGGGCGCCGTGACGTCGAGCACGGCCAGCGCCGACTCCGCGAAGCCGTGCCCCTGCGCCTCGGCGTCCAGCGTGTCGAACGTCGTGTAGGCGTTGACGCGGAGTATCCGGTCGGACATGGGGTCAGTCGTCGGTGGCGACCGGCGAGCCGTCCGGGTGGGCCGGCGCCGGGCTGGCGTCCATGCCGTCGTCGTCGGCGTACGGGTACCACGTCAGTTTCGTGTTGTGCAGCATCGGGTCCTCGTAGTCGGTCTCCTCGGGCGCACACAGCTCCGCGAGGAACGCCTCGTCGTCCTCGTGGCGCTCGACGAACGCGCGGAACGACTCGCCGTCCTCGCGGTGCTCGGCGAAGCCCGACAGCAGGTTCGCGATCGCGCCGGGCACCTCGTCGGCCGGGACGCGCTGGCGGACCCAGCTGGCGAACCGCGGATCCTCGCCGAGTCCGCCGCCGAGCCCGATGTCGAGCGCCTCGACCGCCTCGCCGTCCTTCCGGGTCTTCATCCCCCGCAGCGAGACGTCGGCGATCTGCGGCTGGGCACACGACGCCGTACAGCCCGAGAGGTGGACGTGGAAGTCGTCGACGCCGTCGGGCAGCTCGACGTTCTCCTTCAGCCAGCGGGCGTAGCGCACCTGCCGGTTCTTCGTCTCGACGATCGACAGCGAGCAGAACTCCGTGCCCGTACAGGCGACCGAGCCGCGGGTGAACGGGTTCGGGTCCGGCGAGTAGTCGTCGAGCAGCGGCTCGTCGAGCAGGTCGTCCAGCTCCGACTCCGGGACGTCCGTGACGACGACGTTCTGACGCTGGGTGATCCGCACCTCGCCGGAGCCGTACTCGTCGGCCAGCCGGGCCAGTTCGCGGGTGTCGCCGGCGCCCATCCGGCCCACGAGGACGTTCAGCCCGACGTAGTAGGTCCCGTCGACCTGCTCGTGGACCCCGACGTGGTCGGCGTGCCCGCCGGTGGCGTAGCCGGAGTTGTACGAGTAGTCCCCGCGGAGGTCCTCGCCGGCGGTCTTCAACTCCCCGTCGACGTACTCGTCCTCGAGGACGCGCCGGATCTTCCCGGGCCCCCACTCGTCGACGAGGAACTTCATCCGCGCCGAGAATCGGTCCTCGCGGTCGCCGTGGTCGCGGAACAGCGCGGAGATCGCGCCCCCGACCGCGGCGGCCTCCCCCGGCGTGACGAAGACGTCCAGGTCGCGGGCGAACCGGGGTTCGTTGCGCGCGAGCCCGCCGCCCACGCGGACGTTGAAGCCGCGTACCGCCTCGCCGTCGATCGACTTCGTGGCGGGCTCGAACGCCAGGTCGTTGATGTCGCCCTGGCCGCAGCCCTCGCGGCAGCCCGTCACCGACACCTTCCACTTCCGCGGGAGGTTCGAGTGCTCCTCGTGGCCCTTGTACGTCTCGTGGAGCTCGTGGGCCAGCGCCAGGGCGTCGACGTGCTCGTGGCGGTCCTTGCCGGCGACGGGACAGCCGACGACGTTCCGCCAGGAGTCGCCACACGCCTGCCGGGTCGACAGCCCGACCGACTCCAGCCGCTCGAAGATCGCCGGGACGTCCTCGAGGTTGATCCAGTGGAGCTGGATCGACTGGCGGGTCGTCCAGTCGACGTAGCCGTCGCCGAAGATCGGGTTCGCGGCCGGCCCGGTGGCGTACTCCGCGGCGACCTCCGCGACGACGTCCGTCTGCCCCGGCTCCAGCACGCCGTTGGGCGTGCCGATCCGCAGCATGAAGTACGACTCCTGGCCCTTCCGCTGGTGGTAGAGCCCCCACCACTTGAAGCGCTCGAACCAGGCGTCCCGCTCGTCGTCCGGGATGGCGTCCCAGCCCGCCTCCGCGAACCGGAAGAGGTGCTCCCTGATCTCGGTGCCGTAGACCTCCGACTTCCACCGCTCGACGTCCGATGGCATTCGTACCCCCTGGTTCCGTTCGGCCCCGTAAGGCCCCGCGCATGCCGTCAACCCTTCCCGGTGCTCGCCCGCACCGGCACCGGTTGCCGCTACCGCCGAGCCTGACGGGCGAGCGACGTCGCGGCCCTTCCGGGCCGGGGGCGGTGCCCGGATCCGGTGTCGTGATCGCCGGCGACGACGGCGCCGGTCAGTCGGTCGCCTCGACCGTTCCCTCGCCGGTCGATCCGGAGTTGCCGTCCGGGGCCGCGGCCGGGTCGGCGTTCGCCCGCGGTACGTGCGGATCCGCGGGACGGAGGACGCTCTCGCGGTCGACGTGGCGGAACGACCCGTCGACGAGTCGACCGACCGGGAGCCAGCCGGTGGTGCCCGCCGTCCCACAGCGGATGCAGTCGCCGTAGACGCGGACCTCGATCGTCCGGCCGTCGACCCCGACCTCGACGAACCCGCCCACGAGCAGGTCCGGAGTCGTGCAGTCACAGAACCCCGCCGCGGGGCGCCAGAGCTCGCTCACGGAGACCCGCCGGTCGTCGGCGACGGAGACCCAGGCGCCGTCGTCCAGGATGCGCAGTGGCGTCGTCACGGGGATCGATACGGGTCCGGGACCCCTCAAGCGGTCGGCGACTGCAACCCTCGCGCCGCTCCGTGACGCCGCCGTCGACCCCGTACCGGGCGCCTCCGTGCGTCCGTGGGTCGCTGTGGACCGTTCGCGCCCGCGGCGGCCGTCACAGGCCGGTGCGGTCGTTGCCGCTTCCGGGGAGTACGGGAAGGGATTACGCCCGAGCACGGCCTTTTCCCCCGGCGAGATGTAGCCGGCGTCGATGAGCAGCCACGAGCCACGAACGCGACAGCACGCTTCCGCCGACGTCGCGCCGGAGCTGTACGAGGCCACGCCGGCCCCGTCCGGGGACGCACCGGAGACCGAGGTGCGAGCGTGAGCGAGGCGACCGACGGCGATCGCGAGCGGGTGGACGAGACGACGGGCGCGGCCGATCCCACGACCCCGGACGATCCCACGACCCCAGCCGACCCCACGGAAGCGGCCGATTCGACGAGCGACGAGGAGCGCGCCGCCGAGACGGCGGCCCCGCGCGAGCACCTCGCGGACGTCGAGGACGGCTGCGGCTGTGCGGAGGTCTGGGAGCACCTCTCGGAGCAGCGCGCCGCCGGCGATGACTGACGGGTCCCCGGCGCCGGGGCCCGACCGCCCGGCGACTGCTCTACCCTCGCCGTCGCCGACGTCTCCGGCGTCCAGGTCGTCGACGGGGCGTGTCGCTCGTGCGTGCGCCGCGCACGGTCTGGCACACCGGGTACCGGAGGGCGGGGAGTTTTAGCTTCGGCAGGTCGAACGGCCCCACAGATGAGCGACGGCCCGCCGCCCGCGGATCGCGAGGAGCCGGTCGGGGAGCCAGTGGTGCGCGCGGACCCGGCGGTCACCGGGGCGCGTGCCCGCGAAGCAGTCGAGTTCGACCCCGACGATCCCGAGAGCGTCGCCAGCGCCGCCGAGGTGGTGGCTGCCTTCGAGAGCGACGCCATCGGCGAGGACAACGTCCTGATGCTCCGGGGCGCGGCCGCCTGTGCCGCGCTCGTGCGCGGGACCGGCTCGTACAAGGCCGCCGCCGAGCGGGCGGGCGGGGACGTGTCGGTGTCGTTCATCCGGAAGTGGGCGCGGGTCCACGACCTCCCGCAGGCCGTCCGGCGGCACGTCGCGCGCGGCGACATCGCGCCGACGGCCGCCAAGCACGTCGCGCGCGTCTCCGGCGACGCGCGCTTCCTGCTCGCCTGGGCGGTCGTCGACGGCGACCTCACGGTCCGGGAGGTCCGCCGCGCCGCCAGCGCGATCAACGAGGGCCGGTCGGTCCGCGACGCGCTCGCGGAACAGGGCGCCGAACTCGGCCGGCTGTCCGTCCGTCTCCCGGCCGACACCTACCTGGAGCTACGCCGACGCGCCTCGCTGGAGAACCGCCGGCCCGACGACCTGATCGCCGACGCGCTCGCCGAGCAGTTCCGGCGGCGGTGAGCACGGGTGCCGGCGACCGCGCGGGACGCGCCGACGCCGCGCCGGTCGTCTGTCGGCCGTCTGTCGTCGGTCGGTCGTCTGTCGTCGGTCGGCCGTCGCTCCCGGTCGTCGACCGTCGTTCCCGGCCGGGTGAGGGTGCCGACCGTGTCGCCCGTTCCGCCGCGGGCAAAAGACACATACTGTCGGCGCCCCAGGGACGAAACACGAACGCGGGAGCATCCCGCACCCACACATGGACGACTCCTGGAACCCATTCGACGACAGTGACGACCCCGACGACGACCGCGGGGATCGCGACGACCCCGAGGACCGTGCCGACCGCCACCCGTTCGACTCGATCTTCGAGTTCCTCTCGGAGGCCGTCGACCGGGACGACTTCGACGGCGAGTTCCGCTTCGAGGTTCACAGCGGCGGGGGCGGCGCCGCCGGGCTCGGCCCCGACCGGGATCCGTCTACGCGCGATCGCGGTCCCGGGTTCGGGTTCGGGTCCGGCTCCGGACTCGGCCCCGGGTCCCGCGAGGGGATGGGCCCCGCATCCCGGCGGGGTCACCCGGGCTTCGGCGGCGTCGACCCGGAGCGGGTCGGGGCTGCCGCCGGTGGCGACGACCGCGCCGGCGAGCCCGACGACGGCCCGGCCTACGAGGTCCGCGAGCACGACGACCGCTCGGAGGTGATCGCCGACGTCGCCGGGACCCCCGCCGCGGGCGGCGAGGTCTCGACGGACGTGGTCGACGACCGCCTGGTCGTCGTCACCGACGAGGGAACGCTCTTCGAGGCCGCCCTCCCCGCGCCCGGCCGCGTGAGCGAGGTCGTCGAGCACAACGGCGTCCTCCGCGTCGAGGTCGCCCACCAGTAGCGCGCGACTCCCCGGGGCTGCGGACGGCCTCCCGGGCACCCGGGGACGGTGGCATGGCCGGTTCCTTCGAATCGACCGACGATCTCCGAGCCGTCCAGCGACCGCCGGGTCGATCGATCGTCGACCCGTGCGCCGACGAGCGCGGACGGCGAACGGCCGACGACAGGACGCGTCATAGTGATTACTGCGACTGTTTTCGTGGACGGTGTCGAAAAACGCCGGTGTAGAGCCTCCCGTCACCGAGACGGATCGTCACGGCGGTACAGAATCGCAGTAATCAGTATCAGTCGTCGTCCGTCGACTCGCCGATCCCCGCGAGGTCCGGTTCCGGTCCCCCCTCGACGCTGGTCTCCACGCCGCCGGAGACGCGGAGGTCGTCGAGGAGGTTCTGGAGCTCGGAGGAGGCCTCCGAGAGCTCCTCGGCCTGCTGGTTCATGACGATCAGGAGCGCGGCCTGCTGGCGGAGGATGGAGGTGACCGCGTCGTTGGTCCCCGAGCGGACCTCGGTGGCGATCTCCTCGATCTCGCCGGCGGACTCGCGGGTCTCCTCGGCGAGCGACTTGACCTCCTGGGCGACGACCTCGAACCCCTCGGCGCCCTCCTCGACCTTCGAGGCCTCGATGCCGGCGTTCAGCGCGAGCATGTTCGTCTCGGTGGCGACCCGGGTGATGAACTCCGTGACCTCGTTGATCCGGTCCATCCGCTCGGACAGCTGCTCGATGGCGTCGACGGTCTCCTCGGTCTCGACGCTGCCGGGCAGGCCGCCCTCGACGGGTGCGGACTCGTCGGTCACCAGCCCGGGCTCGTCGTCGCCGTCGGCCAGGAGCTGGCCGGGGACGGGGTCGCTCGCGGCGCCGTCGGTGACGTCGGCGGCCGCGTCGCCGACCCGCTTGGACGCCTCCATCGCCTGCTCGGTCTGCGTCGCCAGGTCGCCCGAGGCCATCGACACCGCCTCGGTGAACCGCTGGACCTGGACCATCGTCCCCTCCAGGTCGTCCATCATGCCGTTGAACTCGCTCGCCAGGTCGGCCATCACCGCCTCGTCGACCTCCTCGTTCATCCGACGGGAGAGGTCGCCGTCGGCGATGGCGCGCATCACCTCAGAGTACTCCTCGGCGGTCTCCTGGAGCTGGCGGTTCTGGCGTTCCGTCTGCCGGATGCGCGCCCGCAGCGCGTCCCGCATGGCGGCGAACGACTGGTAGAGCTCGCCGAGTTCGTCCGAGCGGTTCGTCTCCACCTGGACGTCCAGGTCACCCCGCTCCATCTCGCGGGCCCGCTCGGTCAGCACCTGCAGCGCGTCCAGCGACTCGCGGCCGAACGTGGCCGCGACGAACGCCAGCGCGACGAAAAAGGACAGCATGATCGTCAGCAGGCTCGAGACCAGCTCCGCGCGCTGGGCGGCCGAGAGGTCCCCCGCCAGGTCGACGTAGGCGTTGACGCCCGCCGCCGAGACGAGCACCGTCAGCAGGGCCAGCCCGAGCCCGAACTTCGTGACGTAACTGTTCCGTAGCTGTCCGAACGTCCCCGTGGTACTCACGGAAACACGCACGGTCGGGAACTACATAAAAGTAGCTAGCAGGTTTAAATTTACGTTCGGGATCGAGTGCCGAAACCGTCGGAGGCCGGTGCTCCCGGATCGATCGACCCGCAGTCGGGCGGTTCGGGTGCGGAACGGTCGGTCAGTGGGCGGGCGGTGCTCGCGCGGTCGGTGGTCGGACGGCTCCTGGCTGAGCAGCCGGTGGCCGGGCGGTCGCGGGTCCAGTGGTCGTCGAACGGTCCGGTCGCGTCGACGCCTGCGTCGCACGGTGTCGGCGGGCTCGCTCGTCCCGTCCTGTCGCCCCGTTCACGCGCGGTCAGTCCGAACCGGACGCCCGGGACGCCGTCGTGTCCGCGCCGACGAACGTGTTCAGTTCGTACTGGCGCACGACGAGCACCGCCATGAACCCGACCTTCGCGGTGAGGTCGAGGAAGGCGATCACGAAGTTGTGGTCCGACGGCAACAGCAGGCCGAAGCCGTTCGGCCCGAGGAGGAAGGCGATCGGGTAGACGCTCCAGACGATCACCGTCAGGTCCCGGAGGCTGAGGAAGACGCTGCGCGACGACCGCGGGTTCCGGCGGATGGCGTCGCCGAACGTGCTGACGTAGACGTACAGCAGGACGAGGAACAGGAGCGAGGCGACCGCGAAGAAGCCCCACTTGAGGGGCGAGGCCGTGACCGAGGCGAGGAAGCCGGTCGCGATCATGCCCACGTTGGCGGCGACGGCGACGGCGCGGATCTCGAGGTCGACGTCGGCCAGCATCGCCAGGTAGTAGGTGATGATCGGCGTCGAGAGGCTCCAGTCGGCGTACCTGAAGTACGACACGTCCAGCACGTCGGGCAGGACGCCGGCCGCGACCAGCGTCATCCCGACGTAGGCGGTTCCCGCGATCGCGGCGTGGATCGGTGGCAGGAAGTAGTACGGCGAGGTGAGCCGCCCCCTGAGGGCGGTGAAGACGACGTACCCGAACGCCGCCAGGAAGAAGATCCCGGCGGCGATGCCGAACCAGATGGCTGAGCCGATCATACCACGTTCACGGATCGCAGTAGTATTTATTTTCGGGCTCTTTCGGGAGACAGTTTCGAACGCGCCCCGGTGATAAAAACCGGCCACGATCACCGGTTCGCCCCGTCCGACCGACCGGCGATCGACCGGTGATCGACTGGCGATCGACTGGCGACCGGTCCACTCGACGGTCCGCGACACGGCGGGCGAGTCGGGGCGTAGACCTTTGAGCGCCCCGTCCCAAGCGGCGTGACATGAACGTGTCAGCGGGAGGTCGCCGGTGAGCGCGACCGCTCCCGGCGGGGAGGAGCCTCCCGACCGGGTCGAACTGCTCCGGTTCCGCGTGGCCGACGAGCCGTACGCCCTCGAGGTGGGGCGCGTCGGGTCCATCGCGACGGTCCCCGGCGTGACACGGGTCCCCCGCGCGCCGCCGACGGTCGCGGGCGTCGCCCGACCCCGCGACGAGACGGTCGTGGTGATCGACGCCCACGAGCTGCTCGGGGTCGACGGGACGCCGCCCGACGGCGACGACCCCCGACACCGGCTGCTGCTCGTCGACCGGAGCGAACCGGGCACGGCCGCGGGGTTCGTGGTCGACCGCGTCGAGCGCACGCTGACGGTCGACGTCGACCGGCTCGCGACGCCGGACGACCCCGCCGCCGACCCGGCGATCGCCGACCCCGACCTCCACCTCGTGCTCGCGGCCACCGAGGAGGGCCAGCTCCCGGTCCTCGACGTCCCGCGCGTCGTCGCCGCCAGTACCGCTGTCGACGGGCTCGCCGACCGCGAGTGACCGGCCGGCCTCGCCCGGCGCGTCGCCGAGCGCGCGGACGCGAACGCCGGTTTTCCGTCTCCTGGTTCCCGATTCTCCGTCTCCTGGGTCCCGACGGCCACGACCGCCACCGCCCCCCCGACGACGAGCGACCGCCGGTCGCCTCCGGGTTAATTTCACGACCCTGGAAACACAAACAACTGCGATAACTCACGATAACTATATGGTCGTCCCGCCCGAGGTATCGAGCAATCGTATGCCACTCGGGATACTCATCGTCGACGACTCCGACTACATGCGGTCGCGCATCAAGTCGGCGCTCGACGACGACCGCTTCTCCATCGTCGCCGAGGCGCCAAACGGGGCCTGGGCGGTGAAGCTCTACCGGAAGTTCCACGAGCAGGTGGACCTGGTGATGATGGACATCGTGATGCGCAAGGCCAACGGGATCAAGGCCACGGCGGCGATCAAGGAGCTGGACGCCGAGGTGGCGATCGTGATGTGCACGAGCGTCGGGCAGCGCGAGAAGATGAAGTTGGCGGCGAAGGCGGGCGCGGACGGCTACCTGACGAAGCCGTTCACGGACGCGGACATCACCGACGCGATCGAGGACGTGCTGGGGCCCCAGGCGCTGGCATGAGCGACGACGGGTTCGTCCGCGAGGCGCGCGAGAGCGTCCGCCGGCTCAGCGGCGGACTCGTCGAACTGGAGCGGGCGGGCCGCGACCCCGAGACGGTCGACGAACTCTTCCGGACGGCCCACGGCCTGAAGGGCCTCCTGGCGATGGAGGGGTACGACGACGCGAGCGACGTCGCCCACGCGCTGGAGGACTTCCTCGGCGCGGTCCGCCGCGAGGAGCTTTCGGTCGAGCCGGCGGTCGTCGACCGGGCGCTGGACGCGACCGACCGGCTCGCCGACGCGGTCGCCGACGTGGCCCGACAGGGGACCGTCGACGCCGGGACGGCCCTCGACCCGGCCGCCGCC
>Ga0207797_1003157_pt1 | contig 11093 bp, 8 predicted proteins | sample PRCRCaboRojoPR_6_FD_187275 | JGI IMG/M metagenome (GOLD analysis project Ga0207797, IMG submission 187275) | Marine sediment microbial community from Cabo Rojo, Puerto Rico - PR CR 10% Liquid 1 (SPAdes) | ecosystem: Environmental > Aquatic > Marine > Coastal > Sediment | place: Cabo Rojo, Puerto... | reverse complement strand
AGATCCCTGCTCCCAGTATAGATGTAGCCGCTGCCGTAGATCATGCGTCCGCGGTCGAGCCGGTCCAGGTCCTGCTCCTCGACATCCGTGAACCAGGTCAGGTAGGCTTTGATATAGGTGTCCTTGATGTATTTCTCTCCATACCCAAGGATATAAACAAGCAGAAGATTCGCGTTTCTCTGCACCAGGTAGCCGATGAAGGTGAATTGCCCCCTGCCGACCATGTTGCGCCCCCTTTGAGTTATAGATAAATGGACTATTTTCATTCTATCACTTGACAGGAAAAACAACAAACCATATAATTAAACCGATTTACTAAACCGATACAGCGTCTGTTATTAGGGAAAAACTAACATCTGGGAGGTGAGGTTGAAGATTAATTCTAAAATGTCTAATGATCAGAACCAATACCCAATTTGAATACAAAAAGGAGCCGCTCATGAAAAACAAAATTTATCTCATCCTGAGTGTGACGTTAATCCTTTCCTTTCTAACAGCATGTGCGCCTACCCTAACACCAACAGCAACCAAAGAAAAAGAAACCGAACCTGTCGAGGGAACAGAAGCTCCCCCAGACACTCAAACTCCCACCACACAAAAAGAAAAAGTGGAGATCGTCGTTTGGCATGGAGATTCAGACGCTGTTGCCAAAATCACCAAGGAACTGATTGAAACGGAATTCAATGAGCTTTACCCCAACATCGAAGTGAAATACGAACTCGCCCCAGAACCCTTTAAGGAAAAATTGCTTGTAACAGTGCCTGCAGGTACTGGGCCAGACCTATTTGAATGGAACCACGACTGGATTGGATCCTTGGCTAAAGCCGGCGTGATTCAGCCTATTGACGATCTGGTCTCGTCCGAACTACAACAGAAATACGTCAGTTCCGCATTCAAAGCTGGAAAGTATGAAGAAGAATTATATACACTTCCCATATCAGCAGAAGCGGGCGCGTTAGCTTACAACAAGTCCTTCTTAGGGGATAACCCTGTTCCAGAAACAACTGACGAGATGGTTGCCCTCATGGACGAATTTCACGGGGATGATAAATATGGGATCAGCTATCCCTTTGTTCCGTTCTTGGTTTCTGGTTACATTCACGCCTTTGATGGTTGGTTATGGGATGACGCGAAAAGTTCATTGGGCGTAAATAGTCCCGAAACAAAGGCTGCCATGGAATGGGTTCTGGAGACATACAAACCATATATGTCTAATGATCCTTCCTGGGATCCCCAAGTAGCGTTGTTCCCTGAAGGGAAAGCTCTTTTTGCTGTCAACGGTCCTTGGGCGACTGGATCCTGGACTGATGCAGGCATTGACTTTGGAATCACGCCACTTCCAAAAATCTCAGAGATTGACGAGATGCCCCAGCCGTATATTGGGGTAAAAAGCATCTACATGACAAATAATGTAGAAAACAGAGAAGCGGCATTTAAGTTCATGGAGTGGGCAACGACGAGCAAGCAGCGGATCCTGCAAAGAGCTACAGAACTTGGTTACATTCCTGTGTTAAAAGAAGTGAAAGAACTTCCCGAAATTCAGGAGGATCCTGTGCTCAGCGGGTTTGCTGATCAGGTTGCACTCGGTATACCCATGTCGTCCAGCCCAGAAATGACAGCGGTTTGGGGTCCTTTGGATGAGGCTTTAAGGGCTATGTTCAACGATGTAAAAACTGTGGATGAAGCCTTAGATGACGCCCAGGAGGAAATCGAAGAGGCAATCCAAGAGTTAGAATAACCGGGGACTTTTCAAAGCTGCCAATTTACAATTCGGTAACTTTACTCAGGTTGTGATGATCTCTAAATCACAACCTGAGTGGTTATCCGCTCTGAATATAATTAAATCATACAAATTATACGTCCAAACTACCCGGCCACCTAACCAACAACCGGCTGCAGCTATGCAGGTTGATACAATCCATACTATGAGCAAACCAACGATGAAATCATCTCCTCTATGGCGTCCACATACTGCATACCTCTTGATCCTCCCCAGTCTTCTCTTGTTTCTCTTCTTCTTTCTATATCCCATCCTTTTTTCTGTTTATATTTCAACCACAAATGCCAGTTTTTACAACTTCATTAAAGGATTTAATTGGATTGGGCTTGACAATTATAAGTCTTTATTGCTAAAGGGTGATTTTTTCAAACCCCTGGGAAGAACGCTTCTGTTTGTCCTCACCAGTGTTCCCCTTAAAGTCATTGCAGGCACTTCCGTCGCCGGTTTGTTCAGTTCGCCGAAATTAAAGCTGAAATCCATTTTATATCCTCTATATCTCGCCCCGTGGTCGCTCCCTTGGTTTTTTGTCGTCATGATATGGAGAGGTATGTTTAATCAAGATTTTGGTGCGATCAACCAGCTTCTAAGCACAATTGGCATCTCGTCCATAAATTGGCTAAACAATCCCATTAATGCATTTATATCCTATAACATCGTGGAAGTATATCTGGTTTACCCTTTCATGACCACAATCATTTTAGCCGCCATAGAAAATATTCCTCGAGAAGTGCTAGAATCTGCAATCATTGATGGAGCTACTGCCTGGGAAAGATTCCGCTACATCGTTCTTCCATTAATCCAAAAACCGCTCTTATGGGCCACACTCATTACAACGATAGCCTCTTATATGATATTTGGCGTTCCCTATATTTTGAATAAGGGAGGTCCGGCAGGTATTAACGAATTCCTTTTAATCTACGGTTATAAAAAAGCGTTTGTGCTCGGCAGGTACGGTTTCGCCTCTGCCTTCATGGTGCTTGTTTTCTTCATACTCATTTTTTTAGTCATCCCTTATTCGAAAATGACCAATATAGCCGAAAGAGGTTATTGATGTCAAAAATGTTCAATTACCTATCCAGCGCAGCAGTAACTTTGTTTGCCATACTGCTTTTGTGTGCGCTCTTATTCCCCCTCTTTTGGATACTCTCATCATCCATTAGACCCTACAGCACGCTCTTCACTACTGAACTCCGTCTGATTCCAAAAGACGCCACCTTAGAAGCCTATCACTGGGTGCTATTTGAATCCAAGTTTTTTCTTTATGCCAAAAACAGTATGGTCGTATATGGAGCTGCGCTCTTTTCCTCACTCATTGTCACAATCCCTGCTGCCTACGGTTTCTCAAGATTTAACTTCCTGGGAAGAGATATCTTATTGAACTCCTATTTCGTGCTCGCTCAAATTATGAGCGGAATGAGCATCATTGGTTTGCTGGGGTTATATTTATTTCTCGTAAAAATCGGGTTGGTGAATTCCCGAATCATCGTTGGATTAATATACGGAGCCAGCACGGTTCCTTATGTCACCTGGTATCTAAAAACGTATTTTGATTCCATCCCCCTTGAATATGATGAAGCGGCGTTTCTAGATGGGGCATCATTCCTCCAAAACATCCTTCATGTGATCGTCCCCATCGCGAAGCCGGGCATTTTTGTGGCAATCATTTTTATTTCCATTTTCACCTGGAGTGAATGGGTCATTGCGGGTATTCTGCTGGGTTCTGGTCACTTCACATTACCCGTCGCTCTCACCACGCTTCAAGGCCGGTGGGAGACACCCTGGAATCGGTTTGCAGCGATGTCAATCCTGTACAGTATTCCGTTGGTAATCCTGTTCATGCTTTCACGACGTCATATCGAAAAAGGCATGTCGGCCAGTGGATTAAAAGGCTAGTGAGTCCTCAAGGAGGAATATGACCAAAAACGATGTCCCCAATTGGGTAAAGGATGCAATCTTCTACCAAATATTCCCAGAAAGATTTGCCAATGGTGATAAATCCAACGACCCTGACAATACCGTGTCTTGGGGCACTGATCCCACGAGGCAAAATTTTTTTGGAGGAGATTTACAAGGCATCATCGATCACATCCCCTACCTTAAAGACCTTGGTATTTCAGCGATCTACCTGAACCCCATTTTTAAAGGAAGGACCAATCACAAGTATGATACCTGCAATTACTTCAAAATTGATCCTCGCTTCGGCAGCAAAAAGACATTCCGCACATTGATTGAAAAGGCTCATCAGGAAGACATAAAAGTCATCCTGGACGCCGTATTCAATCACTGCGGAGCGGGATTTTGGGCCTTTGAAGATGTCAAAGAGAAGGGTCCTTCCTCCGAATACGCTCCTTGGTTTTTTATAAACAATCATCCCATTAAAAAAGACCCGCTGAACTACCAAACCGCTGGTTGTACCTGGTATCTCCCCAAATTAAATGTGGAGCATCCTGAGGTAAGAGAGCATCTATTAAATGTAGCAACCTATTGGATTGAAGAGTTCGAAATCGATGGGTGGCGCTTAGATATCCCCTGGAAAGTCCCTTACGGCTTTTGGGTCGAATTCAGAGAAGAAGTAAAAGCACTCAACCCAAATGCGTACATCGTCGGAGAAGTTTGGCGAGATTCAATACCTTGGACCAGGGGAGACACCTGTGATGGCGTTATGAATTACACCCTCCGGGAATATGTTTTGGATTATTGTGTCCACCAAACAATGGACGCTGAAGACTTTGATTACGAAGTGGCAAATCTTCGCAAGAACCATGGGGAATGGGCCCCATTTCAATTAAACTTACTGGGCAGCCACGACACCCCACGCTTCCTCACCCTATGCGAGAACGACGTCAAAAAGGCTGTTGTAGCCTGGACCTTCGTCTTTACATATATTGGTTCCCCTATGATTTATTATGGAGACGAAATTGGGCTAGAGGGCGGTAATGATCCTGATTGCCGCCGGTCTATGCCCTGGGATGAGACCCAATGGAATAAGGAAATATATAATCTTTACAGGAAATTAATCAGTCTTCGAAAAAAACATCCCGCTCTACGAACGGGATCATTCAAAACCCTAAAGGTGTTCAATGGCGTTTATGTATACCTCCGTCACCAAGAAGATGAGAACATCATCGTCATATTAAACCCTCGCGGGGCGTATAATCATATTAAGATCCCTTTACAAAATATCAGTTCACACAAACGGACTTGGAAGGACTTATTAAACAGCGATTTATCATATCCGGTAGAAGATGGCTCTATCATCATTGATAAACTACCGGCGAAATCTGCCTTGATCTTATATCCAAAATGAAAGTATTGGAGTTTCTATGGCTAAAGTCACCATAAAAGATATCGCCAAGAAAGCGGGTGTCTCTAAAACATCCGTATCCTTCGCATTCAACGAGCCCAGTCAGTTACCTGAAGCAACAGTTCAGCGCATACTGGAAGCTGCAGAGGAACTGGGTTATGTACCGGACCCCATCGCGCGCATATTAAAGACAGGAAAAACAGGAACGATAGGGATCCTGGTTCCCCAACCCATCCACGAAATAACACGCAATCCCTTCTTTTCAGAGTTTATAGAGGGAGTAGGCGAAGTCTGTACAATGGATGGGTTCTCCATGATGATTGTTCCCCCTCTCAAAGGCAGTATGGAAAGAGCAATTGCTAATGCAACCGTGGACGGGTTTTTGACCTTAGGGCTCGAACTTAAAAAAAGCGCCATGGTTGTTTTAGATAATCGGGATGTGCCCTTTGTAATGGTGGATAGCGATCCAGAAGATGGCGTTGCCGCGGTCAACATCGATGATGAGAAAGGGGGTTTTTTAGCAATGGATTACATTCTACAAGCAGGACACAAAAAAATAGCTATCATCGCCATGCGCTCTGGAAAAGAAGGAAAATATAAGGATTATTTGGGGACATTACGAAAGCGCGTTAAGGGATACCAAACTGCACTGGAAGCATTCGATTTGTCAATGGACCATGAAAAAATTCGCTTGATTGAATGTGCGAGCACACTCCAAGGTGGTCGCCATGCTTTTGACGAAATCTGGAAATCAGATCTGAGACCCACAGCAGTTGTGGCAATGAGCGATATCATTGCCCTGGGCATCATGAGAGCCGCACGAGATCAAGCAGTCAAAATTCCAGACGCCCTTTCACTCATTGGATTTGATGACATACCTTTCGCCTCCCTTATTTCTCCACCCTTGACTACTATCTCACAACCCATACGAAAAAAGGGAAAAGTGGCAGCTGAACTTTTGGTCGAACATATCAAGGGAAACGCTGACATATCGCACAAGATTCTGCCGGTCAAGCTGGTTGAAAGGGGAACAGTTAGATAATATCTCATTCATCACAGACTAAATAGACACCCAAACCGCGATCAGTAGAAAACATTCCCATGTTGATTGATATAGGAAATCAACTGGCTTGCAGTGAAGTTAACAAGCCAGTTGATTCAGTATGGACCCATTTAATTAGGATTGATCAAAGGACTGGAAAACTCCTTGTTCAAGTGCGCCGGCGTCTTACTACCCAGGTTCCCCACCTGTACGCGGAGGTCACCCCCAGTTGGTCTTTTTTAAAGAGAAAGGCGAAGATAATCTCCTCCTCCGGGTCATACGTGCCCGCCATGCGGTCCAGGTCCAACAGCGCCTTCTCCCCCACCAGGGGCTCCAGGAGGATCAGCGCTTTCCGCGGTACATACGTCCCCAGGATGCCCTCCTCCTTTTTTAACCCCGGAGGATGAGGCAGGGGCACCATGTCTCTCAGAAAGGGAAAATCCGCCACGCGGAATAAAACAAATACTCCCCTCCCGATTATAGGCGGCGTCATCATGGAGAAGCGTGAGTGGATCCGGGGCGAAATTGACTTTGGCCTGTGGGGTACCCCCCTGGAGCATCCCGTCAAACTGCTCAACACCGACACTAGCCTGAGCGAAGCTTTGTCGAAGATAGGCGACTTGGGGCAGTTGGGGAAGGTCTGTGAGCGCATCTCCTCCGGGCTGCAGAACAACCAGCTCATCGACAGGACCATTTTAGGGACATTGAGGATTCTGTGCCTTCCTCAGAACAGCTCAAGGAGTTCCCGGGCCTGAACAAACAGAGCCGGGTGGTGTCCATTTACAAACAGGCACTACGAAAACCGTGGCGCGCATGCTGCGCCAGATGCATTCCAACCGCATCAATGAAAAAAGTGGAAAGGTCAAGGTTGAGGCGACTCTAGTCAACATCGTGATCATCGTTCTGGCGTCCTAGATCACAATTGATGTGCCTTGGATCATTCAGTTTATGCAGATTAGGCTTTTCTAAAGAGTATTCTTCGTCTAGCGACCTAGGTAAATCGTAAGTGTTGATTGTCAAATGGGAATCTTTTATTCCACCAGCCCCCATTCCGTAGCAAAAACAGCGACATCTACCCGACTCTTTACACCAAGCTTTTTTATTATGTTGCTCACATGGAATTCCACCGTTCTTTCTGAAACCCCAAGTTCCTCGCTGATCTTTTTATTCGTGTGCCCCTTCACAATATGCGCTATCACCTGCAATTCTCTTTTAGTTAATTGCTTCCCCATGAGTTTGTTTTCTTCTTCAACAGCCATGGACACTTTTTTTACGACGGTTGGGCTCAACCATCTTTCTCCCTTGAGGACAGACCGAATCGCATCCACAATTACGGTGGTTTCTTCATCTTTTAAAAGATACCCATCAGCCCCAGCTCGCAGCAAACCTAAAACTGTAGCCGTGTCATTAAAGGCAGTGAGGATCAGAACACGACAACCTTTCTGGCGCTTTTTTATCTTCCTAAGAAGTTCTCCGGAGCGCATGCCTGGCATCCTGGCATCCAACAGCAGGATGTCAGGCTCAAGTTTCAAGGTCTTGCGAAGGGCTTCATCCCCATTCAGCGCTTCACCGACTACTTCAAAGTCCGGCTGTTGCGCAAGTTCATTTTCAATTCCCGAGCGCACAATTGGGTGGTCGTCAGCAATCAAGATACGTACATTCATCAATTTCTATTGAGTCCTATTGAGCTTAGAATGTTTCCCCTTCTAATCAATCTGTTGATATGGGGATAACAGCAGTTATCACAGTGCCTTCACCTTTTGCTGATTTGATATGAAGCTTTCCACCTACTATCTCCACTTGCTCTTGTATGCCATTTAATCCAAAATGCTTCCTGTCAGTAAACGCTACCAAGTTTTCGGGCACATCGAATCCTTTTCCGTCATCCTTGACAGACAGGACAACTTTTTCTTCAGGGACAATCCTCAGTATTACATGGGCCCTTTCCGCCTCAGCATGCTTTTGAACATTGGATAGCGCCTCTTGAAAACACCGATATAGTGCAAGCTCAACTGTGCCGGGCAACTCCCCCTCATTCTTATCTAATACCGTTAGGAATATTTCAAACGGAACCTGTCCATTTAACTCTACAACTCTAGATTTAATTAATGAAGCTATCCCCAATGAATCCAGGGCCGGAGGACGCAATCCGGCAATAATCTGGCGCAAATTCCCCAGCAGATCGCGTATTTGATTTTGAACTTCCTTCACTTGTGCAGAAGCCTCTGGACCCATTTGTTCCTGAAACCTACCCAGGCTGTACTTAAGCCCCACCAAAGCTTGAATGACTTCATCGTGCAGGTTATGAGCAACCAGCTTCCTCTCTTCTTCTCGGACCGTTATGATTTTTCGGTGAAGCATTCTTACTTGATTACTCTGATCTTTTACCTCTCTTAATAGGGCTGCGTTTTCAAGAGCAGCACCCGCCTGTTGTAAAACCACTTCCAAGATTTCTAGATCCCTTGGCAAAAATTCCCCCCCTCCCCTTCTAGCACCTAAAATCAGCAGGCCTTGTGGTTCATGTTTGACACCTAATAATAACCAGTAACTAGGATCTGGGCCTAGAATGTGCCTTGTGTCCAACTCAAATTTAGAGAGCTTGTCTAAGTTCTCTACGCCTTTACCCAGCTCTTGGGGTTGTTTTTCCGAAAATATTTCAAATATTCGATGCGCTATGTCTCTTTCCAGAGAAAGGTCCCTTTTTTTATTCTCTTTGTCCTCCAGATATCCAGAAACAATCTGGCCACTACTCAATAACAGGTTGGCATATTTCAGCTGCATGGTCTTTTCCAGCGTCCTACAGAGGGTTAAGCCGATATTGTATGGGTCGCCAGCAACTTGTTTAATAGCCTGGCTAATTTTCTGTACAGCCTCTCTGTCATCATACCAACCCCCGTAGAATACTTGATCCACCCATTTGCGCAGAATCTTATATAAGGGATGAGCAGTCAGGGTCATGGCAAGGACAACCAGATACCCTGCCCATTGATACTTGGATTCTTCATTGAACAAAAAGGGCGGTGATGCTACATAAATCACGCCGTAGAATGTACCAATACCTAAAATAAGCAACGAATAAGCAACGGCGCGGTTAATATATTGTTCTACAGGGACCATTTGAAACCGCATAATGGCGTAGCTGTACCCAGCCGGAAGGATAGAAAGAGCCAAGAAAGAAACCTCATAGGAGAGAATTATCTGGTTGAATGCGACTGCCGGTAATAATGATAGAAATACAAAAGGAAAAAAAGAAATCAAGGCGATTAACCCAACAATCCTAGTTCGGCGTCTAAACTCCCTAGATCGTCCGTTCCGAGAGGCGATAACGAGAACAACGGCTGAGGAAGTCAACAGCAAGCCCAACCAGGCATATTTGATTTTCAAGATCAAGCCGGCAGCCCCAATAACAAGCCGCCCAACATCTATAATCGTTAAACCTAGTGCTGGTGCATATAGATAGCGAACCGCTTTGTGACCCCGTGTTCTGTCAGTTAATCCCCCTAAGAGCAAATTGACATGAAGCACTAATGGGCCTATCCACCATGCGAGCAAATTGAATACCCACCCCATCCACAATGGTCCTCGTGCTGAAACAGAACCAAAACTAAGCACAATAGCAAATCCCATGCATAAGAGAGTGAAGATTTTGGCCAATTCACTGGAACGGCCATACATCAAAACAAATGCCCCAGGAAGCCAAAAAAAGAACGCAACCAACAAAGTGGAAAGGCGTGTTAGGATTTCATCAAGTGGGGGTTTCATCAATACGATGGTGTATTCCAGCAAATTTTCCCCCCTCTTAACTGTCAATGAAACTTCCTCCCCTGGCTCCTTCCCAGGAAAGTCCCGAGCTTGATATATTGGTTTTCCGTTAATAGCTCGGATATGATCTCCCACTTGGGTTTTTTCTACAGCGGGGCCTTCGGGGTCAACAACATCAATCTTCCCTGAAGGATACGACCAGGTTATACCGCTGTATGGGTGGTTTATAAGGATAACCCCTGACCAAAGAATAGCTATGGGGACAATAATCATTAGAAGAAAAGAACCATATCTCCATGGCTTTCTGGTGGCCACCAATTGAATGAAGGATGATAATCTTTTCTTCAATTCTCCACCTTCCATAGACTCGCTCAGATCCTCTGATCGAAGCTTGCGATTCGTTCCAAGACCAACTCAAGTTGATCTTTTTTTGTTTGCATAAGTGCTGTGGCGGTCAATATGGACTTCGCCTGCTGCCTAATCTTTTCAGCCTCAAGGGCCAAATAAACCAATGCCCCATTTTCAATAATCATGGCTCGCATATCGTCTTCTGCGTTAGCGGCTGGATTGTTTAAATAGTCTCGCAATACAGCCCTTTCCCGTTCGGGTAGAACCCGAAGAGCATAAGCAATTGGGATCGTTACTTTTCCCTGTAACAAATCACTTACCTCTTCCTCTTGGCTCCACAGCCCTTCCACATCATTTGCTATTTGCAAAAGCAGACCCACGCAGTGACCAAACTCTTCGAGTTTCTTTATTTGCTCAATATTCTCTGTAGCTATATATGCGCCCAGCTTGCACCCTAGGGCAAAAAAATTTCCTGATTTCCCCGAGGCTACTTTCCATGCCTGCGACAATTCCCTTTCGGACGATGACAGGTCCCAGTGCTGTCCGGCGCAAACACCTAAAGCTAATTGATTAAATAATATCAACAAACAGCTTTTATTTCCAAAGGCCTTTTCCATTCTGTCGTTTAGTTTAGCTAAAATCAACTCTGCCTGGAGAATCAGTCCGGTTGTGACATTAGTCACCGTGCCCAAATCATACTGGGTGAGTTTGTTGTCGATCTCCTGATCTTCAATTTTGTCCAATATATGAAACGCTAGATATACCAGTTCCCAGGCTTTATTAAGTTGTTTTGCAAATACTTTCTTTCCCCCCAATGCCATACACACAGAGGTAGGCAGCTCCCGCAACCCCCTAAT
>Ga0207797_1003156_pt1 | contig 11094 bp, 4 predicted proteins | sample PRCRCaboRojoPR_6_FD_187275 | JGI IMG/M metagenome (GOLD analysis project Ga0207797, IMG submission 187275) | Marine sediment microbial community from Cabo Rojo, Puerto Rico - PR CR 10% Liquid 1 (SPAdes) | ecosystem: Environmental > Aquatic > Marine > Coastal > Sediment | place: Cabo Rojo, Puerto... | reverse complement strand
ATAATGGATAAACCCTGATCTAGTATGATCTCCTGCAGTAAAACATAACTCGAATCATCATCTTCCACCACCAATAAAGAAATATCCCGGGCAAACCGGTTTTCTTTCTCCTGGCGGGGGGATCCGCTTTCTTCTTTATCCCTTGAAGCAGGGGCCTGATACGGGATGGAAAAATAAAACACACTCCCTTTTTCCGGGGTGGAGTCCAGCCACATACTGCCACCCAGCATTTCCGCATAGGCCTTGGAGATACTCAGTCCCAGTCCGGCTCCTTCATATTCACGCGTAACACTCAACTCTGCCTGGCGGAAACGGTCAAAAATCTTGGTCTGCAAGTCTTCAGAAATCCCTATACCCGTGTCGCTTACATAAAAACGGAACATGTTCTGATCGTCCCGGGTATATCCGAATTCAACCCCACCCTGGTGGGTATATTTGATGGCATTGTTGATCAGATTGGTCAGGATTTGGTTTACTTTGGTCGCATCGGTTACAGTGATATCCTCCTGATCAGTCAGGCCCTTATGATAGGAAAGGGACAGGCCTTTCTTCCTGGCTTCAGGCTTAAAAAAGGTAAACAGATCATCAAAGAGTTCATTCAGAGCGCATTCTTCCATTTGAACCTCCACCTGTCCGGATTCAATTTTTGCAATATCCAGCAGGTTGCCGATGATATCCAGCATTCTCTGACCGCTCTTCTGAATTAGCTCAATATAATAATCCTTCTTCTCTCCGCTCAGTTTTGGTCTTTTCAGCAAACTGGCAAAACCTATGATCCCATTCATGGGGGTCCGGATCTCATGACTCATGTTGGCCAAAAAGGCAGATTTCAGCTTATCGCTCTCCTCCGCTCTCTCTTTGGCCTTTTCCAATTCTTCGTTGATCTTTTGCAGTTGTTCATTTTTCTCATGGAGTTCTTCGTTGAGTGTTTCATACTCCTCATTCTGGGAAGCGATCTCTTCATTGCGCTTTTTCAATTCCCGGTTCAACTCCCTCATCTGCTCTTCAGCCTGCTTACGGTCGGTAATATCGTACATGGCCACTACCGCTCCCGTTATTTCCTCTCTCTCATTTTTCAAGGGCTGACCTGAAGCCAATAGCCACAGTGCATGGCCATCTTTGGGCTTGATCACCATCTCTATCTCATTGAAATATTCCCCTTTCAGTGCCCGGTAAAGGGGTATATCCCCCGTTTCCATTGGTGTTTCCCCATCCGGAAGATAAAGGTCATAATAATCGGCCCATTGTTCCGGGGGGATACTCTTCTGGGGCAAACCGTGAAATTCCTGTGTTTTTTTGTTGAAATAGGTCAAAATACCTTCTGCATCGCAGGCAACAACGCCAACGCTTAGGTTGTCAAGCAAAGCAGAAATAAACAATCTGCTCTCCTCCAGCTGCCTTTCAGTCTCCTTGCGATCGGTGATATCCTCTCCTGAAGAAAGCATCTGCATGCCGTTTTTCCCTTTAGCCCTTATGATGCTATTGTGCCACAAAATGGTCTTCCTTTCACCGTTTTGAGCCATCACCGAACCCTCTATCCTTTTAACCTCTTCCATATTGCCCTGGATCAATTGGTCAAAGACCATTCTGCTCTCACTTAACGACTCGGGAGGTATACAGGTGTCGAACCAGTTTTTCCCTACCAGTTCATTCTTCTCGTAGCCCAGCAAATGATGTCCGCTATCATTCAGGAGCAGGATATTGCCTTCCTTGTCAAGGGAAATGATGATCTCTGCAGCAATGTTCAGGTAGCGTTCTGCTGTCTCTTTGCTATTTTTGAGTTCTTCCCGTGCTTCTATCCGGCTGGTGATATCACGTATGAGTCCGATATAACCAGTGATATTGCCTTTCTCATCTTCCAAATAAAAAACATTGGTCTCGCCTGGGAAAACGGAACCGTCTTTTTTCCGGTAATGAATCGTGTAGAGAAAGTCTCCGGCATTGCCCCTGTGATTTTTAATGGCTTCCCCCATTTGCCGGAACTCGTCTTCATCGTGGTATAAATACAACGTTTGCCTGTCTTTTATCTCTTCCAGAGAATACCCAAACAACTCTCCAAATGCGGGATTGAAATCAACAATACGCCGATGGATATCGGTAACCAGAATGGCATCCCGTATAGAATTAAACAAACGCCGGTATTTTCTCTCGTTGGTCTTAAGACTTTTTTCTACCTCTTCCTTCTCCGAAACCCTTGCCTGAAGCTCCCGGGTACGTCTCGATACCCGCTTGTTGAGCGTGCGGGTCCAAATCAAAAAAACCACCAGTATAATCAACAAAGGCAGGAGAATATAGACGGCATATTTCATGAAATCCGCAAGATCAAATTCCGGTTCTTCATAAACCCCCAGCCATTTCGAATAGATCCGATGATATTCTCCGGTAGCTTTAACGGCAGCCAGTCCTTCGGCAAACTTTGATAAAAGGGCAGTATTGCCCTCATCTACGCCAATACAGTAATCGGCACTATAAACTGGTTCAGTCTCCACAACCAGGTTATCCCAGCCATACTTCTTTATGAAATAGTGCGATAAAACCCTGGACGTAAGGGCATAATCATACTCTCCGCTGCTCAAAAGGCGAAGGGCTTCCTGTTGGGTTTCCACCGGGACTAGCTCCTCTTGAAGCCCTTGTTGCAGTGCAAAGTCATGCATAAGATCCGCTTTCTGCACCAGAACAGACCGGCCCGATAAATCGTCCAGTCCATCCGGCAATCCCTGTTCCTTCCTTGCTACAACCACATAACTGATGGTAGTATGCGGGGGAGACATATCGAAAGACCGGTCACGAGCCGGGGTATACAAAATCCCCTGAATGGCATCGATCTGGCCCTTTTTGAGGCTTTGCCGGATCTCTGACCAGGGTCCCAGCCGAATTTCGATATCCATTCCCACTTCATCGGCAATGGCCCTCATAAGATCAACATTATAGCCGGCGGGCCGGCCACTGTCATCCAGATATTCATAAGGCGGATAGTTGTGGTCGCCACCGACAAGTATGGTTTGACCGGGGTGATCTGACCTATTCCCGGAAGTATCGGCATCCTGCGTACGCTGAGCCATAGCCCCGGCTGAAATTGCGGGAGAGATGAGTATGGGAAAGACAATAAAGGCCAGAAGCATGACCCCCTTTTTCAATAATGTGTTGCTTCCGGACTGTAAAGCTTCCATCATAAAAGGAAAGGATTAACAAAGGCATTGAGATTCCCGGGCCGCAAATTACATTTTTATCCACGAATTCTCAAAAATTTTGATGAAATTCTGAAAGAGGGTGGATGGCTAAAAAGGTGAGTTTCTGATACCAGACAGATTTGGTCGTCCCAAACGCGTGAATTCTTCTTTGCTGACTAAAATCCACCCTTGGGTACTGACCCCAAAAGGATCTAGGAATAGCCAATGGCTCAGAACCGGGGATTCACAATATTGTTGTACATCGATCCGAAAGTATAGCTGATGCCCAAACGGGTATAATATTCGTAGTTGGTGGCCAGTTGCTTTTGACGGGTCAGCACCTCTTCAGTAGTCGCTTCTCCCTTGGGCAAAGACAATTGATCATGTATAAGGGAGGCCCCTCCGTGAAAATTCAAATTCAAACCCTTAAGCAGATTCAGGGATACAGAAGAGCGTAAGCTAATCCGGTTTTTCGAGAAATCATGAAAATAATGCGAGAGATTCAGGGAAAAATCGATGGAACCCCACTCTTTCCTTACCTCATAGTCAACAGACAAGCTCTGACTCAGTAAATTCTCATCTGTTTTACCAAAAATGGTGGTATCCTGATATGCGTTGTATCTGTATTGTGGCCGGTATAAAACGGTCAACTGACGGGTGGTGGCTTCCAGATACGGATAAATATTAAATTCTACTGCCGGTGACAGATTATAAGAAATATTGATATTACGGTATCGAGAGGAATACAGACCGGCAAATCCTCCTGCTGACCAATGCTGGGAAAGGCTTTTCACCAGAAGGCCGTTCAGTTCATAAGTCCGGTGAATACTGGTAATGGTACTTGAGTTGACCTCATATATGCTTTTCTCATAATCGGCATCCCCTTCAATCTCCAGTTTGATCTCACGGGTCACTTTGTTCGCCTCTATCTCCCCTCCTATATCATAGCTGCTGGTGGATTCTTCCCCGTTCATCCGTCCGTTCATACCAACCTCAAAGATCCAGTAGTTCCATTTATCCTTTACTTCTTCTTCTTCGGCAGCCTGTAAATAATCCACCTCCAAATTCTTCCACAGGGATGTCTTAAGCAGATAGGGCGTCAGACCTGCCTTCAGTGCCTGGAGCACTTTCTGTCTCCTTTCTTCTTGGCTGGCTTTTGGCCCTACATTGAAACGCAGGGTATCCATCAGATGATCATACCCTTTTTGCCCGATCAGATGGGCAGTATACCTTCTCCCTCTGTTGGCAGCACTTTCCCGCATCATCATAATGTGCACATCCGCATCTTTTCGGTCCCGAACATAATTCACATAGCTGATCTCCCTTTTTATATGATCCCTGTCACAAAACCAGCAATCCAGGTATACATTAAGCCCGGGTGCTTCAATGGAATCTTGTTTGATGGTATCCTGCTGTCCAATGGCCTCTGCAGAAAAGCCGGTCAAAAAAATTATAAGAAGTAAAACTGTAGGAAGAAGGCTTCGGGTCAACGGCTGTAATAACATGGTGCACACAATATAAAATTTTGGGTAATTTTAAGTTGAAAATCTGTTGAAAATCTGTAGTAGTTTATTCTTTTCATTCCGTGAATGCTGGATTGGCATTTGTATTTGCAGGTATTTTTTTATAATATTGGTAGAATACCATTAATAAAATTATACTCCTCCAGTTATGGCAAGAATAACCCGCAAACGATTCCTCCAACAAGCCCTGCTGACCACGCTGGGCATTGGGCTGGCGCCCAAAATATTTGGCATGAACTCCCTAAAAAGCACGCTTCCGGTCAGAAAAAAGCTGGGGGCCACCGGTATTGAAGTTACAACGCTTGGGTTTGGAGCCTCGCGAACGCAGGAGCCTGCAGTACTCAAGGCAGCGCTTGACCGCGGCATCACGTTTCTGGATACCGGCAGGGCTTATTCCAATGGCCAGAACGAGGTCATGATCGGGAAAACCCTAAAAGGTATACGCCAACGCTATGTAATACAATCCAAGATGAAAATCGACTGGAATGAAGGCAATGCCTCTTCCCGGGAACTGAGAAGACAAATGGAAAGTTCTCTGGCGGAAAGCCTGAAGGCCCTGCAAACCGATTATATTGACGTGATGCTGCTTCATGGCATACGGGAAGAAAATATTTTACGCAATGACACCATAAGGAAAGTTTTTGACGAGATGAAAGCCAAAGGAGCCATCCGGGCCTGTGGTTTCTCCTCCCATATCAATCACGTGAACCTGCTTAAAGAGAACAACAAGGATCCCTTCTTTGATGTGGCCATGGTACCCCTGAATCCTTTCGGGGGGTTCAAACATTCCCTGAGCGATTGGAGTACTTCATGGGATCAGCAGATGCTCATCTCGGAGATGAAAAAAGCCCACAACCAGGGTACGGGTATGGTAGCGATGAAAACCTGTTCCGGCGGCACATACGCCTATGAAAAGGGAGCCAAGCCCAGCTACCCGGGAGCCGTGCAATGGGTACGCTCCAGGAACTATGTGGATACCTCGGCAGTGGCCATGGCCAGCTTTCAGGAGATCAAGGATCATGCCTCAAGCCTATAAAGTCAACTATTTGGGGCCCTGTTGATCATAACGCCCTTTGTACTTCCTGTATAGCTTTTTATGGCGGTTATCCAGATCAATTTCCCGTCCCCGGATAAAGGCCCGGGTAACCTCGTTGGTTTTCATATCCAATATATCTCCCTCCGAGACAATCAGGGTGGCATCCTTGCCCTCTTCCAGGGTCCCGGCTATGTCATCGATCCCCAGTATCTCCGCCGGCATCTTGGTGATCAGCTGAAGGGCCTCTTCTTTGCCGAGACCAAAAGCCGCAGCGGTACCCGCCAGAAAGGGATAATTCATCGATCGGGGCAACCAGGAGACGCTCAGGCCCACTTGTATTCCTGCATGATAGAATTTAGCCGGCAACTTACAGGGCTCCCAAATATCGTAATGGCTTCCTGCAGGCAGGGAATGGATCTCACTCAATATCACCGCCACATCATGTTTTTTCAGAAAATCCTTTACCTTCCATGCCTCCTCTCCCGCACCGGTGAGCACAATATTGTCGATACCGTATTCCCGGGCAAAGCTCACGCTCTCGATGATGGTTTCCGGGGAAGAAGCATCAATATAAAGATGCATGGATCCTTCCAGCAGTCCTTTTAAGGCTTCCAGCTTGAGGTTGCCCTTATGCTGTTCCGGACCACGGCTATAAACCCTGGCATCCTCAAAAAGTGCCCTTATGCTTTTGACCTGTTTTTCATATTCGGGATTCTTGCTGATCCGGCCTTCTCCTTTATGGTGAAATTTACGGGGCCAACGCATGTGCATCCCGTTGCCCATACGAACGGCCGCATCTTCCCAGTCCCAGGCATCCAGTTGAACAATGCTGGATGTTCCCGAAATAAGACCGCCGCCGGGAACTACCTGGGCCAGCATCACCCCGTTGGAACGGATGGTGGGGATCAGCCTGGAATCCGAATCGTATGCCACAATGCTCCTTACATTGGGATTTAGGGTTCCGGTCTCCCGGGTATCCACCGTAGCCCGCACCGAACCAATCTCTACCAGCCCGAGCGTTGAAGCGGGCAGTATCAACCCGGGATAGATCTGTTTACCGGTGACATCATACACAAAAGACTCTTTATTGTATTGTGTTTCACCTTTGGTGCCAATCTTTTCGATGCGTCCCTCTTCCATTACCACCACCGCATCCTCTATAACCTCTCCATTTCCAACATGTACCGTGCCTCCGACAAGCAGGATAGGCTTATCCTGAGCCGGAGCGGGGGAAGGAGGCTGAGCGTTAACGGCAATAAAGGGAACAATCAAAAAACCAATGAGATAAATGAATCGTATCATGATGTATGCTTTAATATTCGGGTTAATGGTTGGATTTGTTCAATATCTTATTGATAAGCCGGTTTCTCTCTTCCTCTATGGCTTTCCGCATCTGCTTATCTCTCTGCCGGTCATAATAGATGATGCCATCGACCATGGTTTTCTCGGCCCGGGCATAGATGGTCAGGGGGTTATGGGACCAAAGGACCAGGTCGGCATCCTTCCCCTTCTTGATGCTTCCCATTCGGTGATCGAGGTGCAGGATCTTGGCCGGGTTGAGGGTAACCAGCTTCCAGGCCTCCTCCTGCGACAACCCTCCATATTTGACGGTCTTTGCCGCTTCCTGGTTAAGTCTTCTGGCCAGCTCCGCATTATCAGAGTGAATGGCCGATACGATGCCCGCCCGCGTTTGTATGGACGTGTTATAGGGTATCGCGTCATACACCTCAAACTTATAAGCCCACCAGTCAGGCAGATTGGAAGCATAAACCCCGTGGTCCCTGAGCTTGTCAGCTATCTTATAGCCTTCGGTATTGTGGATGAGGGTGTGTGCCTTAACACCAAAGTCCTCTGCCAGGTTCATGATCATATTGGTCTCCGACTTCACATAGGTGTGACAGGTAATAAAGCTTTCCCTTCTGAGCACCTCAGCGATGGCTTCCATCCTAAGGTTTTTCCTGGGTTTCACCTTCTCAAGCTTCTCTTTTTCGGAAAGACGGTTATAGGCCTCCCATTTGTCGCGGTATTCTTCTGCCTGCATATAGGCATCCCGCAGAATGGCCTCCACTCCCATACGGGTTTGAGGATACCGTGAAGATATGAAAGCAGGCAGGCGGGATTGTTTGACATTCTCACCCAGGGCATGTTTGAGGAACTGCGGAGCCCCGTCAATGAGCAATTCATCCGCGGAAGCACCCCAACGGTGCTTGATCACGGCCGACTGTCCGCCAATCGGATTGGCCGAGCCGTGCAATATCTGAGCGGCGGTAACCCCACCCGAAAGTTGGCGGTAGATGTTGATATCTTCAGGATCCACCACATCGCCAATACGTACCTCCGGTGTGATGGCATGCGAGAACTCATTGGTTCCCCCTTCAATGGCAATATGGGAATGCTCATCGATAACCCCGGAAGTCAGGTGTTTGCCCGTCCCATCTATCACAACAGCCCCATCAGGTTGAATATCCTGTGCCACTTTCTGTATTTTCCCAGCCTCAACCAACACATCCAAGTTCTCCACAATACCCTGCTCCTCATTGGTCCAAACCGTAGCATCTTTGATAAGATAGGACTTTTGTTCCGGTCTTCTCTCATAGCCATAGGCCGTAAAGGGAACGGTCGACCTGCTGATCCGCCTGAAATCCTTATCCTTGTTCTTTTTACTTTCCTCTTTTCCACGATCTTTGTAGCGACTGGCCTGCCACTGCACGATGCTTCCATCAGGCATATATCCCTCTCCCTGCCATTGTTGTTCCTCTTTCCATCCGGCCAGGCGAAGCTTGCCTTCGGTTTCCGGCAGGTCAATATTCAGGTGAAAGGTGGCCGCTTCAATATCACCTGTAGTTTGCATCTTCAGGGTATCATCGCGGTAAACAGCAAATTTTTCCTTACCGGGTTGACCCTCTATTTTTAGGGTATATTCAGTTGCCCCAACCTTTAACACATAGGTTCCTGAGTGGTCTTTCTTATCCATATCATGGATAACAAAAGATTTGCCTTGAATCCAGTTTTCATATATGGTAGAGGAAGGATCGAACAGATCCTCCGAGGTAATGATGAAGTTGGCCAATTTGCCTTGTTCCAGGGAGCCCAGCTGATCTTCCGCCTCCAGCAGCCGGGCCGGTGTATGGGTCAGTGCCTTCAGGGCTGTAGTCCTGTCAAGACCGTGGTCCAAGGCTTTCCTGAGATTGTCGAAGAAGGTCTTTTTATTCGTGCCTTGAGATGTGAAAGCAAAAGTGATTCCCTGGTCTTTCAGTTTGGAGAAAAGGGCGGGGGCCAGCTCCCAGTGCCTGAGTTGCTGGAGAGACACCTTGTCGGCCCGGAAAGGATCCTCCACCGAAGGAGTCTCGGGAAAATCAAGGGATAAGATTAAGGGGGCACCGGTCTGCTTCACCTGATCCATCATCTGGTACTCGTCGCCGTTGCCCCTGATGATAAACTGCATGCCAAAGGCATCCCCCAGCTGATCAGCCCTGAGGAGGCTCTTCTTATTTTCCACCTCGAATATCTGCGGCAGATCCTTACTGCCATTCAGGGCCTCCAGGGTGATATCCCTGTAGGGCTTATCATCCAAACGAGCGTACCATTCGGCATCATAAAGGGTTTGCCTGAGCAGGGCAATGCTCCCCATCAGGGAGGTAGGATAAGTCTGCTGGCTGAATCCCTTGTCAAACGAATAATGCGCCGAAGCATGGGGAAGGATCACGGCCTTGTTTTCCGATTCATCGGTGAGGGTGACCAGTGCAGAAGTGCCGCGGGCTATCCCGTCAGCCCTGAAGGACAGAGCCGTCCCGAAACCCATTCGCCGAAGCTTCTTTGCCCGCTTTTCATCTGTCTCAAAATGCTCCACGGCATCATAATGGCTCTTGATGGCCTCATTCCAGTTCACGGGATGCTGCTCGGAGCGACAAAAGCTTGTCTTGCCATACCGACCGGGAAGCGGCGATTTCCCAGAACCGTCACGCTCAGGCTCGGGTATGCCATAGGTCGTGTAGGGATCGATAAAGGAAGGATAAATATGCTTGCCTTTCAGATCAATCTTCTGATAGCCGGGAGGAACGGATACATCTTCTCCGGCCTTTTTTATCCTTCCTTCATGGACCAAAAGGGTCGCCCCTTCCAGCTTGGTTTGAAAATCCACGTAAATGGTGGCGTTGGTAAGGGCATAATCATCAGGACGTCTGTCGCTCACACCTATGGTTGGTGTCTGTTGGGAAAAACCTACAGCTGAATAAAGGAGTACAAAAAAACACAGGATGAATCGTTTCATAACGGTGCATGCGGTTAATGTTAGAAAAAACGATCCGGGAGAAAATCCCGGATACACCCTATAAGATTTTCATGGCCAGGAGAGGTTTAATACAGGTGGTAAAATGATTTTCCCGGCTGTGGAAATTGAAAGGATCTACTCCTGCCGGCACAAACCCAACACATTAACTACCATTCCCTTGATGCCGGTACGGATGGTTTTGTCATAATCAGGCAATAAGTTGGGCGAATGAAGGGGAGCCGGTTGTTTACCTTCCGATTGAAGCTTTTGCATCCTTTGGGGATTGGTGCTTCCCAGCCACATCAGGCATATGGGGACATCTTCCGGGGTAAGGCCGTACTTGCCGAAATCCTCCCCCACCATGGCGGGATCTTTTTGGACGATATGGTCTTTGCCGAGTGAATGGGTCAGGTAGTTCCGTATCTTCCCGGTCATAGCTTCATCATTGATGACCGGGGGCGTAGGATTGGGATCGACCCATACTTCAGGCAATTCGCCTTCAGGCATGCCGGCGGTCAGGGCTGCACCCCGGCTGATCCTCCCTATGGCACGGATCACCTTGTCAATGGTATGCTCATCATAGTATCGAAGGGTCAGTTCCATCTTTACCTGATCGGGGATGATATTGGGCGCGGATCCTCCATGGATCGATCCCACGGTAACCACAGCGGGCTCGAGGGGACTGAGCTCACGGCTCACGATGGTCTGCAAATCCAGCACCAGACGAGAGGCCATCACCACCGGATCGATGCTTTTCTCAGGATAGGCGCCATGACTCCCTTTTCCATATACTGTGATCTCCACGGTCTTCACGCCTGCAAATACCGCTCCTGCCGAAAGTCCTATCTTACCAGCTTCCAGCTCAGGGTTGATATGGTAGGCCATGGCATAATCGGGTACAGGAAATTTCCTGAACAACCCCTCTTCAATGGCCAGTCCGGATCCGCCACTCTTCTCCTCGGCCTGCTGGGCAATGACCAGCAAGGTTCCACTCCAGTGATCCTTCATCTCCACCAAAGTGCGCAGGGTACCTACAAACACCGACATATGAATATCATGTCCGCAGGCATGCATCACAGGAACCTCCTTTCCGGA
>Ga0207797_1003155_pt1 | contig 11096 bp, 8 predicted proteins | sample PRCRCaboRojoPR_6_FD_187275 | JGI IMG/M metagenome (GOLD analysis project Ga0207797, IMG submission 187275) | Marine sediment microbial community from Cabo Rojo, Puerto Rico - PR CR 10% Liquid 1 (SPAdes) | ecosystem: Environmental > Aquatic > Marine > Coastal > Sediment | place: Cabo Rojo, Puerto... | reverse complement strand
CCCGCCGTTCCGGCCGCCAGAACCGGAACCGAGCCGACAACGATGCCCACGACAGCCACTGCGTGCTGTGGCGAGACGAACGGACTGTCGGCCCACCCGACGAACGCCAGGTCGACGAACCAGGCCAACGGTAGGGCTCCGAACACCGCGGAAAGCGACGCAATCGGCAGCGACACGTCCTGCAGTACGATCGCCCCGAGCATGAGGGGTATCCAGCCGAACACGACGAGTAGGTCCCTGTAGGAGCGTGCTCGTGCGAACCCTCGTGCGATACCACGACCAACGAGCCGACTCGTCGTTCCAGTGGCGGCGGCGAGGGGTGTTATAACGGCGGCTGCGGCGACGGTCGTAACTGCGACCGCGGGCGATTGACTCCCGACCGCCAGGCCGAGCGTGACACCGACCGTCGGCACGGCGAGCGTGACGGCCAGCCGGGTGTACACGAATCCCAGGAGCCCGAGGGCAGCCGTCCCCGGAGGAACGGTCGTCAGAAGTAACTCGGGACTCATCTGCTCGAATCGAACGTGAGCGTACTGTGAACTGCGCCACACCATCCAGGCGAACCCGATGCTCACGAGGAGACTCAGTCGACCGTACGGGAGCGGCTGTCCCGAGGCGACCCCGCGTCCCAGCCGGTGAGCGAGCCACCCGAGGACGACGGCACTGGCCACGAGCACCACAGTCGTGACGGAGCGGTCGGTCAACGGGTGTCCGAACTCGCGCCGATGGCGTATCCACTCCGCACGTGCGATGGTCGATCCCAGCTGAAGCGTTCTCGGAACGTTCATGTCGGGTCGTCACAGTCTACTCCGAGTGACGGACACGAGCCCTCCCCGCCTGCCGGGAATCGCGGCCATCTACTCCCCTCCCTGTCGGGGCTGTTCCGGGGTCGAGCACTCGCGTCGCCGTCGGTACACGGCAAACGCGGTGGTTACGACGAGGGCGACGGCTACGTGTCTCCTGTCGAGGCTCACGTTCGAACAGTACCGGGAACCGAGAATTAAGAGAGGGTCACTGTTTCACGTCTCGCAACGCGCCCGACGTTCCGCACTGGGTAGAACGAACGTTCCACCAGCCATGTGTTCCGAAACGAGGTCCCGTGACCTGTCTGCTTCGAGGTGTCGGACGTCCTCTCTTGTACGGACGAGGGAAGTGAAAAACGGTGCGGTCGCGTTCTCCTAGCAGTCATCTGTGACGTACTCGTCGGGGCTGCGGTTGAAACTGGAGTCCGGTTCCCGAGATCGCACCGTTCCTTCCCGTGGTAACCGTCTCAGTACAGCCACCTCGACGCTGTACTGTTATTCGACACAGCAGCTGGGAGGGAAGTAGAGGGACAGAAGGGCACCGACGGGGATCACCCCGTCACGGTCGAAGAGTAGCCGAACAGCCGTTCCGGGAGCGTGCTCACCCTCCGGTCGGCTCCCAGGAGTCGCTGTTCCGATCGGTCGGACGGGACGCCGGACTCCTCGGCTGACGGTCGACCGTCGCTCCGCGAGAGCCGCCGTGTTCAGCGGCAGGGGACGTGTGCTCTCGGCCTTCCCACCCCGGGACGAGCAGGGGCCCGCGGGACAGTCAGCTCACGGTGTCGTGGAGGCGGACCGTCACCGCACTGCCGGCAGAGTCGTTCCGGTCGAACTCGAGTTCCCCGCCCAGCTGTGTGACGGCCCAGTTCACGAACCACAGTCCGATACCCTGGCCGTGTTTGAGCTGTGTCTCCGTCCCGGAGGCCAGGATCTCCCGTTCCCGCTCGGGGAGCCCGGGTCCGTCGTCGGCGACCACGAGCTCGGCGCCCGCGTCCGTCCCGTGTCGAACCGTGACCTCCACACGCGGCGGGTCGCCGTCCGAGTGGACGAGCGCGTTCTCGACCAGCTCGGCGAGCACACGCCGGACGATACTCCGGTGGGACACCACCTCCGGCTCGTCGGGACAGTCGACCGACACCTCCCCCGGGTGTTCCGAACGGAGCCGGTCGGCGACGGACAGCGCGACGTCCGCGAGTTCGACCGGCTCCGGCGCGTCCGTGACGGCGGTCATCACGTCCTCGGCCTCCCGGGCCTTGGCACTGAGCTGTAACGTGTCGGTGACGTTCGACCTGATCCCGGCGCGGACCTCCTCGTCGTCGACGAGGTCCGTGTACGCGAGCACCGCGTCCAGGTCGTTCCGGACGTTGTGACGGAGGATGCGGTTGAGCACCGACAGCCGTTGCTGGCGGGTCTGCTGGCCGGTCACGTCCCTGAGCAGCACCGTCCTGGCGAGTGCGCTGTCCTCGTCTGGGGAGCCGGTGACCGCGGAGACGCTGAACTGGAACTGCCGGCGCCCTTTCGAGGTCTGTAACGACACGGTGCCCGTCGAGCCCGGGGTGAGGTCTGAGTGGTCGAGACCGTCGACGACCGACCGGGCCGGCTCACCGATCGTACCGCTGGCCGTGACACCGAACAGCTCCGTGGCGGTCTCGTTCAGATCCAGCACGTGACCGTCCCAGTCGAGCACCAGAACCGCCTCCTGGAGCGTCTCGACCACGCGCGTGCGGGCGACGTAGTCGGCCTTCGGGAACCCTGTCGTCACCGGGTAGCGGCGGACGGCCACCGCGAGCAGCCCGCCGGCAACGAGCAGTCCCAGGCTCGTTCCGGTCACGAGCTCGGAGGAGTCCAACACGGTACTGAGCAGGTACGGCGCGGTGACACCGCCGGTGACGGCCGCCACCTGCGTGGTGGAGACCCGCGGGTGATCCCTCCCGAAGCCGACCAGGAGGTACGTCCCGTACAGCCACAGTCCGAACAGGTAGAGGAACTCCCAGCCGATGAGCGGCGCCGCCTCCCGGATGATCGCCGTCTCCGAGGACCCGGTGTACACGATGACCCACCCCAGGACGACCGGGAGGACGATCCCCGCGAACATCGCGATCCGGGCTCTGGTCACCCCGGTGCCGCGACCGGTGTAGCCGAGCGCGTACACGACGTAGAACCCCGGGAGGAGCAGCGCTGCGCCGAACCCGCCCAGCGAACAGATCGTCGAGACGACCTCGCCGGGGGTCACCGCCGGGAGTTCGGCGCCGAGCCGGAACACCACCCACAGTGTCAACGTCGCGAGCAGCGCGAGAAACGGGGTCGCGCTCGGCTGTTCCCGGGCCCGGACCGTCCGCCACGTCGTCTGTCCCAACAGCACGGCCGCTGTGGCCTCGACGCCGACCGACGCGACTGTTGATACGAGCGCCATCCGTCTACCCTCAAGTCCGGTTTGCACCCGGGGAGAGGTAAGCGATTGCGAACCGGAGCGCTCCTGCCGTCCGGTCCGAGCCAGGACGCCACTGCGGGTCGGGCGAGCACCGTCGGTGCGCTGTCGGCCTGTTCGGGGCGTCGTGTACCCGTTCCATGGCGATGGGTTCGTCGTCGACGGCGACGCGGTCGACAGTAGAACCAGCCACACTGTCTCCAGGACCGCAACACCTCGGCCTGTTTATCACGTACCGAATCGATAGCCTGTACGTGACGAGCCCGATCGTGTACTACGGCATCCCGCTCGTGCAGGCAGTCGTAATCGCGGCACTCGCGTTCACCGTGCTCGATGGCACGGTTCGGCTTGCAGCCCTCGGTGTTGCCGTCCTCGACGTACTCATCGCTCCACAGATCCTGAAACGCGCACTGTAGTCAGCGACCCGCCCCTCGATGGGGCCCGTCGGTTGACCCCCGTTCTACCGACACACGCCTGCCGGACGCCAGTTCGGTCGCGTCCACGCCCACCACCTCCGGCCTCGGGGCGTACCGACAGAGTACCCCCCGGAACGGCGCTCCTGGACAGTCACCCACGAGCGGCCGGGAGGCCCTCGGCAGTACTGAACGGGACCGGAGGTGACGCGGTCGACCGGCATCGACTCCGACGGGGTCTCACGATCGGATTTGGATAGCTAGAGTGCCTGGATCGGCGCGGTCTGGATAACCAAGCCCCCATTACAGGCACCAGCGGCCGCTGGTTCCGAGTACGATGCCAGAGACCCTCCCGAATCGGCCCCGCTCCGGTACCGACTCCGACACCGCCTCCATCGACCCCCGCGGGTACGGCCCCAGGCGAACCGAGCCCGAGCACCCGGAGGTCGACACCGAGGAGCTGCTGTCGCTGCTGAGCAACGACTACGCCCGGGCGATCATGGCCGAGATTAGCGACGAGGCGCTACCGGCCCGAGTGATCGCCCAGCGGCTGGACATCTCCCGGGCGACGGTGTACCGGCGGCTGGACTGGCTGGAGGAGGCGGGTGTGCTGGAGTCGACGATGTCCTGCGAGCCGGACGGCAACCACCGCCAGCAGTTCCGGGTCATCGTCGACCGGCTGGCGCTGTCCCTGGAGCCGGACGGTATCAGTGTCGACGACGTCGACCGCTCGACGGCGCGGTAACCCGCCCCACCGACTGACCGTTCGCCCGACCCCTCCTCGTCGCGTCGCTCCGTAGCGTCCACGAGTGCCGCCCCGGACGGAACGAACTCCAACGACAGGAAGCCGGTCGCGTGACCGGTCCGCTCGACACGGACAGCCGTGTCAGCCCGACCACGCGACCAGTGCGGTCGTGTAAAGCGGGGACTAGCGCGGTCCGAGGGGCTGGAACAGCGACGGTGTCGGACATCGCCGGCGGGCAACAGCTCTCGCGACCCCGTCGACCGGTCGTGGCCCCCCGACCGGTCTGGCCGCTCGCTCGGAGACGTGTCGCCGTGTGAGCACTGTTGCAGTATGCGAACCGGTCCCGGCCGAGATCATACGCCGGATATATCCCGGTCGCCCGGGTAGACGGTACTACATGACGGAGGGACTGAACGTCGGCACTCCGCGCGTACTGATGGTCGACGACGAACCGGAGGTGGCCGACGCCTACGCGCTCCGTCTGGAGGGGGTGGCGGAGGTGACCACCACCTACGGCGCCGAGGAGGCACTGGCGGCGGTCGACGGGGGTGCCCCCCTGGACGTGGTGTTGCTCGACCGGCACATGCCGGGGCGCTCCGGCGACGACGTCCTCGCGGAGCTCCGGGACCGGGAGCTGCACACCCGGGTCATCATGGTCACGGCCATCGACCCCGGCCTCGACGTCCTGGAGCTACCGTTCGACGACTACCTCTGCAAGCCCGTCGACCGCGACGACCTCCGGACGGCCGTCGACCAGCAGTGCCAGGTGCTGGCTTACGAGCTGTTGGGCGAGTACTTCAGCCTGGAGTCGACCCGCGCGCTGATCGAGACGGAGCTCCCCCCCGAGACTCGCCGGGATCACGAGGAGTTCGCCGAACTGGAGCGGCGGACGACGGCGCTCGCCGACCGGCTGCGACGGCTGCTGCCCGAGGCCGAGCGGCTGCTGGAGCGGTTCTCCGGCGTGGAGCGGGCGACGTTCTGACGCCGCGTCCGGGCCTACTCCCGCGGGCTCCCCTCGTCGAACAGCGCGTCCAGCAGTTTCCGCTGGCCGTTACGGAGGTGGTACAGCACGGTCGCTCCGGAGACGTCCAGCGTCTCACCGACATCCTCGGCGGTGCTCCCCCGCGGCGAGGTGAAGTAGTCCGCCAGGTACGCCGTCCGGAGGACGGTCCGCTGTCTGTCGGTGAGCCGTTCCTCCAGCTCGCTCCGGAACGCGCCGACCGTCTCCGGGCGTCGGGGGCGGTCCCGCCTGGTCACCAGCTCCGTCGCCTCGAACGCCCCGTCGACGGTTTCGACCAGCCGCCGGACGTCACCGTCCGGGGGGAGTTCGACGACCAGCCTGACGCCCCGGTCGGTGCACTCCCCCCCCCGGACGGTCGCCCCGCGGGCGGCCAGCGTGACGACCGGGCTGTCGCCGGTGAGGAGCACCTCCAGCAGCGCCTGTCCGTCGTCGTCACTGCCCTCGACGGTTCGGGCGTCCCGGACGGCCTCGTGGGCGTCGAGCGCCCGGAGCACCGGTTCCGCGGGCGGCTCGACGGCGAGATAACACACCACCGACCCGTCGTCCCTGGGCACCACCCCCGTGAGCGAGGGCTGGCCCCCCGCCTCCTCGGCCGCAGCGACGAGCGGGAGCGACGTGTCGCCCACCTCGACGGTCAGCTCCGTCACCGTATCCGCGAACAGCAGCTCCTCCTGGCGACCGGCGGTGATGGCGAACCCGGCGACCGCACCGAGGGTGGCCAGGCTCGCCTGCTCGGCCTCGCTGAACCCCTCGCGTCGGGTGGAGTAGAGGCTCACCACCCCGTACACCGTGTCGCGGTGGGCCATCGGCACCGCCAGACAGGACTGTAGCCCCTGGCCGAACGCCGCCAGCCGGACCGCCCGGGGGACGCTGTCGTCCTCCGCGAGCGGCTGGAGGACCTGCGCCTCGCCGTCGGCGACGGCCCGCTGTTCGGGGAGGGTTCCGTCCGCGCTCAGGCTCTCGGCGATGCGGTCGCGCAGCTCCGGCGTCTCGCCGGCGGTCGCCACCGCCCGGAGCCGGTCGTCGGCGAGGTCCCGCTCGCCGACCCACGTGAACGCGTAGAGGTCGGTCTCTCCCAGGCGCTCGCAGACGGTGCGGGCGATCTCTTCGCGGTCGGAGGTCTCGGTCAGCTCCCGGAGCACGGTAGCGGTGACCGCGTCGATCGCCTCCATCCGGTCGAGCCGCTGTTCCAGCTGCTCGATCCGTCGCCGGTCGGCGTGGCGCCGGCTGTGGTCCCGGAGGTAGACGAACGTGCGGTCCTCGGCCCGGGTCAGATCGACCGCCAGCCACCTGTCGATCGTCGGGTAGTACTCCTCGAACGAACGCTCCTCCGGGACGCCGGCCGCGAACGCCTCACGGAGGGTGCCGGCGGCCGACCGCGGGAGCGCCTCCGCTACGGGCTGTCCCCGAACAGCGGCTGCAGGGCTCCCGAGCAGCTCCGCGGCGGCGTCGTTGGCCGCCGCTATCTCCCCCTCGGGGGTCACTTCGAGCACGCCGACCGGCGCACGCTCGAGCGCCTCGTTCATCCGCACGGCCCCGTCCGCTGCGGGCGGCCGGTCGGACCGACGACCGCCCCCGTGAGGGGGCGACGGCTACCCGTCGATATCATGGAACTCGACCCGTGCGCCGCCGGTCGCGCTGGCGGTCAGCGACACTGTCCAGCCGTGGGCCCGGGCGATCTGCCTGACGATGGTCATGCCCAGCCCGGTCCCGGTGTCCCGGGAGCTGTACCCGGGCGCGAACACCCGGTCGCGCTCCTCGGGGTCCACCCCGGGGCCGTCGTCCGCGATAAAAAAGCCGTCCTCGCCGGCCGGCCCGACACGCACGCGGGTGGTGGTGTCATCCGTTCCGGTCGCGGCTCGCCCGTGTTCGACACTGTTGCGAAAGAGGTTCTCGAACACCCGTCGTAGTCGGTCGGTGTCGGCCTCGGCGGCCGGGAGCCCCTCTTCGAGGTCAAGCGTGACCGACCTGGTATCGACGGTCTCCCACGCATCGGTCGCAATCGACTCGATGGCCACGTCCTCTGACGGGGAGATTGCTCCCTCGCCGCGGGCCAGTGTCAGCACGTCCCGGATGATCCGCTCCATCCGGCGGTGGGCCCGGTCCACGTGCTCGAAGTGCTCGGGATCGCCGGTCTCCCGGGCCGCCTGCACCCGCGCCTCGGCCACGTCCAGCGGGTTGCGGAGGTCGTGACTGATGACGCTGGCCAACCGGTCCACCTCGACGGCGCCGCTGGTCCCCAGCGGCAGCGGGGTGAGCGTGAGACAGCCGTCGTACGCCCGGTCACCGCCGGCAGCCAGCGCCCGGAGCTGAAACGCCTGCTGGGCGCCCTCCCCGGCGCCGTTCCCGGACCTCCCGGCCCACTCGAGGTGCACCACCTCCGTGCTGAGCCGGTCCTCCGTGGCCAGCGCCGCGCTCAGCTCGTCCATCGACAGTTCCCTCGGTTCCAGACCATAGCGCTGGTAACACGCCTCGAGTGACGTCGCCGGCTCGATGCGGCCGAACCGCGTCGCGAACGCCTCGTTCACCCGCTCGACGACCGGCTCCCCGTCCCGGACGACGTACCGCAGCGCGGGGTCGGGCAACAGGTCGAGCGGCACCACCGGCTCGTCGTCACCGGTCATGACGGCCGATCCCCCCGTGGCGGCTGTCGGTGCTCGCGGTTCCGCGAGCTGCCTGTGGCGCCGGCTCCCCTCGACATACCCGACACTGTGGTGGCTTCGGAGTAATATGGGTGTCCGTTCCGGCGACCGGCGCTGTCGGGACGGGTGAGGGCAGTCGTCGGGACGACGGTCGCGCGTCGAGTTCCGGACGGTTCATGTGAGCTGACCTCACCTCAGCGGGAGTCCACGACGTGTGACGGGGCCGGTGTCGATTCGGGCACGCGCTCGAGCCGGTTGTCCCCCTCGTCCTCCGGGTCGCGGGCTCTCCCCGACTCGGGCGGAGCAACCACCACCACCGGCACCTCGGCGGGGGAGTACAGGTCCATCCGATAGGCCCGGTCGGACAGCGTCGTGTCCACCACCTCCACGAGCCCGTTGTCCACGAGCTTCTGGAGGTGGTAGTGGGCGTTCTGGGTGGAGCAGTCGATCCGCTCGGCGGCCTCCGAGGCCGTCAGGGGTCGGTCCCAGAGATGTGTCAGTATCTCCCGACGGGCTGGACAGTTCAGCGTCTCGACGACCCGGGCCGCACGCGGGTGTTCGATGTGCATCACGTCGTGACCGGGAGCGGTCCAGTCCCGCTCTTCCCCCGAGGCGAGTGGGTGTTCCATGTGGACCACTGGGGCGGCGAGCGACATAACCCCCGACGTGCTGTCTCGTCGTGGACAACACCCGCCCGCGTCGTGTCCGGTGGTACTCCGGACGGCGGAGCCCCTGCCCGGTCGCCGTACCGGGCGACTGCCCGCACCAGGTTGACCCGGGCCGACGCCGGTGAGCCGGGGGGTCCCGTCCCGTCGCTCACATCCGGCATGGCTTGCGGGCCCCGGAGCCCCCTCGCTACGCTTCGGCCAGGTCGAACGCGACGCCGGTGAGCCCCTCGGAGACCGCCCAGAGCTGCCGGGCGGTCGCCTCGTCGTACGAGCGGTCGCTGGAGCGCTGGATCTCGGGCGAGCCGCGCATCCCCCGGAAGCCGTCCGGGCCGACGTACTCCCCGCCCGCGATGCCCGGGTCGGTCGCGGCGTACAGCATCGGCTCGGCGCCCCGCTCGGCGCTCTGGGCGAGTACGGCGTTCGCGACTTTCATCCCGAACAGGCGGAGCCGCGAGCCCGCCTGCTCGGGCCCGCGCCGCTGGAGGTTCGTCGCCGCCCACCCGGGGTGGCAGGCGACGCTCGTGACGCCCGCCCCCTCGGGGAGGCGCCGGTCGAGTTCGTAGGCGAACAGCAGGTTCGCGAGCTTCGACTGGCCGTACGCCTCCCACTTGTCGTAGGACGCCTCGTGGTGAAGGTCGTCGAAGTCGATCCGGCCGCGCTCGTGGGCCAGGCTGCTCTGGGTGACCACGCGCGTCTCGCCCGTCGTCCGCTCGAGGATGGGGAGGAGGTGGCCGGTGAGCGCGAAGTGCCCGAGGTGGTTGACGCCGAACTGGTACTCGAAGCCGTCGGCGGTCTCCCTGCGCGGGATAGCCATCACGCCGGCGTTGTTACAGAGCAGGTCCAGCCCGTCGTAGGTCGCGGTGAACCAGTCGGCGAACGCCGCGACGGAGTCCAGGTCGGCCAGATCGAGTTCCCCGACCGTCAGCGACGCCGCCGGGAGCTCGGTCTCGATCTCCCGCTTCGCGGCCTCGCCGCGCTCGGTGCTCCGGCAGGCCAGCACGACGTCTGCGCCCCGTCCGGCGAGTGCCTTCGTCACCTCGAACCCGAGCCCGCTGTTGGCGCCCGTCACCACGGCCGTCCCGATATCGGCGGTCACGATAGAACGGTGGAGCCGCCCCGGAAGAACCCTTCCGCTCGGACGCCGTCCGTGGCGACGCGGAGCGACACGATGGCGTGACGGCAGAGCAGTCCGGGAGTCGCTGCGTCCAGTCCACCCCCGTCGCCCCAGGGGTCGACCGGAGGGGCCGCCCGCTACGGTCGTGTCACCGCCACGCTGTCGAGCACCACGGTGACCCCCTCCGAGCCGACCCACTCGATCCCGGTGAGGAACAACGGCATCGGGTCGGTCGGGACGTTCTCGGTCACCGCGAAGCGCTGCCCGCCGACGGTCAGGCTGACCGCCTCGGCCGTCCACTCCAGTACCACCTCCGTGTCGTCGACGTCGCCGGTCCAGGCGCCATTGCCGCTCTGGTTCTCCCCGGAGTCTCCGGCGTCGTGCAGCGGGCTGTCCGCCTGTGCCATCACGCCGAGGTCGCCGTCCTGGTTGTAGATGGCGTGAACGCTGTCGGTCGTCCACTTGAACATCCGGCCGCGTCCGGACCGCTCCCCACCCCGCCCGGGGTAGGTCTCGCCGGGCATCGCGAACCCCAGGTCCGCGGCGGTGCCGTAGCTGTGGGTCGCGCTCGCTATCTCCAGGGTCAGCGTGACCGGTGGGGAGAACGTCGGCTCCGACCGGAGGTACACGCTCTCGTAGGACTGTGGCGCTATCCGCAGCTGGTCGGCGCCGGTCTGTGTCACACGGTCGCCAGCGATGTCGTCGCCGTCGAACCGGGTCTTCTGGACGAGACTCCACTTCTCCGGGTCGTACCCGGTCCCCGGGGTCGTGAACCGGTCCGCGAAGGACACCTCCGGCGCGGTCGTGGTTGAGGGCGACTCCTCCGTCGACGGTGCTGTCGTGGTCTCGGGCTCCGGTCCGGAAGGGGCGGTCGTCTCCCGGCGTTCCGGCTCCGGCGCCGAGTCCTGGATGCCGAGTGCCTCCTTCGCGCCGAGGTAGTACCCCAGCAGCGTTCCGGTTCCGACCCCCCCGATGAACTCGATGACCCCCCGCCGCTCCATGTCCGATCCCGAACAGATCTCTGTGCATATGTCTTACGTCCCTGCACCCCGCTCGTGAACGCCCGTCCCCGGCTGCGCGAGCCGTCGGTCGACGGCCGTGGGCTCTCGTCTCTGGCCCGCTCCCGGGTCTGTGTCGAACCTCGCCCAGCTCCGGCGACGTGTGCCGTCTCGAATCCGTCCGCCGGCCGAGCTCCGTGCAGTCGCCTGGCGGGGGACGCGCCCCGTCCCCCAGCGACCGGACGGACCGTCGAGGGGTCGCCA
>Ga0207797_1003154_pt1 | contig 11100 bp, 4 predicted proteins | sample PRCRCaboRojoPR_6_FD_187275 | JGI IMG/M metagenome (GOLD analysis project Ga0207797, IMG submission 187275) | Marine sediment microbial community from Cabo Rojo, Puerto Rico - PR CR 10% Liquid 1 (SPAdes) | ecosystem: Environmental > Aquatic > Marine > Coastal > Sediment | place: Cabo Rojo, Puerto... | reverse complement strand
CGGCAGGTGCCGTTCACGGTGTACTTTCCGCCGGCGCCTTGTCGACCACGTTCACTGCGTCCCAAGGGTTGCTCCTGATGGTTCCCAATATGTATAAGATCGCCGGCGAGATTATGCCCTGTGTCTTTCACGTCTCCGCTCGGGCCATCGCCGGACATGCCCTTTCGATTTTCGGCGACCACTCCGATATCAATGCGGTGAAGCAGACCGGATTTTGCCTTCTGGCATCGGCCTCGGTCCAGGAAGCCATGGATCTGGCGCTGGTGGCGCATCTGGCCAGTATCCGGGCCAGCCTGCCGTTCGTACACTTTTTCGACGGGTTTCGGACCTCTATGGAAATCCAGAAGATCGATGCCATCGACTATGACGACATGGCCGCCCTGGTGGACTGGGAGGCCATCGAAGAATTCAGGGCCCGGTGCATGAATCCCGAATATCCGCAACTCCGGGGTACGGCTCAGAACCCGGACATCTTCTTCCAGAATCGAGAAGGATGCACCCCCTACTACGCAGAGGTTCCCTATATCGTTCAAGAAGAAATGGAAAAGGTCGGGAATCTGGTTGGACGGCCGTACAACCTGTTTGACTATGTCGGCCATCCGGAGGCGGACCGGGTAATGGTCGCCATGGCGTCCAGTTGTGACGTCATCGAAGAGACGGTGAACTATCTCAACAAGCAGGGGGAAAAGGTCGGTCTGATCAAGGTCCGATTGTATATGCCGTTTTCCGGGGAGCATTTCCTCAGGGCCCTTCCGGCGACGGCGGAGCGGATCTCAGTAATGGACCGGCTCAAGGTGTCCGGCTCCATCGGAGAACCTCTCTATCAGGATGTGTGCAATCTGTTTCATGAAAGACGCAGATTGCCGATCATCGTCGGCGGCAGGTACGGCCTGGGCAGCAAGGACTTTACCCCCAGCATGGTCAAGGCAGTATTCGACAACCTTCGCGCCTCCGAGCCGAAAAATCATTTCACCGTCGGGATCGTAGACGACGTCTCTCACACATCCTTGCCGGTAACGGAAAACATTCAGCCGTCTCCCGAGGGCACGGTACGGTGTAAGTTCTGGGGTCTCGGTTCGGACGGAACGGTCGGGGCGAACAAGAATGCCATCAAGATCATTGGCGAGAATACCGACATGTTCGCCCAGGCCTACTTCTCCTATGATGCGAAAAAGTCCGGCGGGATTACCATATCTCACCTTCGCTTTTCGCCGCACCGTATTCAGTCACCGTACCTGTTGACCGAATCCGATTTCATCGCCTGTCACAACCCGGCATTTGTCAAGCAATATGACATCCTGGAGGGAATTAAGACAGGGGGGGCCTTTTTGTTGAATTCTCCCTGGAGCACAAAAGACATGGAGAAAGAGCTTCCCGATCCGATGAAGCGTACCATCGCCCAGAAGAACCTCGACTTTTACAACATCGATGCCGCAAAGATTGCCGGAGCGGTGGGGCTGGGAGGACGCATCAATATGGTCATGCAGGCGGCCTTTTTCAAGATTGCCAATGTGATTGCCCCCAATGAGGCGCTGGATTACATCAAGGATGCCATCAAAAAGACGTACGGAAAGAAAGGCGAGAAGATCGTGCAAATGAACATCGACGCCGTGGACAAGGCCGTCGATGCCTTGAAGAAGGTCCGGGTGCCCAAATCGTGGGCGACGGCGGGTCAGGAAGCCTATATTGAGAAGGATGAACCCGAATTCGTCACCAACGTCATGCGTCCGATGCTGGCTCAGCAGGGAGACAAGCTTCCGGTCAGTGCCTTCAGTCCGGATGGTATCTTCCCTACGGGTACGACGAAGTACGAAAAGCGGGGAATCGCCCTGAGTATTCCCAAATGGATCCCTGAAAACTGCATCCAGTGCAATCAGTGCGCCTTTGTGTGCCCTCATGCGGTGATTCGTCCCGCTTTGGCCAAGGAAGAGGATTTGGCGGACGCCCCGGAAAGCTTTGTTACCGTTGATACCAAGGGAAAAGAGCTCGCCGGGTATAAGTTTCGGATCCAGGTGTCTCCTCTGGATTGCACGGGCTGTGGAAACTGTGCAGACATCTGCCCGTCCAAGAAGAAAGCCCTGGAGATGAAGCCTCTGAGCTCTCAAAAAGAGATGGAAATCGTCAACCACAAGTTTTTCATGGGCCTGCCCATCGTGGAGGATCCGATGTCGCCCACGAGCGTTAAGGGCAGCCAGTTCAGACAACCATTGTTTGAGTTCTCCGGCGCCTGTGCGGGATGTGGAGAGACCTCTTACATTAAGGTGGTTACGCAGCTCTATGGCGATCGCATGATGATCGCCAATGCCACGGGATGTTCCTCCATCTACGGCGGATCCGCCCCCAGCTGTCCCTACACTGTCAATGAGGAGGGCCACGGACCCACGTGGGCGAACTCCCTCTTTGAAGACAACGCCGAGTATGGTTTCGGCATGGAACTGGCGGTATCGCAGCGAAGAGACAAACTGGCGGATCTCGTGCAGGAGGCATTGGAAACCGATGCGTCCGACGAATTCAAAGAGGCCTGTCGGATGTGGTTGATGAACATGAATGATGGAGACCAGTCCAAGGTCTACGGGCGAAAGGTCGAAGAACTGGCCGAGCTGGAAATGTCGACGGCCGGAGATGGGGCTCGCGAGTTGCTGTGGCAGATTCTGGACAGAAGCGATTATCTGACAAAGAAATCGGTTTGGGTTGTCGGCGGCGACGGATGGGCATACGATATCGGTTATGGCGGGTTGGATCACGTGATTGCGTCAGGACGTGACGTCAACATCTTGGTGTTGGACACGGAAGTTTATTCCAACACGGGCGGGCAGTCGTCCAAGTCGACTCCCACCGGAGCGGTTGCCAAGTTCGCTGCGAGCGGCAAGCCGTTACGAAAGAAGGATCTCGGCCGCATGGCCATGACCTACGGGTACGTCTATGTCGCTTCAGTGTCCATGGGTGCCAACAAGAACCAGTTGATGAAGGCGCTGGTAGAGGCCGAGAGCTATCCGGGGCCGTCCCTGATCATTGCCTATTCACCCTGCATCAATCACGGGCTCAACATGGGCAGAAGTCAGCATGAGGAAAAGCTGGCGGTCGAATGCGGCTATTGGCTTCTCTATCGGTATGATCCGCGGCGGAAGGAAGCCGGAGAGAATCCGCTTATCCTCGATTCCAAGGAACCAAAAGGAGACTTCCGGGAGTTCCTGATGGGAGAGGTCCGTTATTCCAGCCTGACCCGAACGTTTCCCGACATTGCGAAGGAACTGTTCGAAAAGGCGGAACAGGACATGAGGGAGCGATACGAAATCTACCGGCACATGGCGGGTCAAGAAGGAGAAAAGGCGTAGTCGGATAAGGTGTTATATCATTTGAAACAGAGAGGCCGTCTGGGATATCATTCCAGGCGGTCTTTCTTTTGCGGTTATGTATAACGCTCAAGTCGAGGTTTCAGTGTCCAAATGGGCATCGATCCGGCCTCCTTTTGGGATGAACTTGGGTTTTTCGGATAACCGCGTTATGTTTTGTCCCGACGTTGTCGTATAGGAAGGTTCCATAATGAAGATTCACGTTACATTTCAGCCGAGCGGTGTGACCGTTCGGGTCGACGAGGGTGCCAATTTGCTGGATGCAGCCCTCGCAGCGGGCGTGCACATCAACGCCTCCTGTGGCGGGCAGGGAGTGTGCGGAAAATGTCGTGTGGTTTTGGAATCGGGTGATGCTGTTAGTGAGGAGAGTGAGCACATAACGTCGGAAGAATACGAAAAGGGGTGCCGGCTGGCCTGCCGGACAAGGGTGACGTCGGATTGTTCCGTCGAGATTCCACCAGAATCGAGAGGCCCTGAGGGCTTGTTGCCGGAAGAAATCGATATGGGCCGTGCGGAACGGAGGGCGTCTCCGTTCGACGCCGCCGCGATAGCGACGGACCGGGACTTGAACCCTCTGGGCATTCGCCTGCCCCTTGCGTTGACGCCCCCCACGTTGGAAGAAAACAAAAGCGATCTGACCCGACTTTTACAGGGCTTAAAGAGGTTCCACCATGTCACAGGCATTGCTGCGGACCTTTCATGTATTCATGACCTGCCCGATGTCGTCAGGAAAGAGGATTGGAAGGTTACCGCTACGCTGATGGAGGATCCGGGACAGTCTTTGGGGCTTTCCGGCACTGATAAAGATTTTCCCCCCAGGCTGGTCGGGGTGGAGCCGGGCGACACGTCCGGAGAAAATGTGGCGATTGCCCTGGACATCGGCACGACGACCATATCCGTCGAACTGGTTGATCTTCATACAGGCCGTCTGATTGCCGAGCGTACGGCGTATAACAAACAAATGAACTATGGTGCCGACGTCATTACCCGGATCGTGTATGCCAAGACGGCCGAGGGCCTGGAACGATTGCAGAGTGCAGTGGCGGCCTCCGTCAACGAACTCCTCGGAGAAGTTTTTGCGGAAGGCGGGTGTAGAAGGTCATCCGTTTCGTCGATGTGTGCGGCCGGTAATACGACCATGACCCACCTTTTCCTGGGAATGGAACCCCGGTATATCCGGGAGGCGCCCTATGTTCCTCTGGCCAATTACATGCCTCTGGGAAAAGCTGGGGAGATCGGCCTCGACCTTCCCCCCTGTCTGCCCGTCTACACATTTCCCTGTGTCGCCAGTTACGTGGGCGGGGACATTGTTTCCGGCATACTCGGTTCGGGGGTGTCTCAGACGGAGGCGTTGACACTCTATATGGATATCGGGACCAACGGAGAAATCGTTTTGGGCAACAAGGAACTCCTGGCCTGTGCCGCCTGTTCCATGGGCCCGGCCTTTGAAGGGGGCGGTATCAAACACGGTATGCGCGCGGACATCGGAGCGATCGAAGGCTTTCACATCAATCCCATTACCCTGGAACCGATGGTGGTGACCATGGGACGGTCCAAGGCTCGTGGCATATGCGGATCCGGTTTGATCAGCATATTGGCGGAATTACTGGCCGCGGGAGTCATTGACCAAAACGGTAAGTTCGAAAAGGACCTGCCGTCGGACCGGGTAAGGTACGGAGAGTTCGGAAACGAATATGTGTTGGTGTGGGGGAAGGATTCCGCCACGGGTACGGACATCGCTATCAATGAAGTGGATTTCGAAAACCTGATACGCGCCAAGGGCGCCCTGTATGCCGGCTGTCTCACGCTTCTGGAAAGCCTGGCTCTTTCCTTTGACGACCTTGAGCGAATCATCATTGCCGGGGCTTTCGGCCGCTATATTAACTTGACGAAGGGAAAGCTGATCGGTTTGTTTCCCGACGTTGCGGTGGAGAAGTTTCACTTTCTGGGAAACGGCTCGGTCCTGGGGGCTCGGCTGACCTGTCTTTACAAAGACGTGTTGGGTGAGATAGAGAGGATAGCGGATATGATGACCAACGTGGAGTTGAGTGACAACCAATCCTTTATGGATAAATATATGGGAGCGCTCTTTCTGCCGCACACAGAGTCCGGATTGTTCCCGGAGGTGACTCCGTATATCGAAGAAAGCCGTGCGGTGGCGCACCGAGAAAGGACCGCCAAATGAGTATGACGATTGCTATGGCCGGCAAGGGCGGCACAGGAAAGACAACGATTGCCGGGTTGCTGATACGGTATCTCTTGAACAAGTCGTGGACGCCGATCCTGGCGGTCGATGCGGATTCTAATGCCAACCTGAACGAGGTGTTGGGCGTTTCCGTGGACACGACGATCGGGGAGGCCAGAGAAGGCATGAAAGAGGGGGTTCCCACCGGCATGACGCGAGACGTCTATATGGAGATGAAGATCGAAGAGGCCCTTGTGGAAAGCAAGGGATACGATCTGATCGTTATGGGGCGTCCCGAAGGTTCCGGCTGTTACTGCCATGCCAATACCCTGCTGTCCAAGTACATGGAAAGACTGTGCGACAATTACAAGGCGGTGGTGATGGATAATGAGGCGGGTATGGAGCACATCAGTCGTCTGGTTGCCCGCAAGGTCCACTTGCTGTTGATCGTATCGGATCCCACAAAACGGGGCCTGCAGGCGGCCGAGCGAATCCGGGATCTGGTTGAAGAGTTGAAACTGGCGGTAGATCAGACCTATGTCATCGTCAACCGGCTTCGGGGCACATTGCCCGATGGGCTGAAGGATGTCATGATGCAAAGCGACCTGAAACTGGCCGGATGCGTTCCGGAAGACGAAAACGTGGCTCGTTATGATACGGAAGGACGGCCTACGATCGAATTGCCGGAAGATGCCCCCGCGATGAAGGCGTTGGATGAGATCTTTGAGGAGATGCTTGTGAAAGTGAGCAGGTGAGCAGGCGAGCAGGGTGAAAGTGGGAAAGTGAGAAAGGCGGGCCTGTGAGGCCTTATAGTTGTTGGTTATCGGTCATCGGTTAATGGTTGTCAGGTGTGGAGGAGTGGTAGACCGAAGTTCGCATTGCAATGAACTCCGCTTCACTTCGGCCTGCAAATCGTTTGATCGGCTTGTCGAACGCAGGAGGACTTGATCAGTGCAGGCCTGCGTTCAGCGGAATTCATTGCAATGCTTTGTGAGGCTGGCAATGGTGAGAAAGCGGGAAAGTGGGAAAGTGAGAAAGTGTGCAGGTGAGAAAGGCGGGCCTGTGAGGCCTTATAGTTATTGGCTATCGGTTATTGGTTGTCAGGTATTTAGCGAAGGGGGAGGAACAAGTTGGTACATCACCTTTCGGTGAGACTCGGCCTACACATCTCCTCTCCCCTGGCGGGAGGGGCTGAGGGAGGGGGAAAATATTCTTCCGGAAACGTCAAACCTTGCGAGTCTGCGGCCAAACTCGACGGTTTTCCAGGATTTGATTCGACGCAAACGCGGTGCCTGGCAAGCCAACCAGCAACCAATAACAAGCAACCAATAACCAATAACAGATAACCAACAACCGTCCACCAAACAAATGCTTCGCGAACTTGCCATACGGAATTTCGCCATCATTGACGACTTGTCGATGACCTTTGAAGCCGGACTGACCGTGCTGACAGGGGAGACGGGGGCGGGAAAGTCTATTCTCATCAACGCCGTCAACCTGATTATGGGTGCACGGGCCTCGGCCGAGATGGTTCGCACCTCGGAGGACGCGGCGGAGCTGGAGGCGTTCTTCGAGGTGCCTGCGGAAGGGGAGATCGTCTCCGCAGCGGAGAAGCAGGGAATTGACTTGTCGGAGGGGTTGTTGATCCGTCGGGTCATCGGCAGAGACGGCAGACACAAAATCTACATCAACGGTCGACTGGGTACCGGACGAATGCTCTCCGAACTGAACACCTACCTGGCGGGCATATCGGGGCAGCATGCCTATCAGAACCTGTTGAAACAAGACGAACATCTGCGATTGCTGGATGCCTTTGGCGGAACGGAGGCTCTCTGTGGGGAAGTGTCCCATCACTACCATCGCCTGGTTCCCTTGATCAAGCGCCTGGAGGATTTAAAACATCGTGAGGCCGATCAGGCTGAGCGCCTCGAGCTGCTCGAATACCAGGTCGCGGAGATCCGAAACAGCGGTGTCGTTCCCGGAGAAGACGAAACGTTGGAAAGCGACATCCGGCGAGCGAGGCACGCCGAGCAGCTCTTTGAGACCATTCAAGGGTGCGTGGAAGAACTCTACAACCAGGATGGGGCGGTGGTGGAACGCCTGGGAGGTATTGGAAAAGACCTGAAGGCCCTGTGTGAATTCGATGAGGGCCTGGGGACGATGGCTCAGCGGATCGACTCGGCGACACTCGAGCTCGAAGACCTGGCTCAGGAGATTACCGCCTATTTGCAGGACATCACCTTCGACGGCCACCAACTGGAAGAAATGGAGCGCCGCATGGATGTTCTGCAGAAACTCAAACGCAAATACGGCGGCTCTCTGGAGGCGGTGATGGCCTATGCGGATGAAGCACAGACCGAGCTGGATCAGGTAACCGCCCTGCCTGAAAAGATCCGGGAGACCGAAGAGGCGCTGCAAACCGTAGAGCGAGATCTCAAGGCGGCCTGCCAAACTTTATCTGAGGAGCGACGGGAGGCTGCCGAGCGATTGGCCGCAGCGGTAGCCGGGGAACTGAAAGAGCTGGGCATGGATAACACTCGATTCGAAGTCAGCTTCCAACCGGTTCCTGCAGGGAGAGGTACTCCTGCATCCCTATTGGTGGACGACGGTGCGATTGAGGCAACGGGGGCGGAAAGGGTAGAGTTTCTGATTGCCCCCAATGTGGGGGAAGCATTGCGCCCCCTGGCCAGAATTGCATCGGGGGGAGAACTCTCCAGGATCGTTCTGGCGATGAAATCCATACTGGCTACGCAGGGGGCGGTGGAAACCTTGATTTTTGATGAGGTGGATGCGGGCATCGGCGGCCGTGTGGCCGAAATGATCGGCAAGAAGCTAAAGTCTCTTGCCGCATACCACCAGGTGATCTGTATTACCCACCTGCCGCAAATTGCTAGCTTTGCTTCACACCACTTTCGCATCGACAAAGAAGTGGTTCAGGGGCGAACCCGGACAAAGGTAATGCCCATTGCCGGAGAAGACCGGGTGGCCGAGCTGGCCCGAATGCTCGGAGGCGCCAAGGTGACAGCGAAAACATTGGCCTATGCCAGGGAGATGGTGTCGGCTGCTTCATCGGAGAGAGAGGTTGCAGCAACCAAGCCGTAATGGCGATTTTCGCAGTACGATCAACAGGTTGGCTTTAGCCTTGACAGATATCGGTTTGTGAGATAACTGAGTACCGATCGTTCTTGAACGGTCCCGGCGACCGGTCTCTCATTGCGAACCTGCAAGGCATTGTAAGCACAAAAAAGGAGGGTTTTTATGCAATCCAAATTATTCAGAGTATTGGCTTTTGCAGTTGTGCTCGGTCTACTGTTCCCTGTGTATGTCTTTGGAGCCAAAGACAAGATCGTCATTGGTCATCCCGCATGCCTTTCCGGAAAATATGCCAAAGCCGGCGAGCAGGCCCTCGGTGGGATAAAGGCCTGTGTGGATTGGGTCAACGATGTACATGGTGGGGTAATGGTCGACGGCAAGAAAATGCGCCTGGAATACACGTATTATGATTGTGAATCCACGAAAGAGGCGGTGACCAGCCTCATTTCGCGCTTGATTACAAATGACAAGGTGGACTGTGTCTTTGCCCCCTACAGTTCCGGACTCACCTTGCGGGGCGCCCCGGTAGCCGAAAGCCGGCAGATGCTCTACATGGATCACGGAGGCGCGAACAACAAGATCTTCCAGCAAGGGTTCAGATATGTTGTCCAAACCATCGGCCCTGCAAGCAGGTATCACGAGGGAACCCTGGACATGATTCACTCCGTTGATCCCAAGGCCAAGAGGGTGGCACTGGCCTACGAGGACTCGGAGTTCGCAAAGATGGTAATGGAGGGGGCGAAAGCTCATGCCCAGAAGCTCGGTTTTGAGATTGTCTTCGAGCGAACGTATCCGAAGGGCGTAACGGACCTGACCCCCCTTCTTTCGGCCCTGAAGGCAAGCAAGCCGGACTTTGTCATCGGAGGCGGCCATTTTGAGGACGGGCAGTTGTTTAATCGACAAATGGCGGATTTGGGGATTGACGTGAATGCCCTGTCGTTGATAGCAGCCGCGACGCTTCCCGCCTTCTACGAGGCCCTGACGACCATGGCGGAAGGTGTCATGGGGCCCTCTCATTGGGAATATGGCGTAAAATACTCCGAAGCGGAAGCGAAAGAGGCAGGGTTGACCTGGATCGGACCGAGCCAGGACGAATTTGTCGCGTTATTTAAAAAGGCGCTCGGCAAGGAGATTATACCGGATTACCATGCAGCTGAGGCTGGGGCCGCAGTGCTGGCTTACGTGCTGGCCGTGGAAAAGGCCGACAGCGTGGACACGGACAAGGTTCGAAAAGCCCTCGGGGACCTTGAGTTTATGTCTTTCTACGGCGGTTGGGATGTAGATGAAACCGGACTTCAGGTCGGTCACTCCATGGTGGATGTCCAATGGCAAATGGGCAAGCGCGTGATTGTGTGGCCTGAAGAAGCGCAGACAGGCAAATTTGTCTACCCCATGCCGACTTTTGCCGAAAAGGCCGAAGGCAAGATGGCCACACCGAAATAGATCGAATTGGGGATTATGGAATGCGGGAATTCGGAAATGCGGTGGGCAAAAAGTTCGCGTCAATCTTTTCGGCCGGCTGAACGGGCATCGATCCGGAAGCCGGCCAAAACGCGCGGACGTAGATAACCGTACCCCGAATTTCACCTGAATTTGCTGACCGAACGGGGCCGTGAGAACCCTCACGCGGCGGATTGAGTCGAAAGCTATGATCCTAGAACAGCTCATCGGAAACCTGCTCCAAGGCCTGGTCTTGGGAGCCATCTACGGGATGGCCACCATGGGATTGAGTCTCATTTTTGGTGTTCTCAAGGTGGTCAATGTCGGGCACGGGGCGTTTATCATGGTGGGGGCTTTTATTGCCCTCTGGATGTTCAACGCTCTGGGCATCGTTCCCATCCTGGCCATTCCCGTGGCGCTGGCGGTGGGTCTCGGGCTCGGGTTCATATTCTATTATTCGGCCATTCGGAGATTGCTGAACGCGCCCGAACTGGCTTCGCTCCTGGCCACTTTTTCTATGGGCGTACTTCTGCAGGAAGTCATCAAGTTGATTTTCGGGTCCGAGTTCAGGGGGTACAACTGGCCTGTAGGAAAAATCGACCTCGGGGTGACCGTCTTGCCGATGACCAAGCTGTATGCCTGTGTGGGAAGCGGTCTGGTTGCGATCATTCTCTATATCTGGTTCCGGAAGACCCGAGCCGGATCGGCAATGAGAAGCGTGGTGGAAGACAGCGCCGGGGCGCAAGTGTGCGGGATCAACGTGGGCGGGGTGTATGCCCTCAGTTTTGCCCTGGGCATCGGCTTGACCGTTGTAAGCGGGGTGTTGCTCACCATGTTCATTCCGGTGGGCATCAATCCGTATATGGGTGGCGGATATACCCTGAAAGCGTTCGTAATCGCTGTCTTGGGGGGGCTGGCTTCGCCGTACGGTGCATTTTTCGGCGGGGTGGTGTTCGGGCTCCTGGAAAACGGGTCCTATACCTTGTTCGCCTTGATTCCGAACGTGGAGCCCTTCGCGTTGACGCGGTT
>Ga0207797_1003153_pt1 | contig 11107 bp, 10 predicted proteins | sample PRCRCaboRojoPR_6_FD_187275 | JGI IMG/M metagenome (GOLD analysis project Ga0207797, IMG submission 187275) | Marine sediment microbial community from Cabo Rojo, Puerto Rico - PR CR 10% Liquid 1 (SPAdes) | ecosystem: Environmental > Aquatic > Marine > Coastal > Sediment | place: Cabo Rojo, Puerto... | reverse complement strand
TGTTTATATTTATTCCCATGGATCATATGTTATTAAATTAAGTTCTGCAAATTCTATAAAACTAAGTTTCTTTAACTTTTTAACCCAATATTTTTCATTACCCTTTTTGCACCCTATCAGAGCCCACTTCATTTCATGATAAGAATAAATAATCTTTAAGGATGTTACTTTATCAATTTTTTGTCGATCAAATTCAATGTCGTTTTGACCATTAAATATTATGACTAACTCTAATGTGTCTTCCTCCGGGACTGACGTTTGATTTATCCATTTAATCGTTGTATCGTTCGAAAAGAACTTTTTATAATATTCAATGTCATTTGAATCGGCTTTTATTTTGAAGACGTGTCCTAAATGTAGCTTTTTAATTGTAAGATCATTTGAATTAAAATAGTTAATTACAAAATCATAAGATACCGAGTCAACAAATCCCACCACCACCTCTCCGTAGACAAATTCAGGTTTTGTAGGACTTTTATCACAAAAACAATAAAATATGCATAGAAAAAATACTAGTGAAAAGTAAATATTAGTTTTTATTTTCATTTTTCTCAGTTTATATCGAGTATCACAACTGTCCGGTCATTAGTTAAATAAATTCAATTGTTTATAATTTTGGTCTTCATTTTCGATAGAGGCATTTTCTGTAACTAATTGTAAAATATCAACTTTCTCAAATGGGTTTACACTCAAAATTTGTAAAAAAGTGTAGAGGCTTATCTGTAATTTCAATTGCTTTTTAACGATAGCAATCAAAACGTAAACAGTAACAGCGATCCATATTTGAGTTTTAACAGCATTTTCTGACGTTCCATAAAATGATTTAATTTGTAAATGCTGCTTGATCCATTTGAAAAATAATTCCACTTGCCAACGATACTTGTATAGCATCGCAATGGTAAAAGCTGGAACCGCAAAGCTATTTGTTATAAAACAAAATTCAGCATTCGTCTCTTGATCATAGAATTTAATACGTCTCAGTTTATCTGGATAAGATTTGGATGAATAAATTCCAGTCAGCACTATAGTTTGGTCACATTTCAAACCCATCTTTTTATTGACTGGGTGAGAATATAGTCTGTTAAATTTAAAATTAGATTTTGCTCTTGTTACAAAAAATGCATGATATTGGTGTAAAACAAAAAGACGAGCAAAATCCAAATAACCTCGATCCATAATATAATACGCGCCGCACTCTGGTACAAGTTGATCAAGGACATTGACATCGTGAACTTTACCGTCTGTAATTTTAATAAAAACAGGAATATTTCCTTTTAACTCTAATAAAGTATGTAGCTTGATGGCTCCTTTATTTTTTCGAAAATGGGCCCATGGAAATAATGAAAGGCATAGGTCAATTGTTGTTGAATCAAGAGCATAAACCGTGTTTTTCAAGTCTAAACCCAATTTCTCACCAGCATAAAGATGTCTGGCTCGATGAATTAACACTTGAGCGAAATCGGCATAGATTCGCCAATCTCTATTTTCGTTTGCATCAGCTAAGGTACTTTTAGAAACATGGCCTCTAATTCCCATATGATAGAGTTTGTACTTCTGAAAACGAAGACACGCTTCAATATCGCGAAGACTCTCACGATGGGTTATTTGAGCAAATGCCATACATAGAAATTGATCAAAACAAGAAAAGCTAATGACCTTTCGGTTACCTCTATATCTTTTTACGCAGCGCCGGAATTCATATAATGGAAGAAAATCCATTATTTGTTTGAAAATTGTTTTGCCAGTATTCATGGCCATTCCTCCTGATTGGATGAGTAGTGAATGGCCAAATTAGGAATGTTTTGTTCAAATCGATAACACTATATTTGCGAATATAATAATTTAAATATATTGAGAAATAAAAGTTGGCTATTTGCAACTTTTGTTATAGTCATTCTAATGTTGTCTGTAACATCTTGCAAAGAAGACTTTTTTGATAAGCAGCCTCCCGGTGAGGTTACAGAAGATGTTATCGCGAATGAAAAAGGTGCTGAAACGCTTTTAACTGGTGCTTATGCAGCACTCAGCGGAGCCCAAAACAGTTGTTATGGAGCCATGTATGCTGGAACGGATACAAGACTATGGGGCTCTATTGCCGCTGATGATGCGAATACTGGCTCTGCCAAGGGCGATCATCCGGAGATGTGGATTTTTGAGCAATATACTGCATTGCCTTCCAATCCTTCTCTTGAATCAAAATGGAATATGAATTATGACGGTGTTTCCAGGGCAAATAAAGCATTAGAGATAATTAATGAAGCCTCGGATAATATACCAGATGCCAGAGAGACAGAAATGAAGGCTGAAGCTCGTTTTATAAGAGGATTTTTGCATTACAGTTTAAAGATCGTTTTCAAATACATTCCTTATATTACAAAGAATGTTGAAAACCCGGTTGACGACATGCCTTATACAGAAGAGCAGATGGAAAATCCTGAAGAGGTGCCCAATATGACTTCTGATGGTAGCGAAATCGATACCTGGCGACTGATTGAGGCCGATCTTAGCTATGCAGTGAATAATCTACCGGAACAGCAGGAGAATGTGGGTGAGATTGATAAATATGCCGCTGAGGCAGTTCTTGCCCGGGTTCATCTGATGCAAGCAGATTATGCCGCAGCTGAACCACTTGTAAACGATATTATAAACAACAGTGGAGCGGAATTGGTAGAGCATTTCTACTGGAATTATGATATCGCCCATAATAACAATCAGGAATCTCTTTTTGAGATTCAATCTGCAGCCAGTCCAACAGGAGGAACCAACACCAATTCTTTCTGCACTGCTATGGGTCTTCTTCCACAGCATTTAGGTGGTTGGGGTCACTATCGAATATCACTGCAGGCAGTTAATGCCTTTAAAACGAATAGCGAAGGCTTACCTGAAGAAAACTGGGATGAGAACTTTTTTAAAAATTCATATGGCATAACTTCAGGAGAAGAGTTCGTTCCATCAGATCATCCCGTGGATCCACGTTTAGACTGGACTGTAGGAAGACGCGGAATACCTTTCTTAGATTGGGGAGTTCATGAAGGTTATTCATGGCTGCGTTCACCTGATTTTGGCGGCGTGTTTAATTCCAAAAAACACATGTACTATCAGAGTCAGACGGGTAAAGGTAGACCGTCTGCTATGTGGGGTGGTTTAAGCACTCAGAATTACCGAAAGTATCGTCTTGGTCATGTATATCTGTGGAAAGCCGAAATAGAAACTAGAAAAGGAAATTTTGAAGATGCCAGATTTTATGTGAATGAATTGCGTAGGCGTGCTGATAATCACGTTGTAATGGGTAAATGCAATACCTATCAGTTTACCGGACAGGAGCCAGAAGTAAACTGGGACGAACCCGCTGCGAATTATCAGGTCAGTACCTATGATGCAGCAGATTTTGACACTAAAGAAGAAGCATGGAGAGCCATCCGTACGGAAACACTCCTAGAAACTGCCGGATTTGGTCTTCGCTTTTTCGATTTGCGTCGATGGGAGAAAGCTGGTATAATGGATATGTCAACCGTGTTGAACGATTATATTGAAAATGACTCTCAGTACAGACCTCTTTTAAAGGGTTCTAATTTTGGGGAAGAGGACAAGTATTTCCCGATTCCTTTGTCAGCTATAGAAAATCAACCGGAAGTTATCAGGCAGAATCCTGCTTATAAATAATTTATAGGATTAAAAATAACCATAGATCAACTATCTTGATTATAATTTTATTGATCTATGGTTATTTTTTTGTAATATTATTCCCAATTATTATAATTATAACCACAAAATACATATTTATGAATATACCATCCTTACTTAAAAAGAAATTGCTAACTTTAATTTTTGTTTTTAGCATGTATCTTTTAACGGTTTCTCCGATGGCTTTTAGCCAGGAAACCCCTACAGGCAAACCCGCAGATTTCGAAGTAAAAACCTGCCTGCATTCTGTAAGCTACGCCGGGGTATGGCGTGGCCAGGCCAAACTCTCGGTAGATGAGTTCCTGGTTAAAGCCAAGGAATTGGGCTTTGACGGCGTTATGCTGGTAGCCAAAAGGCCCCATGTGTCTCCCTTTGACTATGACCAGGAAGAACGGCAAGTGCTTAAGGAAAGGATAGATGAGCTGGGCCTTGAACTTGTAGGTTTGGCAGGATATACGGATTTTACAGCAGGTGTGGATAAACCTGGCATACCCAACGTGGAGATACAGGCCAGTTATGTGGGGGAAATCGCCAAACTGGCGCGGGATCTTGGAACCGATATGGTACGTATATTTACCGGTTATGAGCGTGAGGGCGTGGATTATGATACACAATACGGCAAAGTAGTTGAAGGACTTAAACTGGCCGGAAAGAAGGCTGCCCAATATGACGTAACACTTGCAGTTCAAAACCACCATGACATTGCCCTGCACCATGATGCCATGTACTGGCTGCTGAATGAAGTAGATCATCCCAATGTAAAAGCAGGCTGGGACGCCTGGTCGCCAACTCTTGAAGGTTTAAGTTCAGAGGAGCTTAAGCAGTCCATTTTAAAGATGAAACCTTTTATTGTGAATACCATTGCTGCAGATTATGTACGCATGCCCCGGTTTAAATATAAGGGAGAATTAACCAATTATATCGGACAGGAGGATGTGTATCGGGCTGTCCCAATAGGTGAAGGCATCATTGATTATGAAACTTTCTTCAATACATTGAAAGAGATCGGTTATCAGGGTTATTTGGTTTATGAAATGTGCGAAGTGTTGAAAGGTGGAGGATCCGTTAAAAATTTGGACAATACAGCTAAGGATTTTTTAGAATATGTAAAACGTTTTGAGTAACTATAAACTTGTTTTGATATGTGTGGTTTTATTATTAATAGTTGAAATGCTGATGAGGGACGATATATTCTTAATAATTCTGTCAAGTAAATACCTTAATTTGTTTGAAAGCTGAGGATTATGAAATTAACCCCCGTTATTATAATTATCTTTTTCCTGATATATTCCTGCTCAGGAGGCTTAGAAAATAAGAATCATGAAGAGAATGACGTCCCTGCTATTGCTTTTAAAGACAGTATCTACAATTTCGGTTCAGTTGATATTGGGGACGAAGTTACTCATGATTTTTTATTTCGAAATGCAGGAAATAGAAATCTTGTTATTAAGGAAGTAGAAGCAGGATGTGTTTGCACCTCGGTTCCTTATTATACCGCTGAAGTGATTTCCCCGGGTGATACAGGGTGTGTCAGGATTAAACTGGAAACTGCAGGTCTTTTCGGATACCAGGCTAAATCTATATTAATTAAGTCAAATGCAAAAAATGAAATAAAAAGACTTATAGTAAAAGCATACGTTGAATAATCGATTTTATATTATATAAGAATAATTAATATTAATCTTAAAAGTCAATCTTATGAGCAATCAATCCTTCTCACGCCGTTCATTTTTAAAGATGGGGAGCTTTGGACTCGGACTGGCTGCAGTCAGTCCAGGGTCAATACTTGCTTCCCCGAAAAAAGCGAAAATAAATGATTCCCGGATCAAACTCAGCCTGTCGGCTTATTCTTTTGTAGACCATTTTAGAAACGATAAGCTTACCATGACTGAGTTTATTGATTATTGCGATAAGCTTCAGCTGGATGGCACGGAGCTTACTTCTTACTTTTTCGAATCTGAAGAGGATTCCTATCTTCTGGGGTTAAAAAACAAGTGTTTCCACCTTGGTCTGCCAATCAGCGGTACAGCCATAGGCAACGATTTCATCACCCCAAAGAAGGAAGAAAGACAAAAACAAGTGGAAAGTGTCAAATACTGGGTCGATAAGGCTGCTATCCTGGGGGCTCCTTCCATCAGGGTTTTTGGCGGTGGTGGTATTCCAGACGGTTATACCGAAAAGGACGCCTATGATTGGGTCATTCCTTCCATGAAGGAATGTGTCGACTATGCAAGCAAGAAGGGCATTGTGCTGGCCATTGAAAACCATGGAGGCTTTCCCACTACATCCGAACAGGTGATTAAGATCATCCAGGAAGTTGATTCTCCCTGGTTTGGTGCCAATCTGGATACGGGTAATTTTGCCGGTAACTGGTACAGGCAGATGATGGAAGTCGCTCCTTATTCCGTTGTTGTTCAGCTGAAAGTGAATGTCAGGTCTACGGTTGAAGGAGGAAGATCCATTACTTCCGATGCAGAACGGATTGTAAGGATGTTAAAGAATGAAGGCTACCGGCGCTATATAGCCCTGGAATATGAGGAAGATAATCCGTACGAAGACATTCCGGCCTGGATCGATAAGCTCCGGGAATGTATAGGATAATATGGATGAAGTTTATAATAACTAATCTATTAAATTCCAAATAGCAAGCAACAATTGATATAATATTATTAACTTAAAGAACTTCAATTATGGCTCATTCAAGAAGAGATTTCTTAAAGAAAGCAGCTCTTGGTACTGCCGGAATCACTCTTACCGGACTTAACCTGCAGGCACAAAATATACGGAAGGTGCCAGACGCCAATGACCGGGTACGTGTGGCTGTTATGGGTGTACACAGTCGGGGCAGTGCATTGGCACAAAGTGTTGTTCGTTCTAATATCGGAGAAGTAGCTTACATTTGCGATGTAGATAAGCGAGCTGTTGAGGAAAAAGTCAAAATGGTGGAGGATTTACAGGGTAAAAAACCAAAAGGAGTCATCGATTTTCGAAAGGCATTGGATGATGATTCAGTGGATGCCCTGGTTATTGCTACCCCCGATCACTGGCATACCCCGGCCAGCATTATGGCGCTCAGTGCTGGTAAGCATGTGTATGTAGAAAAACCAGTTAGTCATAATGCCCGTGAAGGGGAATTGTTGGTGAAAGCCCAGAAGAAGTATGGCAAGGTGGTGCAGGTTGGCACTCAAACCCGCTCCTCATCAATATGTAAAAAAGGAGTTCAGAAGATCAGGGATGGAATTATAGGTCGCCCTTATTTTGGAAGGGCAGAATATGCAAGACCCAGGGGTTCCATTGGTTACGGCAAGAAGGCACCTGTGCCTGACTGGTTGGATTATGACCTTTGGCAGGGTCCGGCACCCCGAACAGCCTACCGGGATAATGTAATCCATTATAACTGGCACTGGTTTAAAAGATGGGGTACCGGTGAAATTGGCAACAATGCAATTCATAATGTGGATGAAATAAGATGGGCCATGGGCATTGACAGCTATCCTGTATTGGTTTCCTCCAGTGGTGGCAGGTTTCACTTCGAAGATGACTGGGAATTCTTCGATACTCAAACTGTAAGTTTTAAATACGAAGACCGGAAGATGATTGTATGGGACGGCAAAAGCTGTACCGGTCATTCAGCCGGTCCCGGTGCCATAATTTATGGTACCGACGGGAGTATGATCCTGTCGCGAAATTCTTACAAGGTATTTGATCGGGAAGGGAATCCGGTAACATCCAGCAAGGAAGATATTGAGGAAGCCGACGACTTGCAGGCAGGCGGTGATGTCAGTGATGCCCATATGCATGATTTTCTAAAGGCCATACAGAATAATTCACAAGATATTAATGCCCCGATAGATGAAATTCAAAAGAGCAATATACTTTGCCATCTGGGGAATATTTCTCAGTTTTTAGAGAGAAAGCTCAGGTTAAATCCTGACAACGGTCATATCCTGGGAGACGGCGAGGCCATGCAAATGTGGAGCAGAACTTATGAGCCCGGCTGGGAACCAAAGGTATAATCAATATGAATGCTTGTTAAGACTAGAGGATTTTTCCATTAAACTTTGTAAGATAATTTAATATGAATAGTAAATCGCAGAGTCGACGTAATTTTTTAAAGACCACAGCTTCTGCCGCTATCGGGATGAGTCTTATAAGTAATCCTTTATTGTCAGGGAAAAATCAACGTTTCCCTGACAATAATAAACGCGTGGGAATAATTGGATTGGATACTTCTCACGCTATAGCTTTTACCCGGGCATTCAATGAAACTGATTCAGATAAGGAGTTGGGAGGTTATCGTGTTGTAGCTGCTTATCCCAGAGGCAGCAGGACCATCAAATCCAGCTATGAACGGATACCCGGGTATAAAGAAAAGGTGAAGGAGATGGGGGTCAAGATTGTTGATTCAATAGAAGAATTAATAAATCAGGTAGATTTTGTACTCCTGGAGACCAATGACGGCAGGCTGCATCTGGAACAGGCGCTTCCGGTACTGGAAGCCGGTAAAACCATGTTTGTAGATAAGCCTGTTACGGCATCCCTAAGCGATGCAATCATCCTGTACGATAAGGCAAATCAATACAATGTTCCCATATTTACTTCTTCCTCCCTGCGTCATGGTACAGCCAATGCCCAGGCAATTGCCCGGGGTAAACTGGGAGAGGTTTTGGGAGCTTCTACTTATAGTCCTGCGACAATAGAGGAGACCCACCCCGATCTATTCTGGTATGGGATACATGGTGTCGAACTATTGTATACCGTTATGGGTACCGGCTGTAAAAGTGTTGAACGGGTCTATACCGAGGGCACGGACATGGTAGTTGGCCTCTGGCAGGATGGCCGTATCGGTACGTTTCGCGGTATGCGCGAGGGTAAACACGATTACGGTGGTTTTGCCTTCGGTGAAGAGGGCAATTCAACACTGGGCGAATACCAGGGTTACAGACCTTTATTGAAGGAGATTGCAAAATTTTTTGATACAGGCGAGCCCCCTGTTTCCCGGGAAGAAACACTTGAACTGTTAGCCTTTATGGAGGCCGCGGATGAAAGTAAACGTCTGAGAGGTGCATCAGTCAACCTGGGTATCATATGGGAACGTGCCCGGGAAGAGGCACGAAAGCAAAGATCAAGTGATTATGAAATTGGAACATAAGCAGGTTGAATCATTAAAAATTAGTCATTATGAAGCGTTATGAAAGTAAATTGTTGACAATGTTAATTGTTATATTATTAGCCTTCCCTATGTCATTATTTGCACAGTCATCGGATACGCAAACCATAAAAGGCCATTTTTATCGGGATGGTGAAGCCATTTCTGTTCAAATAGCAGATGGGCAGATTGTGAAGATTCAGCGCCTCCGGGAAGGTGCTGATGAAAGCAGGGTACCCGAAGTATATATTGCTCCCGGACTTGTTGAAGTTCAAATAAACGGCTACATGGGAGTAGATTTTTCAGGTGAGGACCTGACCCTGGAAGGCGTTCGAAAAGCGACCAGAGAACTCTGGAAGGCCGGGGTGACAACCTATTTACCTACCCTGATCTCTCAGAGCCACGAACGATTGAAAAATAACTTCACAGTGCTTGGAAAAGCATTGAATGATCCTGAGATAGGAGCTACTATTGCAGGATTTCATCTTGAAGGCCCTTATATGTCCCCGGTAAAAGGTTTTAGAGGTGCCCACCTGAAAAAATATATCAGGAAGCCGGATTGGGAAGAATTCATGCAGTATCAGGAAGCTGCCCGGGGTGGTATAAAGCTGGTTGCCATCGCCCCTGAGATAGAGGGAGCCATCCCCTTCATTAGAAAATCTGTGGAAAGCGGAGTGGAAGTTACACTTGCCCATCATAACGGATCGGCTGAAGAAATCAAGGCAGCTGCTGATGCTGGTGCTTCTATGAGCAACCACCTTGGAAACGGCTGTGCCAACATGATCAACCGCCACCATAATCCGCTCTGGCCTCAACTGGCAGATGACCGGTTAACACCTTCCATTATTGCTGATGGATACCATCTTACCCAGGAAGAGGTTCAGACATTTTATAAAGTAAAAGGTCCGGATAACATGATACTGGTCTCCGATGCCCTGGACCTGGCAGGCCTTCCCCCGGGAGAATATGAAAGAGATGGAAGGATCTTAGAATTGACCGAAAATGTCGTTAAGTTCCCCGACCAGAATGTACTGGCAGGAGCTGCTTCTCCCATTAGCAAATGCGTGGCCAATATGCTGGAATTCACCGGTTGCAGCCTTAAGGATGCAATCAAGATGGCCAGTACCAACCCAGCCAGACATTTTGACCTGGAAAATATAGGCGAAATAAGCCAGGGAAAAAGAGCCGATTTGATCTTATTTACAATGGAAAATGGCGAAATGGTCATCCACAAGACAATCGTTGCGGGTGAAGTAGTTTATTCCAGGGATTGATTGTAATTTTAAAATAAATAAAACATTGATTTTATGGAAATACAGATTCACAGTTCAAAAAAGGATACCAGCCAGGAAGCTGCCCGGCAAGCGGCAGAAATACTAAAGGAGGCTATTAACCGAAAAAACAAAGCTACCTTTTTGGCAGCTACAGGCCTTTCACAGGTTGATTTTCTGGATTTTCTTGCACAGGATCCCGATATTGACTGGTCAAAAACGGAAATGTTCCACCTGGATGAATATGTGGGAATCTCTGAAACCCATCCGGCCAGCTTCAGGAAATACCTGAAAGAACGCTTTATTGACAAAGTCAATCCCGGAACGGTGCATTTAATAAACGGAAGCTCCGAAAATCCGGAAGATGAGGTAAAGCGCCTCAATCAACTGATGTCTGGTAAAGAAATTGATGTGGCCTTTATAGGTATTGGAGAAAACGGCCACATTGCCTTTAACGATCCACCGGCAGACTTCGAAACAGAAGATCCCTATATCGTGGTTACCCTTGACCAGGTTTGTAAGCAGCAACAGGTAGGAGAAGGATGGTTCAAAACTCTCGAAGAGGTGCCCTCAAAGGCCATTAGCATATCAGTAAATCAGCTGTTGAAGTCGAACAACATCATTTGTACGGTACCTGGTGAACGCAAGGCTGAAGCGGTAAAGAAATGTTTCGAAGGAGACATCTCTCCACATTGTCCCGCTTCCATCCTGAAAAAACATGAAAATACATTCGTTTACCTGGATGAAGATTCAGCCCAATATTTGGAGAAAAAATAATTAAATTGTTACATTGTCAAATTATTGCATCTTCATCAATTGATCATTAAAAATTTGTATAACTGACAAATTGTTAAACTGTTACCAATTGAGTTGATTGATGGTCTTCAGCTAACAATGCAAAAAAATATAACTTCATCAACCAAGCGGTTATTTGACAATGTAGCAATGTAACAATGTAACCATTTAACATTTTATCATTTAAGCATTTAAGCATTCATGCATT
>Ga0207797_1003152_pt1 | contig 11109 bp, 9 predicted proteins | sample PRCRCaboRojoPR_6_FD_187275 | JGI IMG/M metagenome (GOLD analysis project Ga0207797, IMG submission 187275) | Marine sediment microbial community from Cabo Rojo, Puerto Rico - PR CR 10% Liquid 1 (SPAdes) | ecosystem: Environmental > Aquatic > Marine > Coastal > Sediment | place: Cabo Rojo, Puerto... | reverse complement strand
CAGGAGGGCGGAAAGGCAATCGGTAACAAGGCCATATCTTCATTGGTCGGCTTGGGTGCCGAAGCGAGGTCATCCGCTACCCAGAGGATCCCTGATGCAGGCTGTTGGATGAGGGAATAGACATGGAATTGCTGGCGCCGGGAGGAACGCTGGAAAAACTCAAATGGGCCGCCTCCTTTGGAGCGGATGCAGTCTATTTTGGTGCCCCTTTCGGTTCCCTTCGAAATTTTGCGGGCAATTTGAATCTGGAGGAGATGGCAGAAGGCATCGCTTTTCTGCACCGCTTCGGCAAGAGAGGATATCTGACGCTTAACATTTATCCCTTTTCAGGAGAATATGACAAGATCCTGCATACGGCAAAACAGTTCGATGACATGGAAGGGGACGGCATCATTGTGTCGGACCTTGGGGTTCTACGAGAGATCCGAAAGCTAGGCCTTCGCACGGCATTTCATGTCAGCACGCAAGCAAATACAACAAGTTGGCAGGCAGCGTTGGCGTACGGAGGACTCGGGGCGAAGCGGGTGAATCTTGCCAGAGAACTCTCTCTGGACCATATCCGGGAGATCCTCACCCGGACCAAAGGGAAAATCGAAACGGAGGTGTTCATCCACGGCGCCGTCTGCTTTTCCGTGTCCGGGCGATGTGCCATCAGTGATTATCTGACCGGGTTCCGTTCGAATCGTGGCGAGTGCAAACACCCTTGTCGCTGGAGATATGCGGTGGTAGAGGAAAGCCGCCCCGGCGAATACATGCCGGTTCACGAGGATGAAAGGGGCTGCTATTTGTTCAACAGCAAGGATCTGGCTCTTTTTGAGTTTGTTCCCGCTCTTGGGAGAGCGGGGGCGGATGCGGTTAAGATTGAAGGGCGTATGAAATCGATTCACTACGTGGCCTCCGTGGTGTGGTTGTACCGGCGCATTTTAGACGGCGAACGCTTTTCGCCCGATGAGGCGTTTCAGTTGCTGAGTCGGGTGTCAAGTCGAGGCTACTCGACAGGCTTCATGAAAGGGGGGATCGAAGACACGGATTACGACCGAACGCAGAGCCGCTCTGAAGGACGGGCCACTTTTGTCGGTCACACCACTGAATCCGCTACAAATGATACGTCGGTCGTTGCAGTGAAAAACAAGATGCACGCCGGAGAGACCTTGGAAGTCCTTTCTCCCGGACAACCGCTTTCCACAATGACATTACCCAATCCCCTCCCGACTACCGACGGCCGAATGGTTGAAGAAGCCAATCATTCGCAATCCGTGGAATTAGGGGTTCGCTTGAAGCCATACACCATCTTGCGGCGGATCGGGTCGGAGCACGGGGCTACATCTTCCAATTCGATCGGCCCTTGATCTGCACTTTTACCGTCTCTCGCAGCCAGCTGTCTATTTGGGGGGCCAGATAGAATTTCGGATGAAGGAGATCGTCTTCCGGTGAGACGATGCCTTCTAGAACGGCTCGTTTCGCCAGAGCGGTGCCAGGATAGATTCGTATACCTGCAGTAATCTTGAGTGCCTCCAAATCCAAGGCGTCCACGAACGAAATGCTTTCTTCAACCGATGCTTTTGTTTCACCGGGTCCGCCCAACAATAGAAATCCCATCCGGGTGATGCCGTAATCGCGAAGGAGTTCCGAGGTCTGCCGTATGGTTTCCACATCGAATCGCTTGTTCAGGTTTCTGAGGATCATTCCGGATCCGCTTTCGAAACCGAGACTGACTTCCTTGCACCCGGCTCTTGCCATCTCCCTCACGAGCTCTTCGTCAACATAATCCGGATACAAAATGCACCTCCAGGAAATGTCCGACAGGTGCTCGGCAAGAGCGTACGAGAGGGCCTTCCCGTAGGACAAAGGGATATTGAAGGTATTGTCGGTAAAAAAGAAGCGATGAAAGCCCTTTTCGCGATAGCGGCGGATGAGATCGATCACCCTGTCTACCGAGTTCCGGCGGATCAGACGTCCCTCGATGCCGGGTGTGGAACAGTAGCTGCAATTCATGGGGCAGCCACGCCTGGTTTGTACGGGCATCCATATGTCCGGAGATTGTTTGGCCGTTTCCGCCCACACAGCGGTGTCGGGAAGCGGCAGTCGATCCAGCTCCCTCACGAAGGTTCTTTTTTGCTGAAGGCCTTTTGCCGGCAGAAAGAGTCCCGGCGTTTGTGACGCGTCGCCTTTTTGTTCCATAGAGGTCAAAAGCGTCGGAAAGGCAATCTCCGCCTCTCCCTGAATTCCCATGTCGGCGCCTAAATAAGAAAGGACGCTTTGAGGAAAAATGCTGTACCCGGCTCCTCCCAACACAATAGGTGCTTCGCTGAACCGTCGACACACGGATATGATGGGTTTGACCTTCTCCAGCAAGAAGTTGGGAGAATCCATCTTCTGATCGTCGATGTTCCGAATCGATATGCCGATAACGTTCGGTTGGACGGCCAGCAGATTTTGCCGGAGGGTCGTTTCGACGTCTTCGACATTCAAAAGGTCAACCGCCACCACATCGTGTCCCGCTTCCCTCGCAGAGGCCGCCACGGCAGCCAATCCTACGGGAATCACCGGCATGTTGATCGATTCCGTGTTGGCGGATATAAGAAGGACTTTCATTGCAGTAAATTACTTTTTGGGGCCGAGAAGCAACCAGAGCAAGAGTCCGACTATCGGCAAAATCAAAATGAGAACAACCCAGAAAACCTTTGCGCCTGTGCCGGCGGGACTTTGCACCGTTTTAATAATGGCCCAAACGTTCAGAATCAGTACAATGAGACCAAAGATACCACCAACTTCAATACCCATGACGGTTCCTTTCTTGTAATTGCGCCTTAGTATCGACCTCTGTAGAGTTGTTCCAGGCCTGCACGAAACGGTTCGCTGCGGAGCATTATTTTCGATTATTGTCCTTTTGGCTTCAATATTCAACCCTTCTTCTCTTTTTTCCGTGGTTATCGAGGTTTGTGAATTCCCACGCTATTTTGGTAAGGCTGAGCTGATTGGCGGGAAACTGAACGCCCTCGATTCGATACTCTTTTGATATAACTGGAAATATTGTTATGAGCTTTCCTGGCTTTTTCTTGGCTTACACCTTGGTTTTCCTCTCGCAATTGTGGGCGCATTCGGAAGTCTCCTGCCCTTGTCATCGAGGCAATAAAGGCGTATCATGATGCACCGCTTTACTTACGTGCGGGTTTTTCGACGGTTACAATATCCATGCGGGTCACCGATCCGGAAACGATGTCTTTCAGTCCTCCCGCAGGCGATTGCCGTAGAAAAGGCAGGATACAATCTGGGTCAGCCGAAAAAGTGGCCGAACATATAAAAATTTCCCCGCAAAATGTTTGACTAACTTTTCATTGCCCTCAAGGGAAGGTGATTGCAGAACATGCTCGTAAACAAAAAATACATATCCACGGTCTTTAGTGAGGCCGAATTGAAAGAGCGAAACAAGGCCCTGGGAGTTCTCTACGACATTGCCAGCGATCTAACCAGTTCATTGAGCCTTAGCGAGATTATGGACCGTTCAATTGGTAAAATACGGGAACACTTCAGCGTTGATGTCGTGCGAATGTACTTGATGGACGAAACGGGAAAACACATGAAGCTCGCTGCATACAAGGGGCTGACCCGAGAACAGGTCGGACCACTGCGCAACGTTCCCCTTACCAACAGTTTTTCAGGTCGAGCGGCCCGCGAAAAGAGTTTTATCGCTCAACGGGTGTCAGACCTTGATAACGAAGAAAGGGCCTTGCTGCTTCATCATGTGGGCCTAGAGGTCATTATATGTGTTCCCTTGATTATTAAGAATGTAGTGGTCGGCGTCATGAACCTGGGGGCAAAACAAATGATTGCCCTTGACCAAGAAAAGATAGATCTCTTGGTGGCTATCGGCAATCAGATCGCCGTGGCCATAAACGTGGCCAAGCTACATGAAGATGTTTGGAACAAGGCGCAGGAAATTCAGCGGAGCAAAGAACAACTGGAATTCTTTGCCTATTCGGTCGCCCACGATCTGAAGAATCCCGCAGTGGGTGTACTGGGCTTCGCAGAGTTGTTGGCAAAAAAATATGAAGGGCAACTGGATGAACGGGGAAAGAAATATTGTCGACAGATCAAACTGGCGGCCGAACAGATTGAAGGGTTTATAAAGGATATTAACGATTACATCGCATCGAAGAAGGTGTCCCTCAATTTAAGAAAAACGGATGTAGGAAAAGTAATCCGCCACATAAAAGATGAGCTTGCTCCGTTTTTGGACCAACGCCAAATTTTGTTGACCACTTCTCCGAACATGCCGGAAGTCATTGGTGATGAATCCGCCATGACTCGGGCATTTAAGAACTTGATCGACAATGCCCTGAAGCATGGAGGGGCGAATGTAAGTAGAATCAAGATTGACTATGATGAGAGTCGGCGACATCACATCTTTTCATTCAATAACGACGGCCGGGTGATTGCCGATGACGGATCCAATGCCATTTTCGAGATGTTTCAAAAGGATCCAGGTTCGGCATGTTCCGAAGGATCCGGATTGGGGCTGGCTATTGTCAAGCAGATTGCCGAAGCCCACAAGGGTAGCGCCTGGTTCACTTCAAATCCGGAGGACGGGACAACATTTTACGTCTCCATATTGAAAGACTTGATACCTGAAACGTCGCAGTCGGAAAATTGCCTATAAGTAACAGTCAGGCACAAAGCCCTATTATTGGAGGTTTCCTTTATCTTTTAAGCAATGTGGACACCTGGACACCGTATGTATTTACCAATACAGGAGAAAATCCCCTATGACCGCAACACAAACGTACGAAGAATTGGGACGAAAGGTTCAGGAATTAGAGAAGAGAGCCAATGACCGGGATGCCATGAAAACGGCCCTGGAGAAGAGTGAACAGGAGTTGCAGGAAATTAGCATCGAATTGGCTGTTGCCTTGTCGGAGGCCTTTGAGGGTTTGATGGCAATTTCATTAGGAGATCCCAATGTGAGGATTAACGAAGCTTCGGATGTTGAGCTAATTGCAAAACTAAAACATCTGATCAACGTGACGGCTGCCAATCTGGGCGATATCGTCGATCTGTCCCATGAGTTTGCCATAGGACTCGCTGAGCATTTCGATGTGTTGTACAGGGTTTCAAAAGGTGATTTGGATGCGCGGATATGTGGTGTTTCAACAGTCGACCTATTGGAATCTCTGAAAACAATGACGAATCAGATGATTGAAAGTGTATCCAGAGAAATTTCCAAACGCAAACGGGCGGAGGAAGCATTGCAAAGAGCACGTGACGATTTGGAAATTCAGGTCGAGCAGCGAACTGCTGAACTTTCCAGCACTAATGCATCCCTAAAACGGGAAATTGTGGAGCGCAAAAAGGCAGAGGAAAAATGTCGAAACGTAAATACAGAGCTTAACAACTTTGTTCGTGTTGTTTCCCATGACCTGAAAAGCCCTATTATTGCTATCGAGGGCTTTTCTTCTCGTTTGCTGAAGCATTATGAAGATAAATTAGGGGAACGGGGTGGAAGATACATTGCAGAAATCAAAGCTAGTGCCCACCGAATGGAAGCCTTGGTCTTTGACCTCCTGGAATTGTCAAAAACTGGCCAGTCAATATGTGAATTTGAGGATGTTTCCTCTCTTGAGATAGTAGATAACGTCATTTCAGCCCTCGAAGATAGACTGAGGGAGAAAAAAGTGGAGCTTGTTATCGCGGACAATTTACCCGCTATTTGTTGTGATCCAAAAAGGATTTATCAAGTGTTTGAGAACTTGCTTGTAAATGCCATCAAGTTTACTCGGGCCAATGAGGCTTCCAGGATTGAAATTGGGTATGAAGACAAGGGGAACTTCCATCAATTTTATGTGCGGGATAATGGGATCGGGATTGATCCAAAAAACCACCAAAAAATATTTCAGGCATTTCAAAGGGTAAAGGAAACAGAAGATCAGGAAGGGACTGGGCTGGGCCTTGCAATCGTTGATAGGATCGTGAAGAACCATCAAGGGCAGGTTTGGGTTGAGTCTGAAAAGGGAAAGGGGGCAACGTTCTATTTTACCCTCCATAAAGCACCGTGAACGTCTTTTAGACAGGCCAAGGCCAGTCTACGCCTTGCGGGCAGAAGCTTCCAGTTGTGCAAGCAAGTCACTGAGTGCCTTATCAAGCCTTTTGGCCTCTTGAAATATGATCCCTGTATATTCATCCAAGCGGTCCTCCGAATAGTTTCCGGTAGCAATTCTTTGGGAATAGCCTCCAATAGATACCAGGGGATTTCGCAGCTCGTGCATAAATCTAAGGGCCATATCATTTGCAAATTTCAATATGCTCAGACGGCGTTGATGTTCATAAAGGGCTTTCTGGCTATCACTTAATTCCTGCTGAGCCCGCTTGAGTTCGGTAATGTCTTCAGCCACCTTTACATAATTGGTGATCAAACCATCCTCATTTTTAATCGACGAAATTGCGGCACGTTCCCAGTAGAACTCGCCATTTTTCTTTTTGTTGCAAAACTCACCTCGCCATTCAGCGCCTGATTCTAAGACCTGCCACATCTTCTTCTGTTCTTCGGGAGATTGCTCCCCCAAATCAGAAGCATTTTTTCCTGTAATCTCATGAGCGGCGAAGCCGGTCATTTCACTGAACTTTGGATTAACATATTCAATAAGTCCATGGACATCTGTAATCATGATTGCGCTTGGGCTGTGATTTACGGCATGAGAAAGCTCGAGCAACTCACGCTCCATCCGAAGCCGCTCATCTCCTTCCTTCTCAAGTTCCTTGACCCGTTCTTTTAGCTCTTCGTAACTGGGTTTTTTGTCCATGTGTGAGGCCTCCTGCTTTGAGGGAAATACTCTCATTGAACCGGACCCTTCCCTAAAGTGTAGCTTCTAACAAAGTGCGCCCGTTTTGTCTATAATCATGGCAAATGCTGAAAAATCTTCGAATGGCGCCTGGTTTGTGTGCGTATCTGTGGTGGGGACTTTGAAAAGGACATACATGCTTGGTGCGAATATTTAGGAAAGACCTTTCTGTTCGTGAAGGACGAAGGTAAAAGAAAAAAGATTACGGGTCCAGTTCTAGGATGAAACAGCTTATGTACGATAAGCCAAGAACCGGCAACGCAGCACTGGCGGCAAAGCCGATTACATTGACATGAACCGTTTTTTCAGGTAATAGGCTACTATAATAGCCCCTGGGAAAAGAAGTGTGAGCCCTGGAATGCGATCCAGGGTTTTTTTGCGGAGAAATTTCATTCGATGGGCGAAAAGCGGTGATATCAACTCTTTTATTCCGTGGAAACGAGGACTTGTATGTACCCCATAAACCATCCTGAAAAGCCAATCAAACGCATTTTGCTGTCCGGTGTGTTTGGCCCTTTTGGTGTAGACGACGCCTATGGTCGTAAGGAAAACATCATGGAGTTGTTTCATAACCAGGTCACAAAAGCACAAGAAATGGGCTCCTGGCGCTTTCAGCATCGGTCTTTTGGGCTCTATTTTCTGGCAGCCAATATCAAAGCGGATGTGACCATTTTGGACTTTCCTAGCCGGAAACGTTTTATGAAAGAGCTGAAAAAAGGATACGATATTGTGGGCATTTCCTTTATCACGCCGAATTTTATCAAGGCGAAGGAAATGACCCGCCTCACGAGAAAAATATCTCCTGCTTCCACGATCATCATTGGAGGCCACGGAGCAGCCATCGAGAGGGTGGAGCATCTGCTTGCATGCGACCATGTCGTTAAAGGAGAAGGTATTCGTTGGTTACGGAGTTTTCTGGGCCAAAACCCCAATGCGCCCATTATCCATCCTACCCTTTCTATTTCTGAACGCCAGGCCGCTTTCGGGGTCCCCTTTCCCGGCGTTGGGGCAAACTTGCTGGTCCCAGGTGTGGGGTGTGTGAACGGTTGTAAGTTTTGTAGTACCACCCATTTCTTCGGCCGTGCATATACGCCCTTTCTCACTACGGGCAAAGATACCTTTGAGACAGCAAAAAGAATTGCAGACGAGCGGGGCATCGATGAGTTCTTTGTGATGGACGAAAACTTTCTCAAAGACCGGGAACGTTCCATGGCCTTGCTTTCGGAGATGGAAAAAACGGAACGGTTTTTCACCTTTCACATTTTTTCATCAGCGGAAGCCATAACGAAATTCGGTTTGGACAACCTTGTACGCTTGGGAGTTAATTTCGTCTGGGTTGGTTTTGAGGCCTCCAGTGCCAAGGGTAACTTTGAAAAAAACAAAGGCGTGGATGCCAAGGCTCTTACAAGAGCACTTCGAGATCGTGGCATCATTGTACTTGCCTCGGGCATATTATGTCAGGAACATCATACACCAGATAACATACAAACAGACATCGATTTCATGGTCGACCTGGAAGCGGACCTGGTTCAATTCATGTTGCTGACCCCTTTACCGGTCACCACCCTTTATCAGGACCACAAAAAGCGTGGCATCCTTCGCGAAGATCTCCCTTATGAAGAATGGCACGGGCAAAAATACCTGACATACAATCATCCAGCATTTCCAGGTAATTCTGCTGAAAAATGGCTTATGTCGGCCTTTCGCAAAGACTACGAAGTTAACTCCAGTTCCATGTATCGCGTTGTAGAAACCGTTTTCCGTGGATACCGGTACTTGGCAAATCTTCCAAGTCGGAATGCCTGCCTTGAAGCAAGGATGAAACAGTTCCAACATCGAACGATTGAGTATTCTGGTATCTTACCTCTTGTGGCAAGGTATGCCGTTAACGAAACGGAAAGAAAACGGGCGATCGCTTTGGATCGAAAAATAACATCTTGTTTCGGTAAGCGGGTACTCAAAGAAAGGCTTAGGCGCCTTGCCATTCGGGCCGTGGCGTTTCGCTGGAAATTGAAGCGGGATATGTTCGGCGACGGTATCCAACCACCAACCATAGTTACCCAATACGGTACCCATGCTGAAAAGCTGGTACCGGCAACGAACCGATTGTCGCTTTTTGATCGCGTAACAGATACCCTCGCCAATGTGTTAACGGACCCTCAGCCTGCACCCGAAAGACAAAAAACCCCCTAGGAGCCTGTCGGAAAACTTCCATGGAAGCGACTTCATCGAACCAGGACTTTCAGTTTCTCTCGACAGGCACTGTAGACCTGGTCTGCCAGGGCTCGAAGTTCACTGCTGATGGCGCCGTACGGTGGGAGTGCTACCGGTAGGATGAGGTTTTCCTGCCGAATGGAGATGGATTTAAACTGGAGGCTCTTTTCCACACTTGCCATTTCTTCCGGGGTGAAGTTGTCTCCGAGGAAGTGTTTTCTCTGTAAAGTTTCAACGTCCATGTCTTTCAGGAAGTTGATGATGGTGAGAAGATCATAGTTCCGCTTAAACTTCTCCAGATTATAGTTAACGGCGTCAGTTTGCCGTCTAAGGTTTTCATAACTATCCTCGTACTGATCATTCCAGGACAAAAGCCTGCGATAAGATTCTGCAACCAGTCTCCTGAACCGGCTCCTCCCCGTAAGACCGAGCGCCTTGATAAACCCAAGACCTTTCCGAAAGGAGGTGTGTTCCCCAAACTTCTGGAAAAATGGCGGCTCCGAAAGGCCCAGCAAGCGGGTAAATTCCATCACGAAACGCGATTCGACAAGCAATTCGTAAATTCGCGCAAAGCGTTTGTAAAGTTGGTCCTGTAGCTCACGTGTCTCTTCCGTCAGTCCCTTTACATGACGGATCTGTTCCTCCATCAACCGCCGTTCGTGAAGGTATTCTTGAATGAGGTCTTCTTTAACTTCCTGCGTAATTGCCGCTATGAAGTCGTCTTCCATCGATGGTCTCCTTCCGAAGGTCATGTACTACCCTAAATGAGCGTAAACAAAATGAAGAAAATATTTTACGTCTCTATTTTGTATATTAAATTTCCAGTTCGGTTGCAGTAACATGACTCTTCAATGGCAGAGATATATCATCTTGAATAGATCTCATTTTGTTTACCCTGCGGGAAAGCCGATCATACCCCATCTACTGCGATGCCTGTCCGCCGTACAAGACTTTGGCAGGCGGGCCAAGAGTTCGGCATAGCTTAGCTTACTATAGCCTCATTGTATCTGGAACATTCTCTATTTTCGCTCAATTAGGGTACTATTCTTTGGGCAGAGAAATCGTTATTGTGAGTAGATTTTCGCCCGCTTTCTTCACGGTAATGATCCCCCCGTGCTTATGAATGACGACCTTCGAGATGGGGGTATCGATCATATCCTTATCTTTCATATCGTCCGGAAAGGGATAGTCGACCACGAATGGATAAAAGAAATGCTCAATGTCATCGTCTGAGATATACGGTACATTATACATCATTTCGATGATTACGTAGTCTCCGTTCTGACTTGTCTTGATTTCGATTTCTCCCTTTTCCTTCATCCGATAAAAGGCGTTTTCCATCAGGTTTACCAAGACTTTCTGAAACATGTTGCTATCCAGGGGAGTTTTGGGTAAATCGCTGTCGAGGTTTGTCTTTACTGAAAAATCCGAATCTGGGAACTTGGTACGGATTGCTCGAACCGCGGCGGTAACCACGGCATTCAAATCGGAAGAGGTCAGATGGATATGCTTCGGGGCAATGTAGGTCGTCATCATGTGAAGGATCTTTTCAAGCCTTCCCACCTCTTCCACGATCAATTCGGCTTTTCTCTTCCTGGGATCGGAGTCGTCAAACGACCGGAGCAATTGCCGGGTTAACCCGCCGATTGAGGTCAGTGGATTTCGAATTTCGTGTGCCAGGCGGGCCGAGACTTCGCCCAGCATTTCAAGTTCTTCGGCTTGTACACACTTTTCCTGCAAGGTTTTATGGGCCGTTACGTCCATCACGATTCCGTCCAACCGGATAAACCGTCCCTCGTCGTCGAAGACCGGGACTGCGTGATCCGCTACATGGACGATACGACCGCTGGTGTGGACCATGCGATATTCGGCATGAAATTCTTTTCCCTCGGTGAGGCATTGGTTGAAATCCTGCATCACCCGCGCGCGGTCCCCCGAATGTATGTGTTCGGCCCAGATCTCACGATGACCACTCAATAGTTTGGGAGTCACACCGATTACCTGATCCACAAACTGGTTCAGATACACGGCGGTTCCTCCGGCTGTTACCATGTAAACG
>Ga0207797_1003151_pt1 | contig 11110 bp, 11 predicted proteins | sample PRCRCaboRojoPR_6_FD_187275 | JGI IMG/M metagenome (GOLD analysis project Ga0207797, IMG submission 187275) | Marine sediment microbial community from Cabo Rojo, Puerto Rico - PR CR 10% Liquid 1 (SPAdes) | ecosystem: Environmental > Aquatic > Marine > Coastal > Sediment | place: Cabo Rojo, Puerto... | reverse complement strand
GGGGGGAGCCGGTCGGCGGCCTCGGCCGCGCCGGCGAAGTTCGGGATACGGCCGTGGGGCGGGAACGGGAAACGGTCCTCGCCCGACGCCTCCAGCTCGTCCCACACCCGCTCGCGGAGGTCCTGTTTGTCCATCTCGTGCCGTGGCTTCGGATCGCGGGCTCCAAACGGTTGCGGACGGGTCCGCGGCCCCACGCCAACAGTTAACACGGACCGGTGCGTCCGGACGAGTAGCGCTCCGGCGGGCGACGACCGGCCGGACCGGACGCGGAGCGGAGCGGAGGACCGGAGGTCACACCATGTCAACCGAGGAAAACAAGGAGCTCGTCCGACGCTATCTGGAGGCGTTCAACGATCGGGACCGCGAGACGCTCGCGTCGGTGCTCGCCGAGGACGTCGTGGAACACGGCGTGAGCGAGGAACTGCACGGGGTCGAGGAGATCACGGGCTTTCTCGACACACACTTCGAGATCTTCCCCGACTACACGGGGGCCACCGAGGCGATGATCGCCGAAGGGGACACCGTCGTGGTCCGGTACACCGTCAGCGGGACCCACACGGGGGAGTACCGGGATATCGAGCCGACCGGCCACACGGTCGAGTGGACCGGGATCGGGATCTACCGGATCGATGACGACGGGATCGCCGAGATCTGGCTCGAGGAGGACCGCCTCGGCCTGCTGGAGGGGCTCGAGGTCGTCGAACGGCCGGCCCACCTGCGGGTGTAGGCCGGGAGCGCCCGGCCACGGCCGTCGGGGCGAGCGGCGGCGGGCTTCCGAAGGTTACTGGCGTCACCGGTCCCAGTAGCAGGTATGCTCGAACTCGACGGGAGCGAGGGCGGCGGCCAGCTCGTCAGGACGGCGCTGGCCTGCTCGGCGCTGACCGGCGAGCCCTTCCGGATGACGGGGGTACGCGGCGCGCGCCCGAACCCGGGGCTCCGGCCACAGCACCTCGCGGCGGTCGAGGCGGTCGCGGCCGCCTGCGACGCCGACGTGGCCGGCGCGGAGGCGGAGAGCGAGGAGCTACGGTTCGACCCCGGCCCCGTCGCTGGCGGCGAGTACGAGGTCGCGGTCGGGACCGCCGGGAGCGTCCCGCTCGTGTTCGACGCGGTCCTCCCGGTGGCGTACGCGCTGTCCGGGCCGCTCGAGCTCCGGGCGACCGGCGGGACCGACGTGAAGTGGGCGCCGACGGCCGACCACCAGCGGGAGGTGAAGCTCCCGCTCGTCCGTCGGGCGGGAATCGAGGCCGGGACGACCGTCGAGCGCCGCGGATTCTACCCCGCGGGCGGCGGGGCGGCATCCCTCTCGGTCGCCCCCTCCGACCCGCGCGGGCTCGAACTGACCGACCGGGGGCCGCTCCGGTCGGTGGCCGTGGCGTCGATCGCCGCGGAGAGCCTCGCGGAGCCGGAGGTTGCCGAGCGGCAGGCGGCGGCCGTCCGCGAGCGGCTGGACACCGCGGTCCCGATCGAGCCGACCGTCGCGTACGCCGAGAGCGACTCCCCGGGATCGGCGGTGCTCGTCCGGGCCGAGTACGAGCGCTCGCTCGCGGGGTTCGACGCGCTCGGCGAACGGGGGGTCCCGGCGGAGACGGTGGGCGAGACGGCGGTCGAGGCGTTCGAGCGGTTCGAGGCCGGCGAGGCCGCCGTCGACGCCCACACCGCCGACCAGCTGGTGCTCCCCCTGGCCGTCTCCGGGGGGACGGTCGCGGTGCCCGAAGTGACCGACCACGTCGCGACGAACGTCGATCTGGTCCGATCGTTCGGCGCCGACGTCCGGGTCCTCGAGCGGGAGGGCCCGCCTCGCGTCGTCTCGGACGGCGGGCTCGGGAGCCGCTGACCGCGGCGGTCACTCCTCGTGATCGTGTGAGTGGCCGGCCCCGGGCTCCTCCCCGTCCCGGTCCCGTCCGGCGAGCCCGGCGAGGTGGGGCGCCTCGGGGACGATTATCTCCTCGCTACCGAGGCGGGCGGCGTTCTCGCTCCCGGGGAGACAGAAGACGGGCGTCCCAGCGAGGACGCCGGCGACGGCGCGCGTCCCGACGACGCGGGTGCCGATCTCGTCGTAGGAGAGCCGGCGGAACAGCTCCCCGAACCCCGGTAGCCCCTTCTCGAACAGGTCCGAGGCGGCCTCGGCGGTGACGTCGTCCGGCGTGACGCCGGTCCCGCCGGTCGTCACGACGACGTCGACGTCCTCGCGCCGGGCGAGGTTGGCGACCGCCGACTGGACGCCGTCGTAGTCGTCCCGGAGCATCTCCCGCGTGACCACCTCGTGGCCCTCGGCCTCGAACGCGGCGGCGATGACGTCACCCGACGGATCGTCCTCGAGTGTGCGGGTCGAGGAGACGGTCGCCACCGCCGCGCCGATACGTTCGACGTCGTGGGCGTGGTGGTGCTCGTGCGAGTGGTCGTCCCCGCCCCCGTGGTGGTCGTGTCCGGGGTGGTCGTGTCCGGGGTGGGCCTCGTGGTCCTCCCCCTCGTCGTGGTCGTGGTGATCGTGCTCGTCGCCCATCTCGTGTTCGTCGCGGCCCCGAAGCGGTCGGTCCGGATCGTCGCTCATGGCCGGGCGTTCGTCCCCCACGGGCTAAAACTCCCGCTCGACGCGGACGGACCCCTCGGGCACCGTCCAGGAGGGCCCGTCGGAGCCCGCCACGGGTGACGGAGTCCTCCTGTCGTGTCCGGCGGCTGTATCCGGTGCTGCGGTGCAGTAGCTACAGCCCGGAGGGGGTCGCGTGGGTGCCGCTCGTACCCGATGGGACCCGGGCGGTGATCGCCCGTCGAAGCGACACACGACCCCCGTCCTCGACCGTCCGGTCGGGACGCACGGGTGACGGTGTTGTCAGTAGTCGGGAATGGTACGTCGTACGACGATCGGAACGCTTCACGAGCCGGATGCGGGATCGGACCGGGGACCGTGGTGACGCGCCGTCGATCCGTCGGCGACGGCTACCGGCCCGGAGGCGCCCGGATCACTCGAGGTCGAAGCGGTCCGCGGTCATGACCTTGTGCCAGGCGTCGACGAAGTCCTGCACGAACGCTTCCTCGCCGTCATCGGCGCCGTAAACTTCAGCGATGGCGCGGAGTCGCGAGTTCGAGCCGAAGACGAGGTCGTAGCGGGTCGCCTCCCAGACCTGCTCGCCCGTCTCGCGGTCGTAGCCCTCGTAGACGTGTTCCTCGTCGGCTTCCTCCCACTCGTAGTCCATGCTGAGCAGGTTGTCGAAGAAGTCGGTGGTCAACACGCCGGGCTCGTCGGTGAGCACGCCCAGGTCGGTGTTCTGGTAGGTGGCACCGAGCTGGCGCAGCCCGCCGACCAGCACCGTCATCTCCTCGGGCGTCAGGTCGAGCAGATCGGCCCTGTCGACCAGTTGTGCTTCGGGCTTGCGGTCGGAGTTCTCGAACGCCTCGCCCAGATAGTTCCGGAAGCCGTCGGCCTCGGGTTTCAACGCCTCGAAGGATTCCTCGTCGGTCCACTCTTCCTCGGCGTCGACACGGCCGGGTTCGAAGGGAACGTCGATGTCGTGCCCGGCCGCGGCCGCCGCCTGCTCGATCGCTGCGTTCCCACCCAGGACGATGAGATCAGCGAGCGAGACGGCCGTGCCGTCCGACCGCGACTCGTTGAACTCAGCCCCGACGTCCTCGAGCGTCGAGAGCACCGTCTTCAGCTGGTCGGGCTCGTTGGCTTCCCAGCTGCGCTGGGGTTCGAGCCGGATACGGGCGCCGTTTGCGCCGCCACGTTTGTCGCTGTCACGATAGGTCGAAGCCGATGCCCACGCAGTCTTGACGAGCTGCTGGGTCGTCAGGTCCGTCTCGAGGATTTCCTCTTTGAGCAGTTCGGCGGCCTCGTCGTCGATAGGTGCGAAATCACGGTCCGGAAGCGGGTCCTGCCAGACCATCGTCTCCTCGGGCACTTCGGGTCCGAGGAACCTCTCGGGCGGGCCCATGTCGCGGTGGATGAGCTTGTACCAGGCCCGCGCGAAGGCGTCCAGGAACTCCATCGGGTCGTCCTGGAACTCTTCCATGATCGCCCGGTAGTCGTCGTCTTTTTTCAGCGCGATGTCCGTCGTCAGCATCATCGGCGTCTGCGTGCCGTCGGGGTCGTGGGCGGCCGGCGCGTCCTCGACTTCGTCCTCGTTTATCGGCGTCCACTGCCATGCACCGCCGGGACCTTTCTCGACCTCCCACTCGTTGTTCAGCAGCGTGTCGACGTAGGACATGTCCCACATCGTCGGCGTGGAGTTCCAGGGGCCTTCGATGCCGCTGGTGATGGTGTCGTCGCCTTTCCCGGAGCCGTAGTCGCTCTCCCAGCCGAGTCCCATGTTCTCGATGGGCGCGTCCGCGGGCTCGGGACCGACGTACTCGTCCGGGTCGTTCGCGCCGTGGACCTTCCCGAACGTGTGGCCGCCGGCGATGAGTGCGGCCGTCTCCTTGTCGTTCATCGCCATGCGGTCGAAGGACTGCCGGATGCGCTCGGCCGACCACTCGGGATCCGGCTGGCCTTCCGGGCCCTCGGGGTTGACGTAGATGAGCCCCATCACGGTCGCACCGAGGTGGTCCTCCAGCTCGTCGTTCTCGTCGAAGCGGTCCCACGACTCCATCTCCTGTTCGGGACCCCAGTCAGCACCCTCGTCGGGCTGGAACGCGTCCGTGCGCCCACCGGCGAAGCCGAAGGTTTCGAATCCCATCGATTCCATGGCGACGTTGCCAGCCAGCACGATGAGGTCGGCCCACGATAGTTGCTTGCCGTACTTCCGTTTGATCGGCCACAGCAGGCGGCGGGCCTTGTCGAGGTTGGCGTTGTCGGGCCAGCTACCGATCGGTTCGAATCGCTGTGTCCCGCCCGAAGCACCGCCACGGCCGTCGGTCGTCCGGTAGGTCCCGGCGCTGTGCCAGGCCATCCGGATAAACAGCGGGCCGTAGTGGCCGTAGTCGGCTGGCCACCATTCCTGGGAGTCGGTCATCAGGTCCTCGAGATCCTCTTTCACGGCCTCCAGGTCGAGGTCCTGGAACTCCTCTGCGTAATCGAAGTCCTCACCGAGTGGGTACGGTTGTGCGTTCTGGTCGAGTGAGCTCAGGTCCAGTAGGTCGGGCCACCAATCTTGATTCGACTTGTTCATGGCTGTGGGTTGGTTCCGTTCCCTGTTAAGATTGACTACTTTCGGAAGGAATGTTCGTGGCGGACAAAGGTATCTTGTTTATTTATGTACTCTACCGGGAACAGGGAACAGCGCGGGGATTCGGTGAAACCGACCGTCGCGACTCGGCGAGATCCGTCTCGTTCCGTCTAAAACGCACGTCCGACACGGTGGGTCCGCTGATCACTGCCGGAACTGACTGGAAGGCCGGTCCGCTCCCGGGTCAAAACCCGTGAGCCCTCGGTCCGAAACCCATCGATCAGGCCGCCATCCCTCGTTTTCGATAGAGCAGGAATCGAGACTGACTGATCCGGTGACCGGGAGTCCGTCGGATCCCCGCTGTCTATCGGAATTACTGGGTTCCCTCGGCGACGGCTCGCGCCCCGTGTCCGGGAGCCGGTGGGGGTTCCCGTCGACCGGAGGCCACGACGAGGCCGCCCGGGGGTGATAGCGGGAGCACCCACCGGAATCACCCCTCTCCGGCCACCCTCCCGGGAACCACCCGTCCTCGAACCGGCGACATCGTGCGCGAGAACGTCGAGCGGGCGGCTCCGGCCACCCTCCCGGGAACCACCCGTCCTCGAACAGGAGGGTTTCGCTCGGACGGGCACCGCGGACGACCGTCCACCGCTAGGGTTTTGGGGGACCCATCCGGACCTCGGGCCGATGAAGGCAGTCTACTACGAGGAGCACGGCGACACGGACGTGCTGGAGTACGGCGACCAGCCCGACCCCGAGATGGCGCGCGACGAGTGTCTGATCGAGGTGAAGGCCGGCGGCCTGAACCACCTCGACGTCTGGACCCGCCGGGGGATGCCATCGCCGGGCGAGTTCCCCCACGTCCCGGGGAGCGACGCGGCGGGCGTCGTGACCGAAGTGGGAGAAGGCGTCTCGCGGTTCGAGGCGGGCGACCGCGTCGCCGTCGCGCCGGGGACCTCCTGTGGGCACTGCGAGTTCTGCCGCGACGGGGAGTACTCCCTCTGTGAGAGCTACGCGCTCATCGGCGAGCACATGGGCGGGGTCCACTCCGAACTCGCCGCGGTCCCCGAGGACAACCTCGTCGGCGTCCCCGAGCACGTCGACTTCGTGACCGCGGCGTCGGCGCCGCTGGTGTTCCAGACCGCCTGGCGGATGCTCGTCACCCGGGCCGAGGTCGACCAGAGCGACAGGGTGCTCGTGCTCGGTGCCTCGGGCGGCGTGGGTCACGCGGCGCTCCAGATCGCCGTCAACGCGGGTGCGGAGGTGTGGGCCACGGCCTCCAGCGCGGAGAAGCTCGACTACGCGGCCGAGCTCGGTGCCGACCACCTGATCGACTACGAGGAGGAGGACTTCGCCGACGTCGTCTACGAGGACACGGACGGGCGCGGCGTCGACGTCGTCGTCGACCACGTCGGCGAGGCGACCTGGGACGGGTCGATCAAGGCGGCGGCGAAGGGCGGACGGATCGTCACCTGCGGCGCGACGTCTGGGCCGATGCCGGAGACCAACCTCTCGCGGGTGTTCTGGAAGCAGTTGAACATCCTCGGATCGACGATGGGGACCCCCGGCGAGATGGACGACGTGCTCGCGAAGGTGTGGGACGGCACGTTCGAGTCGCGGATCCGTGCCGTGCTCCCGATGTCCGAGACCGACCGAGCCCACGAGATGCTCCAGGACCGCGAGGGGTTCGGCAGCGTCGTGGTCGTCCCCGACTCCGTCTACGAGGAGGGCGCGTACGCCGAGTACGACGGGTGACCGACGACGACTCGACGTACCGCTTCGACCCCTCCGAGTTCCGCGAGGACGACGAGTCCGCGGACGGGGGCCCCGGACGCGGGCCCGGGACGGAGCGGGACGACGGGAGTCCGGCGACCGGGGAAGCGGCCGCGCCGGACGGGACGCCACGCGGGGCGGACCGGGAGTTCGGCTGGCGGGGCTGGACACTCGTCGGGATGCTGTTCCTCGCGCTCGTCGTCGTCCCGGTCCTGCTCTACTACGTCCCGCGGGCACAGGGGCTCGCGTCGTCGCTCGGACTGGGCTACCGCGACGCGTTCCTCGTCCTCCCCCTGCTCCCCGCGGTCCTGCTCGCCGCGCTCGCGGTGTGGGCGACGACCCGGCCCTGACCGCGCGCGATACGGTTATCCCCTCGCGTGCCGTTCGGTAACACGTGTACTACTACGAGTGTCTCCAGTGCGGCGCACGGTACATCTCGCCGGCCTACCCCGGTGCCTGCGGTCGGTGTGGCGGCGAGGTGCAGAACATCTCCGTCCGCCGTGAGTGAAGGGCGACGGTGGGCGACCGGGCCGTTCAGGCGGCGCGCTCGTCCCCCGAGACGGCGGCGTCGGGCAGTTCGACGCCGTGGGCCCGGCAGTACGCGTCCCAGTTCTCGGGGGAGGTACCCACGTAGCGGGCGGCGTCCTCGCCGGAGAGCGTCCCCTCGGTGTACAGCAGCGCGGCGGTCCGCAGAGCGTGTAGTTGCATGGGCTACGTTCGACGATCCGCATAGACGAACGTAAATCTATCGAAGTAATAGAAACGATATCGTCCATATCTATACTTCTCTATTCCAATCTCATCCGCTCTGAGTAGCTTTGCCAGTACGCTCGTCCATTCGACGCTGGGATCACTCGATCGACGGGCCCGTGACCCGTCCCCATACTCCGGCGGCCGGGGGGCGTCGGGCGGTCCGGGCCGGGCCGTCACCGGCGGCCGGTTTCGTGGCGGTTATGTAGCCGCGATCCGAAGATCGACCATGTCCGAAACCACAGACACCGACGGCGCACTGACATCCATGTCGCCGGATCGGCGCGTCCGTCTGGGGAGCATCGCCATGGTCGTCGGCATCGCGCTCATCGGTGTCCTCGGGTTCACGACGATCCCGTCGGCGGCGCTCCAGATCGTCGTCGGCGTCGTGAGCGTGGCCGTGATGGTCGCCGGGGTGCTCCTGGTCGGGACCTCCGAAGGGACGGTCTGAGGGGATCGGGACCTCCGAAGGGACGGGCCGAGGGGAGCGGATCGCCTACCAGTCGATCCGCTCCTTCCGCCGCCAGAACGCTCCGCCCGGACTCCCCGGTGCGAACCGGGCGAGCCACACCGGCGTCTCGGCACCCTCCGCGACGCTCCGCGCGGCCCCTTCCCCGCCCATCTCCGTCCGGACCCACCCCGGACAGACGCTGTTGGCGACGAGCCCTCGCTCGCCGTACTCCCCGTGGAGGTAGGCCGTCAGCCCGTTCAGCCCGGTCTTCGAGACCCGGTAGGACGGGGCGCCCCCGTCCATCCCCTCGCCGAGCGCCCCCATCCCGGAGGAGACGTTGACGACGCGGCCGCCCTCCCGCGCGAGGAGCAGCGGGACGGCGTGCTTGCAGAGGAGCATCGGGCCGCGGAGGTTGACCGCGAGCGTCCGGTCGATCCGCGCGGTCGGCTCGGCGACGATGTCCTCGTCGAACTCCCCGACGCCGGCGTTGTTGACGAGCACGTCCAGCCGGCCGACCTCCCCGTGGATGCCGTCGACGACCGCCTCGACGTCCCCCTCCTGGGTGACGTCCAGCAGTACCCGTTCGGTGCCCTCGGGCGTCTCGTTCTCCCGCGAGCGGCTGCCCGCGTACACGGTCGCGCCGAGGTCGACCAGTCGACGGGCGACCTCCGCGCCGATACCGCGGTTCGCCCCGGTGACGAGCGCGACCTGTCCGTCGAGCGATTCGTGGAGTTCGACGCCGTCCTCGGTCATACGCCGGGGAGGACCGCCGTCGGTGAAAAGTCGTCGAGTCGCCGGCGCCGGGCTACTCCCCGAGGTCCCGCCGCATCGCGATCTCGAACCAGGGACAGAGCCTGAGCTGGCGGTAGAGCCGCTGGTTCCCGTGGAGGTGCTCGTAGGGCACCCACATCCAGCCGCCGACCTCCTCGGGGTCGGGGTCGAGGGAGCGGTCGACGAGCGTACACTTGAGCACGGCGCACACCTCCCACTCGAGCCCCTCGTCGAGGTAGTACCGTTTGTACTCGAACTTGTCCGTCACCCGGAGGTCGCGGTACTGCGAGTCGTCGATCCCGAGCTCCTCGGCGAGCCGCTCCCGGGTGGCGGCCTCCTGGGACTGGCCGGGGTCCGGGTGCGAGGCGACGGTGCCGTCCCAGTGGGTGTCCCAGAGGCGCTTTCCCGGCGCGCGCTGGGCGAGCAGGACGTTGTCGTCCTCGTCGAAGACCAGCACCGTGAACGCCCGGTGGCGGGTGCCGTCGCCCGTGTGCGCCTCCAGCCGGTTGATCACGCCCTGCTCGTTGTCCTCGGCGTCGACGGCGACGACCTCCTGCTCGGCGTTCGCGTGGGCATCGGCGGCGTCGGCGGCGCCGCCGGCGCCCCCGTCGGGGTCCGTCTCGGTACTCATACGCTCCCGTCGCCCGTCGGTCATATGGTAGCTTCGACTTCCGGGACGATCGTGGTCGCGACGCGCGACATCTCCGGGGAGCGCTCGTGTGGGTCCGGGCGGGGCCTGCAGTCGACGGACCGGGGGACGGGGACGTCCCTACTCGACGTACCGGTACTTCCGTTCGCCCATCCGGCCCCAGCCGTCGAAGACGAACTCGTCCGCGGGAGCGGTGAACTCCTCGAAGTCCGTCTCCTTGTCGTGGTTGTGGGCGTCGTGGACCGTCTCGTACTCCTCGAAGGTGAGGTCGTAGCGGTCCTCGAGCCGTGTGTCGACGTTCTCGCCCATGGCGGCGATCTCGGCCTCCCAGTCGCGCTGGACGGTCTCGGCGTGGATCTCCGCCTGCGCACCCGACCCGTAGGAGGCGACCAGCAGCGTCTCCCCGGTCACGTCCCGGCCCTCCTCGTGGGCGCGCTTGAGCGCGGCCGCCCGCGCGACGTGGACGCTGCCCGTGTACCAGTTGCCGACGTGCCGGGAGATGTCGAGCGTCGGATCGATGACGCGGTTGTACCAGTCGGCGTACCGGTCGGTCCCCTTCAGCGCGTCCGTGTATTCGGCGACGGCGTCGAAGTACTGCTCCTCGTCGTCGAACGCCTCCGGGCGTGGCTGGCGGCCGATCTCCGCCGCCAGCTCCTCCTCGACCTCCGTGTCGCGGGTGACGTGCCGGTACGCGAGGAGGGCGGCCTTGCGGACCATCCCCGGGAACGGCGTGTGGAACGGCGCGTAGACGAAGTCGTCGGGGTGGACGTCGCCCGCGACGGACTCGTAGTCGACGAGCGCCTCGCGCATCCGCGCGAGGTAGACCTGCACCGAGCGCTTGCCGTCGACGCTCGGGAACTGCTGGTTGGGCTTGAGGAAGTCCGTCTCGTCGGCGCTCCCGTAGCCCTGCTCGGTCGACAGTTCGACGAGGTCGGGGTCCTCGGAGATGAGCATGGCGACCGCGCCGGCACCCTGCGTCGCCTCGCCGGGATCGCCCCGTGCGTAGAGCGCGGTGTCGGTCGCGACGACCAGCGCCGCCCGGCCGCGGTTGCGCCCGGCCCGGATCCAGTTGTACGCGTCGTCGATGGCCTGGGTGCCCGCGACACAGGCGAACTTCCGCTCGCCCTTGTTGGCGTGGTGGAAGTCGCCGTCGAAGACCTGTTCCAGACAGCCGGCGATGTACGTCGAGACCGGTTTCGAGTTGTCGAACGCCGACTCCGTGGCGACGTCGATACGTCCGATGTCGGCCGGTTCGAGCCCCTTGCGCTCCATCAGCCGTCGCGCCGCGTTCGCCCCCATCGTCACGATGTCCTCGTAGACGTCCGGGAACGAGGAGGCGTACAGTCCGAGCCCCTTCGTGTACTTCCCGGGGTCCTCGCCCTTCGCCGGCGCGAACGTCTCCGCCAGGTCCAGTCGCAGCTTGCCCGTCTCGATCTCGACCGCGTCGATGCCGACGTCCTTCATACGAACCGGTTCGTCGAAACCGTATAAGTGTTTGTCGACGTAGATTTCGACAGTCGTCGAAGGCCGCGGCGACGCCGCTCAGATCGCGTGGGAACCGACGGCGGCAGCGCGAACCTCGACCGAGGGTGTCCCACCGACGGCGGGCGGGCC
>Ga0207797_1003150_pt1 | contig 11110 bp, 8 predicted proteins | sample PRCRCaboRojoPR_6_FD_187275 | JGI IMG/M metagenome (GOLD analysis project Ga0207797, IMG submission 187275) | Marine sediment microbial community from Cabo Rojo, Puerto Rico - PR CR 10% Liquid 1 (SPAdes) | ecosystem: Environmental > Aquatic > Marine > Coastal > Sediment | place: Cabo Rojo, Puerto... | reverse complement strand
AGTACCTCCGTCCCGCCGGTTACGGAACTCTTATCCCCGCCACTCTGGCGAATAACGGGCTCCGACTCCCCGGTAATTGCTGATTCGTCGATCGAAGCCGACCCTTCGACGATGGTCCCGTCCCTGGGGATCATATCCCCTTCTTCAACGTAAATCAGGTCGCCTTCCTCAATTTCTTCGGCCTCTACGGTTTCCAGCTCGTCATCAGTAACATCCTCGAGGGGCAGGTCGCTCTTGAGTCTTTTGCCGGATACTTCCTCCTTCATCGCCTTCAGGCTTTCAGCATGCGCTTCCCCCTGGACCTCCGCCAGCGATTCGGCAAAGGTGGCGAATACGACAGTGAAAACAAGCACGCTTGAAATAGCGGAATAGTACCATCTTCCCTGGGCTCCCCCGAAAAACCCGGGAACTACCGTCAGCACCAGGACGATGACAGTGCTTATTTCCGTGACGAATATTACGGGATTCTTTACCAGATAGCCGGGATTTAGTTTTCTCAGAGCGTCGACGAAAGCTCTATAGACTTGCTCTCTCTCCATAAAAGATCACCACAGCGAAAGGAGTTCCGCAATCGGACCCAGAGACAGGGCCGGAATAAAAACCAGCCCGCCGATTACTACCATAATTACAACCAGAAGTACCAGAAACGGCAGGTTTTCGACTTTTAACGTTCCTTCGGTTTCCGGTCTAATTCTTTTTCTCGCAAGGGAACCCGCGATCATCAACTGGAGCGCCAGCGGCACGTAACGTGCAAGCAAGATCACGATCCCGCAGGATAGATTGTAAAAGACCGTCCCGTCCCGGAGCCCCTCGAACCCGGAACCGTTGTTTGTGGCGGCGGAAAAGAACTCGTAAATTACCTGACTGAATCCATGGAAACCAGAATTGGTAATGGAACTTTTTCCCACCTCCGTCATCACCGCAATTCCCGTCGGAAACAGCACCAGCGTCGGCAAAAGGAGGATAATGATTGCGGCAAGTTTGATTTCGGCCGATTCGAGCCGCTTCCCGAGATACCCGGGTGCCCGACCGACCACCAGGGCTCCGATAAAGCTCGCCAGGAAGACGTAAGTAAGCAAGTTCATTACGCCGGTTCCGATCCCGGCAAACAGGGAATTCAGGCTCATCCCGAGAAATAGCGCCAGACCGCCCAGCGCATTAAAACTATCGTGCATCGAGTTTACCGAACCCGAAGTGGTTGAGGTAGTGGATACGGCCCAGAGAGCGCTGAGCGTCGAACCAAATCGAACTTCTTTTCCTTCCATATTGCCCTGGGAGTTATCAATCCCCAGGTCCTGCAGAGCGGGATTGGGTCCCAGCTCGCCGCCGAGAGCCATGGCGAGAAGCAGTACTACTATGACGGATACCGCGCCAATTAGGACGAGTCCGTGTTTCCGCTTCTTCATCCATATACCGAAGGCATAAAAGCTTGAAATCGTGCCCACCAGCAGGAACAGGTTTAAAACAACATCAGTCAGGGGGCTGGGGTTTTCAAACGGGTGCGCCGAATTTGCGGCAAAGAATCCGCCCCCGTTGGTCCCAAGTATCTTGATTGCTTCTATCGCCGCTACCGGGCCTCTGGTTATCGTCTGGCTGGCGCCTTCCAGGGTAGTTACGGATACGGGACCGGAGAAAGTGGCCGGGACGCCCTGACTGATCAGGAAAATTGCAAGGATAAAGCTTATCGGAAGTAAAAATCTTGTCAGCGACTTTACGAATGCTACGTAGAAGTTGCCGAGCCGGGGATCCTCTTCATTTACCAGACCACGGGCGAAACCAACCAGCAGGCCCAAACCGGTGGCCGCAGAGGCAAACATGGCCAGCAGGACGGCGCCCAACTGAGAAAAATAGGAGAGCTGGCTTTCTCCGGCATAGTGCTGCTGGTTCGTATTCGAGACGAAAGTGGCTGCGTTATGAAATGCGAGATCCCAGTCAAGATTGCCCACGTCGGCGGGATTGAGCGGCAGCCCTCCCTGAAACAGAAAGATAAAATATAAGAACAGGAACAGCAGCAGGTTGAGCCACAGGGCGCTTTTCAGGTAGCCCTTCCAGTTCATGGAAAGGTCGGGATCGATTCCGCCAATTCGATAAACTAATCCTTCAATTCGCTCAAAAACCGGCCGCTCCAGGTAGCGCCCCAGGTAATCAAAAGGGCTAGCGAAACTTTCATCGACACCCAACTCATCCCTGAATATCCAGCCAAGGTACTCGCCGAGGAAGAAGACCAGAATCGCAAGGGCCAGGAAAAACAAAATCAGCGGTAGGACCAGCCCGATAAACATGCTAGAACCTCTCGGGGAATACCAGTACGTAACCAAGATAGACGAAAATAAAACCAGCTACAAGGGCCAGCAGAATATTGCTACCCATTTTATCCGCCCCTATTAAAAATGTTAATTTATATCCGACAATTTTCAAAATTCCGTACCCGTTTTGAGGACCGCACATCGGACACAAAATAATTATATCCAAACAATAATGAGCTTCTAGCTTATCTCGACAGAACTGGGAAATATTTCTCCCAACTGGTCCCGGGTTTATTCAGTAAGAAAATCGTCGCCCGGAAGACTCGTTTACAGATCTTTAACTTGACCGTTCCGACCTTTCCTGCAGGCGAAAATATCCAAGGCCGATTACCACACCTATGCCAATCAGGCCAAAAAAAGTTACAAGGGAATAAGTCCTTAGCGTCCAGGCAAAAGTTATATCGGGGTTCCCATCCGCGGCCAGCAGGACTTCAAATGGCTTTCGCAATGCCCCCAGCATTAGCCCGATCAAAAAACCGAGGGTCTGAGGCCTCCAGTGCTCCAGTGCGTAAGATAGAAGTCGGGAAAAAGAGATTATCCCGGTCGCCGCACCGAGGCCGAACACGATAAGCGTTGGTAAACTGGCGGGTAAATTTCCAATAGCGTTCAGAATATACTCGTACTGCCCGATCAACAGAAGGATAAATGCTCCGGATATACCGGGAAGAATCATCGCACAGACAGCAATAGCGCCTGAGACAAGAATTGTGGGCAAACCGTGGCCGAAATTGCCGCCGGATATTCCAACTATCAGAATCGCCGCGATCACTCCTGCCAGACAGAATAGAAAAGAGGAAATATTAATCGCCGGCAACTCATAGTAAAGCAGTACAGCAGAAGCAAGAATCAAACCGAAAAAGAACGAATATGTATAAGGAGGGTAATGCTCAAGCAGGTACCTCACGAACTGCGAACCGATCAGCAGTGCCGCGGCAACCCCGGAGAGAAGCGGGACGAGAAACCCGTAATTAATTGCCTCTATACCCTCCCGAAACTCCTTTAATCTTCCGCGGACCAGGTCAATCAGTACGGTCGGATCAAAGGACTCCAGGGACTCAATGAACTCCTCGTAAATCCCGGTTATAAGAGCCATTGTCCCCCCCGAGACCCCGGGAATAACGTCGGCAAAGCCCATCACGAGCCCCTTAAACACTAGAATTAATCCGGATTTTACCTTCTCCATTAATTTCACCCAAACTCATCGCGGAAACCCCAGGGCACCCCTGGGGGAAGTATCGACTGCTTTGCCAGCTTAATAAGAGGTAATCGGCAGTCAATTCGCCCCGGACAATAAAGCTCGGTACGGGTCCAAAATCGGTTCCTAAGTGTCTGCTTCGTGCCGGGTTTTCCTTTGTAAAAGAACAATTGTACCGAGAAAACGCACAAACTCCGGCCGACTGAACTACTTACTTCAAGCTATTTTCTGAGAAAACCGGGAAGATTTCAATCAAGAACATGAAAAAGTACTAAATTAATAGTTCGATAAGCGTTTAAAAAGTTACCGGTTTAAGTTATCCTGATAGTGGTTGCTTCGTAGTTATAATTCGAGTTACGGGGAGGAAAAGAGATGAAGACCGATATAGGTATAATCGGTATGGCGGTAATGGGACAGAATCTGGCGTTAAACGTCGAATCAAAGGGTTACAGCGTTTCCGTCTACAACAGGAGCAGCAAAAGAACTGAGGAATTCGTCCAGGAAAGGGCAAACGACAGAGAAATGGTTCCCGCTTACGAACTCTCGGATTTCGTCTCCTCTCTGGAACGACCGAGAAAAATTTTGCTCATGATCAAGGCGGGTAGACCCGTAGATAAAGTTATCTCCAGGTTGATCCCTATGCTGGATGAAGGTGACGTGATAATTGACGGTGGAAATTCCAACTTCGAAGACACCAACCGGCGAATAGAAGAAGTGAATGAAGAAGGAATTCTTTATCTGGGAACGGGAATAAGTGGTGGTGAATACGGAGCCAGGCACGGTCCATCCATAATGCCCGGCGGGAACCAGCGGGCCTATGAAATCGTCGGCGACATACTGGAGGACGCGGCCGCCCGGACGGCCGAAGGTCCCTGTTGTACTTATCTCGGCCCCCGCTCTGCCGGCCATTACGTCAAGATGATCCACAACGGGATAGAATACGGGGTCATGGAATCGATCGCCGAGGCTTACTGGTTGATGAATAAAGGCGTGGGCAACACCCCGGAGGAAATGAGCTCGACGTTCGAGCGATGGAACGAAGCTCTCGATTCTTATTTGATGGAAATCACCGCTGCCATTTTGGCGAAAAAAGACGATGAAACTGGCGAACCTCTGGTTAATCTTATCCTGGACACTGCGGAACAGAAGGGAACTGGCAAATGGACGGCAAAAGACGCACTTAAGCTTGGGGTACCGGTGCCGACGATAACTGCAGCCGTCGACGGACGTTTTATCTCCTCGAGAAAAGAGGAGAGGGTCGACAATTCCGTCAAACTGGAGGGAGGACAGGCAGCCAGGTTGCCGGACAACAAGAACTGGGTAGGCAAAATTCGGGATTCGCTGGAGCTCGCAACACTCAGTGCTTACGCTCAGGGTATGTATCTGCTGGCCGTGGCCTCCAGCGAGTACGACTATGATCTGGATCTCCATGAGGTGGCAAGGATATGGAAGGACGGTTGTATCATCCGCTCCAGCGTTCTCGGGCAAATTCAACGGGGACTGGAAGCCGGTCCGGAAAACCCGAACCTGATCTTCGAAGAACCGTTTCTTTCGGAAATATCAGATAAACTGGACTCCACGAGGCGCGTGCTGGCAGGAGGAAGAGAAGCAGGTATTGCCCTGCCGGCTATCAGCTCCTCGCTGGATTACATCGTTAGTTTCAGTTCCGCGGACCTGCCGGCAAACATGATCCAGGCTCAGCGCGATTTCTTCGGCGCCCACACATACCAGAGGCGGGATCGAGAAGGCTATTTTCACACGGAATGGACGGAAAATAAGAGCTCCTAAAGCGACGACCCGAAAGAGGATAATTTTTAGAACCCGTCCACGCGGACACTTCTGGAACGATTAATCTCCCGAGGAACCGCTCAGGCTTGGTTGCTCCGAGGACTCTCCGATGTCGCCGGGGGCTATTTCTTCCCCCTGACCCTTTTTAATGGTTTTCTCCTGCCACCTTCCGGTAAGAAACCAGGTGAAAGCCATTATTCCGACGACAAAATTACTGGTAAACAAGCCCAGCCATATCCCGTCGGTTCCGAGGTTGATCCCGACTATCCCGAAAGCAAGCAGGTACGAAACTCCCACCCGGAGAGGCAGAAGCCTGATCAAGGACATAATCATCGGAGGTCGGGTGTGACCTGAGCCCCGGAAGACAGAACTGGTCAACCGGAAAATCCCGAAGAAAGGGATGGACCAGAGAAATATGCTGAGGAAACGTCCGCCCGTTTTAACCACTGCCGGATCATCGATAAATAATCTGAATAAAGGCCCCCGGAGCAGAAAGACGAAAAGGCCCAGGGTAAAGAGCGTCGTAAAGGAAAGCGCGTAAGCCCTTTTCGCGACGGAGGCCGCCCTGGTCTCGTTATCCGCCCCAATATTTTGCCCGATCATCGTCGTCAGCGGAGAAGCCAGACCCCAGACAGCCACGTTCAACATACGGATAATCCGCTGACCTATTCCGTATGCGGATACTGCCACGACACCCAGCCGGGAGATCAACCCCATCAGGAAGACCGAACCGACGGCAGTCCCCGCTTGCCCGATTGCAGAAGGTAGGCCAATTCTGAGGATCTGTTTCACCCACCGCATCTTAAGGATTAAGTGGTTAAAACTGATCCTGATCTCCAGCCTTCCGGAAAAAAGCAGGTAAACTGCCACAATGGCTGCCACTCCCCGGCTGGAAACCGTTGCCAGTGCCGCCCCGGCGACCCCAAGCTCCGGCACGAACCCGGCTCCGAAAATAAGTAACGGATCCAGAAACATATTTGCCAGGACCGAGGCTCCGGTCACCAGCATCGGCGTCACCATGTCACCGATTCCTCTTATCAGCGAACGAAAGGCAAAAAAGAGGAACATCAGGGGGAGTCCGCCAAAAATAATTCTGATGTAGACAAGGGCTTTCGGAAAGACCTCCTCCGGAACACCCATTAAAGTCTTCAGAAGACCCGGGGCTATTCCGTATCCAACGGCGGAGAGGACCAGCGAGCTGATAAACATAAAGGAAATGACCTGGCCGGCCGCCCTGTTGGCGTTTTCGGAGCTTCCCGCACCTGTATGCTGGGATACCAGCGAGACCCCGGCTATCGCAAAACCGAAGCCGAGGGATATCAAAAGAAATACGACGGGAAAGCCCACAGTAGGGGCCGCTACCGCTTCCTTTCCGATCTTTCCCAGCCAGTAAGTGTCGACAAGGTTGTAGAGCATCTGAAGGACGTTCGATATTATCACCGGCCAGCCGAGGACCAGCAGGGTCTTTATTATCGGCCCGTTCAGTATATCGTCCTTCAGTCTCTCAATTCGCGTCGAAGTTTCTTGCATTGCAAAGCTTTGAGGATTTAAAGTGTTGTTCCCGCAGAAATTGGCAGTTAGCCCCCATCCTTTCGGGCGGTAGTATCCGGATACGAGAACTTACCACCGGTAAACGGTATTTAGGATTAGATTCTGAAGCCCCGAACCGGCATCCAGGACGAGCCCGGCCGTCAGCTCGAAGAACTCGCTTATGTCGTATTCCGCTTCCCCCGTAAATTTTCCGAGACCAAATAATTTTCCTCCCTCGGACCAGTAAGCATCGGCGCCCAGATAGAGGTTCCCGAGCCCGCCTTCAAGGGAAAAAACGCCCTGATAGTCGGTCTCCTCGAAGGCAAGCTTTTCGTCGGAAGGAGGAAAGGTATAGTCGGAAGCGCGAAGTCGCCAGTCCCGCTCCCCCCTGTCCCTGTAGAGGAAATTATCGCCGAGAGCTTCGAGGAAACTAACCCGGACGTCACCCAGCTGAACTTCACTGATGCCGTATCCCCTTACACCTATACCCGTAAGTTCACTTTTTTCCTCGGAAAGGCCTTCAGACAGAAGCTCTGAATATAACTCAAGGCAGGCCCATTCTAGATCCAATCCCGGATTCAATGAGATCGTCTTTTCGCTCGGCGTATAATTTATGGAGCCTTCGAATTCAAGTAACTCAGCTTCTTCCTTCAGGGAAAAATCCAGGGTGGTTTGCTCAAACCCCTTTCCGGCGGAGAAGTTGCTCGTCGACTTCAGCCGCAACGGGCCGACTTTTATTCCCTCGAAGCTCATCTGGCTCTCCGAATAACCATTTATTCTTTTACCGGCTGGCGTAAAAGTGTCGTAGCCGCTTCCATTCCCGTTTCCGACCAGCTCCCGCGGATTCGGGACCATCCCGAAAAGCGCTTTCAATTCAACGGTTACGCCCTGAAGCTTTGTCCCCGAAACGGAAACTTCAACCCCGGAATTGTAGGTGCCGGCTTGTTGGGGCCCTCTTTCCAGCAGAAATATCCCCTGATAGGAGAAACCGGCGTAATTTACTATTCCCTTATTTGCCCAGTATTCCAGTTCGTCCTGAGAAAACGATAGCCTGGAGCTTCCTCCCAGCGTACCGATGGGATAATCAGGGCCAAATTCTCGCGCGTAATACCCATCCAGACTTATCCCGAACAGTTCCTCGGTGACCAGGCCCGATTTGAGCTTTCCCGACAGAGCCAGGCCGGTATCCGCCAGACGAGTTGCCGGCCAGTACAGGACCTCGCTTATTCGACTCGGAAGGTCCTCTATATTCCCGGCTGTGTAATCCCCCTTCCAGCTAACCAGGGAGTTCCGGGAAAAGAGCTGGGATGCAGTGCCCGGAGAGAACCAAATTTCCGAATCCATTTCCCCTTCCAGTTCCGCACTGACCTGAAGGGAGCTCAAAGCAGGAACCAGCATTATAATCGCAAAAAGAAAAAGAAAACCGCAAGATAAATATTTTTTCAATTTTATACCCCCGCTCTTTGACTTCGGACTATTCGTACCTCAGGGCTTCTACAGGTTGCAATCGGGATGCCTGTCGGGCGGGCAATACACCGGAAATCGACCCCAGGACAAAGGAAAATCCGACCGCACCGATTATCAATACTGGCCTGAAAGAGGGAGCAAACGGAGCCGATAGCGCCTGATCGATGAATCTTCCCGCAAAAAGGCTGAGTACGATTCCGACAACGGTGCCAATTGTTCCTCCCACCAGACCAAGGAGACCCGACTCTATTAGAAATAGCCTTAACACCTGACCGTTTCTCGCTCCCACGGCCTTCATTATTCCAATTTCCCTCGTTCTTTCCAGCACTGCTGTATACATGGTATTCATGACGCCAATGCCCCCCACAAGCAGCGATATAGCCGCGATTCCCGCAAGAGCGATCTGGATCGTGCCCAGCACGTTATTCACTCTGTTGCTTATTTCTTCCGTAGTGATAGTGGTAGATGCGATATCTTTCGCGGTGAAAGCATCCTCGATTTCCGTCGCAACCTGAGAGACGTCTGCATCCTCGAAAACCTCCACCAGGAGCAGGGAGGCTTTGTCCCCTCCGCCGTAAAGCTTATCCATGGTTCCGAAGGGGACGAACAGCCCGCTATCGAGGTCACCGTAAAAGTTAAATCCACCGTCACTTTCATCGTCAGATTTCAAAACCCCGCTAACCGTAAATTCCTGGCCTTCAATTTTTATCACCCCTCCGGCAGTCACGCCGAGTTCCTCCGCGGTCCCGGAGCCAATTACTACCTCGTTAGCTGCTTCCCCGAAAGAAAAAAGCTCTCCCCCTTCTATCTGAAATCCGTTGAAGTAGTCGTCGAAATTCGTAAGTACAGTTTGGCTCATCCCCGTAATCCGCAGAAAAGCCTGTCCATCCAGTTTTTCCGACTGAATCAGTCCGGTTTCAGTTCTGGTGGCTCCGGATGCTTTCACCCGATCCAGCCCTTCAACTACTTTCCGGTCCAGATAGGTGTCGGACCCCGCACTGGCGTTGCCAAAACCGCCTCGCTGCGTATCGAAGTTACCCGGCAGAACAGTAACAGTATTGTAGCCGAGCTTCTCGAACTCGCTTAAAATGGAATCCTGAATCCCCTGGCCAATCGAAATCAGAGTGACAATCGCCGTAACTCCGATTACGACGCCGAGAATCGTCAACCAGGAGCGAAGTTTTCTATTCCGGATAGAGTGCCAGGATAAACCCAGGTAATCAAACAACATCAGTGACCTCCATCTGACTCACGGCCGTTCCTGATCATTCCATCAATCATGTTCACCGTTCTATCGGCGTAGCCAGCGTCCCGGGGATTGTGAGTCACGACTACGACCGTCATCCCTTTGTCCCGATTTAGACTCGTTAAAAGTTCCATAATATCCTCGCCCGTGTCCGAATCGAGGTTACCCGTCGGCTCGTCCGCCAGCAGCATCTCCGGTTCGTTAACCAGTGCCCGGGCAATAGAGACCCGCTGCTGTTCTCCGCCGGATAGCTCGGCCGGTCTATGTTTCAGTCTTTCGCCCAGGCCGACCATTTCGAGGAGATCCGCAGCGCGTTCTTCCCTTTCTTCCTTTCCCACCCCCTGAAAAGTAAGCGGCAGGGCCACGTTCTCCAGGCTGCTCAGGGTATGGATCAAATTGAACGTCTGAAAGACGAAACCAACCTTTTTACCACGGAGTTCGGCGAGTTCGCTTTCTCCGTACCGAGAAATATCTCTACCGTCCAGCAAAACCTCTCCGCGGTCCGGGACGTCAAGTGCCCCAATTATATGCATCAACGTGCTCTTCCCGGAACCGGAGGGGCCGACGATGGCGACAAATTCCCCCGACTCTATCTTCAAATCTAGCCCTCGCAGGGCCTGAACCTCGGTCTCACCCATGAGGTAACCTTTTTTAACGTTCGTCAGTTCGATCATCGCGTCACCCACTAACCTGACCGGTAGCTGAATTCGACGAGCTCTATCTTCATCTCCACCTCACCTTTTTCCTCCCTCTCGAACAGAGCGGGAAATAACAATAGGTCTCGCGTCTTCCGGTCGGCAAAAGCCATGTTTACACGCTGGTTGGGATAGTTGGAATGAACAAACGTGCCCATTACAACTTCTATTCCCGCAATCGTTTTCTTCCCCCGGGTTACCAGCCTTGCTCCATCGGGCAAAATATAATTCTCGTCCGGTTCGATCTTCACGTTTCGGTCGTCCAGTGTCGAGAGTGGACTGAGGTCTATGTTGGGAGAATCGTCCTCCTCGTAGCGCGAACCCGCGGCCCCTGCTCCCCCGCTGGCACCAAAGGCAGTTGATACGTCTTCTCTTTTTCGGCCGGGACTGGTGACGTTTTCCATTATGTCGTAGCCCTCACCGGCCGGTTCGACTTTCATCGTGTAATTCCGCGCTGGTGCCTCGCTGTTTGGCTCACTTATCCGAAAAACCGCCTTCAGGGCGCCTCCCGGGTACTCCCCCATCCCGAAAATTCCCCCTGAAGCACTTGACTGGAGCAGGAAAAGCGCCACGATAACTACGATCATGGTGAAGGTTCCAGTCCGGAAAACTTTCTTAGTTAGAGACTTCATATTTACCTCCCTGGTAATTCAGCTTAAAAACTCCTCTTCTATCTCGTCCAGTAAAGATTCAAACTTATCCTGGCCGGCCAGAAACCTGTATATATACATCAGGCCGAGTACGCGCTCCTCGGGCTTGAGTTCTTCTTCACACTTCTGCCTCAGCTCAACTAACTCCTCCCTGCCTTCTTCCGTGAGCCCGTAATACTGACGGGTGTTTTCTCCAGCAGCTTCATCTACCTCCACTTCCTCGATCATTCCCT
>Ga0207797_1003149_pt1 | contig 11111 bp, 8 predicted proteins | sample PRCRCaboRojoPR_6_FD_187275 | JGI IMG/M metagenome (GOLD analysis project Ga0207797, IMG submission 187275) | Marine sediment microbial community from Cabo Rojo, Puerto Rico - PR CR 10% Liquid 1 (SPAdes) | ecosystem: Environmental > Aquatic > Marine > Coastal > Sediment | place: Cabo Rojo, Puerto... | reverse complement strand
GGGCCCCGGCCTGCTAGCCGTAAAAAATGATCATTTCTCAAAGGTGAAAGAAATGAGTTGTAAAGATGACGGCTTAAATGAAAAAGAGCTTGAGAAACTGGGGCAAGCGGCCCAGGAGGAAGTACTGAAGAAGTATTGAAATTTTTCAAGTTTTTATATATGGGTTAAGATCATGGTAGAAAAGTAAATAACTGCAGAAGTAAAATGAGGAGGAAAAAATATGAGCTCAAAGGAGGGACTCGTCAAATTAGGCCTAATCGGGGCGGGAAATATGGCCAATGCTGTCCACTACCCTTCTCTTGCGGAGTTTAAGGACGTCCAAATGGTGGCTTTATGTGACGTGGTTGAAGAGAAACTGAACGATACCGCCAAAAGGTTCGATATTGGCAAGAAATATGTCGACTACGAGAGAATGATAGATCAAGAGAAGTTGGACGCCGTTTACATTCTGATGCCTCCGCACAAACTGTTCGATTTAGTGATCGATTGCTTGGACGTCGGATTGGACGTCTTCATCGAAAAACCCCCTGCCGTTACCGCTTTCCAAGTCAAGGCAATGGCAAGAAAAGCACAAGAGAAAGATGCGATAGGTATGACCGGATTCAACCGGAGATACATTCCTATTATGCGCCAGGTCAAACGCCAAGTCGAAGAGCAAGGGAAGGTTAACCAGGTCGTTTCCACCTTCTACAAACAGGGTGAGGCCGTATACTACGACGGTGCGATAGACGCCTTAAGTTGTGACGCCATTCACGCGGTCGACACTCTAAGATGGCTGGCTGGGGGAGAAGTGGAGCAAGTGGCAAGTTTGGTCAAGCGATACGACGACGTAACGCCTAACGCTTGGAACGCCCTGATTAGTTTCGACAACGGCGTGTCGGGCGTACTTTTGGCTAACTGGAATGTGGGGGGTAGAGTGCATCAGTTTGAGGTTCATGCCCCGGGCATGTCCGCATTTGTAGAACCTGACGTAGAAGGTCGTTTAGTCACGGCCGAGGGGGTCGAGGAGTTGGATCCTTTCCAGATCGCGGGCAGCGAGGAGAACTATAAGTACTACGGTTTCTACGACGAATCGAGACACTTCATCGATTGCCTGAAATCACGGGAAGAACCCTCTTCCAGTTTTGCCGACGCGGTCAAGACTATGGAGCTAGTGGAAAAGATTAAGCAATGCAATTTTACTTAGATTGTGTCTGAATTACGTTCTTCTAAGTTTCTCAAGCGCAAGGAGGCAAAGATGAGCCTAAGAGTGGGACACGTCGATCTCGACACTTCTCATCCCGGCAGTTGGATTCCCATAATTAGAGATTTAGGACATGAAGTGGTCGGAGTCTACGACGGTGGAACCGTTTATCCGGAGGGGTACGCTTCCGAATTTGCGGAGGAAAATGACATTCCCCAGGTATTTAGCTCTGCTGAGGATATGGCTCAAGCCGTCGACCTGGCCATAATCCATTCTTGCAATTGGGATCTTCACTTAGGGAGAGCGAAACCCTTCATTGAAGCGGGCAAGGCCGTCCTGATTGATAAGCCCATGGTCGGCAACATGGCCGATATACAACGGCTTTTGGACTGGGAGGAAGAAGGTCACAGGATAGTCGGGGGCTCGTCGCTATATTTTGCGGAAGAAGTCAAGGAATTTCTGAACAGGGGTGGAGAAAAGCGGGGGAAGGTCAATTTCGCCTACGCCGGCTGTGCCGTCGACAGATTCAATTACGGCATCCACGCGTATTCGCTCCTCTGTGGCCTGATGGGACCGGGCGTGGAAAGCGTGAGACATTTGGGGACCAAGGATCAACATCAGATCGAGGTCGTATGGAAGGACGGAAGGCGAGGGATATTGGCCATTGGCGAAACTTCTTCCTATTTGCCGTTTTATGCCACAATAGTTACCGACAGGGACGTCTACAATATCACTGTAGATTCCTCTAACGTTTACAGGGCTTTTTTGGAAACTGTCCTACCCTATCTGGAAGGGAAGGCCCAGAAACCAGTCACTCTGGAAGACTTACTTGAGGTAGAGAAATCCGCTCTAGCTGCCCGGGTATCATGGCAGGATGCGGATAAGAGAGTCTTTTTAAATGACCTATCGATGGACGACAAAGGTTACGACGGGACGACATTTGCCCGGCAATATCGTCGCTCTAAAAGGAGGAATTCCAATTGATAAACCCTCGCCTGGAAGAGAAAGTAGTCCTTGTAACTGGAGCTAATCACGGTATAGGTGCCGCTACGGCAGAGGCTTTTGCGGATCAAAAAAGCAAGGTTTTCCTCCATTACTTGCGCCTTCCCCTCACGGAGGAAGAAGAGTCGGAAATCGAAGAGGGTGGTGCGAAAGAAACTGGCCGGCTCCGCTATAGGTTAAATCAATCTCGATCCCCTGATGAGATAATCAAAAGGGTTCGTGAGAAAGGGGGGACGATCCGCGCGAGAGAGGCCGATCTTTCCCGGCCACAGAATATAACGAAACTCTTTGATCAAGTGGAAGCGGAGTTGGGGCCCGTCGAAGTCCTAGTTAATAATGCCGCTCATTGCTCTCCTGATAGTTTCGTTCCCGATCGAGAAAGGAAAGAAGAAGACAAGGTGATCAAAGACGCTCCGATGGGCAGTTTGACTGCTCACAGCTGCGATCGACATTTCGCTGTCAATTCCCGGGCCCCCGCTTTGATGATGAAAGAGTACGCCAAACGTCACGTGGAAAGAGATGCCGATTGGGGGCGGATAATTAATATTAGTACTGACGGTTCTTCTTGTTTTCCGGGGGAAGCTTCCTACGGAGCCAGTAAACACGCTCTGGAAAGTTACAGTCGGTCGGCGGCGATGGAGTTGGCCCAGTTCGGCGTCACGGTAAATATCGTATCGCCGGGCCCCATCCAAACCGGTTACTTAAACCCGTCTCAGTCGGAAAGAGAAGTGGAAGAGATTCCCTTGGGACGGTTAGGGAAACCTGTGGATGTAGCCGACGTAATAATTTTTTTGGCCTCTGAACAGGCTCGATGGTTGACGGGTCAACTGCTTTACGTGGGTGGAGGTCATGTGATGGATATGTAATTTTGGTTTATATATAAAACCTTGTAAATTACCCCGCATTTAATTTTGGACGTTAAGGAAGGCTAATACTTTATAATTGCCATTGGCTCTACAATTTTAAGATAGTTAGTTCTAAGAATGATTGAATTTAAACCCGAAAATATTTCCAAGGTTTTATATAAAAGGATTGAGATCAAGCAGAAGGCAAAATTTAGGGAAGATTACACTACCTACGCTACAGGCGCTGAAAAACAAAAAAGGAGAAGATAAGAAACGTCGGCTATTATACCGAACGCTTTCATCTTCTCCCTCTCATCTAATTAGTTCTAATAACAGTAGTTGTAGGTAAGTAAGAATCGGACTAAAGGCTTCTACCTTCATTTTTCTTCTCTTCCGAGCAACTTCTTAAAAAATTGCCCTTCAGTCAAGGAGCCTCTGTCCGCAAATTCCGCCAATCTCTGTGCGCTTTCTATTTTAGGATCTAAGCCTTCAAACATATTTATCACCCTTTATTAGTATTAATTTTTGTTTTCTATACTATTATAAGGATACTGGAGCCGCTGTCAAGGGAAAAATAGGAATAGTTTCTTTTTTTAAGTATCCTAAGATTAAAGAATCTCTCGCAATCTTTCCGCCACTTCCCCTCCCCCCGGTCGACAGAGGTCCGGCTCGGCCTCTCCCTCGGCCAGGGCTTCCGCGTATTGACCACAGCTTTTGTAACCGCAACTTCCACAGTTATGCCCGGGCAATTGGGCGATCAGTTCGTCTCTGATTCCGTCCACGCCGCTTTGAGCGGCCCGTAAAACGTGACTTCTATTGACGGCTTTTTCAGTAAGATAACCGATCAACATAATACCGGGTAAAGTCAGCAGGTAACGGGTAAGCATAAATCTGAACCCCAAAAACTTGGATTCTACCACCAGCATCGGCGCTTTGACCACGGCCCAAGCGCTTAAGATAACCACGATATTGGCCAGACTCGCCCCCTTGCGCAGCAGAGCCTGAGTAACGGGGAAGGCGGCATAGATCGGCCCGGCGGAGATGGATCCAACCAAGACGGCACCCAATTTACCCTTAAGTCCCGCCCCGGAACCGAAGGCACGGATGATGGTTTCTCTGGACACCCAGACATCGATCAGGCCAGAAATCACGAAGACGGCGGGCAAGATCTCTATCATCTCTTTCAAATATCCTCCGGTGGTCTTCAAACCCTTGAAAAATACATCTGGTCTGAAAATAAGGGCTAGCAGGTACGCCAACAGAGCAAATAGAATCAGTTTGTTTTCTTTGGCCAAGGTCTTCGCTTTCGCTATCATAAATAAAAACTCCTCATAGAAAGATCATCATTCCCATCGCGATCACCAAGGCAAAGGCAAAGCTCAATCCATTACGAACCAGGGTAAACCTTTTGCCGAAATGATCCATCTCGATCGGGGCGGTGGCGAAACCGACCATGGTCAACGTCGTAATGAAAGCGGCCACGGCCACCAAATGGGCCCCTTTCTCCACCAGCGAAGCGGAAAGGGGGAAAGCGACAAAGGCGGGAATGATGGTCACTGTACCGATAAGGGAGCCATAGAGGCCGCTCAAAAAGACGTTCGCTCCTCCCAACAGTTCCTTGATTGAGTTAGGCGGGACAAAGGCAAAGAAGAGGCCGACTAAGGCCAAAACCCCAACTATTTCCACGGCCGTACCGACAAACCGACTTTTGGCCACCCTAATGCTTTCAATCGTCTTCCCTCTGTCCTTTATAAAGGACCAGACCAAACCGATTCCCGCTCCAATCAGCAACAATAACGTAGTTAAGCTCATCCTCGCCCCCCATTATTTCTCACTGCAGAGCCTTTTAAACACTTTCCAAACGCTATCGGCTTCCTCCTTCAAATCGAGTTTACCTTCCCTTAGCGACCACAAAAAGACCCTACTTTGCACCAGCCCCAGATAGAGCTCGGCCGCCGCCTTCGGGTCCAACTCTCGATCGAATTCCCCGTTTTTTATCCCCTCTTCGATCAACTCTCTAGCCGCCTGTCGCCGCTTATTGACCAAGGCCAAAAGCTTCCGCCTCAGCTTCTGATCGTTGAAATGGACTTCCTCGGAGAAAAGCAGTCGAGCCATGCCCGGCTCCCTTTCGATCTGAGTCAGCTGAGCTTGAAGGAGCCCTCTCAGTTTTCCAATCGCCGTTCCCTCCTCCCCGAAAGATTCCCACAAGGACTCCATCTCCTCCTCCACGTAATCGATCGTGGCGCCGACCACGTCCAGTTTTCCCGAAAAATGTTTGTAAAGGGCGGCCTCGGAAAAGCCCACCTTCTCAGCTATGGCCGCGATAGTCAATCCTTCGACACCCTCTTCGCCCAATAATTCCAACGTGGCCTTGATCGCCTCTCTCTTCCTAGTCTCGCTATTCTTTCGATTCATCTTTGTCCGCTCCTATGTTAGTAAACGTTAACTTACTTAATATTATAAAAAAACCCAGCTTGCTTTCAAGAGGCAAGAACTGACTCAAAAGTTACGGAGCATTTTATTATTCATAATTTCAAAAACATGAAAGCCAATCTTTGAGACCGATCTAACCACAACTTACGAGCCTTTCCGCCGGAGGGGGCCTCAATCTCTATCTCCGACCTTGTCCTCATACATCTTTCTATCCGCTTCTTGTAACGCCTTCTCCACGTCCTTTTCTTGACCGGGTTCCCAGTGTGAGACTCCTATGGCCAGGGTAAGGGGGAAATCCAGCAAGCTAGATTCTTCGTTCCAATCGGCCAGTTCCCTCTTCAACCGAGCTACGACTTTTTTTACCTCCCCGTTAGTTTCGGGCATCATCACCAGGAATTCGTCGCCGCCGTACCTGACCACGGTATCCGCCCCTCTCACGTTTTCCTTGATCAGTTCCGCCACTTCCCGCAGTACCTCGTCGCCAACGTAATGGGAGTAGCGATCGTTTATTTCCTTAAAACGGTTGACGTCCATCATCAAGAAAGCGATCGGTTCGTCGTATCGCTCGGATCTTTCCACTTCTTTCTGCAAGTTTTCATTGAAGTATCTCCGGTTGTAGATATCGGTCAAGGGGTCACGAACGGCCTGCTGTCTCAATTTTTCTTCTAATCTTACTCGTTTCAGTTCTTCCCTCAGATGGCCGACGAGAATTTCGGCCAACTCCACATCCCGTTTATCAAAGCCCCCTACCTCTCTAGAGACGACCTGGAAGTTTCCCATCTCTCCAATTGGCACGCTGATAAAACCTTTGAAACTTTCCTTTACCGGCTTAGCCTCCGAGCAACGCGATAGATCCTTGCCCCAGATGGTCTCTCCCTGTCGAAAGGTCTTTCCAACGATACCTTCCCCGACTTCGAATTTGGCCGTATCTTCCGGATCTATCGAACTAGACAACACTTTGTCCACCAAATAATCGTCTTCTAAAAGCGCCACAGCGCAGGCTTCAAAATTCAAAATATCTTTGGCCGCCTCCATCGTGGCCTGGAGCAATTCTTTTTCCGTGCTTTTTCGCTGCAATTGATCCACGGCATCGTGCAACTTCCTCAATTTCCCCTTCTCTTCTTTAAGTGCTTTCTCCGCCCGTTTACGCTCGGTGATTTCCACTACGTTGCCGACGATGGCCGGTCTCCCTTCAAAATGGACTAGAGAAGGAGTAATGCTGACCCAAATTACATCTCCACTTTTGGTCAAAACTTTAAACTCGTTTCTACGGGGCAGTCCGGAACTATCTCCTTCAAGTGCCTGTTTGGTCCATCCCACTATCTTCTCTCTAAAATCGGGGTGGACGAGCCGAGTATAATGCATTTCCTTCAACTCTTCTCGGCTATAGCCGGACATTTCTACGAATCTCTCGTTCATGAACTTGAACCTGTCGTCCTGAAAGAGATAAACACCTTGAGAAGATCCCTCGGTCACTATCCTAAACCTTTTCTCGCTTTCTTCTAGTTTCCCTTCGGCCTCCTCTCTTTCAGTGATGTCTCTCCCCAGCGCAAGAAATCGGACTCGGCTCCCCTTCACCTTTACCTTGCTCAAAATGAAGTCCACGGCCACCCTTTCCCCGTCGGGGGAGAAGTGATCGGCCTCAAACCGGGCGGTAGTTCCCCCTTTAACCTCTTTGAACCTCCTCCTTAATTTTTCCTGTAACTCCTCGCAATGATCCCACCAAGGGGTGTGCCAAAACTCCTCCCCCCGCAGTTTCTCCAGTTCCCGGTCGATGAAGTCGAGGGAGGCTTCGTTGGCCTCCAACAGATTTCCGTCTCCGTCCAGAACCGCCACGAATAGATCCGGCGTTTCAAAGAGCGCTCGCAAGTACGGGGAATCGGGCATATGGTTTCACCTTTTCATATAGTTGACCCAATCCAGTCCTTATGAGGACTAAAACGAATTCATTTTAGAATTTTCTAAAATAGCTGCATATAATCAATAATAATTATTTCCAATTCCGCCGACTTTAGCAAGAGCTTCCCCCTTGGGCCTAATCATTTGAGAGAACGTTTTTGGGCGTCCATCAATCGATATGGGTCCCCCTGTTGACAATTGGTCTTATTTTTGAACAATGGTGACGGTTTAAGGACTAAAATTCACCGCTCAATCGTAAGAACTGGCACAAAAATTGAGGAAGACAATTTCAGAGGGGGCATAAAATGAAACTCGAAGGAGTCAAACAGCTAGATGACGGACCGGTATTTGTCACGGACGAAGGGAAGTTCAAGCTGGAGACGGTGACGGACAGGATCGTCAGGGTTCGCTATACCAAAGACGAGGAGTTCTCCGAGCGCGGCAGCCTGATGATTTTGCCCGAAGCCGGTGAGGGAGTCGATTGGAAGCTGGTCGAGGACGATCGATCCTACCGGCTGATCACCGACCAGATCAAAGTGCGAGTGGCCAAGGGAACCGGCGCGATAGAGTGGATGAACGAGGAAGGCGCCCCGCTCGTCGCCGAGCCGGAAGGAGGGGGCAAAAGGCTGGCCCCTTACGTAGGCGAAGCAGAATCCGGGGCCAGCGCGCCGCTCGAAAGGGAGGAGGGCGACAAACTCTACTCGACCAAACTGGAGCTGGATTTTGCCGAAGGGGAGGCGATCTACGGCCTAGGCCAACACGAAGAAGGGATCCTAAATTACAGGGGCGAGCGGCAGTACCTCTATCAGCACAACATGAAGGCCTCGCTGCCGTTGATCGTCTCCACTAAGGGTTACGGGATTTTGTGGGACAGCTATTCTCTGGGGATCTTCAACGACGACGGCGGCGGATCCTATTTCTGGACCGAATGCGATCCGGAGCTGGACTTTTACTTCGTCTACGGGCCGGACTTCGACGAGATCGTCTCCGGATTTAGGGAGTTGACGGGTAGCCCCTCGATGTTTCCCCGCTGGGCCTACGGTTACGTCCAGTCCAAGGAGCGTTATAAGTCGAAAGACGAATTGCTTTCCGTGATAAAGGAATATCGGGACAGAGAGATACCGATAGACTGCATCGTCCAGGACTGGCAGTACTGGCCGGAGGGTACCTGGAGTGAGAAACGTTTCGACGAGGAGCGATTTGATCGGCCGGACGAATTTATCGAGGAATTGCATTCGCTGGGGGCCAAGCTGATGATTTCCATCTGGCCCAATATGAAGGGGGGCTCCAACGAAGAGGAGATGAAGGAAAGGGGTTTTCTGATAGAAAACCCGGAAGCCCGCGATCCTTACGACGTCAGCACCTACGATGCCTTTGACCCCCAAGCGAGGAAACTTTACTGGCAACATACCAACGAGGGCCTCTTTTCCCACGGAGTGGACGCCTGGTGGTGTGACAGTTCCGAACCCTTCAGCAAGGACTGGGGCGGCCCGGTCAAACCGGAGACCTTCCGCCGCACGGAGATGAACGTCGAGCTTTTGAAGAAGACCCTGGGGCCGGAGTTCATCAACGCCTATTCACTGATGCATACGGAAGGCGTCTACGAAGGCCAGCGGGGGGAGACCGAAGAGAAGAGGGTGGTCAACCTGACCAGAAGCGGCTATCCCGGCCAGCAGAGATACGGGGCGATCACCTGGTCGGGGGATATCGAGGCCTCCTGGGAGAGGCTGAGGGCCCAGATCGCGGAAGGTCTCAACTTCACCGTCTCGGGCAATCCCAAGTGGACGCTGGATATAGGCGGTTTTTTCGTAGAAGAAGGGGATGGATGGTTCTGGAAGGGGAATTTCCCCGAAGGCTGTGAGGACGAAGGTTACCGGGAACTCTACGTGCGCTGGTTTCAGTTCGGCTCCTTTCTGCCCATGTTCCGCTCCCACGGCACGGACACGCCGCGGGAAGTCTGGCGCTTCGGCGAGTCCGGCGACGAGACTTACGAAACGCTGGTGGAGTTCGATCGCCTCCGCTACCGCCTGTTACCTTATATCTATTCTCTGGCCGGTTGGGAGACCCAGCGGGACTACACCACCTACAGAAACCTGGCCTTCGATTTCCGCCAAGACGAGCGAGTTTACGATATCGACGACCAATTCGGCTTCGGCCCGGCGCTGATGGTCTGTCCGGTGACGGAGCCCATGTACTACGGCCCCGGCTCCGAGGAGTTAAAGGGGAAGGCCAAAGCCAGGGAAGTCTACCTGCCGCAAGGAACCACATGGTACGATTTCTGGACCGGCGTCTCCTATGAAGGCGGACAAACGATCTTGGCCGACGCCCCGCTGGAAAAAATCCCCCTCTTTGTAAGAGCCGGAAGCATCATCCCCATGGGGCCACAGGTAGAGCATACGGGCCAATCACAGGGAGGACCTTGGGAACTGCGCCTATATCCCGGGAGGGACGGAGAATTCTCCATCTACGAAGACGAGGGCGACGGCTACGGCTACGAAGACGGCGCCTTCTCCTTCACCCCCATCCGCTGGGACGACGGAGAAGAGAAGCTAATCTTCGGCGAGCGAGAAGGCTCTTTCCCCGGAATGGAACAAGAGCGGAACTTCGATATCGTCAAGGTAGAAGAAGGCAGGGGCACGGGGGTCGAGAGGGCCCAAGGAGAGAGAGTTGAGTACGAGGGCAAGGAGAAAGAAGTAAGTATCTAATGGAAGAAATATAGATACGGATCCAGCACTTGCCTGACATTGCTATACTGCAAAAACCAGTAGCAGGTAAGTGCTGGAGCCCCTTCCCTTGGTGCGGGGTTTCGTGATAGTTTTGAGAAAAAGTGAATTTTACAAGGTGGCCGTAGATCCTCTGACCACCAACTCCGCAGGGACTCTCACTATCTCCTGTGAGTTCCTTTTTCTATCCCCGTTTATCTTACCCAGAAGTAAATTAAAGGCCCGCACGCCCATTTCGTAAGTGGATTGTTTCACTGCAGTCAAAGGCGGGTTGATCACGGAGAAGACATCGAAGTCGTCAAAGCTAACGAGAGATATGTCTTCAGGATAGCTAAAGCCCTTACGCCTTAAAGTCTTCAATGCTCCCATCATCATCTTTCCGTTGAAGCTAAAGATAGCGGATGGTCTATTTTTTAAAGAAAGGAGCGACTTGGTAGCTTCCTCTCCTCCTTCGGTCGTGTAACTTCCTTCTACTATTAGTTCTTCCTTTACGTCTATTCTGAACTCCCTCAAAGCCTTTTTGTACCCCTGGAGCCTTTCCTTATTGGTGGTCACATTTTTTACCCCGGATATGACCCCTATTCTTTCATGGTTACGGGTAATCAAGTGCTTAGTGGCTCCGTAACTACCTTTCAAATTTTCGGTCAAAACGACATCCGTTTCGATTCTTTCTAGCTTTCTGTCAATGAAAACGAAGGGGATACCGTCGCTCTTTATTTCATCCAGTTTATCCTCGAATTCCTCGGTATCCTCTTCAACCTTGTCATAGACCAGATCAACTAGCTCTTTTAGGTTCTCCTCCGTTAATACCACATCTTTCAATTTCTCAACCACGAGCTTTTCCAGTTTGTCCCTCGGGATTAAGTCCATATCGCAGGCTTCCTTGCCCTTCTTATGGTGGGTCGTGCAGTTGTAATAGTGGTACTTTCCACCTTTTGCCGAGGTTCCCACCATTGAAGCCCCACAGTTACCACACTTTAACAAACCGCTTAGCATGTAAAATGTTAGAATCCCCCAAAATCGCAG
>Ga0207797_1003148_pt1 | contig 11114 bp, 3 predicted proteins | sample PRCRCaboRojoPR_6_FD_187275 | JGI IMG/M metagenome (GOLD analysis project Ga0207797, IMG submission 187275) | Marine sediment microbial community from Cabo Rojo, Puerto Rico - PR CR 10% Liquid 1 (SPAdes) | ecosystem: Environmental > Aquatic > Marine > Coastal > Sediment | place: Cabo Rojo, Puerto... | reverse complement strand
TCCGGTGTTGCGATATACGCCCAGCGTGCGGTTGAGGCGGTTCACGATCACGTCCAGGTCGCCGTCCCGGTCAAGATCGCCCGCGGCCATGCCGTGTCCCACGTCGGCTTCATGGCCCAGGCCCCACCCGTCCGGCATCGTTTCGAAGGTACCGTCGCCCCGGTTCCGGAAGGCCATCGTCGTCAGATCGAGCCGCGGATACTGGAAGATGAGCTGGCGGTGCTCCTCGTAGCTCTGCACGCGGTCGCGCATGACGTTGATGCGCGCCTGCGCGTCGGCGTTCTGCACGTCGAACGCGTGGCCGTTGCTGACGATCAGGTCCTCGTAGCCGTCCAAATCCACGTCCAGAAACCGCGAGGACCACGTCCACCCCGAGGCCTCCAGCCCGGCGAAGGGCGCCGCCTCGACGAACGTATTGTCGCCCCGGTTGAGCTGCAGCGTGTTCTGCATTTCTTGGGTTCGGGACCGGGGGGCACCCATCGGATCCGGAACGGGGGCCTGCGACGGCATCTGCGTCTGCCGCCGCTCGTAGCTGCGCCCGAGCATGTCTGCCAGGAAGAAGTCCTTGTCGCCGTCGCGCTCCACGTCGGTCGTGGCGATGGACATGGTGGCGTGGCTCGTGGCGCGCAGCACGGTCGCGTCGGCCTCGACGAAGGTTCCGGTGCCCGTGCCCCAGAAGAGCAGATCGGGGCTCTCGAAGTCGTTGCAAACGTAGAGATCGGCCTGGCCGTCGCCGTTCAGGTCTTCGAGGCGCGCGACGAGCGCCCAGTCGCGCGGCACCTCGGTCATCGGCGCGCCGTCGGCCGTGCGGAACGCTTCGGCCCAGGGCACCTCGCGGAAGGTGCCGTCGCCCTCGTTCAGATACAGGCGGTCGGCCTCGGCCTGCTCCAGGTGCATGAGCCTGGTGCCGACCTTCCGGAGCTCGTATTCACCGCGAAACTTCGCGTCCACGACGTACTCGTCAGGGCCCACCTGGCGGACGATCTCGTTGAACGCGATCTGGTCGGGCGGCAGGGAGTCGCGGAGGGCGACGCGCTTGTAATTGCCTACGTACAGGTCGAGGTCGCCGTCTCGGTCGATGTCGGCGAGTGCCGCGGTGGTCGATCCGCGCCCGGTGTGGAGCCCGGCGTCGGGCACCTTCGCGAACTGTCCCTCCCCGTTGTTGTGGAAGACGACGTTCGGGCCGCCCATCGTCGTGATGAGGAGGTCGAGATCCCGGTCGCCGTCCAGGTCGGCCAGGGAGACGCCGGTGGCATGCGCGCCGGGCATGGCGGCCCCGCCCGCCCCAGGAATCTGTGTGAACCGGAAGTCGCCCTCGTTCAGATACAGGCGGTTGGGCCCGCCGAGCTGCGTGACGAACAGATCCGGCCAGTCGTCGCCGTTCACGTCCCCCACGGCAACCCCGGAGCCGTGCAGCATGTTGCGGTTTTGGGCCACCATCTCTTTCGTCACGGTGTTGACGAACCCCAGGCCGGTGCGCGACGAGTCGAGCGGCTCGAAGCCCGGGGTGTCGCCCGGCGTGTTCGCGAGATCTGCCCACCGGACGCCGCGTTCTGCGTTCCAGGCCCCGGGGGGCGAGGAGCCGGCTCCGCAGCCGGACACAAGTGCGGCCGCGACGAGCAGTGCAGCGGCCGCAACCGCCAGGGAATGAACCAAAGGAGACGTACGCATGAAGCCGGAAAAGCCAGAGATCGGAGCCCCGTGCCGGGGGCGAGCAGTGGTCTCAGGAATAACGTCGCTACGGATATGCGACCACCGTAGACCGAGCACCGTCGGCCACGTCCTGCTCGGTGGTGGTGCCGTCGGGCCAGCGCACCTCCACGGCCGCAATCGTTCCGTCGCCGTGACCGAGGATGCGAACAGCCGTGTGCTGCGACCAGTAGCCGCTTCCCGCGGTGACGGGCACGGCCGGGCCGCGGCGGCCGTCGGCGTATCGCGCCCGCAGCGTCGCACCGATGCCGCTGGGGTTGTCGTCCGGTCCTTCGAGGCGGACGCGCAGTCCCGGCGTAGCGCCGACGTTGCGGAAGAGCTTCGTTTCTGCCCCATTTTGGGTCACGAGCACGTCGATGCGGCCGTCCTGGTCGATGTCCGCGACGGGGGCGGCCCGTTGCTCGCCATAAACGAGAAGCCCAGAGTGGTGCCCCTTCACGGGCGTGAACGCGCCGGTCCCGTCCCCGCGCAGGACGAGCGCCCGACCTCCATCCTGCCGCGGAGTCTGGATTTGCGTCGCGAAGAAGTTCTGGCTCATCAGAATGTCGAGGTGGCCGTCGCCGTTGGCATCCGCGAGGCTTGGCGAAAAGCCGGTCGTGAGCTGCGCCCACATCGGGAGAAGCCGCCCCTCGAAGCGCGGCCCGTTGGTGCCGGCCGTGTTCAGAAAGACCATGTGCGAGACGGTGTTGACCTCCTTCGTTTCGGCAGACTGAAACCGGGAGGGGCCCACGATGTCCTTCAGCGAGGCGGTCGAGAACTCTTCGAACGACGAGAAGCGGCGGCGCACAAACGGCATGGCCTGGGCCATCGTCGAGAGCCCTTCGTACGGGAGGTACTCGCCGCGCTCTTCGTGGTACTGCGTTTCGAGCAGATCCATCGACCCGTTGCGGTCGAAGTCGGCGTAGTAGACGCGCAGAGGCCGCTCCAGGCCCGCCGCGTCGATGGAGCGCACCGGCCCGGAAGGACGACCGTACTTGCTGTTCCAGCCCCAGTTGGTCGCGACCAGGTCGAGGCGGCCGTCGCCGTTCACATCCCCAACGTCGATCCCGTTCCAGAAGCCCGTGTGAGCCGCGAGTCCCCGGGCCTCGGTCTGGACGATGAACTGTCCGCCCTGGTTTTCGAAGTAGTGCACCGGCCCCCACTCGGTGGCAAGCAGGAGGTCCGGATCGCCGTCGGCGTCCATGTCGGCGAACGCCGCGGCGGACACCAGGCCGAGGTCGTTGAAGGGGCGGCTGAGCCGACGACTGCGCTCGTAGCGTCCGTCGTTGTTCACAAACACGACAGAGGAGGCGTCGGCGGGATAGGCCCCCGGCTCGTGGCGGCCGCCGGCGAACAGGTCGAGATCGCCATCCAGATCCACGTCGGCCAGGGCCAGCGGCCCCACCGACGACGGGCCGAACGTGAGCGAGTCGGTGCGGCGGAGACCGGTTGCGCTCGACTCGTACACGAAGATGGAGGACGGGCGGGCCGGGTCGCGCGGCGTGCGCTCATAATTCGAGTAGCCGACGAACACAGTGGCGCCGTCGGCGTGCGGGGCCGCAACGATGCCGGTCAGGTCCCGCTCGAACGTCTGGTCCAGCACTCCGCCCTGCACCCGCGTGAGCTGTCCGTCGTCGTTCCGATAGTACGCCATCGAGCCGCCGCGTCCGGCGCCGATGAGCAGGTCGTCGTCACCGTCGGCATCCAGGTCGGCCCAGGCCACGCCCGGTCCCTGCTGGCTGAGGCGCCGCGGCATGAGCGGCTGGCGCTGAAAGTCCTCGTACTTCGTTTCAGGATGCGTGTGGTCGAGCCGGTCGCTGACGTCCTCGAACCAGCGACCGGTATCGGCAGGGGCGGGCATCGGAGGCACGAGGGCGGCCGGGCGTTCCGGCGGGGCGGCGTGTGCAGCAGTCAGGAAGAGGCCCGACGACGGCGGCTCTGCGGCGGCTGACGGCGACGCCTGGGTGGTATCGGACGGGGCCGCCTCCCAGTCCACCGCGGCGCCAGGCTCGGCGATTTCGTAGATCCTGCCCGTCTGCACCGCGACCCGCGACGTGTCGCCGTCGGGCCAGGTGACCGCGACGGTCGCCCGCTCTGCCGCGCCCATCGCGAAGGTCATCTCGGCCGTGCTGTGCGAGAGGTACTCGCCGCCGGCCGTCACCGACTGGGTTTGGGCGGGCGGAACGGCACCGGCGTCGCCGTGGGGCTGCCGGGGCGTCACCTGCACGTGCGCCCCGACGGCCTGCGTGTTGGGTGCAGCCCCCACGAGACGAACGGCCACCCGCGGCGCATCTCCTAGATTCCGGTAGACGCCTGCCCCGGCGCTGAGGCGGTTGACGACCACGTCGAGGTCGCCATCGCGGTCGAGGTCGGCCGTCGCCATGCCGTGGCCCACGTCGGCTTCGGTGCCCAGGCCCCATCCGTCGGGCATGGCCTCGAACGTGCCGTCGCCCCGGTTGCGGAACGCGGCGCTCTTGAGGTCGAGGTCCGGGTACTCCAAGAGCTTGGTGCGCCACCGTCCGGCCTGCCGCCGACGGGTGTTGGACAGCCGCATCTGCGTGTCGGCGTGCATGGCGTCGTAGGCGTGGCCGTTGGTGATGATGAGGTCGTCATATCCGTCCAGATCCACGTCGAGAAACCGGGACGACCACGTCCAGCCCGTGGCCTCGATCCCGGCAATCTCCGCAATCTCCACGAACGTGCCGTCCCCGCGGTTGAGCTGCAGGGTGTTCTGCATCTCCTGGGTGCGCTGCCGCGCGGCTCCAACCGAAACCGGCACGGGGGAGCGCGACGCCGTCTGCGTTTTCCGGGCCTCGTAGGTCTGCCCCAGCATGTCGGCAAGGAAGAAATCTTTGTCGCCGTCGCGGTCAACGTCGGAGGTGGCAATGGACATCGTAGAGTGGCTCGTGGCTCGGATCGTCGTCTCTTCGGACGCCCGGAAGGTGCCGTCGCCCTGAGCAAAGAAGAGGCGATCGGGACTCTCGAAGTCATTGCACAGGTAGAGGTCGGCCTGGCCGTCGCCGTTCAGGTCCTCGAAGCGCGCCACAAGCGTCCAGTCGAGCGGCACCTCCGTCATTGGGGCGCCGTCGGCCGTGCGGAAGACATCCGCCCAGGGCTGCTCGGTGAAGGTGCCGTCGCCGTCGTTCAGATAGAACCGGTCGGGCTCGGCGTACTCGAAGCGCATGAGGCGGTTGGCTTGCCGCCGCAGCTCGTAGTGGTCCTGGAACTCGTCGCGGACCCTGTACTCGCCATCACGCTGCACCACGACCCGCTCGAAGCGAATCTCGTCCGCCGCGTACAGGTCCTTGACCGTCTCCTTCTTGTAGTTGCCCACGTACAGATCGAGGTCGCCGTCGCCGTCCACGTCCGACAGCGCCACGGTCGACGAGCCCTCGCCGGTTCGCAGTCCGGCATCGGCCACGCGCTCGAACTGTCCCGTCCCGTCGTTGTGGAAGACGACGTTCGGGCCGCCCATGGTGGTCACGATCAGATCGAGGTCACGGTCGCCATCCAGGTCGGCCAGAGCCGTTCCGCTGGAAAACTCGCCGGTTAGGGCCGCGCCCCCGGCCTCGGGGACCTTCTCAAACCGAAAGCCGCCCTGGTTGAGGTACAGCTCGTTTGGCCCGCTCAGGTGCGCAAAGTAGAGGTCGGGCCACGCGTCGCCGTTCACGTCGCCAACCGACACGCCGGAGCCGTTGACGTAGTGCCGATTGGATAGAAATTGATCCTGCGCCAGGGTATTGACAAAGCCGACCGCGGTCTCGGTCGAGTCGAGCTGCCGGAACCCCGGCCCGGCGGCCGGCGAGGCGGGAAGCTCGGCCCACCGGACGCGATCGGCGACCGTCCAGGGGCCCGGGGCCGCCCCGTCGGGGGAAGACGTACAACCGGCGAGCAGCATCCCGACAAGCGCGAGGATCGGGACGACGTGGGTCCGTACTGCCATGAACTGATGGTTCAAGTTGGGTGGGTCGGGTTCCGGAGGCGCTGTGCCCCCGGAGTGAGGCTTCACGCAGCGTACATGCCGGGAGCTATCGGGTCCGCACACCGCTCGCCATGGCATCTTCCAGATCCTGAACGATCTCTTCGATGTACTCCTCCCGGGCTTCCGTCATTTCCGCATCGACCCACTGCGCACCGCCCTGCTTCTGCACCTGGTACTCCGACCGGAAGATGACCGTGTAGGTGCTCGGGCTTCCAGACGAGCGGTTTTTCGGCCGGGCGTGCACCTCCAGGCGGGTGCGGCATCCGGTGATGCCCTTGGCCTGCTCGCTCTCCAGGGGCGTGTGCTCACTCCACAGCGTGATGAACCGGATGTCCTCCTGAGTGGTGACTTCCCGGTCGAACCGGTAGTTGTACGTATTCAGCAGGACTTGCCGGGTCTGCTCGATGGCGTCCCGGGCCGTGGTCGTGCCGATGCGCTCCCGCATGGTGCCCTGGGTGGGCGCCGTGGAGCCGCAGCCGGCCAAAACGAGAGGAGCGATGAACAAAGCGACGCTCAGGAGTCGACGAAGCATGGATTTGTGGATGCGCGGTTCGTGACGAGACGAAAGTGGATGTTCATGAGGAGACTGGACACCGGTCGCCGTGCGCCGGAAGAGACGCTGTCTTGCATGGAGACGGTACAGGACTCACCCCCAGTGGTCCCGTGCCAGAGGTCCGTAATCCGGCGTCAGAAGCCAGGGCGGCTGGAATCTGTTTTGACGTTGAATACGAGGGTGAGAGCGAGTACCGGCACGACGGAAATCGAGCCTCGCTCGCGGTTCGCAGTGGGACGACGGGGTCAAGATCGGTGGGAGCGATTTGCAACCCGGCGGTGCCGCTCGGCGCCCCGAAGCACGAACAAACACGGGTTCTTCAGGAGCCGTCCGGCGCGGAGGCAGGACGAGCGGCGGGATGCGACGCCCCCCGCGGTTTCCATGGACACAACGACGTTGCTAAAAAGAAGAGGGCCGACATCGGTTCCGATGCCGGCCCCCTTCCAGAACCATACGTAGTCGCACAAGGCGACCTACATCGAGCGTCTGCCGATTACTTCGGACCGCTCGGCAGCGTTACCCGATCGGCGTCCTTGTGGCGACTCCACATCTCCACGATGTCGCCCTGGCTCTCGGCGGCGTGCTTCGCGAGACTGCTGCTGCCACCGCCGCCCGGCTGCCCGATGCATCCGGTCGGGTTTCCGGCCGAGCAGGGGCCGCCCACTCCACCGAAGGTGTAGTTGTCGAGGCCCACCGTATTCAGCTCACGACCCGGAACCGGGAAGTGCAGCGGCGTGCCCTCTTCCAGGTCGTTCCACGCGCGGTCGGTGTAGTAGTTGAGGCCGCTGGCCGTCAGCGCCGTTTCGATGTTGAACTCGTACTTCAGCATCGACCAGAGCGTGACGTCGCCCGGCTCCAGCGGGTTCGGCGCATCGTCGATGCTTCCAACGGGAACATCCGCCGTGGCCGGATCCAGCTCGCCACGATCCACACGGCTGTTGTTGATCAGGTCCGCCGCCTCTTGCAGGCCGCCCCCAATCGAACCGCCCGACTGCAGAATGGCCTCGGCCTTCAGCAGATCCATCTCGTGGATCTCCATGACCGGCATCGGGCCGTTCGCGTTGTTGTTCGCGTAATCGCGGTACATGCTCGGCGTACGGTCCGAGTAGTGGTACGTGCCACGCGCCGGCGGGAACGCGGTGAAGGCCGTTCCCTCAAACGTGTAGTCTTTGCCGTCGGTCTCCGGACCGCCCGGGCCCTGAATGCGGCGGTCGGCCGTCTCGGTGAGGTACGGATTGCGGTCGGCGACCGGCGTGTCGAGCCAGTCCTCATAGCCGCCCGATTGATCGGCCGGGCCGATCGTGCGGTAGTCGGCGCGCGACCACGTGCCCGGCAGCTCTCCGTAGAACTTCATGCAGTCCCACTCGGTCGAGCCGTCGTCGTCGCCAATTGGGGCGAAGGTCTCGGTGATGCCCTCATTCGCGAGGGTGTACACTTCCTGCCAGTTCACCTGTTGCCGTTCCTCGGGCGTCCGAGCCACGGTGGCCAGGTAGCGCGCCTTGTACGACTTGGCGAGCCGCACGAGGCGGTCGCTGGAGACGTCCAGGCCGAAGATCCAGTCTTCACTGGCGGCGATGGTGAAGTCGCTCGACGAAGCGATATTGATCGCCTTGTCGAGCTTGGAAATCGCGAACTGGTTGACCTCCTGGTAGGGCTGCAACTGCAGGTCCGCCGTTCCGGCCGCCACGGCGTTCAGGTCCGTCGTCTCGTCAACGAGGAAGGCGCGGTCGAAGCGGGCCGCCAGATCGCCGTAGGACAGGCCCAGAACGAAGTTTACGGTCGCCTGGATCTTCGCCACGCTCCCGTCACCCAGCTCGCTATTAATGGCATCCGGCCCGATGCGCTCGATCGAGCTGAGCACGTCCGCCGCGTTGGAGATCGCGACGTAGTGGTCGAACCACGGCTCTTCGGTGGACGGTGCACGCGAGTAGGCGGAACTGTTGTTCCAGGCAATGCGCGGCTCGGACGACATGTCGTTCATCGCCCAGTTGGCCCACGAGCAAGAGTGCGAGCCGGCCAGCGTGGAGTACATCATCGAGTTATCGCACCACTGCGTGGCTTCCCAGAAATCGCGGAAGGTATTGCCCGCAATGTTCTCGACGTCCTGCGCCGACGCGAGGACCTGCTCGCGATCCGGGCTATTGGTGTTTTCGACGGAGAGATCCTGGCAACCGACCAGGACGGCCGTCATGAACAAGAGAAGGCTGTACGAGACAGCTCTCGAAAGGGTCGTAGACATATTCATCATACTAGAGGGTGTAGAAACGGGGCGTTGAGCAAAGCGTGTGCGCGGCGTACCGGATCGCCGGAGCCACCCGGCACGCCTCGGCGCACAGCAATTGTCGATCGTAGGGAGCCGTCACCTAGAACTGGAAGGTGAGGCGACCCGTGATCGTCCGGAACGGCGGATAGTTGAAGTTATCCACCCGGAACAGTGACGAGTCGTCGTTGGCACTGTCGGGGTTGTTCGATCCCACTTCCGGATCAAAGCCCTTGTAGTCGGTGAAGGTGAACAGATTCCGGCCGATGATGCTGAATTCCAGACGGTTCAGCACGTTGGCGTTGCCGAAGAGGTTGTTCAGCTTCGCCCGGTCGAAGGTGTACCCGAGCGACAGCTCCCGCACCTTGACGAACGTTGCATCTTCCACGAAGTGGTTGTTCTTGTTCGTGGCGTCGTACAGCGTCTCGTAATAGGTGTTGGGCTTCTTCAGTCCCTGCTCCTCGCCGAACTCGTCCTGGTCCTCGTTCCGACCGTCGCGGTAGCTCCACTGGCGCGTGAAGTTGTAGACGTCGCCGCCCACCTGCGTGCTGATGAGGGTGTAGAGCGAGAACCCTTTCCAGTTGAAGGTGGTGTTGACGTTGACGTTATAGTTGGGCACCGTGTCGCCAATCTGGAAGAAGGTTTCGCCCTCTTCGTTCTGGAATTTAAACGGAATGCCCCAGGCCAGGTCGCCCTGCCCGTCTCCGTCCACGTCCACGCTTGTGCCCCAGAGATCCTTCTCGAAGCCATCGCGGAAGGTGTTCCCTTCACCCACAGGCACCATGTAACCGTCCTCGTTCACGTCGAACGCCGAGGGGTTGAAGCCCATCGTCTGGACCTGGCTGGTTTCTGTAACCCACTTCGCGCCGTACATCGCGCCGAGGTCCTCGTCGCCCCGGAAGAAGAACAGGTCCTCCGGTCCGGTGCGGAAGGCGTTCGTGTTGAACTCCGTGATTTCCTGGCGGGTGCGGTCGAAGGTCACACCGAGGCTCCAGTTCATGTCACGCTTCCGGATCACGTCCGCCGAAACGCTGGCCTCCAGCGTATTGGACTCGACGTTCCCGGCATTCTGCCACTGCGTCGCGAAGCCCACCGGTCCCGGAAGCGGCACTTGCAGAAGCTGATCCTCGACGTCGGTCTGGGCGTACGTTACGTCGACGAAGACGCGGTCGAGAATGCCCATCTCCAGGCCGAACTCCTGCTCGGTGGAGAGCTCCGGCTTCAGGTCGTCGTTGCCGAGCGTATTCTTCGAGAAGGTGCCGTTGCTGAGATCGTACGTCTCGTACTGCGCCTCGAAGTTCGGGCGCGCACCGGCCGTGCCATACGAGTAGCGGAGCTTGAACTCGTTGATGCTCTCGAACGGCCAGAAGTCCTCCTGCGAGATGCGGTACGATCCCGCCGCGCGGAAGTACGTCTGCCAGCGCTCGTCGGCGCCGAACAGCGAGGAGCCGTCGCGGCGCACGAGGACGTCGGCAATGTAGCGATCTTTGTAATCGCCCTCCACCGATCCGTAAAAACTCTCGGAGCGAATGGTGGACTCGAAGGAGCTTGCCACCTTGTTGCCCTCCTGGTTCTCATCCAGGCCGTTCGCCAGGTTCGGGATGCCCTGCGTGGCGAGGTTCGTGACCTCCGTCAGATCGTTCGAGACCTCCGTGTTCTCGACCTGATACTTGAACTGCGAGCGGCCCGTGAAGTCGCCGAAGTCTTTCTGGAGCGACGCCGTAATGTCAGCGTTCAGCGCTTCCTGAATGATGTTCTGCTTCTCGGTGCGGCCGTCGTTGATCGAACTCGGGTCGATGGTCTGGAAGCCGCGATCGTAGAACTCGGTGTCTTTCCGGTCCAGGCGGTCGTAGCTCATGTTGCCCTGGAGCGTTACCCAGTCGTACGGCGTGTACTCGCCGCGCACGCTGCCCAGGAACCGCGAGCGGTTCACGCTGATGTCCGAGTTCTCGATCATGTAAAGCGGGTTGATCTCCTGCGAGAACGGATCGGGCTGCACAAACAGCTCGCCGTTCTCGTCCCGCGCCGTCAGGTCCGAGAGCGGACTCGTGAACATGAGGGAGAAGAACGGATCCTCCTGGTCGATCTGGTTGATGTCCCCGTTGTCCGACTGCGAATAGAAGCCGGAGGCCCGGATCGACACGTTATCCGCCGGACGGTGGTCGAGGTTCAGACGGAATTGCTTGCGGTCGTACGACTTCGTTTCGACCGGCCCCTGCACTGCGCCGCCCTCGCGAGTGTTCGTGAACGAGAGGCGGAAGTTCGTCGCCTCCGTGTTCTGGCTCACGGCGACGTAATTGGTCCAGGTGTTGCCGGGCTCGAAGAACTGCTCGAACGCATCGAAGGTCTCATACGAATCGCCGTTCTTCCGTACGAGGTCGCTGTAGCGATTGTCGCGGAAGGAGGTACCATTCGGCCCACTCTCGTCCTGCGCAGCGCCTTCCCCGAAGTCGACGGGGTTCTTGTTCTGGTCGATCAACTGCCCCTGCTGGTTCGTCCGCAGCGAGTGCGAGCGGTTGTCAACGAGGTTTTCTTCGAGGGCCTGCCAGCCAAACTCGTTCCGGACGGTGACGCGCGTCTGTCCGAGCGGCGCGTCGCCTCCGCGCTTGGTGGTAATATTAATGACGCCG
>Ga0207797_1003147_pt1 | contig 11114 bp, 1 predicted proteins | sample PRCRCaboRojoPR_6_FD_187275 | JGI IMG/M metagenome (GOLD analysis project Ga0207797, IMG submission 187275) | Marine sediment microbial community from Cabo Rojo, Puerto Rico - PR CR 10% Liquid 1 (SPAdes) | ecosystem: Environmental > Aquatic > Marine > Coastal > Sediment | place: Cabo Rojo, Puerto... | reverse complement strand
ATCAGATTCGCGAGGACGCTGTTGGCATGCTTCTCCGGGTTCATCTTGTAGCGCCGGCCGTCCTGGTACTGCCGGATGGCAGAGGTCACCCAGGTGTCAGCGAACCCGGCTATCCACTGCCTGGCTCTGGCTGCGTCAAGGAATCGAACAAGAAGATGGATGCTGTGGTTGCGACCGTGGCCTTTCAGAATGTTGCCCTGCAGGTCGTCCAGCAAGGGATGGTAATAGGGATCGGTCGGGTTCACATTCGTCGTGTTTAGGTCAACAGGCATACGTCTCTCCTTCATCCAACCGGGATCACCGGTAAATGAACAAATTTGGCTTCCGAAGGTGTGCCGCTGCCGTCGATGACGAACAGCATATAGTAGCCCGGCGGCGCGACGTGCGGATCGGGCGGGGCGTTGCCTATACAAGTCTCGCCGTCCCGCCGGATGATCCGCAACTCATACCGCCCCGAGCGCTGGCTACCGGACAGGTTTCTTTCCAGAGCGTCCCAGACCCATTCCCGGTCCTCGACGTGGATCAACTCCTTCAGCTCATCAAGGGAGAAGGCCAGCAGGGCGGAAATCGAGTATCCTGTCAAATGGGCAATCGCCGGATTGGCAAACACGAGGCCGTCGGCCCGCAAGATCGCCAGGCCCTGGAGCGAATGCTCGACCACCGTTCGGTAGGCCTCCTCCAGGCGCTTCCGCTCGGTGATGTCGTGGAGGATGCAGTGAGACCGCTTGAACTCGCCCCCCTTGTCTAGGCCTACATTGCCATCGATCGAGAGGATCCTCCGTGATCCATCCTGCCGGATCGCCTCGTACTCGACGTTATGCGCCTCTCCTCTGGACTTGAAGTCCTCAAAGCGAGCCCTGAAATCCTCGCGTTGCTCCGGCACGATGAAGGCGCCAAACCACCGCCCGACGACCGCCTCCTTCTCGCTATACCCGAAAAGCTCGAGCCAGGCCTGATTCACCTCCAGAACGTTCCCGTCAGCATCCAAGGATTGGTACCCGAGCGGGGCATCCTCGTACAACAACCGGAACCGCTGCTCGCTCTCCCGCAGCGTTCGTTCTGCCTGTTTGCGTCTTGTTATCTCCTCTTCTGCTTGGGCGTACAATCTGGCGTTGTCAATCGCCATAGCCGCCGAGGCCGCCACCGGCTTCAGCAGTCTCAGGTCCGAGGAGTCAAACCGATCGACCGCCGTATCGACCGCCTGCAACACGCCAATGACCCCTTCCTTCGACTCCAGGGGAACGGTGAGGACAGAACGCGAGTTTAGCCCCGTCTCCTGATCCACGCCCTTGAAATGCCGATCGTCGGCATACGTATCCGCCACGATCAAGTTCTCCCCATGCTGAGCGGACCAGCCGGCGAGCCCTTGCCCGGGCGCCAGCCGCGTCCCACGCACCGACCCATTCCGACATCCAATGGCCTCTCGACAGACCAGCTCATCCGTCGCCGAGTCGATCAGCCAAACCGAACACCCGGTGATGTCCAACAAGCTCCGCACTTCCTCCAGCAGCGTCTCGAGCACTTCGTCCAGGTCGAGGGTCGAGCTCAACGCGCGGCCTACCCGGTTGAAGAGCATTAGCTCGCGGTTCCGTCGGCGCAGCGCCTCCCGGACCTTGACCCGTCTCAGGTTTGCCCCCAGATGCATCGCTGCGCCCTCAAGCTGACGTACGGTCCGCAGGGGCATCGCATCCTCTCGATGATCAGCCACGTGGATCAGGCCCAGGATACGGTTTCCAGCGCGAATTGGGATCAGGGCAACGGATTCATAGCCGTACTCATTGCACACGTTGCGCGTCTGGCCCTTCTCTTTTTCGGAAGCGGTGGCGAGGAAGCGCGAAGTGCCGTTGATGTAGAACGACCCGCCTTCGGTGAAAAAGGGAAGCGATGGATCCGTGTCGCCCTTCACGACGTCAATGCACATACAATGATGCGCGTCGATCGACAGCGGGTCCTCCGATGCGTAAAACTCACGGCTGAAGCCCTCGTAGGCCTCATAGGGTATGTAACCCTTCTTATCCAACACGCGGACGCCCACGGCCCCACAACCGGTGAGGTCTTTGACCGCTGCGACGATCTCGTTCAGCATGGGTTCCATCTTCACGTGATGGCTCCCAATTTCGAGGAAACGATTGGATACCTGCAGTTCATCCATCGCTTGCCTTTGCCGCGTGATGTCACGCCCAAAGATGGCAAGCTTGACGACGTCCCTCCGACCATCGAAAACCGGATATATGCTGTTGTCGATGATCCTGTCTCCCCACTCGTCCACGAAGCGCAGAGGAGCTCCCGATCGTATTACCCTCTCTACTTTTTCCCGACGCCCTTCGGCCACCGACGCCGGCAGCCAATCGTAGACGCTCGTCCCGACAGTGTCCTCATCCTCTGCCCCCAGCCTCCGGGCCAGCGTTTCGTTGTTGACGAGGATCTCGCCCCCGTCATCTATCAGCAACGCAGCCTCGGTCGTGGCATTCAGTAGGGCACGGATGTCCTGTTTCATCGCCTGACGTTCGGCGACGACGGCTCCCACGAAAAGACCGGTCAGAGACAGCCCTAGAAGAAGAGCCTGCAGCTCAGCCATCGTATGGAGCGCGAATTCAGAACGCGAGGCCGCGATGGTCGCTCCGACATTGACCACCAGGATACCCAACGCGGCCCGCGGCAACCCATGGCGCACGGCTATCCAGAGCAACGGCAGGAAGCAGAGATAAATGAGATGGACCTGCTGACCAAGGCCAGAGCCAAACACGACCCAGAGAACCAGGACCACGCTCAAAGCCTGACCGACCATCTCCAACGCCTCTCCAGCGCTGGGCAGGCGCCACCCGGACTCGTGGCGCCGCGGGTCGGCAGGTGAGATTCGTCGAAGCAATCGGTCGATCCCGGGAATTACGCAGGAAAGAAGGAATGGCGTCACCGTCATAACGCCGATTGCATCACCAACCCAGAAGTTCAGTCCTGCCGTGGAGTAGCCCGAGCGTGGGACCACTCCGGCGGCGGTGAGGACGGCAGCCGAAAGTGCTGAGACGACCCCAGCCATTGCCAGGCCCACCGCCACAAACCAACTCACACTCCGGAGACTCTGCAGCCGGCGATCGATCCCCAGCACCCGCCGAAGGAGAAATGCCGCCAGGCTATAGCCCGCCGTGATAATCAGAGCCAAAAGCGCGAACAGATAGAGTGGGAAATCGACGTCGCGTATCCACAGTCCGCTTGACAAGACGGTGGCAAACGTCGCAGGTGCGAAGGCAGGGCCCAAGATGAGAAGAAACGCCAACGACAGCCCCGCCGGCGGGTACCATGGAGTGACACCGCTCGACGTCTGAAACGCCAGCGTGGCGTGGTCGAGTGCCACAAAGACAGCCAGATAGCCCGCGAGGAACAGTGCCAGCCCAAGGGGACTGCCGATGCCTGCAAGTCGTGGTGATCGCTTTTTGAATCCTGCCATCGTGGTCCTCCAAGAGTCCCAGCGCGCAGAGACTGTGCCATCCAACAGGTGGGACGCCGATTATACGGAGAAGAGGTGAGAAAGTCAATCGCCCCCGGCACGCGGCCGAAACTGGGGCTCGACACGGGAGACGGCGGTCTGGTTCGATTTCATTCAGAGGAACTGGAAAGCTAATCGTCGACCGCCGTCTTGTCCTTCGAACCTGTTCAGTTGTTATTCCAGGCTAATTCTATATCCGGGCTCCTGCCGTCCAATCGCCCTGGCAGCCCCGGGCTCCATCGGGCTCTGCCATCGAGATAGAGCCCGCGTGGTCTACGGATAGTCGGGCAGCACGACGGGAAGGAAGACAGATTGTTCAAGCGACACCCGCGTCGTGCGTGGGCCAAACCATGTGGCGGTCACCATCGGGGTTTCCGGCGAGGAAAACGGCGTGGAAGGAGTCGGCTCCAGTCATCGTAACCGTGCTTGAGAGGGGCCAGAGCCATGGTACTGAGGATGCTCCTTCCGGTTCGCCACGCTCTGAGCATACGGTCCGCGCGGATCCCGCTCCCGCGCCAGCTTAGCGGCTTCCGCCAGCGACAAGGTCGGCGGATCCAACGCCGCCTCTGATCCAACAGCTTTCACCTGTCGGATGGTGCCCGGATGCGCGCTTGAGACCCCCGAGACGCACTACTGATGCTGTTTACGTATGATCGGCATATAGACCTTGAACGGCCCGCTCGTCGTCGCCGTGTGCCGTTTACAGATGATCGGCATATAGGTCTTAAACGCCCCGGCCGTCTCCGCCGTCACCGCGACCGTGTGTGTGTTGGTCACGGGCGCACCGCACGACCCGGTGGCGGTGAATACCGCCGTGTGGACGCCAGCCGTCCAGGTGTAGACCGACCGCTCGCCAAACGTACCATTGTCCCACTCCAGAGTGACGCCACCCGTGATCTCTTCGGTGGCCGTGTAGTATCCGTCGAGGGTGACCGCCGTCCCGCTCAGCGCGGCCGTCGGGCCCTCGATGCGAGCTTCCTCCACCACCGGGCAGACCACACTGACGGTATGTGTATCGGTCAAGACGTTGTCGCCAGCGTCGGTGGCGGTAACGACAGCGGTGTATTCCCCTTCCGGCCAGACGTAGGTGACGCTGTCAGCGGTACTGCCATCCTGCCACAGGAGCTCCACCCAGGTAGCGACGGCGGGAGTGTACGTGGCCTCGAGCGTGACCGGGGTGCCGGTAAGCACCCGGGTTGGGCCGTCGATCTCCACCGATCGGAGACCTGTATACCCGGCGGTCACGGAGTACGGCCCATCCACGCGGACGTTGCCCGCCCGGTCGTAGGCCTCCAGCCACAGCTTGTGCGTGCCTGGCGACGTGAACCGCGGCGTGTACGACCAATCGGCACCATCGACTTCAGCGGCATCCCGGTAGGAAGCCCCATCCGGCGGATCGACGCGCAAGTAGACGGCCTCCACACCCTCGCCATCACTCACCGTCCCGCTCAAAACCGGCCTCGCCGCCGTCATATGGACCTCAGTGATAGCGGTGGTGACGGTCAGCGCCGGGGCCACTGTGTCCAGCTGGTAGGTCACACTGATAGGCTCGGCGAGCTCGTTGCCCAGCGTATCCAGGCTGTAGATCTTGAGGGTTTGGGTGACGCCGTCCACTCCCTCCGGCGTGGGCAGCTCGTAGGCCCAACTCCCGGCGGAGGAGAGGGCCCTGCTCTGCGGCGTCAAGCTGAGGCGCGCGCGGCGATACGCTCCCTGATTAACCAGGGGAAGCAGATCGCAGACCCGGAGTGTCCACGTGCCACTGACTGGCTCACCGTTAAACACACTCAGACTGTGATCGGGACGGGCCACACGGTCGAAGAACGGTGTGGACGGGTCATCGTCGGCACGGTTGTGCAACTCGCCCTGGGCAGCATCGTTCAACCAGACGTCGTAGTTCGCATACACGTTGGCATCGTTCCCCAGGCCATCGATCAGCCGTACCCCTGTACCGATCGGGGAGAAGAGGTCCACGATCAGCTCCTCGCGGTTGCTGATGACGGCATTGAAACCCAGATCCACGTCGGCGGCGAAGAAACTCCCGTTGACACCAAATGTGCGAGTCATACACGCTGCCCCCGTGATCATCTCCCCGATGGAGACAGGCGTGACCGGTACGTCGTCGTATAGATGGGCCGTGGTAGTGGGTGCCTGGGTGCTGAGAACGACTGTCGCGCCATCGCAAAGGGTTTCCTCCGTCGTAGCGTGGCAGATCTCGACGTCCCCGGGGCTGTGGCTGTCGGTGAAGACCCCGGTCGCCAGGTACCCCTCCGGTCCGATCAGCTGACCACTGATCGCCTCGCGAGCCTCGATATCCAGCGTGATCGTCGGAGGGGTGGAATCCAGTACAACCGTCCGCCACGGCGACGTCCATCCACCAACGTGACCATAGCCGTCCGTGGCCCGCGCCCGCAGGTCGAACTCGGTGCCATCATCGCCGCTCACGGACCAGTCGCACGTCCAGCGCCCGTCGTCAGGGGTGGCATCGGGGCAAGTTAGAACAGTAGTCACATCTGACTCATCGCGGACCGCCACTTCGACCAACGGCACGCCGGAGGGATCAGAGGCATAACCCCGTACGTTAATGAGCTGAGGCGCGACGACCGTCTGCGGCTCGACAATGCCTACGTGCTGCGGCGGCGCATTGTCCACTTGATGGTCGGCCCACACCCACTCCGAGGGCGGACCCGCCGGGAGGCCAGCGGTAAGCGTGAGAGGAGCACGTTCGTCGAAGATTTGCCCCTGGAGCGTGGCCCATTCGCGCAACGGTTGACAGGTGGCAACCGTATGTGTCAACACGCAGTTATCGTAGCGCCAGTTGGTCTCCACGTCTATGGTACCGGTGATAGTGGCGGTGACGGTCGTGCCGGCAGGTATGGCACCAATGTCGAGAACCTTATACTCCCGGTAACCGTCAGGATCCTGGATCGCGTCATGCAGCGTTAGACCGTAGTAGGCAGAGAAGAGCGTCTTGACCCCGAGCGCGTCCGTCGAGCCGCGGTTGTCGATCCGCAGGGTATAGGTAACACGATCATCGTGTCCAACGGGCGGGTGGCTGTGATCCAGGAAGTCGAACTGGCGCTGCTCCGGTCCTTCGTCCTGATAGAAAGCACGCCACTCGTGGTAGAGATCGTCGGCCATCAGCGCATAGGTCGCGCCCACAGGCTGCGCGTCGAGCCATACCTGCAGCTCGCTATCCGGGAAGGTCTCCCCGGTCAACGCCGATAGGGGGTCGTTGGGGCAGATGCCCGAGCCCAGGCTTGGCCAAAGGTAGGGACGAGTAAGGACGAAGACGGTCTCGCCTCGCGATGCCAGCGCAGCCGTGGGGTTAATCACCCGCTCACTGTTGACCAGGTTCCGGTCGGGCATGGTGGCCCACAGCCGGAGCGCATCGTCTTCGCTCGCCACGGCCAGCATACTGAGCGGGCTGGTCGCGGGCTGGGTGATGCCCAGGGTTGCGCTGAAGGGAAGGGATAGATCGGTGATCCCTGCGTTCCACCGATAGTGGTCAGCCGTCAAGAGCGTCGGGCTGACCCAGCCACTGCCATCCCAGTGCATCATCGTCGCGGTGACGCTGCTCTGCACCCACAGCACGGCGTCCGCCTCCATCGACGTGCTTAGCAACGGCGTGACAAGTTGACTCTGGCGGACCTTCTCAAACGCTGGCCACGCAGACGTGTCGAGCGGTGGAAGGTTACCTGGCAGGTAGACGGTGGTGTTGGTCACCGTGGCGCTGTACGGATTATAGAGTGTCTCCGCACCGCCAGGCATGGTGTCGAAGTAGACGAAGAGGTCACCCTCGTAATCCCAGTTAGCCCCGTCCCAGGCGAGTCGGAGGGCGTCTTCATCCCAGGTGGCGTAGAAGCGCTGTGGTTCATCGAGTGACGCGCCATCCAGTGCGTGGGTTTCGACCCGCCGGTCGACGCCCATCAGAGAGCAGCCGCTCTCCATCCAGCCGTGGTAGGGCTCCTTGGAGCCGTCCCCCATCGCAACGTAATCCGGAGTGAGAGGGGAGTCGACGTAGACCGGGCCTTCGGCCTCTGCCCGCCGGTTGCCATGGTTATCCACGGGGACTACGTGAGCGTAGACGGCCTCAGCCTCGCTTATGACCTGAGTCACCGTGTAGGCCGTCGCACCGGTGTGCGACATGGATGACAGGCTGGCGGTAGCGGTAGGCGCGTGGGTCCAACCAGTGTAGTACCCACGCACACCGGCACCGTCCTCGGAGGACGGCCACGTGAGGCGTAGCGTATGGGTGTCAGTGACCGTTTGACCCGGCTCGATTGGATGGTACAAGAGTGGATCCGTCGCATCCTGAGCCGCCATCGTCATAGTGACAAAGTCAGGGGGCACCACGTCGAAGGTGATGACCTCCGTGATCTGCACAGTGCGGCTCACCAGGTCCACGGCCCGCACGCCGACTGTGTGCGTGACGTGATCCGACGTGCTGTCGTCGCCGGTCCAGCGGGCGCGCCAGGAGGTGCCGTCGTGGGCAACGCGGACCCATCCCTCGCCGTCCTGGTCGGTCTCCACCCGATCCAGCCCGACGAGGTCGGTGACCACGCCGGTCAGGAAGACGGGCCAAGCCTCGGCTCGATGGGCGGTGGTGAAGACGGTGGTAGTGAACGTAGGCGTGCTGGGCGGCAAGGAGTCCACCGTGACGGTGACGGGATGGAGCAAGGTCTGTTCCCTGTTGCCATCGAGGTTATTCTCCTCGCGAACAACGGAGAGGAAGCGGTAGCGGCCGTCGCCTGGCGGATTGTAGGCGGCCGGATCGAAGGTGTCATTCCACTGTTGCGTGAGCCCGCCTCCATAGTTGTGTACCTGCCACACGACGTCATTGACCGTCACGGTTACTGCGCCAACCTGCCACGGTGCAGCGACCGCCCGACCTTCGACGTCGAAGCTATCAGTCGTGGTCAGCACGGTGCCATCGGTCGGCGTGAAGATGGCGGAGTCGAGCAGCCGGATGCTGACGGTCTCGGACAAGGCCGTACTGCTGTGCCGCCCGCCAGCATCATAGGCATGGACAGTGGGCGGGGTAATGTACTCACCAAGATGGAGGCAGTGCGCATCCACCTGGTAGATGTGAGCTGTGTCGCTGAACGTGTCGCGATACCAGGAGGACACCTCATCATAGGTGGTGATCTGCCACGTGCTCTCATCGCACGGGCAGCCGCTGAATCGATCGATGTCGAGCGTCAGGTCGCTGGCCTCGCACGTCACGTCCGTGTACGTAACAATATCGGAGCTGTCAATATCGGTTGCCGTTCCCATCACGCCGTAATCCGCCAGTGCGTCCACGTACGGATCTCGCGTGTCGATAATCCCCTGCCAGACCTGCCAGGTCGACGCCTTGTCATTCCGGTTATCCACCACGTCGGTGCCGCGTACATAGATCTCGTAGAAGCCCTCCGTATCAGCGGGCAGGGTGTAGGCCCAGGTAGACGTAATCGTACCGGGCGTCGCCAGGAGCGCATCCTGCCAGTCGATGACAGGCGGGTCCTGTTCCGAGTCGACGAAGGCGATCTCGACGCCGCCCACACCGTGGGCGACGCTCCCCACGTCGGTGATAACGCCGGTGATGAAGCGCGTCGTGTCAGTGAGAGCGACCGTGTCGCTGAGCGGGAACGTGAGCCCCGTCTCCGGCGCCGTATTGTCGATGTCAACGCTGGGCATGTAGGCAGCCTCCGGCGTCCAGTTCCCCGGCACGTCCTCGGCCCGCAGGCTGAGGGTGTAGACGCCGGTGGGGTTAGCCAGGGCGTTCTCATCGTTGTCGACGTCCGCCAGGCGATAGTCGATACTCCAGCTGGTTCCGGTGACGGCCGCTGATTGCCAGCCGAAGCCAGCTGCCGCACCGCTCCGGCCCTGAAGGAGTACCTCCACCGTGTCCGGGTTCACGTCGCTGACCGTTCCACTGAGCGGCACACGCCAGTTCCCATCCCCGTCCTGTCCCGCTGTCTGCGGCGGGGGGTCCGCCGTCATCTGAGAGGGCGTGCGGTCGATGTTGACCGTGACGCTGGCCGGGCTCATCTCGACGTTGCCGCCGGCGTCGATACCCCGGGCCTGGACGGTGTGGTCTCCCTCGCCCAGACCGGCGGTGTCCCACGAATACGTCCAGGTCTCGACACCCTCCGCCTCCTCCCACGCGCTGCCGTCGACGCTAACCTCGACCGCGGTGACGAAGGTGTTGTCGCGGCTCTCGCCGCCGATGACTAGCGTACCGGTGGTATTGAGAACGTCGCCGTTCGCCAGCGATGTGATGGAGGTCTCAGGCTCGGTCCGGTCGATGGTTATGGTATCGGTTGTCTCCTGCTCGGCGGTGCCGAGGAAGGTCGTCGTCTCGCGGACCGCGAGGCGGTCGACGTGGAGACGTGCGTCATCCTGCCTCGCCCGGGGCAGCGCGCACTCGGTCACCGAGTCGTCCATAGCTTTGACCTTGTCGTAGAGGGACCCAATCTCGCTCGCGCTGAGAGGGTCGGGCCAGACCACCACCTCATCAAGCCGCCCTTGGAACGCGTGCGTGCCGTCCCACAGGCCCCGACCGATCTCGAGGGGACCGCTACCCTGATAGTCGGCGTCGGCCGTGTCCTGGGCCATCGGCTGGCCATCCTGGTAGATGATCCGCTCGTTCGTGTCGGCGTCGTAGGTGCAGGCCCAGTGGTGCCACTCGCCATCCGCGCTGGTGACGGCGCTGTTCAGGTCATCGCCGTGGAACGCGCATGTGAAGCGGCCGTCGTCGCGAAAGCCGATGTGGAGGCCCTGATTGGCGCTCGTCTCGCCCTGGGCGATGACGTAGCCAGAGCCATCTCCGTCCCGCCGGGCCCAGAAGGCGGCGGTGAAAGACTGGTTGGTGAGAGGCACATTCCTGTTGATGATCCTCACGCGGACGTTGTCAAGCCCCCAGGACTCGTTGTCGAGGGACTCGAGATGATCCCCCTCGAAACGGAGCTGGAACGTGTCAGCGATGTGGTCGAAAGATCCCTCGATGTGATAGACAGCATCCCGGTCGTATCCAAGCGCGTTCCGCTCCACCGCCCCGGTTCCACCCGGGTTGGCTGCGGACCAGACGCGGATCGAGTCGGGCTCGCCAAGATCCTCACAGGCGGACCCATCCTCGGCGTAACGCTTACCATCGCACGATCGTTCCCAACCGCCGTAATTCGAAAACCAGTAGGACTGGACGACCGTGTCGCTTCTGACGGTCTGCGCGTGGAGGCTATCGATGTCGGGATCGATATTCGGCTCGTCCTGGGCAAAATGCCATTCAGTCGAAGGCCCTAGCCAGCTGTACGCTCGGCCCTCAAGCGTGACACCGGAGGGCGTCCATGGTTCGTCCGGGTAGAACTGATAGTCGTAGGGCGGACTGAAGTTGGAGAAGGTGGTGCGGAGTTGTCGCTCGTCATCCGCGTACCATGACCAGTAATCAGGCCCGTGATCGTTGATGGTCTTGTTCCCATCCCAGCTACGAATGACGTAGAGATCAAAAGCAACCTCGATCTCGTCATGGCTCGGCAGATTGGACACGTCGAGGGTTACAGACTCGTCGCCGAAACGGCCGAGGAACCCCCGGGCGTCCGTCGGCGTGGAGTCGCGCCGCGTCGTACTCCACCCGCTACCCGCGACGTCCTCG
>Ga0207797_1003146_pt1 | contig 11116 bp, 8 predicted proteins | sample PRCRCaboRojoPR_6_FD_187275 | JGI IMG/M metagenome (GOLD analysis project Ga0207797, IMG submission 187275) | Marine sediment microbial community from Cabo Rojo, Puerto Rico - PR CR 10% Liquid 1 (SPAdes) | ecosystem: Environmental > Aquatic > Marine > Coastal > Sediment | place: Cabo Rojo, Puerto... | reverse complement strand
CGATCAGGGACCAGGGACCGAGGGGGCCCACGATGGACATGACCACCACGGAGGCGAGGGCCGCCACGACCATGGCGGCGTACACCAGGGGGCCGTTCTCCGGGCCGAAGAGGATCGCCAGGTTGCTCACCTCGGCGCTCCCGTCGGTCTCCGCGTCACGGAGGTTGTTGGCGAACAGCACCAGGGCCACCAGCACGCCGAACGGGAGGGAGACCCAGAACGCGTCCCAGCCGAGTTGCTGCCGCTGCACGAAGTAGGCGGCCTCCACGCTCAGGGGCCCCCACATCAGAAACACGGACAGCTCTCCCAGCGCCTTGTACTTGTAGGCAAAGGGCGGCGCGGTGTAAAAGACGCCCGCCGCCACCCCGATCAACCCGATCCAGAAGATCTCCCAGCCGCGCAGGAAGGCGAGCGCCAGCCCCAAAACCGCCCCGGTGGCGAGCAGCAGGACGGAGAGCCACAGGACCGGCACGGGGTAGATCTTTCCCTCGACCAGGGGGTGCGGGCGGTAGCGGGCGGTGGCCACCTCCTCGATGTCCACGCCGCTCCTGAAGTCGAAGAAGTCGTTCATCAGGTTGACGCCGCCGTGGACGGCGACCAGGGCGATCACGGTCAGGAGGTAGAGCCCCCAGGAAAAGGAGCCGTGCGTGGCGGCCAGGGCCGCGCCGACGCTCACCGAGATCGCGGACATGGTGAACGACCAGGGCCTCATGGCCAGCAACCAGTCTCGATATCTGCTCATGGCCAACCTCCCGACGGACCCGGCACGTTCGGCGTCCGGGCGGAGCATAGAAAGGGGCTTCCCCCCTGTCAACGGAAAACCCGCGTCGGGAGACGGGACCGGCGGACCTTCAGAGCTTCCGCCCGTAGACCAGGAGGTTGCGGTTGATCCGCAACCGGCAGGGGGGGTAGAGCACCTCGTTGCGTTTCACCTGGAAGGGAAGGTAGGTGAGCGCGATCCGCTTCGGCTCGATCCCGATCTCCGGGAGCCGGGGGTAGAGCTTTCTCGGGGGCTTCATGAAGGAGGCCAGGTTCAGCTTGAGGCTCTCCAGGGCCTCGGTCACCGGCAGGGTCACCGGGTAGGCCTCGCCCTCGGGAAGGCGGGCCTCGGCCTTGCCCGTCGGCTGGCCCAGGGTGGTCCGGAGCGAGAACCGCAGAAAGTCCTGGGGCCGGACCTTGAACGCGGGGGCCCAGAAATGGAAGGGGCGCTCCTCCATGGCGTCCGTGACCGCCACGGGCAGGTTGGCGAGGCGCACCAGGTCCGCGCGTGTGTCCAGGGCCACGCCGGTGACCTTCGGACGAATCCGGTAAAAGGGCAGGAACAGCGTGTCCCCTTCGCCTTCCCCGGCCGGAAAGTGACCGGACTCCAGCTTCGTGAAGCGCCGCTTTCCCGCGTGCCAGACCGAGTTGCAGTTCCGGCAGCCCAGGGCGAAGCTGTCCCGCTCGCCCTCCAGGTCCCAGCCGCACTCCGGGCACTGGGCCGGCACGAAGCGGAGCTCCCAGGTGGGGCGCCCGCCCGGCTTCTCCTCGAGGTCGGAACCGCCCTCCAGCCGCGGGGAGATCGGGCGGTTCAGGACGGCGTCGAAGAGCTTGCCGTCGACGTAGAACGGCGCGTACAGGATGCTCAGGGTCTCGCCGATGAAGGCCTGGTGGAACAGGGACGAGGCCCCGCCCCGGCCGTAGCGATCCCGGATCCGGTCGAGCATGCCGGCGTAGGTTACCTCCGGCTGGAGGAAGCGGCCCTCCGTCTCGGGGGTCAGAAACCGGAGCGCCTGGGTCTGGCTTCTCAACCCCACCGACACGGGCACGTGGGGGCTTTCCACGCCCCGGTAGCTCACGTCCACGAGGCGGTGGTCGAGCCCGCGCTCCGTGCAGTTGAAGAGCATGCCCTTGAACCGCCAGTAGGGGAGGTAGAGCAGCTGGCGGCCGCCGTCCGCCTTGTGGGGCATCACGTAACGGTAGACGCGGCTCAGGAGGTAGGACTTCACCCGGCAGAAGGCGCAGGTGAACAGATGGTCCGTCTCCTCCAGGGTCGCCGGGGCCCCGCACTGGGGGCACTGGTGCTCGATGAGCAGGCTAGAGCTTTTCACCGCAGCTGTTGCAGAACTTGGCGTTCGGGAGGTTCTCGTTGCCGCACTTGGAACAGAAACTCGCCGCCGGCTTCTCTTCCACCGCGTGACCGCAGCGGGAGCAGAAGCGCGCATTGGGCGCCAGGTTCTTGCCGCAGCTCTCGCACTGGGTGAAGACCACCTGCTGGTGCCCGCAGAAAGGGCAGAACTTGGCGTTCACCGGGATGGCGTTCCGGCAGTCCCGGCAGACGGCGCTCGAATCCCCGGCGGTCGGGGCCGGGGGGCCGCCTTGGGACGGCGGCCCGCTCCCGCCGCCGGGCCGGGCCCCCGAGAAGTACTGGGCGAACATGGCGGGCATCATCACCCCCATGCCCATGCCCATGCCGTCCCCTGCACCGCCCTCGGCCTCCGAGGCCTTCTCCATGGCCATGGCCGCCTTCATCTGCATGAGCTTGTTCATGTCGTCGAACACCCCCATGCGGCTGCGGTCGTCGATGGCCTGCTGGACCTCAGGCGGCGGAGTGATGGCGTTGACGTAGAGCTGGGTCATGGCCAGACCGAAGTGGCCGAAGTCCTCCTGGACCCGCTTGGCCAGCCCCTCGGAGAGCTCGTCGTACTTGGACGGCAGGTTCAGGATGGAGTCCAGGGTCTCCCCCATGTAGTCGTTGAACCGGCTGACGATGACCCGGTTCAGGTACTCCTCCACCTCCTCGGTCGAGAACATCCCCTGGGTCCCGACCAGGCGGTTGATGAACAGGATGGGCTGGACCACCTGGAGGTTGAACACCCCGAAGGCCCGAAGACGGATCAGTCCGAGCTCCGAGTCCTTGAAGGCCACGGGGTCCCGCGTCCCCCACTTCAGGTTCGTGAACGTCTTCATGTTCACGAAGTAGAGCTCGGCCCGGAGGGGGCTGGTCATGGCCCACGGGAGCGCCGCGATCTTGGTCAGGATGGGGATGTTCCCCGTTTTCAGGGTGTGTCGGCCCGGACCGAAGGCCTCCACCGCCTTCCCCTTGTAGAAGAACACCCCGGCCTGGCTGTCCCGCACCGTGAGCTGGGCCCCGAACTTGATCTCCCCGGACCCCTTCTCGGGAATGCGGTGCACGAGCTCCCGCCCGGTGTCGTCGAACCACTCCAGGACCTCCAGAAAAACCACGTTGTCCGTACCCATCTCGCGCCTCCTTCCCCGGCGTCGGCGTCTCACCGCAATGTCACGTCCGGCCATGGTAGGGATCCCCGGTCGTTTCGTCAACGGAAAAGACCGGGCCTTCGCCCATAACCCCTGGAATCATCCGGAAAACCACGGGGCCTTGAGCTCGGAACGGCCGACCTCGAAGACCCTGCCGTTCCCATTGCATCTCGGGCGTGCCTTTTCTATGATATCGTCCGAACGACCGTTCTTCTCAAGCAGATTCCGCGCGGAGACCCCCGACGACGACGGGGCTTCGTGCGGCCGCGTGCCTCTTCGACCGACCTTCGGGGATTGTGGTTCGCGCCGGTTTTCGATATGGTGGGACACCGCACGGCAAAGGGCAGCGAAGGCCGCAGAGAACCCTCACGGGACGGCAAGACCATGAACAAAGCAGAAACCGATCCCATCGTCGAGCTCGTGGGCGCCGAGGCCTTTTCCTGGCTCTCCCGGCGTTTCTCCCCGGAAACCACCCTCCGGGACGTGCCCGATGAGATCCTGGAGCGGGTGGCCCGCGTGAACGTGACCCGGAGGGACTTCGCGTCCGATCCGGACGCGGTCACGGCGATTGCTCTCCTGACATTCGCCTACACCCTGGCCGGGAAGACCCAGGAGGCGAGGCACGGCTCCAACGACATGATGCTCGTCAAGGTCCTGGCCCGGAACGAGCTGGCCCGGCGAAGGGGCGAGCGGGAGCTCCGGAACCGGTACTGGTCGGCGCCCCTGTACGAGCTCGTCACGGGAGAGGTGGGGGAGCGCATTCGCTCCGCGAGGTTCATGACCAACCCGGTCCAGGGGTCCTCCTGAAGGCGGCCCCACCTCCGAAGAGGCAGGAGCATGAAAGAAGCGCTGACGTGCCCCCACTGCGGCAAGACCGTCCGGGCCTTTCGAAACCCCATCCCCACGGTGGACGTCGTCATCGAGGTGGGGGAGGGGATCGTGCTGATCCGCCGCCGGAACCCGCCTTTCGGCTGGGCCCTGCCCGGCGGGTTCGTGGACTACGGCGAGAGCCTGGAGTCGGCCGCGGTGCGCGAGGCCCGCGAAGAGACCGCCCTCGACGTGGAGCTCACCGGGCAGCTCGGCGCTTACTCGGATCCCTCCCGGGACCCCCGGCAGCACACGATCTCGGTCGTCTTCACGGCCAGGACGACCGGAACGCCCCGGGGCGGGGACGATGCGAGCGAGGCGGCCGTCTTCACACGGGACGCCCTCCCGGGGAACCTGGCCTTCGATCACGGCCGCATCCTCGAGGACTACTATGACCGGCGCCGGATCGGCCGCGCCTCGGGATCGCCGGGAGGCGGCTCTTGCTCGGACTGACCCGCCGAAGGATTCGCGCATTCACGGTCTGCTCTCTCCTGCTGGCCCTGCTTCTTGCCGCCTTCATCCTGTACGTGCACGTGCTCATTCAAAGGCCTTCCGTCCAGGAAGCCCTCGTGGAGCGGCTCGCACGAGACACCGGCTATCGCATCCGGACCGGCCGCATCGAGCTGAGCCTCTGGGGGGGGATCGGACTCCTGGCGAACGACTTCCTTGCGGCGTCCCGGGAGGGTGCGGACCGGGTGGAGGCCGAATCCCTCCGCGTTGCCTTGGATCCCGGGGAGCTCCTTCGGGGAAGACTCGTGCCGTTGAGCCTCGAGCTCGTTCGTCCTCGAATCGAGATCGACCTAGCTGAAGGAGAAGGGGCCGGAGCCGGCGAGCCCTCCCGGCTTCGATTTCCGTGGTATGCGGGGCTCGAATCCTTCTCCCTGCAAGGAGCCACCCTGATCTTCCGGGACCGGCCTTACAGGGCCGAGGGCCTCAGCATGGAGGCCCGTACCGGGCAAGGCGACGGCTCCGACCTCAGGGTGACCTCCGTGGGCCGGCTCCTGTTTCGAGATCGGGTCCTTCCCTTCCGCGTCCACGGCCATCTCGCCGTCCCGACGGAAGACCGGGACCTCGGGCCGTTCCGGCTCCAGACGACGGTGGAGGGGATCCCCATGGCCTGGGTGCCCTGGCCCGACGATCTCGCCTTCGAGGCCGGCACCGTGAACGCCCGGTTCGCCCTGGAAGGGATCCCGGATCAACCCTGCCGGGTGGACGGTCGCGCCACCCTGTCCGACGTGCGGTTTCTGCTCCGGGACGGGGAACGGCGAAAGCCCTATCAGCCCCCGGAGATCGAGGTCCTGTTCCGTGGAAGCGTGGGGCGGTCGCACCTCGACCTTCCCGACCTGACCCTCCGGACCGGCGATCTCTCCCTCCGCCTGGGGCTCGAGGTGGACCTTCCCGCCGGGGAGTCGCCCCGCGTCCGGTTGCACGTGCAGAGCGACCCCATGCCGTTCGCCCTCATGGAACGGTACTTCCCGAGCCCCCTGCTGGCTCCCTGGGTGGAGGAAGAGCTGTTTGCCATTCTCCGGTCCGGGACCGTCCGGCTCGAGCACCTCGCCATCACGGGCTCGCTGGAGGAGATCGAATCCCTGGACGAACCGGAGCACGCCGACGCCCTCTCCATGGCCGTGGCCTGCAGCGACTTCCTGGTGTCCGGCCCCACGATCCCGACCCCGTTCCGGAACGTCTCCGCCCGGGTCCGGTACCGGGAAGGGACCCTCCTGATCGCGGATCTCGAGGGCCTGCTCGACGACTCGAGCCTGCGCGAGGGGCGGCTGGAGGTCCGGGATCTCCTCGAGGAGCGCCCGGTGTGGGACGTTCTCGTGGACGGGGACTTCCGCCTCCCCACCCTCATGAAGCAGAGGAAGATCGCGTTCATACCCCCGGACGCCTTTCGGAAGCTGGAGCGAATCGGCCCCATGACCGGTTCGCTCTCCTGCAGGGCCTGGTTTCACTACAAGGACGGGTGGGCGTTCCCCAAAACGAGGGAAGGCCTCTTCGTCGTTCGGGACGGCCTGGTACGACAGCCCGAGCTCCGGCTTCCCCTCCGTCTCTCGCGGGCGCGGATCCAGGTCACCGAGGCGCAGGGAAATCGATTCCAGGCCGCCGGCGCCTGGGGAGGCTCCGGGTTCGAGGCCGAAGGACGCTTTGGGTCCGGTGTGAGCGGGTTCCCTTTCCAATCCGCCGAGGTGACCGCCGAGCTGGACATGAACGAGGCCCTGCCCGTCCTTCTTCGAGGGTTCGAGCTTCCCCTGGCCTTCGAAGGGCCCGTGGCCACCCGGTTCTCGCTTGCCCGGGAGAAGGGTCACTGGCGGTGTCGCGGGCGCGTGGATCTCGAAGAGGTCACCCTCCGCAACGACCGGATCTCCATGCACCCTCCGGGAGCCGAGGACCGGATCGCCTTCGACCTCGTCGTGGGACCGGGAGAGCATTTGACGCTGGAGAAGGTGCTGTGCCGCTTCCGTGGGTCCGTTCTCGAGCTTTCCGGGGGGTACGACCTGGACCGAAAGGACCTCTTCACCGTCGAGATCTCCACCCCGTCCCTCGACCTCGAGGACCTGGGGCTCCGCTTCCACGATCACGGCCGCCCCTCGGAGGGACGCCTGTGGGGGGATGTCAAGATCATAGCCTCCCGCAGCGATCCTTTGGCGACCGTGGTGCTCGGAAAGGTGGAGGGGGAGGGCATCTCGGCCCAGCTCCACCGTCTCCCCAGACCGATCCGAGACGCCTCGTTCGCCCTGGATTTCTCCGGAAAGACGATCGCCGTGAACCGCTGCCTCATGCGGGTGGGTCAGAGCGAGATCGAGGTGGACGGTTCGCTGGAAGGGTGGCGGAGGATCCAGGGACAGCTCGGGGTTCACGCCGAGTTCCTGAACCCCGACGATTTTCTACCGGAACCCTCGGACGCCCCCTCCTCGTCCCGTCCGGTTCCGGAGCGCGTGAACGTCCGGCTCGAGGTCCACGGGCGCACGGCGCACTGGAAGCGGTTTCGCTTCGGCCCGCTCCGGGCGGAGGTCCACCTGAGGGACGGAGAGATCCGGCTGGCCCGCTCCAGGATCCGCCTCCCGAACGGGGTCCTGACCTCGAGCGGTCACGTCCGGGGAGGAGCCGTTCCGGAAATCCACTTGAGCAATCACATTCGACTGACCGACCAGCCCCTGCGGGAGCTCCTGGGGTCCCTCGGAATCGACGGACCCTTCCTGGAAGGGACCTTGAGCATGGCGGCGTTCCTCACCCTGAAGGGACGGAACATGAAGGAGCTGCTTCCCGGCCTGAGCGGGAACGCCGACGTGGTGATCCGCCACGGGGTGGTGGACAGGAGCGGCGTGTTTTCACGGATCCTGGAGACCCTGAGCCTCCAGAAGATCTTCAAGGAAAAACCGCGCGCGCTCGTCGACGAGGGTTTCTACTTCGAGCGAATGAAGGGGTTCGCCGTGATCAACCGGGGGGTTCTGGCCACCGAGAACTTCACCATGGAAAGCCCCATCTACAACGCCGTGGCGGCCGGGCAGGCCGACCTCGTCGAGAAGACGGTCCGGTTCACCCTGGGAATCCAGCCCCTGGAGACCCTGGACACCATCGTGAGCAGGATCCCCATCATCGGCTACGCCCTGACCGGAAAGGACCGTTCTTTTCTCACCTACTACTTCGAGGTGACGGGGCCCATGTCGGCCCCCCACACCCGCCATGTCCCGTTCAAGCACCTGGGAAGCGGCGTCGCCGGCGTGCTTAAGCGTCTCTTCCTCTCCCCCGTCCGCCTCTACGACACGCTCTCCGGCCTGACGGAGGTTCCCAGGGGCCGACCGTCCCCCGGTCAGGGGACCCCCTGAGCCCGGCCGGCCGCCTTCTACACCGCGGCCTCGTCGTCTCCTTCCTCCACGATCTCGTCCACGTCCACGGTCCCTCCGGGCGCGATCCGATCCAGGAAGTCCCGCAGCCCCGGCCGCAGGTAGACCCCGCTCAGGTCGAAACGCTTGACGGCGGCTGCGAGCACCTGGACCTGGTCCTGTATCGGGGACTTTCGGTTGACGATGATCACGGGAACCCCCCGAATGCGGCAAAGTCCCCCGGGGTTGTAGCGGGTCTCCTTGCGCAGGGTCTCGTAGCGGACCTCGATTCCCAGGCCCTCGGCCACCCCCTCCAGCTGCTCCAGGATCAACGGATCATCCACGCCTCTTCCTCCATGAAACGGTTGCCTCCGCGCCCCTCAACCGCCCCCCTCCCGGATCGGTGCGCCCAGGCAGACCACGAGCCCGAGGAGGGCCAGCCCCCCGGTCGCGTAGAACAGGCCGTCCAGCCCGAGAAGGGCCGCGATCCATCCGGAGACGACCGCTCCGGAAATGAATCCCGAGTCATAGACCGCGGTGAACAGGGCCATGACCCCTGCCTTTTCATCCCGCCCCCCGTACCCGGCGGCCAGGGCGTTGTGCGCGGGAAAGAGAAACCCGAGGCCCAGCCCGAAGAGAAGGGCCGGCATCCACTGCCCCAACCCTCCCAGGAAGGGGGGGAGGAGGATCAGCCCCAGGGCGAACACCGGGTAGAACAGCCGCAGAAACCGGCGCTTGCCTTTCCGATCGATGATCCTCCCCATGGTGAGGAGGACCGCGATGGCCGTCGCGAAGGCCATGAAAAAGAACGGGCCCGCCGGTGCGTCGCGCTGCTCGGCGGCGAGGGCCAGGAAGTTGAGCAGCGTCGACTGGCAGTGGGCGAAGATCAGGGTGGAGGTCAGGAGCAGGAGAAAAGACCCGTCCCCGAGCAGGCGACTGTACGGCGCCCCCCGGCGCGATCGCGGCCGTTCCGCCTTTCCCGCGCTCCCTGCGGCCCCGGTCACGGAGGCCCACGCCAGGAGGATCAGACCGCACGCGCAGAGGAACAGCGCCCCGAACCCGAACCTCCCGATCAGGAACTCGCCCACAGGCGGGGCCAGGGCCATCGCGGACATGAGAGACGCGCCCACAATGCTGTAGGCCGCGGCTCGTCGCTCACCGGGGAAAAGCAGGGCCACGGCGGAGAAGCTGCCCGCCACGAACCCGGAAAACCCCAATCCGTGCGCAACCCTCACGCCCAGCATGGCGGCCCCCACGGATCCGAGGAAGGGGTAGCAGACCGAGGCCGTGAGCATCACGACCATGCCCCCGGACATGAGCAGGAACTCGCCGCGCCTCGCCGCGATCACGCCCATCAGCGGCCGGGAGAGAACGGCCGCCAGGGAAAACACCCCCATCACCCAACCGATGGTGTGCTTTCCCGCGCCCATCTCGTCCAGGGCGACCGGGTAGAGGTAGAAGAGCGCGACGTTGGAGAAGACCAGGAAGTAGGCCAGGTTGAGCAGGACGAACGCCGGGTGGAACAGGGTCGGGGTTTCGTTCGTCTCGAAAATGCCCTGGCTCGTGCGGCCCATGCCTCCCGCCCTGCCCGAAATCGCTGCTGTCGACGGCCCCGATCCGGAGCCGAACCAGGACCCGTCCCGTTCTCCGGGCCGCGGGACGGACCCTTTCGGCGGGTCCCACTGTAGTGGCGGCCGGTGTCCTTCGCAAGGGGAAAGTGGTCGGCCTTTTCCCCGTCGGGAAAGTGTGATACCCTGCGTGCGAGGTTGACGCGAGCCGTCTGAACCCTTTCTGGGTCCTGTGACCCGGTTGGACCGCACATGAACCGGACGGGGATTCTCAGGGACGAATCCTTTCTCGAGCACTCCATGGGCGCCTTTCACCCGGAAAACCCCCGGCGCCTGCGCGTCCTTTACGACATGCTCGACTCCGAGGCCTTTCGAGGGCGCTTCGTTGAGATTGGGGCGAGGCCCGCCTCCCGGGAGGAGCTCGAGCGGGTGCACGCACCCTCCTACCTGGACCGCCTCGCCGCCACCAGCGGGAGGAGGAGCAGCTACCTGGACCCCGACACCTCGGCCTGCGCCGGGTCCTGGAACGCGGCGCGGAGGGCGGCCGGAGGCCTGTGCGAGGCGGTCGGCGCCGTGACCTCCGGGGCCGTCCGGAACGCCTTCGCCCTGGTCCGGCCTCCGGGGCACCACGCAGAGCCCGGACGGGCCAAGGGCTTCTGCCTCCTGAACAACCTCGCCGTCGCCGCCCGGCACGCCCGGGAGACCCTGGGCCTTTCCCGCGTCCTGATCGTGGACTGGGACCTCCACCACGGAAACGGCTCCCAGAACACCTTCCTGGACGACCCCTCGGTGCTCTACGTCTCCACGCACCAGTACCCCTTTTACCCGGGCAGCGGCGCCCTGGACGAGACCGGCGAGGGCGCCGGCCGCGGGTACACCGTCAACATCCCCCTGAGCTCCGGGTGCGGAGACGGGGAGTTCGCCGCTCTGTTCGCGCGAATCGTCCGGCCGGTGTCCCTGGCCTTCCGCCCGGAGCTGATCCTCGTCTCCGCGGGCATGGACATCCACGCGTCGGATCCGCTCGGGGCCATGAGGGTGACGCCTCGGGGGTTCGCGGCCCTGACCCGGGTCCTGATGGAGATCGCCGGGGCCTCGTGCGGGGGCAGGCTCGTGCTCGCGCTGGAGGGGGGCTACGACCTGGACGGACTTCGCGACTCGGTCCGTGCGGTTCTGGACGAGCTGGACGACCGAGCCCGAACCGATCCCGAGGCCGCGGCTTCGGCGGCCCGGGAGCGCTACGTGGCCTCGGTCGTGCAGGCGGTGCGAAGGGTGCACGCCCGGAGCTGGCCCGCACTCGACGCGTCGGCGTGAACGCGGTTCGATCCGGGACACCGGAAGGAAAGCGGCCATGAGCGGCGGTCGATACGGCAAGTACGGAGAGGCCCAACGCCTTCGGAGGCTGCGACGATCCGGCCCCCCTCGAACCGGTCCGCCCCGTTCCTCCGCAGAGCCCGGTCGCTGCGGGGCCGGGTCGCCGTCGGGTCGCCTGCGCGTTCGCGAGGCCCGTCCGGCCGAACGGGCCTTCGTCACCCGGCTCAGCGCGCGGGCCTTCCGCCGTTTCGGGTCCTACGCAAAGGTCATTCGGGACTGGCTCGA
>Ga0207797_1003145_pt1 | contig 11118 bp, 11 predicted proteins | sample PRCRCaboRojoPR_6_FD_187275 | JGI IMG/M metagenome (GOLD analysis project Ga0207797, IMG submission 187275) | Marine sediment microbial community from Cabo Rojo, Puerto Rico - PR CR 10% Liquid 1 (SPAdes) | ecosystem: Environmental > Aquatic > Marine > Coastal > Sediment | place: Cabo Rojo, Puerto... | reverse complement strand
GCTAGCCGCGACGACCACGATCAGGCCCAGGATCAGGTTCACCCCGATCAGGGTCCGGATCTGCCCGAGCCGCCGCCCCGCCTCCTGGTGGTCACCCGCGTCAAGGGCCTTCTTCATGCGGCGGAAGGGGGCGAAGAAGACGTGCAGGTAGAGGAGGATCATCAGGATGCCCAGGCCCTGCATGATATGGAGGTAGATCGGTGCGGTGGCCATGGTCCAGCGCGTGAGCAGTAGCCAGTAGCCCGTGACCAGCAGCAGGATCACGGCGGCCCATACCCACGGGAAGAAGCGGTCGAAGGTAGCACGCCACAGCTGCTGGCGCAGGGGCGGCTCCAGCACGCTGGAGGCGGCTGGACGCAGGGCCATGTAGGCGAAGAACATGCCGCCGACCCAGACGACGGCCGACAGGAGGTGCAAGGCGATCGCGATGGACATGCTTGCTCCGGATGCTGTGTACGAAGTCCGGTATTCTCCGAGAAGGCAGGCGACCGGACAACACGGTGGCGGCAAGGCGGTCGCCAGGGGCTGAAAATGTCCGACCGATCCGGTACCCTTACCGGCTTGAGCCCGAGTAACCGCTGAACGTGAGGCATTGGCCATGGCGCAAGAAGACTATATCGCCCCGTCCATCCTGTCGGCCGACTTCGCCAGGCTCGGTGAGGAGGTGGATTACGTCCTCAAGGCGGGCGCGGATATCGTGCACTTCGATGTCATGGACAACCACTACGTCCCCAACCTGACCATCGGGCCCCTGGTCTGTGAGGCCCTGCGCGGCTACGGGATCAAGGCCCCCGTCGATGTCCACCTGATGGTCAAGCCCGTGGACCGGATCGTGCCGGACTTCGCCCGGGCTGGCGCGGACTACATTACCTTCCACCCCGAGGCCTCGGAGCATATCGACCGGACCCTGCAGCTGATCCACAGCGAGGGATGCAAGGCCGGGCTGGTCTTCAATCCCGCGACGCCCCTGTCGTATCTGGACTACGTCATGGACAAGGTGGACATGGTGCTGATCATGTCGGTCAATCCCGGCTTCGGGGGACAGAAGTTCATCCCCAGTGCCCTGCAGAAGCTGCGCCAGGTGCGGCGCATGATCGACGAGTCGGGTCATGCGATCCGTCTGGAGGTGGACGGCGGCGTGAAGGCCGACAATATGGCCGAGGTCAAGGCTGCCGGTGCCGATACCTTCGTCTCGGGGTCGGGCATATTCGGCAAGGGCCGCGCTGAGGATCCCAATCGCTACGACTCCGTCATCCGCCAGATGCGCGAGGAGCTGGCCCGCGGGGCAGCCTGAGCCGACGCCATGCGCCTGCCCCGCCCCGACATGGTGCTCATCGACCTGGACGGCACCCTCGTGGACAGTGTCCCGGATCTCGCCAACTGCGTGGATGCGACTATGGGTGAGCTGGGGCTGCCGCTGCGGGGCGAGGCAGCCGTGCGCAAGTGGGTCGGCAATGGCGTCGAGCGCCTGGTCAAGCGCGCCCTGCTGGGCCGCCTGGAGGGCGAGCCGGACTCGCAGCTGTTCGAGCGGGCCCTCGCCATCTTCCAGCGGTGCTACGGCGAGTCCCCCGCCGCCCGCAGCTGCCTGTATCCCGGTGTGATCGACGGCCTGGATTACCTGCGCTCGCTGGGCCTGTCCATGGGATGCGTGACCAACAAGGCCGAGCGGTTCACCCTTCCCATCCTGGAGGCCATGGGCATCCGCCACTACTTCGGCGTGGTGGTCAGCGGCGACACCCTGGAGGAGAAGAAGCCCGATCCGGAGCCGCTGCGCTATGCGGCCCGGGCACTGGGCGCGGATCCCCGCCGCTCGCTCATGCTCGGGGACTCCAAGAGCGATGTCACCGCGGCGCGGGCAGCCGGCTTTCGGATCGTCTGCGTCAGCTATGGCTACAACCACGGCGAAGACATACGCGACTCCCACCCGGACGCGGTGATCGATTCCCTCGGCGAGCTCCCGGCCCTGCTCGAGGAGGCAGCCTGACGTGATGCACGGCTTCCGGATCCGTGCGGTGACCTCGGCTGGCGGGCGATGGCGCGGCTAGACGGCCGTCGTATGCCCCTGTCGGACCCACAGCCGGAAGTGCCCTATGCAACGCGAAGAGTTCCGCCGCCTGGTCGAAGCCGGGTATAACCGCATCCCCCTGGTGCGCGAGGTGCTCGCTGACCTCGACACCCCGCTCTCTACCTACCTCAAGCTTGCCGATGCCCCCTATACCTACCTCCTGGAGTCGGTCCACGGGGGCGAGAAGTGGGGCCGCTACTCGATCATCGGCCTGCCGAGCCGCGTCGTCCTGCGCGTCTGGGGTCCTCGCGTCGAGATGAGCCGTGACGGGGTGGTGACCGAGACCGTCGAGTCCGAGGACCCGTTGGCATGGGTGGACGCCTTTCGCCAGCGTTATCGCATCCCCGAGACCGAGGGGCTGCCACGGTTCACCGGCGGCCTCGTGGGCTACTTCGGCTATGACGCCGTCCGCTATATCGAGTCGCGGCTAGCCCGCTGGGACCGCCCGGATCCGCTCGCTACCCCTGACATCCTGCTCATGGCCTCCGAAGAGCTGGTGGTCTTCGATAACCTCAGCGGCAAGCTCTTCATCATCGTCCATGTTGCCGCCGAGGACGGCGCCTATGAGCGCGGTGCAGAGCGGCTCGATGCCCTGGAGGCCCGGCTGCGCCAGGCCACCCCGGTGCACCCGCCCACTGCCAGCCGCCACGTCTCGGAGACCGACTTCGTCTCGGACTTCACCGAGGCAGGCTTCAAGGATGCGGTGCAGCGGGCGCGGCGCTACATCGTGGACGGCGACATCATGCAGGTGGTGCTCTCCCAGCGCATGTCCACCGCCTATGATGCCGCGCCCCTGGATCTCTACCGGGCCCTGCGGACCCTGAATCCCTCCCCCTACATGTACTATCTGAACCTGGGCGACCATCATGTGGTCGGATCCTCGCCCGAGATCCTGGCGCGCCTGGAGGGCGACGTGGTCACCGTAAGGCCCATCGCCGGCACCCGGCGCCGCGGTCGCAGCGAGCAGGAGGACCAGGACCTGGAGGAGGAGCTGCTGGCGGATCCCAAGGAGCGCGCCGAGCATCTGATGCTCATCGACCTGGGCCGCAACGACGTGGGGCGGGTATGCGACATCGGCAGCGTCCGGGTGACCGATCAGATGGTCATCGAGCGCTACTCCCACGTGATGCACATCGTCTCCAACGTGGTCGGCCGCCTGCAGACGGGCCGCTCCACCATGGACGTGCTGCGCGCCACCTTCCCCGCGGGCACGGTCAGCGGCGCCCCCAAGATCCGGGCTATGGAGATCATCGACGAGCTCGAGCCCATCAAGCGAGGGGTCTACGCGGGGGCGGTGGGCTATCTTGCATGGAACGGCAACATGGATACCGCCATCGCCATCCGCACCGCGGTGATCAAGGATCGCCGCCTGCACGTCCAGGCCGGGGCCGGGATCGTCTACGACTCGCAGCCCGATGCCGAGTGGCAGGAGACCTTGAGCAAGGGCCGGGCCATCTTCCGAGCGGTTGCCCTGGCTGCACGGGGCCTCTACGGCACGGGGGATTAGCCCCCATGGCCAGGTGGATCGCCGATATCGAAACGAGCACGGGCTGCGGCCCTGGGGCCAGGTCATGATCCTGATGATCGACAACTACGACAGCTTCACCTACAACCTCGTCCAGTATCTGGGTGAGCTGGGCGCCGACGTGCGGGTTGCGCGCAACGACCAGATCGATACCCGCGAGATCGAGCAGATGCAGCCTGAGCACATCGTGATCTCGCCGGGGCCCTGCACGCCTAACGAGGCGGGGATCTCGTTACAGGTGGTGCGCCAGTTCGCTGGACGGGTACCGATCCTGGGCGTCTGCCTCGGCCACCAGACCATCGGTCAGGCCTTTGGCGGCCAGGTGGTGCATGCCCACGAGATCATGCACGGCAAGACCTCGCACATCCGTCACACGGGTCAGGGCGTGTTCCAGGGGTTGGCGGACGGCTTCGAGGCCACGCGCTACCACTCCCTGGTCGTGGCGCAGGAGCGGTTGCCGGACTGCCTCGAGGTCACGGCCTGGACCGAGGACCGCGCCGGGGGCATCGACGAGATCATGGGACTGCGCCACCGGCGGTTTGCGGTGCAGGGCGTCCAGTTCCATCCGGAGTCCATCCTGACCCGGCACGGCCACCAGCTGCTGGGCAACTTCCTGCAGCTGCGAGAGCAGGGCTAGCACCATGGAGATGAAGCAGGCGATTCGAGCGGTCGTAGAGCATCGGGACCTGAGCGTCGCCGACATGACCCAGGTCATGCGGCTGATCATGGGGGGCCATGCCACCCCGGCCCAGATCGGAGGCTTCCTGATCGGGCTGCGGGCCAAGGGCGAGACGGTCGACGAGGTGGTGGCCGCTGCCTCGGTCATGCGCGAGCTGGCAACCCGCGTGCAGGTCTCACCGGAGCACCTGGTGGATACCTGCGGCACCGGTGGCGACGCCTCCGGCACCTTCAACGTCTCGACGGCCTGTGCGCTGGTGGCAGCCGCCGCGGGTGCCAAGGTTGCCAAGCACGGCAACCGCTCGGTCTCCAGCAGCTCGGGCAGCGCCGACGTGCTGGAGGCCGCAGGCGTGAACCTGGAGCTCACGCCCGGACAGGTTGCGACCTGCATGGAGCAGGTCCGCGTGGGGTTTCTGTTCGCACCGCGCCACCACGGGGCGATGCGCCATGCGGTGGGCCCGAGGCGCGAGATGGGCGTGCGGACACTGTTCAATGTCCTGGGGCCACTGACCAATCCGGCCGACGCCCCCAATCAGGTCCTGGGCGTCTTCAGCAACGGCTGGCTCAAGCCCCTGGCCGAGGTCCTCCGGCGTCTAGGCAGCCGCCACGTCATGGTAGTGCACGCCGCCGACGGCCTCGACGAGATCAGCATCGGGACGCCGACGCGGGTGGCCGAGCTTCGCGGCGGCGAGATCGAGACCTATACCATTGCCCCGGAGGATTTCGGCATGGTCAGCGCCGGCCTGGACGAGATCCGGGTGGACAGCGCCGAGGCCAGCCTGGCCATGATCCAGGCCGTGCTGGCGGATCGGCCCGGTCCGGCCCGCGACATCGTCCGCCTGAATGCGGGGGCGGCGATCTACACGGCCGGGGTCGCCGACAGCCTGGAGGCGGGCATTGAGCGGGCCACCCAGGTGCTCGCGGACGGCTCCGCGGCGAGCAAGCTGCAGGAGCTGATCGATATCACCCACGCCCTCGCCAGTACGGGGGCGGAGGCGAGCAGCGAGGCTGGAGCCCCATGAGCGAGGCGCCGGACATCCTACAGCGCATCGTCCGCCACAAGACCGCCGAGCTGGCGGAGCGGGTTGAGCGCCGCAGCCTCCAGCAGCTCAGCCGCGAGGTCGAGGCGGCCGCGCCGGTGCGCCCGTTCCGCGAGGCCCTTCAGCGGGAGGTCGGGCAGGGACGAGCCGGCGTCATCGCCGAGATCAAGAAGGCCTCGCCGAGCAAGGGCATCCTCCGGGAGGCCTTCGACCCGGGCGAGATCGCACGCTCGTACCGTCAGGGCGGGGCCACCTGCCTCTCGGTGCTCACCGACGAGGCCTTCTTCCAGGGCAGCCCTGAGCACCTGCAGGCGGCGCGCGAGGCCTGCGACCTGCCCGTGCTGCGCAAGGACTTCGTGATCGACCCCTACCAGGTATACGAGGCCCGGGTGCTGGGGGCTGACTGCATCCTGCTCATCGTGGCCGTCCTGGGTGACCCGAGCCTGAGGGAGTTCACCGGCCTCGCCCGCGAGCTGGGCATGGATGTCCTGGTCGAGGTCCACGACCGCAGCGAGCTCGAGCGCGCCCTGGGGCTCGAGGCGCCGCTGATCGGCATCAATAATCGTGATCTGCGCAGCTTCGAGACCCGGCTGGAGACGACGCTGGAGCTAGTAGCCGACGTCCCCGATGGTCATCTCGTGGTCAGCGAGAGCGGCATCCATACCTCGGCCGATGTCCAGCGCCTGCGGTCTCACGAGGTCAATGCCTTCCTGGTGGGCGAGGCCTTCATGCGCTCGCAGGATCCGGGACAGCGCCTGGCCGAGCTCTTCGCCTAGCGGCGCCAGGTACTGCGCAGCACAGCAACGGAGCGATCGATGCAGGCGCGCGTCAAGTGGAGTGAGGCCGCTACCTTCGTGGGCGAGTCGGGCAGCGGCCATGCGGTGGTCATGGACGGGCCGCCCGAGCACGGCGGCCGCGGGGTGGGGATCCGCCCCATGGAGATGGTCCTGCTGGGCCTCGGGGGCTGCACCGCCTTCGACGTGGTGCAGATCCTGCAAAAGGCCAGGCAGCGCGTGAGCGACTGTGTGGTGGAGCTGCATGCGGAGCGCGCCGAGCAGGAGCCGAAGGTCTTCACGCGCATCCACATCCACTTCATCGTCAGCGGACGGGGCCTTGCCGACAAGCAGGTGGCCCGGGCCATCGACCTCTCGGCAGAGAAGTACTGCTCCGCATCGATCATGCTTGGTAAGACCGCCGAGATCAGTCACGACTACGAGCTTGTCGAAGACCCGGCAGGGTGAGCGCATGACCAGCAGCCGGACCAGCTTCGCGCGTCTCGTCGACCTCTACTATCGCTCCTGGTTCCGGTTCCATCCCGAGACCGCGGTGGACGTGGGGGTGAGCGGCTACGAGCAGCGGCTCACCCCCTATGCCGACGACGACCTGGGGGCGTTGGTTGCCCTGAACGAGAAGCTGCTGGCCTCCCTGGACGAGATCGACCCGACCGAGCTCGATGAGGACCGTCAGCTGGACCACCAGGTGCTCTACGGTGCGGCCCTCATCGAGCTGGAGGAGCTTCGCGAGTCCGACTGGCGCTATCACGACCCCTGTCGGTACCTGCCGGTCCATGCCGTGCACCAGCTGTTCATGCGCCCGGTTGCCGACTTCCGCTCGGCCTTCGTATCCCGGGTGGGGCAGATACCTGAGTACCTGCGCGGGGCGCGTGCCCATCTCGGTGAGACCCCAGAGCTGGTGCCGGAGCCGTGGCTCGAGTCAGCCATCGCCGAGGCCGAGGCCGGTGCGGCCTATCTGCGCGAGCTCCATCATCATCCGCGGGTTCGCACGGCCGTGGGTGACAGTGACAGCCTGCACCTGCAGCTGGATGCCGCTGCCCGTGCCCTCTCGGGATATGCCCGCTGGCTCGCGGACGAGGTGGCCCCGCAGGCAGCGGGGAGCTTTGCCTGCGGTGAGCGTCACTTCCGGCGGCTGCTGGCCCATCGCCACTTCCTGGATGTGACCCCGGACCAGCTGCACGGCTTCGGCCGGCGCCTGGCAGAGGAGACCGAGGCCGAGATGGAGCGCGCATGCCGTGAGCTGACCGGGGACGACGACGTGCCTGCGGCCCTGGCTCAGCTGCGCCGTCAGCGACCGCAGCCCAGTGAGCTCATGGCGGCCTACCGTGAGGCCATGGGCGAGGCACAGCGGTTCGTTCGTGATCGTGATCTGGCGACTGTGCCCGAGCGCCATCGCCTGGATGTGACCGAGACGCCTAGCTACCTCCGCCACAAGATCCCGTTTGCGGCCTACGTGGGGCCGGCACCGGGCGATCCCGATCAACAGGCCTATTACTACGTGACGCCGCCGGGGAGCGAGGACGAGCTGGCCGAGCACAACCACGCGGGGATCGCCCTCACCAGCTGCCACGAGGCCTGGCCGGGCCACCATCTGCAGTTCGTCAAGGCCAACAGCCAGCCGGCGTCGCGCTCGTTGCCGCGCCTGCTGAATGCCTCCTCCACCCTCTACGAGGGCTGGGCGCTGTACGGTGAGTCCCTCATGTGCAGCGAAGGGTTTATGCAACGGCCGGAGACGGAGCTGCTGATGCTGCGGGACCGGCTCTGGCGGGCGCTGCGGGTGATGCTGGATGTGGAGCTGCACCGGGGTGAGTTGGCCCTTGGGGAGGCGGCCCAGCGGCTGGTACAGACCCTGGGCTTTAGCGAGCAGCAGGCGCGCGGCGAGCTGGCCTGGTACACGCGGGCGCCGGCCGTGCCCATGGGGTATGCGACCGGCTGGGCGCTGATCCGGGCCCTGCGGGGACACGTCCTCGGTGACCACCGCACCGACCTCAAGGCCTTCCACGATCGGCTGCTCGCAAGCGGCTCCGTTGCCCTGCCGCTGGCCTTGCGGCACAACTTCGGCGAGCATGCCTGGCAGACGGCGCGCGCTGAGGTCTTTGCCGAGCTCTAGGCCGCCTGCAAAGGTAGTCTGCGTTGTGATAAACTTTGCGGTTTTCCAGGCGCACGGCCAGGCCCGGAGGTCCCGCCATGCAGCAGCCGCCGCCCGTCGCCGGGCTCCGCCACGTGGCCCTCAACGTTCGCGACCTGACGGTCATGGAGGGGTTCTACTGCGGCCTCCTGGGGATGCGTGTCGAGTGGCGCCCGGATGCGGACAACGTCTATCTGACCTCCGGCAGCGATAATCTCGCGCTGCACGTGGCGCCCCAGGCCGACGAAGGCGGTGCCCAACGGCTCGATCACATTGGCTTCATCCTTCGGCGCGCAGAAGACGTGGATGCCTGGTATACCTTCCTGTCGGGCCACGATGTCCCGGTGGAGAAGCCACCGCGAACGCACCGCGACGGCGCGCGGAGCTTCTACTGTCGTGACCCGGAGGGCAATCTGGTACAGATGATCAACCATCCCCCGATCGCCGGGGTCTGCACCGATACCGAGCCGCTGCCCGGCGGGCATTGAAAAGGCAGGGGTGCACCCTAACCACTGTGGTCTGGCGTCGGCGAGGCCAGCGTCGCATTCAGCTACTCGTTGTTTTGATTGGGATCAGGCGGATATCCGGGGAGGCAGCCGAAATTGGTGGATACGCGTAAGCTGGTCGACTCCCGCAAGAAGAACCTGAAGCTGCACGGGTTCAACAACCTGACCAAGAACCTCAGCTTCAATATCTACGATATCTGCTACGCGAACACCGAGCGACACCGCGCAGAGTACATCGAGTACATCGACGAGGCCTACAGCGCGGAGAGGCTGACCCAGATCCTGACCGATGTCGCCAACATCATCGGCGCCAATATCCTGGACATCTCGCCGCAGAACTATGATCCAGAAGGGGCCAGTGTGACCATGCTGGTCTCCGAGGAGCCGGCGCCCTCCCATGGCCTGACCAACAGCGAGTCACCGGGGCCACTGCCGGAGGCGGTGGGGGCGCACCTGGACAAGAGCCATATCACGGTGCATACGTATCCGGAGAGCCATCCGGACAACGGCATCAGCACCTTTCGCGCCGATATCGACGTCTCCACTTGCGGCCGCATCTCGCCACTCAAGGCCCTGAACTACCTGATCCACAGCTTCGAGTCGGATATCGTGATCATCGACTATCGGGTCAGGGGCTTCACGCGGGATGTGCGCGGCAAGAAGCACTTCATCGACCACAAGATCAACTCGATCCAGAACTTCCTGGCCAGGGAGACGCAGCAGCGCTATCAGATGGTCGACGTCAACGTCTATCAGGAGCTCCTGTTCCACACCAAGATGATCCTGAAGGAGTTCGACATCGACAACTATCTGTTCGGCCAGGGTAAGGAGGACTACACGGAGAAGACCCTGGCGCGGATTGAGCGCCGCCTGAAGAAGGAGATGGCGGAGATCTTCTACGGCAGCAATACACCGGCCAGCTAGGCGAGACCTGCGGGGTTCGTCTCTAGAGCCAGTAGGCGGTCCGCGTCATGACCTTGGATGTCAGGCGCATGATCTGACGCACGGGCCAGGGCAGGTCGCGGCCTCCGGCCTGCTGCGCCGCCTCGGCGTGTCCCGCCTCGTCGGCCTTCATCTGCTCCAGCACAGCGCGGCTTCGGGTGTCCGCCGAGGGCAGACGTTCCAGGTGTCCGTCGAGATGGCCCTCGACCTGCCTCTCGGTCTCCTTGACGAACCCCAGGCTCCAGCGATCGCCGAGGAGGCCAGTCAGGGCGCCGATGGCGAAGGAGCCCGTATACCAGAAGGGGTCGAGGTAGCTCCGGTGCCCTTCCATCTCCTGGAGGCGGTCCTGGCACCAGGCCAGATGGTCGTTCTCCTCCTCGGCCGAGCGACGCATCTGCCCTCGGACGGTCTCGTCCCGCGCCGTGAGGCCCTGGCCCTGATACAGGGCCTGCGCGGCGACCTCGCCGGCGTGATTGACGCGCATGAGCCGGGCCGAGCGTCTGCGCTCCTCGTCGGTGAGCAGGGCCGCCGGCTCCACCCCCGCAGCGGGATCCGGGCGCCCCGTGATCCCAGGACGGCCATACACGGTGCTGAGGGCGTGGTCCAGCTCGCTGAACAGCCGGTCCGTCAGGGAGTAGCTACGTGTCTGCTTGCTCATGGGCGCGTTCCAGCAGGGTAGCGGGGTGCAGGACCTCCGTCGTCAGCCCCCTTCGGCGCAGGGCAGCGCGCAGGTGCAGGGCGCAGCCGACGTTCGAGGTGACCAGGATATCGGCGCCCACGGTCTCGATCTCGGCGACCTTGGGCTCAACAAGCCTGTCCGCCATCCCTGGCTGCGTCAATAGATGGGTGCCGGCCGCGCCGCAGCAGCCGGCATCCGTTAGCTCGTGCAGCTCCGCGCCGGGGATCTGGCGCAGGAGCTCGGCTGGTGCCGTGGTCTGGCGAAGGACGTGACGCAGGGTGCAGGGGGTATGCAGGGCGACCCGTGCATGCTGGGGCTGCAGGCGTTCGGGGTCGAGCAATCCCCGACTGAGGATGAAGGTCGACAGGTCCTCCACGCGTGCGGCAAACGCCTCGCTGTCCGCAACGATCTCCGGGTACTCTGCCAGCTGCGCACCGCAGCCGCTTGCGGTGGTCACCACCGCATCGACATCGTCCGGGGTAAAGGCAGAGAGGTTGGTCTCGGCGAGCCTCCGGGCCTTCTCCGGGCGTCCGCCATGCTGATCCAGGGCACCGCAGCACACCTGTTGCAGCGGTACGGTGACCTCGACCCCGAGGCGCGAGAGCAGGCGCTGTGCGCTGCGCAGGGTCTGGGCGTCGGCTAGCTCGGCGACGCATCCGGTGAACAGGGCCACCCGGTAGCGTGCCTGCGCGGCGGGATAGTGCCGGGCGAGGGCGGGGTGGTACGGGCCATGCTCCGGCAGCAGGGCCTCTGCCCGCCGC
>Ga0207797_1003144_pt1 | contig 11118 bp, 11 predicted proteins | sample PRCRCaboRojoPR_6_FD_187275 | JGI IMG/M metagenome (GOLD analysis project Ga0207797, IMG submission 187275) | Marine sediment microbial community from Cabo Rojo, Puerto Rico - PR CR 10% Liquid 1 (SPAdes) | ecosystem: Environmental > Aquatic > Marine > Coastal > Sediment | place: Cabo Rojo, Puerto... | reverse complement strand
CCGGCCGCTGTCCACGTCGTCCCTGACGTCCCCGTAGGTGACCGCGCCGTCCTCGGCGCGGTCGAGGACCAGCTGGACGACGCCGGCCATCTGGTCGTCGTCGTCCACGAGGTCCTGTACTCGTTGGGCCGTGCCTGCCATTAGCGGGTGGTAGACCGCGACGGGTTATCAAGCTTTTACTCCCGGTTTCCGACCCCGCACGACCGTCGCGTCACGGTGGACACCCGGCCCGGACCGCCCCCGGTATCGGCTCCCGTGGTCCCCCGGGTCGACGCCGGCAGCGAGGCGCCTACAGTCGCGCCTCGACTGCCGACTCCAGCCGTTCCCACACCTCGTCGGGGCTGCCCTCGCCGTCGATCTCGACCAGGTCGCCGCGCTCGTCGTAGAACTCGATCACCGGTGCCGTGTTCTCCTCGAACACGCGGAGCCGCTCGCGGACCGTCTCCTCCGTGTCGTCGTCGCGCTGGACCAGTTCGCCGCCGCAGTCGTCACAGACGCCCGCCTCCTCCGGGCGGTCGAACTCGACGTGGTAGTTCCTCCCGCACTCCGAACAGACCCGGCGCCCGGTCAGCCGCCGGACGAGCTCCCCCTCGGGTACCGACAGCGACGCCACCACGTCGAGGCCGGTGATGTCGGCGAGGTACTCCGCCTGGTCTACGTTCCGGGGGTAGCCGTCGAGGACGAACCCGTCCGCGTCCTCGAGGGCGGTCCTGACGATCTCGTTCACGACCTCGTCGGGGACGAGTTCCCCCCGCTCCATGTACTCGCCCGGGGTGCCGTACTCCGTGTCGAGGTGGGAGATGTCCATCCCCCTGTTCGACCGGAGGGCGTCGCCGGTCGTGACGTGCTCGACGCCGAACCGCTCGACGAGGTTCGACGACTGTGTCCCCTTGCCCGCGCCGGGCGGCCCGAGCAGCAGTAGCTTCGGCTGGCTCATACCCGCCGGTTCAGGAGGCCCGGATAAAGTCTTGTAGGAATCCGTCCGGCCTGTGGCCGTCGGCTGGGGGGCATTTCACCCCTCGAGCGTCGCCTCGGTGTCGATCCCGTACACCCGCGCCGGCGTCTCGACGTGGGCGGTGCGGAGCGCCTCCTCCCGGCCGTCCTCCTGCAGCGAGAGGCTCCGCTTGGGCACCGTCTTCGGGCCCAGCACCGCCCCCGGCCGGTCGGGATCGTCGATGAAGTCGGTCTCCATCATGAACGGCCTCCCGTGGTCGATGGCCGCCTCGAGTTCGTCCCGACGGGCGATGACGCTGGGTATCGGCCCCTCGGTGCGGCCGCCGGCGAAGTGCTTGACCACCCGCTCGCGAGCGAGCCCGCGTTCCTCGGCCCGGTCGGCGACCGTCGTGAAGTCCTCGCCGGACTCGGTGTGGAGCTGGACCGCACAGCCCACCTCCGCCGCCCGCTCGAACGCGTGGTGCATGACGGCGTTCGAGGCTGCCCACACCGCGTCGTCGACGTCGTAGTGCGGCCGGCCGGACTTGATCGCCAGCGCCGGCCCGTCGGCGACGTACTCCGCGGCGACGTCGATCCCGCCCTGCATGAGCGCCCGGGCCTCCCCGACGTCGAACCCGCGATCGAGCAGTCGGGAGATCAGCGCCGGGTGGACGCCGAGGACGGGCCAGGCGCGGCCGTCGAGCACGTCGCTCGCCTCGCGGGTCACCTCGACGGTGAGATCGAACGGCTCGCGGAAGTCCCCGGGGCGCTCGACCTCGGTCCCGAGCGACCACGAGGGCTTGTTCAGCACGAGCAGGTGGGTGCCGCCGACGCGGGCGAAGTCCCGGGCGGCCTCGACCCCCCGCCCGTTCACCGGGTCGAGGTGCATGTGGTCGTCGAGGACGGGCGTCTCGAGTGCTGCCGCGGGGTCCATACACCCGGTTGGGGTCGGCCGTCGAAAAAGGACCCGCATCGCCCGACGACGGCGGGCGCCCCCGACCGGGGGTGACGAGGGGCCCGAACCGGTACGCCCCGCGGATGACGGAGCCGGAGATCAGGCGCGCGAGGGCCGCCGACGCCGCGGCGCTCGCGGCGATGTACCGGGACGCCTACCGGGAGAACCGACGGCTCGGGTTCCCCGCGAAGGCGGGGTCGGCGGACCGGGAGACCGTCGCCGAGTGGATCGAGGACGACCACGTCCCCCTCGCCCGGGTCGGGGAGGCGGTCGTCGGCGGGGTCCGCCTCTCGGTGACCGACGCCGACGCCGGCCGCGTGCAGCTGAGCCGCCTCGGCGTCCGTGCCGATCGGAAGGGCGAGGGGATCGGGAGCCGGCTGCTCGACCACGCCGAGGGACTGGTCCGGGCGTGGGGCCACACGACGGTCTGGCTCACCACGCCCGGGGAACACCCCTACCTGCCCGGGTTCTACAGGGAGCGGGGGTACGCCGTCACCCGACCGTACCCGCTCGACTTCCGGGAGTACGACGAGGTCGTCATGGAGAAACGGGTCCGATAGTCGGAGCCGGCGAGCGGGGCCGACGGCGGGTCACCGCTCGACGCCGACGACGGTCGGGTCCTCGTCGATCTCCAGCGGGGAGCCATCGGGGCCGACCATGCCGGGGACTGGGGGCCGGGCGGGAAAAACGGGTGGTACCGGGCGGTCACTCCCCGAGGGTCACGGCGTCGTGGGCCGCGTTCCGGAGCGCGTCAGACCGACCGTGGCTCCCCGGGGCGATGGCGAGGGTCCGGACCCCGCGTCGGGCCGCGAGTTCGAGGACGGGTTTGAAGTCGGTGTCCCGCGAGGCGATCGCGAGCGTGTCGATCCGTCCGTCGACGACGAACTCGCTCGCGTCGACCGCCAGCCGGACGTCGACGTCGCCGCTCGTCACCACCACCTCGTACCCCCTCGCCTCGGCGGCCCGCACGAGCCCGGAGGAGGCCCGCTCGTCGAGGTAGAGCCGCGCGACGGCCGGCCGGCCCGCCGCGGCCGCGGCCGCCCGGACGTCGTCGAGGTCGACGTCGAACTCCTCGCGGAGCACGTTCGGGCCGTCGACGAACAGCCCGACGCGGTCGGGGGCGGACGCGTCGCGGCCCCCGCCGGAGCCGTCCCGCTCGCCCCACGGGACACCCGCGAACCGGTCGAGCAGACCCATACACCGCGGTTCACCGGTCGCGATAAAAGGACCGTCGGTCGCGCCCCCGGAACGGGGCCCTCCCGCTCCGACGGGCACCGGCGCCTCCCCTGTCGCCGGTTTCGCCACCGGCTGCTTGCACGTGCCGGCACCACTCACACCCGCCCGGCGATCGGACCGTGACGCATGGTCGAAACGCCCGACCCCGACGAGACGGCGGACGAGGACGACCCCGACGAGGACGACATCGCGGAGGCGAGAGAGGCCCAGCAGGATGCCCGCGAGCGACGGCAGGAGGAACGGGCGAAGCGCGAGCGGGAACGCTCCGAACCGCGGGCCGAGGAGGCCACCGATCAGGAGAACCTCGACGACCACCGCGACGAGCCGCCACACCGGAGCTGAGTCGCCCCCGGGGCCACCGGCGGTCGAGCTCGGCGCGTCGTATCGACGGCCGAGGGAGCGCTCGAACCCACGGCCCGGGGCTGCGCGTCGTCTCCGCGGCCGGCCCGAGGTGTCGCCGACCGACGGGACTTAGGGCGCGCCGGGCGACCGTCGGCCCATGCCGTTCGCGTCGCCCGTCGTCGCGACGTTCCTCCCGCTCGCCGCGGAGAGCCCCGCCGGTATCGAGGCGGTGCTCGTCGACCTGCTCCCCGTCTTCATCCTCGCGGCCGCCGTCGGCATCCTCGTCGCGAAGATCGGCCGGTTCCCCTACACCATCGCGCTGCTTCTGGCCGGGCTCTCGCTCTCGGTGATCGGGTTCGTCCTCGGGAGCGGACGGCTCCTCGACATCAGCCTCTCGGACGACCTGATCTTCCTCGTGCTGCTCCCGCCGCTGCTGTTCGAGGGGGCGGCGACGACGGACCTGGAGCGGCTCCGCCGGAACCTCGGACCGGTCCTCGCGCTCGCCGTCGGCGGGCTCGTCGTCGCCGTCGTCCTGCTCGGCGTCCTCGGGCAGGCGGCCTTCGGGTTCCCGCTCCTGGTCGCGCTGCTGTTCGCCTCGATGGCGCTCCCGACCGACCCGGTGAGCGTCCTCGCGCTGTTCGAGGAGCTCGGCGCCCCCGAGCGGCTCTCGGTCCTCGTCGAGGGCGAGAGCCTCGTCAACGACGGCGTCGGGGTGGTGCTGTTCTCGACGTTCCTCGTCCTCGTCGAGGAGGGGGTCACGGCCGACGCGCTGCTCGGACCGGGGGAGCTCGCCCGGACCGGCCTGGAGGTCGCCGTCGTCTCGGTCGGCGGGCTCGTCGTCGGGCTGGTCCTCGGCTACGCCGTCTACGGCGTGATGGTCAACCTCGACGACCACATGACCGAGATCGTCCTGACGTTCGTCCTCGCGTACGGCGCCTTCCTCGTCGCCGAGCACGTCCTCGCGGTACTGCTCGGGTTCCACGTCTCGGGGGTGATCGCCGTCGTGGTGGCGGGGCTGTTCATCGGCAACCGCGGCGCCGAGTACGCGATGAGCCCGCAGACGAAGATCTCCATCTTCAACGCCCTGGAGACCGCCGCGTTCCTCGTCAACACGTTCATCTTCATCGCCATCGGCGCGACGACGCCGGTCGACCAGCTCGCCGCGCACGGCCGGCTCATCCTGCTGGCGATCCCGCTGGTGCTGCTGGCCCGCGCGGCCGTGGTCTACCCGATCTCGGCGGCCGTCAACCGGCTCCACGCCGGCTCGCCCGGGATCCCGACCGCCTACCAGCACGTCCTGCTCTGGGGCGGGCTCCACGGCTCGATCCCGATCGCGCTGGTGCTGGGGCTCCCCGAGACGGCGGCCTCGGGGGCGCCGTTCCCGTTCCGCGAGGAGCTCCGGGCGATGGTGTTCGGCGTCGCCGCCTTCTCGCTGGTCGTCCAGGGGCTGACGGTGGGGCGGCTGCTCGACGGGCTCGGGGTCGTCACCCGATCGGACGCCGAGGAGCTCCACGAGCTCCTGCTCGGGCGGGCCAGGGCGGTCGACGCCGCCCTCGAGGCCGCCGAACGGCTCCACGACGCGGGGGAGATACCTCCCAGCGTCCACGAGGACTTCACCGCCGAGTACGAGCGCGAGAAGGCGGACCTGAACCGGGCCATCGCGCGGCTCATGCGCGAGCACCCCGAGCTCCGCCGCGAGTCGATCCTCGCGGGCGAGCGGCGCGTCCTCCGGGAGGAGAAGTCGGCCCTCATGGACGCGATGCGGCGGGGCGTCGTCTCGGACGACGTCGGCGAGCGGCTGCTGGAGGAGATCGACCTGAAGATCGACCGCGTCCGTTCCGGGGAGACGACCGTCGAGCGGCGCGAGGAGGGCTACGAGGAGTTCTGGCGCCGACGGGCCGCGGCGTTCGGGCTCGACGTGGAGGCCGTGGACGACGACCCCCCGGACCGGGCTCTTGACGACGACGCCTGAGCCCACGCCCGCGGCTACCAGACCCCCGCCGCCCGGAGCGGCGGGACGACGTACGCGCCCGAGGGCGAGAGCAGTTCGCGGACGCCGAGCGCGAGCGTCCCCGCGACGGCCAACAGGAGGACCGTCCGGACCGCCCGGAGCCAGAGCGAGGGGAGCGACGAGGCGTCGGCCAGCCCCGTCCCCCTGCGGACCTCGTCGACGGCGTCGACGGCGAGGACCCAGCCGACGAACGTCACGACCAGCAGCACGGCCAGCGGGAGGAAGAGGTCGACCGCGACGCCGTCGAACCAGGAGAGCCACCTCGTGTCCCAGGCCGAGGGGATACCGAGCGCGAAGACGACCGCCCCGAGCCCGGCGGCCGTCCCGCGCCGCTCGAACCGGTAGTGGTCGATGACGTAGGAGGTGACGACCTCCAGCAGCGAGATGGCGGAGGAGAGCGCCGCGATGAGGACGACGGCGAAGAAGACGAAGCCGACGACCCGCCCCGCGGGGACCTCCGCGAGCGCCGTCGGGCCGACAGGGCGGTCACCGACCGGAGCCGCCCTCGTCCCCCCCGGCCCGGAGGGGAACGTATAACAGCCGTCCCGTCACACTCCCGTCCATGGCCCTACGGATGCCGCCGTTGCGCGACGCCCACGCCGAGCGCGGGGCGAAGTTCACCGAGTTCGGCGGCTGGGACATGCCCGTCGAGTTCGACTCGATCAGGACCGAACACGGGGCTGTGCGGGGGTCGGCGGGGATCTTCGACGTCTCGCACATGGGGCAGATCGAGGTCTCCGGTCCGGACGCCCTGACCCTGATGGACCGCCTCACCACGAACGACGTCTCGGCGCTCGATCCCGGGCGGGCACAGTACGCCGCCGTCACCGACGAGACGGGGGTCATGCTCGACGACACCGTCGTCTACCGGCTCCCCGAGGCCCGGGACGCCGACTACCTGTTCGTGCCGAACGCCGGCCACGACGCGGAGATGTACGACCGGTGGACGGGCTACCGCGACGAGCACGGCCTCGACGCGACGGTGGAGAACGTCACCGACGAGATGGCGATGTTCGCCGTCCAGGGTCCCGACGCGGTCGAGCACGTCGTCGAGGCGACCGACCCGGTCGCGCGGGACCTCCGGTTCCTCGGGACGGCCTACACGACCGTCGAGGGCGTCGAGGTACTGCTCTCCCGGTCGGGCTACACCGGCGAGGACGGGTTCGAACTGCTCTGTCCCGCCGACGCCGCGGCGACGGTGTACGGGGCGTTCGAGGGGGTCCAGCCCTGCGGGCTCGGCGCCCGGGACACGCTCCGCCTGGAGATGGGCTATCTCCTGTCGGGCCAGGACTTCGACCCCGAGACCGACCCCCGGAGCCCGTTCGAGGCGGATATCGGCTTCGCGGTCGACCTCGACACGGCGTTCGTCGGCCGGGACGCGCTCGCGGCCGCGGCGGAGGCGGGCGTCGAGGAGCGGCTGACCGGCTTCAAGCTCCTCGACCGCGGCGTCCCGCGCCACGGCTACGACATCGTCGACACGGACGGGCGGATCGTCGGCACCGTCACGTCGGGGACGATGTCGCCCACGCTGAACGAACCGATCGGGATGGGCTACCTCCCGGTCGAACACGCCGACCCCGGGACGACTCTGCGGGTGGTCGTCCGCGGCGAACGGAAGGAGGCCCGCGTCCAGAGCACACCGTTCATACAATGAGCTTCGACGTACCAGAGGACTGTCAGTATCTCGAGACGCACGAGTGGGCCCGGCGGACGAACGGCACCGTCCGCGTGGGTATCACCGACTTCGCACAGGACGAACTCGGCGACGTGGTGTTCGTCGAACTCCCCGCGGTCGAGGACCGGATCGAGGCCGGCGAGGAGTTCGGCGTCATCGAGTCGATCAAGGCGGTATCGGACCTCTACGCGCCGGTCACCGGGACCGTCACGAAGGTCAACGAGGAGCTGTTCGACGCGCCCGAACTCGTCAACGAGTCGCCGTTCGAGGACGGCTATATGCTCGAGGTGGAGTACGAGGACGAGGCCGAGTTCGAGGACCTGCTCACGGCTGCCGAGTACGCCGAACAGACCGAGTAACGTCCGGACGGCGGGTCAGGACGTGGGCTCGCCAGCACCGGTGGTCCCGGCGGCGCCCCCGGGCTCGCCGTCGCTCCCGTCCGTCTCCGACAGGACCTCGGCGAAGGAGGGCTCCGAACGGGGCAGGTCCCGGATCTCGATCCGTGCGCCGCCGCCCTCGGCCTCGGCGACCGCGACGGTCGCGTCGTGGCTCCCGACGATGTCGTCGACGATGGCCAGCCCCAGTCCGGTCCCGCCGGTCGAGTAGCCCCGCTCGAACACCCGTTCGCGCTCCTCGGGGGGGATCCCCGGCCCGTCGTCGACGACGGCACAGCCGGTCTCCCCGACCGGGAGGACCGATACGGCGACGTCCTCCCCGGCGTGTTCGAGGCTGTTCCGGAACAGGTTCTCGAACAGCCGCTGGAGCTGCTCCGGGTCGCCGTCGACGGCCGGGAGCTCCTCGGCGAGGTCGAGGGTCGCCTCGGGGGTGCCGACGGCGTCCCAGGCGGCCACGGCGGCCTCGCGGAGCTCGATCCGCTCGCGGTCGGTTGCGTCCTCGCCCTGTCGTGCCAGCGCGAGCACGTCCTCGATGAGCCGGTCCATCCGTTCGGCGCTCTCGACGATGGCGTCGACGTGCTCTACGTCGCCGGTCTCGCGGGTCAGCTCCGCCCGCCCCATGATCACCGATAGCGGGCTCCGGAGGTCGTGTGAGACGACGCTCGCGAACTCGTCGAGCCGCTCGTTCTGCCGCTCCAGGGCCTCCTGGTGGGCGGCGCGGTCGAGCGCCGTCTGCCCCGTCCGGGCGTACACCCTGACGAGGTCGAGGCCGCGGTCGTCGAACTCCCGATCGGGGGGGAGCGTCACCGCCAGCAGGCCGTGGTCGGCCAGCGGGACGTAGAGCCGTTCGCCGCCGTTCGGCGCGCCGACGACCCGCTCCTCGCCGTCGGCGAACCCCTGGGCTCCGGCGTGGTCGGGGCTCGCGGGCGTCCCGTCCACCGCGGGCTCGAGCCCCGTGCGCCCGGTCAGCCAGACCCCGCAGGTCGCGTCCGGGATCGCTCCCTCGACCCCCTCGGCGAGCAGTTCGACGACGCGCTCCTCCGCCTCGGCCTTGAGGAGCGCGTGGCTGGTCTCGCTGAGCTGGGAGAGCCGGTCGCGCTCGGCCGCGAACATCAGCGCGCTCGTGCGGGCCTCCTCGGCCCGGCGCGCCTCCTCGACCGCGCGGACCGACTGCAGACCGACCAGCAGCCCGCCGACCGTGCCCAGCCCCGAGAAGAACAGCACCTGCAGCGTCGCCCGGCCGAGGCTCGTGACGCCGGTCCCGCTGAGATCGGCACCGAGGTAGATCACGACGGCGACCCCGCCGCCGAGCGTGACGAGACTGCCGAACACCCACCGGGCGACCGTCCAGTAGGTCTCGGGGTTCAGGCTGCTCCAGAGGATGTAGACGAGGGCACCGAGCAGGAGGACTCCGGGGGTCGCGACCACGGCGGTCATCAGTCGGCCGGTGCCGAAACTGATGTCGTGTGCCACCGCGGCGCCCACGATGGCGATGCCGAGGACCGTCAGGGCGGTCGCCGGCACCGTCCCTCCCCCTCGCTCGGTGGACGCGGTTGCCATGGACGGGGTTCCGGAACGACGCCGATACGGCTTTCGGCCGACTCGATTCTCGATTTCGGGCGCCGGCCCACCGCCGGAACCGAGGCGTTCATAGGTCGGCCCTCGCTACCGAGGGACCATGAGACAGGAGGTCGATTCCGGTGACCGGTGACCGCGGCAGTCCGTTCGCGCCGCACACGGCGACCGAACGCGACGCGATGCTCGAGGCGGTGGGGGTCGACAGCGAGGAGGCGCTGTTCGACGTCCCCGAGTCGGTCCGGTTCGACGGCTCGCTGGAGATCGAGCCCCGCACGGAGCAGGCGGTCGTCCGCGAGGTCGCCGGGGTCCTCGGGGACAACGAGGATCTCGTCGAGTTCCTCGGCCGGGGCCGACACGCCCACTACGTCCCGTCGGCGGTCGATCACCTCGCGGACCGGTCGGAGTTCCTCACCAGCTACACCCAGTACCAGCCCGAGGTCGCACAGGGGTTCCTGCAGGCGCTGTTCGAGTACCAGTCGCTCCTGGTCGAGCTGACGGGGCTCCCGGTGGCGAACTGCTCGATGTACGACGCGGCGACGGCGCTCGGCGAGTCCGCCACGCTCGCCAGTCGGGTCCGCGCGACGACCGGCGACCGCGTGCTCGTCCCCGAACACCTCTCGGATGGCCGCCGGGCGGTCCTCGGGAACTACGTCGCCGGTGCCGACCTCGCCGTCGAGTCCTACCCGATGGCCGACGGCGCGGCCGACGTCGACGCCCTCGCCGACCTCGTCGACGAGGGGACGGTGATGCTCTACGCGGAGTCACCGACCGTCCGCGGGGTGATCGAGGAGTCGCTGTCCGAGCTCGGGACGCTCGCCGACGAGAACGAGGCGCTGTTCGTCCTCGGCTCGGATCTGGTGGCGCTCTCGCTGCTCGAACGGCCCGCCGACGTCGGCGCGGACGTCGTCGTCGGGGACGCCGCGCTCGGGCTCCCGACCGCCTACGGGATGGGGCTCGGGCTGTTCGCCTGCCGCGAGGAGTTCCTCCGGCAGGTCCCCGGTCGGCTCGTCGGCGTCGGCGAGGACGGGCGGGGCAAGCGGGCGTACACGCTCACCCTCCAGACCCGCGAACAGCACATCCGCCGGGAGCGGGCCACGTCGAACATCTGCACGAACCAGGCGTGGGTGGCGCTCCGCGCGGCGATGCACGCCTTCTCGCTCGGTCCGGACGGGCTCCAGACGCTCGCGGGCGACTGCGCCCGCTGGGCCGACGAGCTCGCCGCCCGGCTCGACGACGTCCGGGGACTCCGCGCCCCGGTCCACGACCGCCACCACCTGCGGGAGTTCCTCGTCCACACCGACCAGCCGGCCCGGGCCGTCGCCGACGACCTCCGCGAGTCGGGCTACGCCGTCCACGTCGTCGACGACCACCGGATCCAGGTGTGTGTGACCGACACCAACCACGACCGCGTCGACGGCTTCGTCGACGCCTGCGAGAGGGCCGCACGATGAAGTACGACCAGGCACGCTGGACCGACGACTCGGAGGCACTGTACGAACCGCTGCTCGCCGAGAAGTCGAGCGAGCGGGTCGAGACCGACTCGCCGCTCCCCGACGGGCTGACCCGCGACTCGCTGGAGCTGCCAGACCCCTCCGAACCGGAGCTGGCACGGCACTACACCCGTCTCTCACAGATGAACTACGGGGTCGAGTCGGGGCCGTTCCCGCTCGGGTCGTGTACGATGAAGTACAACCCGAAGTTCACCGAGGACCTCGCGGCCGATCCCGCGGGGCTGGTCCACCCGGACCGGGACCCCGAGACGGTCCAGGGGAACCTCGAACTGATGTACGGGCTCCAGGAGCAGCTCGCGGCCATCGGCGGGATGGACGCCGTCACCCTCCAGCCGCCCGCCGGCGCGGCCGGCGAGTTCACGGGCATCCTGATCGCCCGGGCCTACCACGAGGCCCGCGACGACGACCGGAGCGAGGTGGTCATCCCCGAGAGCGCCCACGGGACGAACTTCGCGACGGCGGCGATGGCCGGCTACGACGTC
>Ga0207797_1003143_pt1 | contig 11118 bp, 8 predicted proteins | sample PRCRCaboRojoPR_6_FD_187275 | JGI IMG/M metagenome (GOLD analysis project Ga0207797, IMG submission 187275) | Marine sediment microbial community from Cabo Rojo, Puerto Rico - PR CR 10% Liquid 1 (SPAdes) | ecosystem: Environmental > Aquatic > Marine > Coastal > Sediment | place: Cabo Rojo, Puerto... | reverse complement strand
GCTGACGGGTGTCCCGGCCCGCATCATCTCCCTCGTCGGCAAGTGGTTCCCCACCGGGTCCCACAAGGTCGGCGCCACCTTCGGCTGCCTCGTGCCCCGCCTGGTCACCGGCCAGTTCGATCCCACTTTCCAGAAGGCCGTCTGGCCCTCCACCGGCAACTACTGCCGTGGCGGCGCCTACGACGCCTCCCTCCTGGCCTGCGAATCCATCGCCATCCTCCCGGAGGGGATGAGCCAGGAGCGCTTCGACTGGCTGTCGAAGGTAGCGGGCGAGGTCATCGCCACCCCCGGGACCGAGAGCAACGTCAAGGAGATCTTCGACAAGACCTGGGAGCTCCGCGAGACGCGTGAGGACGTGGTGGTCTTCAACCAGTTCGACGAGTTCGGCAATCACCTCTGGCACTACGCGGTCACGGGCCGCGCGATGGAGGAAGTGCTGAAACGGGAGATGGGGCCGAACGATGCCTACCGGGGCGTGGTATTGACCAGTGGCTCCTCCGGCACACTCGGCTGTGGCGATTATCTGAAGAAGCGCTTCCCCACCAGCAAGATAGCGGCCAGCGAGGCCCTCCAGTGCCCCACCCTCCTCAGGAATGGCTTCGGCGCGCATCGCATCGAGGGCATCGGGGACAAGCACGTGCCCTGGATCCACAACGTCAGGAACACCGACATGGTCATGGCCATCGACGATGAGGCCACCATGAGCCTGGTGCGTCTGTTCAATGAGCCAGCGGGGCGGGCCTACCTGATCGAACGGGGCGTGCCGGAGGATCTGGTCGTCAACCTCGACGTTCTCGGCATCTCCTGCATCGCCAACGTCCTCTCCGCCATCAAGTTCGCCAAGTGGTACGAGCTGGGGGAGCAGGACGTGGTCCTGACCGTCTTCACCGACTCGATGGAGCTCTACCAGAGCCGTCTCAAAGAGCTGCATGAGGAACACGGCGAGTACACCAGGACAGACGCAGCGGCGGATTACGAGCGCTATCTCCTCGGTACCACAGTGGATTACGTCGAGGAGCTCGGCTACTGGGATCGGAAGCGTATTCACAATCTGAAATACTTCACCTGGATTGAGCAGCAGGCGAAGGAGCTCGAGGAACTGAACGCCGAGTGGTACGATCGCGACTACTGGGACAACATTCACGCCCAGGTCGAAGAAATCGACGCATTGATTAAGGCGTTCAACGAGAGGACAGGCCTACTGAACGAGCTTTAGATACCCTCTATCGCAGAAGGGGCGAACAGGCCGCTGCCGTAAGAGTGCCATCGGGCAGCGGCCCTGCTGTCTATTGCGCGTTTAAGATAGGCCCCAGGGCACCGCCGCTCGTCATATCGGGCCCCTCGCATTCTGCTCCACGCCCGATATGGAAGGGGCTCTGCCATCACACATCGAATCGATGCCGCGTCAATCCGGGGTCGACTCGATTTGCCTTCTACCCGACTTGCGCTAGAATCCTTTGCTGAACTTGCCGTGTCGTCACAGACGACAGGACGAAAAAAGGAAGCATATCGATTACGATCGATTCCTATTGATCAAAGGGAGACTTTAAACCTATGGACTACGACGTCAGAGATCTCGATCTGGCCCCCGCCGGACGGCGGCGCATCGAATGGGCGGGACGAGAGATGCCAGTGCTGCGCCTCATTCGCGAACGATTCGAGGAGAAGAAGCCTCTATCGGGGGTGCGGATGTCCGCCTGCCTCCACATCACCACGGAGACGGCGAACCTGGCGCGCACGCTCCAGGCCGGCGGCGCCGAGGTGGTCCTGACCGCGTCGAACCCGCTTTCAACCCAGGACGACGTGGCCGCGGCGCTGGTTTCATACTACGAGATACCTGTCTTTGCCATCAAAGGCGAGGACAACGACACCTACTACGAGCACATTCACGCCGCGCTGGACCATGAGCCGCACATCACCATGGATGACGGGGCCGACCTGGTGAGCACCCTCCACAAGGATCGCACGGAGCTGATCGACAACGTCGTCGGCGGCACCGAGGAGACCACCACCGGCGTCATCCGCCTGCGCGCGATGGCAAAGGCCGGTGCCCTGGCATACCCGATCGTCGCCGTCAACGACGCGATGACGAAGCACCTCTTCGACAATCGGTACGGCACAGGACAGTCGACACTGGACGGCGTCGTGCGCGCCACCAACGTCCTCGTCTCCGGCAAGACCGTGGTCGTGGCCGGCTACGGCTGGTGCAGCCGGGGCATCGCGATGCGCGCCGAGGGGCTCGGCGGCAACGTCATCGTCACCGAGGTGGACCCGTTGAAGGCCCTGGAAGCCGTGATGGACGGCTACCGCGTGATGCCGATGGCGGAAGCCGCGCCTCAGGGCGATATCTTCATCACCTCCACCGGGGACATCAACGTCATCGACGAGCATCACTTCGAGGCGATGAAGGATGGCGCGATCCTCGCCAACTCCGGCCACTTCAACGTGGAGATCAACATCCCGGCGTTGGAGGAGATGGCTCAGGAACCACCGCGCCGCGTCCGCCCCTTCGTGGACGAATACGCGCTACCGGATGGGCGCCACATCTATCTGCTGGCGGAGGGCCGCCTGGTCAATCTGTCCGCCGCGGAGGGACATCCGAGCGCGGTCATGGACATGTCCTTCGCCAACCAGGCCCTGTGCTCCGAGTTTATGCTCAACCACGCCGAGGAGTTGGAGCACATCGTCTACGACGTCCCGCAGGAGATCGATGAGGAGATCGCAGACCTCAAGCTGACAGCGATGGGCATCGAGATCGACGAGCTGACGCCGGAGCAGGAAGAATACCTCGCCTCGTGGGAGGTGGGGACGTAGGAGCAACACCAATTCAAGTAACCAACGACCAAACGATCGCGCTGCAACCCATTGGGCGGGTGGAGCGGGATGAAGGGGACGAAGGGCTGCGGGGCAAGGCGCTGCGTGCTCGACCGGCCCGCATCGTGCTCGACCCGCGGGTAACCGACGCGCTGCTCGGCCTCGAGCCCGGCAGCGACGTCACCGTCCTCGCTTACTTCCACCAGGCCGACCGCGACGTGCTCCAGGTTCACCCGATGGGGAAACCGGACAACCCCCTGCGCGGCGTTTTCGCCACCCGCAGTCCGGCTCGCCCCAACCCCATCGCCGTCACCAGCGCCCGCATCGAGCGCATCGAGGGAAACGTGCTCCACGTCGTTGGCCTCGACGCCCTGGACGGGACGCCGGTACTCGACATCAAGTCCTACGCCGAAGCCTTCGACACGCCCTACAGTGCTCAATGAACTGGTAGATTGGTGAGCTGGTCCCCGTGAGACCTCCCACCAATCTACCGAACCGCTCTACGGCGCGTAGCGGAAGGGATGACGCGCCGCTTCCTTCTCCTCGATCAGCTCTCGGACCGCCGGACGCCCTTCCAGGGCCTTCCGAATCGCGTGGCGTGCCGCCTTGTAGTTGTTGAACTCGACGCGTCGGCCGATGGAGGCCGCCGGATGGACGAAGGCGTTGACGATCAACACCACGTCGTCCAGGATCGGATCGGGTAGGAACCCGTCGTCGATACTCAGGTCGATGGCCAGTTTGACCCCCTGAGCCGCTCGCTCGAACAACGCCCGCTGCTCGTCGGTGCGGATCGTCACCGTGGGGACCAGAAGCGTCCGGGGACGCTCTTCGATGATCCGTAAGCCTCGCTCGGCCCCTCCCTCGGCCATCGCCCGTTCGATCGCCCGACCCACCGGGCCGTCCTTCAGCCCGATCAGGAGATCCACGTGGGCCAGCTCCTGGAACGGAGGGCCGGCGAATCCCTCGCCCACCTTCAGGGTCCAATCGTCGATCGTGTCCGGCGTCGCCGGCGTGGCGAAGACGTCGGTCGCCACCCGCTTCTCGCCGACGGCGTAGGTGACAGCGTGCTTCTCAATCTTGCCCAGGGCCTCCAGCTGAAGGCGCAGCTCCTCCCGGTCCTCCCGGCGGAAGGCACCTCCCGGGACGATGGGATGGCGCGAGTCGCCCACGTCCACGCCCATCATGCGCAGCCCTTCCTTGCAGGCCTGGTTCGCCCCGCAGCGCACCACGATGCGCACCAGCTTCTGCACCTTCTGCTGCCACTCCTGCGCCGTGCCGAAGTCCCCGGCCTCTGTCGCAGCGTAGACCTGCTGCCAGATGTCGGGGATCAGGTTGGCGCTCGCCAGGATGGCGCCGTCAGCCCCTGCAGCAAGCGCCGCCTGCACCACCTCGTCATGGCCGACGAAAATCGAGACCTTCCCTCTCACCTTCTCGAACAGGGCTTCCATAAACGGCAGGTCCCCGGAGGAGTCCTTGATGCCGATGGTGTTTTCGAAGTCGAGGAGCCCGCCTTCGGCGGTCCACCACTTGAAGTGGGTGCCCGCGCATTGGGGGATGTTGTACATGACCAGCGGCAGCCCCACCTCGTCCACCGCCTTGAAGTGGTCGTAAACCTCGTTGAACGACGGCTTGAGATAGTAGGGGGCCACCACCAGCGCCCCATCGACGCCGGCATCCCTGGCCCAGCGGGTCAAAGCCACGGTCTGCTTCGTCGTCGTGCACCCCGTTCCCGCCAGCACCGGCACCTGCCCGTCCACCACATCGAGGCAGATTTCGATAGCCTGCTTCCGCTCCTCCAGGGTCATGTAAGAAAACTCACCGGTCGTCCCGCAGGGAACCACGCCGTCCACATCGGGCAGCAAGAAACGGATCAACTCGCGATACGCATCTTCGTCGATCCCGCCATTTGACTCAAAGGGGGTCACCAGCGCCGGGAAAATGCCCTTCATCCAATTTGTCTTGTATCCCATAATATATCCTCTCCTAGGTCCCGATCTACGCGAAAGCTTGCTCCAGCGCCTTCGCAGCCGCGGCGTGGACGCTCTCGAAGAGCCCGTGGCGGTCGAGGGCGCGGGGGTGAACCGTCGTCAGAGCGACCATCACGTCGCTGTCGACGGCCTCCGCTGGGATGCGTTCTGTCTCCACCGCCTCCACGATCGCCCGGGCCAGGGCCGACTGCGTCGGCCCGTAGATCATATTCGCCTGACGCAGATTTCTCTGGGGCAACGTCGGTAGCACCAGCGTGGGCGGCCGCACGGTCAGCGCGGGCTCTAGGATCGCCGTGAGCGCCTGGCGGCGGTGCATAGGATAGGTCATCTGGAGCGCATAGGCGTCGCCCAGCGGCGTCTCCTTCCCGCCGGCGATCAGGTCGATCTGAACCCTGTTGATCCCCTCCCCCGCAACGCCGCTCCCGACGCGCAACGCATGCTCATCGACCATCTCCGAGGTGATCTCCAGATCACCAAAGCGCTCGGCCAGGGGGGCGGTCGGGTATTCGAACGCCGTCCCCACCATCGGGACCTTCCCCATCTTCTCCAACTCCAGCCGGATCTCGGCCCGGGTTTCGTGGATCAGCCCTCCGCCGACGCGCTTGAGGGGCTTCCGGGGCGGCCCCATGTCGAGGCCCATCATCTTCAGCGCCGCTTTCACCGCCACGCCGCCGCCGTGGCGGCAGAAGATACGGGAAAGCTTCTGCACCTCCCGCTGCCTCGCTCGGGCGTCGTCGATCTGACCCGCCTTCACCAGACGGATCACCTCCTGCCAAACCTCAGGGTAGACCTGGGCGCTGGCCAGGATCATGCCGCTCACCCCGCCGGCCAGCGCGGGCAACACCACCTCGTCGTGGCCAACGAAGACGTCGATGCGATCCCCGGCGTATTCCAGGATCTCCATCGTGTAGGTCAGATCGCCGGACGAGTCCTTGATACCGATCACGGTCGGTAGATCGGCCAGGTCCTCCACCACCGTGCGGGGCAGATAGGCGTCCATCACCTGCGGGATATTGTAGAGCACGATGGGAAGGTCAACGCTGGTGGCGATGTCGTAGAAGTGCTGGTAGACACCTTTGTCTGAGGGATGGAGGAAATAAGGCGTGACGATCAGCGCCGCCGACGCCCCACTCTCCTTTGCGTCACGGGCCAGCGTCACTGCCTCCTGGGTTGACGAGGCACCGCATCCCGCGATCACCGGCTTGCCGTCGGCCTCCTCGACGCCGATTTCGACCAGCCGCCGCTGCTCTTCGCGGGTCAGGTACGGGAACTCGCCCGTCGTGCCGCTGGTCACGATGCCGTTCACGTCAGGGAGCGCGTGACGGATCAGACGCCGGTACGCTTCTTCATCGACCGCCTCCGTCTCCCTGTCGAAAGGGGTGACCAACGCGGGGAAGACTCCCTCCAACCACGGGACTTTGATGGGCATGGATACCTCCTTGCTCGTAATGGATTGAGAGTTTTAAGGAATAGACCAATTTCAAGACGCCACGGATCGGCGTGACGCCTTACTGTTGGAGAAGACGCTGTCGCGCTGTGCTTTCTCGCTCAAACGCCAAACCCTGGCCTCCCGGTGTGAGTCTCCTGATCCTGAGTCTTCGGTCTACAAAGCCGCCCCAAGCGGATACAGGCTACCTCGGGTTCAGGCCAACCGTAGCACAAAAGGGCTCGATAGGCAAATTCAGAAACGGCATGTATCCACCACCCCTCTTCTCAATGAGAGTAGCGCCTAGATTTCCGGAGTTTGCGAGATAGGGTCCCAATCAAGGCGTCCTGCCCATATGCGCACGAGTCCTGGGGTGAATAATCGCCCCAAGCTCCGGAAGTCGGCTCATAAGCGATTTCCCTGTAAGTCTCGCGAAACAATTTAATTTGACCCCAATTCCGACGTTTCGGCCGAGTATTCGTCCCGAGAAAACCCATGGTGCGCGGACGCACCACTCTGAATGGAAGAAACGCCCACTCTTGTCATCGCGAGGAGCACGGCCGTTTGTGCGACGAAGCGATCCCCGCTCTCGACAGCGGCCCAACCACCAAACTACTAGCAGAGTTTCTTAGTAGCGTTGCGCGCATTCTGGGCGGGATGCCTTCAGAAGCAGGCTATCCTGCAAACGTCGGAATTCTAAGCGTTTTCTCCTTTCCATATGCGATTGCCCTGCCAGGCTCTCAAGTTTCCTTGACGTTGCCCTGGGATATGATATATTACGCAATATTACATCGTCGCCTATAGAGCACGAGATTCCACTATGACAGCTTCACTGGCGGACAAGGCATACAAGGCCCTCAAGAAGGACATCATCCAATGCTCCCTCGAACCGGGCCAGCAGATCGTTCAATCGCAGCTCTCGGAGACCTACGGCATTGGAGCCACGCCACTCCGCGAGGCCCTGCAACGACTGGCCCAGGAAGGCTTCGTTCGCGCCGTCCCCCGCTTCGGCTACATCGTCATTCCTGTGACCTTGCGGGACGTCCGCGAGATATTCGAGCTGCGCGCCGTCATCGAATCCGCCGCAGCTCGCTTGGCAGCCGTGCGTGGATCGGACAGAGAGCTAGAGAAACTGGAAGCCAACGCAAAGTTCTCGTACGTGTACGGAGACAAAGAGAGCTACAGCCACTTCCTTTCTCAGAACGTCGAGTTTCACCGCTCCGTCGCCGTTGCCGCCGGGAATCGGCGCATGGTGGACGTGCTGAGCGCCCTGCTCGAGGAGATGACCCGCATCTTCCATCTGGGGTTGGATCTTCGAGACAGCGCCGCGGAGATGCGCGAAGAACACATAGAGCTGACTGATGCCCTGAGCGATCGCGACCCGGACCGCGCAGAGCAAATCGTCCGCGATCAGATCGACGCGTCCCAGCAGAGGATCCTCGAAGCCCTGACCCGCCGGAGAGGACTCGGTTCTGGCGACGGTCTTCAAGTCGATCTATCGCCCTCCGGAGCCGAGCGCGGGGCTGGCTAGCGCTCCCGACCGCTCCGAGGTTTCCGAGACCTGGTTCACCTTGATTCTGAGTCCGATCGCTTCCTGGTCGGCTACCTGTGAGAGCGCTGGCGATGGGTGAGGGAACCCCACGGAAGATCGCCATTACCTTTCGCCCGCTGCACCCTTGACGGAAAAGGAGCCTATGCCGCTGCGCACAACGTGTTCGTCCGCACCCCACCTGAACGTGCTGAACGAGGAGCAAGTCGAGCAGATCCACGCCACAACGCTCAAGGTCCTCGGCGAAGTTGGTCTCGACTTCCCGCACGAGGAGGCGCTGGCGCGCTTCGAGGAGGCCGGTGCCACCGTCACGGGCAGCCGGGTCCGCATCCCGGCGCAGCTCTTGGAGGATGCCCTCTCCACGGCTCCTTCCAGCGTCACCCTCTACGATCGGGCGGGAAATCCGGCCATGATCCTCGAGGGTCGGGAGGCCCACTTCGGCACCTACGGAACCGCCCCCTACGCTTACGACCCCGAGACGGGCAGACGGGGCCTCGCCACCAGCCGGACCATCGCCGACGCCGCGCGCATCTGCGACTACCTTCCCAACATCGAATGGTCGATGCCGATGGGCGTTCCGAGCGACGCGCCGGTCCATTCGGCGGACCGCCACCAGTTTTACCACGCCGTGACGAACAACACCAAGCCTGTTTACTCCTCGGCGTACACCCCGGAGGGAATGGCCGATGCCGTCGAGATGGCAGCCGTGATCGCCGGCGGAAGGGACGCGCTGCGCGAACGCCCGTTCTTCACCACCGGGATCAACCCCAGCACCCCCCTGCGATATGCGCACGACGTCATCGAGAAGCTGCTGGTGATGGGACGCGCGGGCCTCCCGATGATCTTCAACTCGTGCCCTATGGCCGGGGCTACCTCGCCGGCGACCCTCCCCGGCACCGTCGTCATGACGGTGGCAGAGGGGCTGGCGGCATCCGTCCTCGCCCAGCTCGTCTCCCCCGGCGTCTCCGTCATTCCCGGCGGAGGCCCGACGATCATGGACATGAAGACGACCGTGTCGGGGATGGGCACCCCGGAGCTCTCCCTATTGGTTGCGGCCACGGCTCAGATGTTCCGTTTCTACGGCCTGCCCTCCTACGGGACCGCGGGCGGGACGAACGCCAAGGTGGTCGATGCCCAGGCCGCCCTCGAGGCGACGCAATCCGTCCTCATGGCCGCCTTGGCCGGGTGCAACCTCGTCCACTGTATCGGCGCCATCGACGACTGCATGACCGTCTCCCTCGAGGCTTTCGTGTTGGGCGACGAGATCATCGCCCAGGCCCGCCGCATCGCCGGAGGAATGGCCGTGAGCGACGAGACCCTCGCCTTCGACGTCATCCAGGCCGTCGACATCGGGGGCCATTTCCTGGACCAGGATCACACCCTGGAGCACTTCCGCGAGCACACCTACTCGACCATGATCGACCGTCAGATGTACGACGAATGGGCGGCGTCCGGCGCCCGGACGATGGAGGATCGAATGGAGGAGAAGGTCCGCTGGATCCTCAACCATCACCAGGTCGAGCCACTCCCCGAAGACGTTATCGAGGCATTGGATCGTATCGTCGCCAGCGCCGACGACCGAGTTACCTAGCATACCATCCATTTTCCGAAAGGACACGATGATGAACAAGATCGAGCGCGTACACGCCGCCCTGAATGAAGAGCCGGTAGATCGCGTGCCGGCCAGTTTCTGGTTTCACTTCCCCTCCGACCAGATCGCCGGGCACGCCATGGCCCAGGCTCACCTCGACTACTATCGGAAAGCCGACCCGGACTTCCTCAAGGTGATGAACGACAACCGCCACCCGGTCATCGGCGTGGAGGAGATCCGCCGTCCCAGGGATTGGCGGAAGATCAAGCCGGCTCCGCTCTCCTCGGACGCGTACCAGGGCGAGTTGGACGGGGTGCGCGAGATCCTCGAAGCTATCGGCGATGAGGCCCTGGTCGTCGTCACGGTCTTCAACCCGTATGCCATGGGCAACTATATGTCGAACCGCCAGGTGACGGAGCACCTCCGCGCCGATCCCGAGTCGGTCTCAGCCGGGCTCGCTGTCGTCGCCGAGAGCCTGGCCGAGTTCAGCCAGGCGATCATCCAGGCGGGCGCGGCCGGGATCTTCTTCTCGGCGCAGGGGAGCGAGAAGAACCGCTTCAGCCGGGAACAGTTCGAAACCTACATTCAGCCACACGACCTGATAGTGCTAGAAGCCGCACAGGAAGCCGGCGCGACCTTCAACCTGCTCCATATCTGCGGGAACAACCTGCGCCTCGACGCGTACGCGAACTACCCCGCACACGCCGCCAACTGGGGGCCTCAGCACGACAATCCCAGCCTCCGAGAGGGTCAGGAGATCCTCGACCGGACGGTCATCGGCGGCGTCGACGAGCGAGGCCCGATCGTCGACGGTCCCCGAGCGGCGATCGAGGCCGAGGTGCAGGCCTCTGTCCGCGCCATAGGCACGACCGGATTCATGATCGGCGCCGGGTGCACCGTCCCCGACGACGTCCCGGTCGAGCACCTCATTTGGGCCCGGGAGGCGCTGACCGACCGATGAACATCTACCTTTCCGGAATGATTGGAGCCGGGAAGACCACCCTGGGCAAGGAGCTGGCGCGCCGCCTGGGATGGACCTTCGATGACCTGGACGACGCGATGGCGCGCATGGCAGGGAAGGACTTCCGGCGCGTCGTGGCCGAGGACGGATGGCTCCGCTTCCGGCAGTGGGAATATGCCATCTGTAAGCAATTCGCCGCCATGGATGGGACAATTATTGGCCTTGGCGGCGGGACTGTCCGCTACGAGTGGAATCGGGACGTCCTCCGCGGGACCGGAATAAACGTCCTTCTGACGACCGACCTCGCGGAGCTGGCCGAACGCGTCCGCGACAACGACCGCCCCCGGGTGAATGAGGGGACGACACTTGAGGAGGATTTGGCCCTGATCTGGGGGAAGCACCGGGACCTCTACATCACCTTTGCCGATGTCGTCCATCGGACGGAGAATCAGAGGACGATCGCCGCAGAAGTGGACGAGCTCCTCAGCACCCTCCGCTCCCGCGACCTGATTCCGACTTCGATAACCGTGAGTGACCTGGACCCACTATCTCCAGAGTCAGAGGGAGAGCTATGTTAGAGCTGCTTATCAAGAATGGCATCGTCATCGACGGAACCGGCAAGCCTCAATTCGAGGCCGATCTGGGCGTGGCCGAGGGTCAGATTGTGGCATTAGAGCACGAGATTGATCGGGAAGCCGAGCGCCTGATCGACGCTGAAGGCCTCATCGTCGCCCCGGGCTTCGTCGACCCGCATACCCACTCAGACCTGACGCTCCTGGTGGATGGCCG
>Ga0207797_1003142_pt1 | contig 11120 bp, 9 predicted proteins | sample PRCRCaboRojoPR_6_FD_187275 | JGI IMG/M metagenome (GOLD analysis project Ga0207797, IMG submission 187275) | Marine sediment microbial community from Cabo Rojo, Puerto Rico - PR CR 10% Liquid 1 (SPAdes) | ecosystem: Environmental > Aquatic > Marine > Coastal > Sediment | place: Cabo Rojo, Puerto... | reverse complement strand
GAGGCGGAATGACGTGAGGCGGAATGACGTGAGGCGGAATGACGTGAGGCGGAATGACGTGAGGCGGGAGCTCGGGGTGACAGAAGGAGCCGGGATGCCCCTGCGTTCCCCTGCACGTTCTGCGGGTCACGGAAGGCGGCTGAACAGGAGCGCCACGTATGCAGCGAATCCGAGTCCGAACCCGACGGCGAGGATCCAGTGGAGGCTCTCTCGCCGAACGCTGAGGCCCACGAGGGCGACCGCAACGAACCCGAGCCGAAACGCGGCATCCGCATCCTGCTGGATGAACCCGGCGTGCACCTGCTCGTGGATCAGGCTGAGGACTGGAAGCAGCGCCAGCACCGCGAAAAACCACCGCCGATTGGCAAAGTAGCTCGCCTTGAGATCCGTGCCCTCCGGCTCGTCAAGATCGGGCACAAGGAGAACGCTGAGCAGGTACGCGCCGATCGGCAGGGCGAGGAAGAGCAAAAACGGAAAGAAGGTCCACGTTCCACTCGACTGCCATTCGAAGGCAGCCCACCAGATCTGGATCTGGAGGACGAAGAGCAGGCCCATCCAAAGGAGCGTCGGGCCGAACAGCCGGATCCGATCGCGCATCTGAATGAGCCGCGCCGCCGTCTCCAGCAAATGCGACAGCCCGAGCCCCACGATGATCGAGACCAGCACGGTGAGGTATTCAAAGGGCTCCATGGAGCGTGCTGCGTGGACCGTGTTTCGTGAGCTCGTGTCTTCAACGAAGGGGCCAGGATTCCACGGAATACACCGCACGCATCACGCCCCACGGGTCACGGTTCAAGCGTCCCGAAGCCGGTAGATGTCCGGCACCTGCTCGGGGGTGTCGATGCTCACCTCCAGGTCGCGGATGCGCCCTTCCGACATTCCGTAGATCCATCCGTGCACAGTGACCTCGTGCCCCTGCTGCCAGGACTTCTGCAGGACCGTCGTGCATGCAATGCCGTGCACCTGATCGATGACATTCAGCTCGCACAGCCGGTCCCAGCGCGCCTCCTCGTCGTCGAGGGCGTCCAGCTCGTCGGCGTGGCGGTTGTACAGGTGCTTGATGGGGCGGAGCCAGTTGTCGATCAGGCCGTGGTCGTTGTGGTCCATCGCCGCCTGCACGCCGCCGCAGCCGTAGTGGCCGCACACGACGATGTGGGGCACCTGCAGCACCTCCACGGCATATTGCAGGACCGACAGCCCGTTCAGGTCGTCGTGGTCCATGCGGTTCGCGATGTTGCGGTGGACGAACAATTCGCCGGGCTCCGTATCGACAATTTGATCGGCGGGCACCCGGCTGTCGGAGCAGCTGATCCACAGAAACCGGGGCGACTGGCCCTCGGCAAGGCGATCAAAGAGATCGGGCTTGTCCTCGCTCTTTCGATCCGCCCATTGCTGATTTCGTTCGAGGAGGCGGTGCGGCATGGCAGGGAAGGGATGGTTCGACATGCGCGTGAGGGCTTCTTAAGCCCCCGGCGGTGTCCGTGATCCATTCCGGCCGAATCTATTCGTCCGCCTCGCCGAGGAATTTGTTCAGGCGGACCACCCTCGTGTCGGAGACGAACATCACACCGGAGCTCTTTTCGAAAAGCGGCGTCAGTCCGTCGACGATGGCCTGGATGGTGTCCTCGCTGCTTACGGCGAAGAACATGACCAGTCCGGCGCGGTCGTTAAACAGGAGGCGCCCTTCGTGGAAGCCGTGCGACCCGCGCCCCGCCACGTCGCGGTGGATGGTGTAGCCGCTCACGCCCGAATCGTCGAGCAGCTCCTGCACGAACGTTTCCTTCTCGCTCGGCACGATGATTTCGATCTTTTTGAGCGGATGCAGGGTGTGTGGCGTCTGTCCGGTCTGGGACTGCTCGTTCGTGGGCTTGCTCATGGGTAGCAGGAGTTGGATTCGAGAGGCTGTGAAGCAAACGCGGATCACGCAGCGACGGCGTCGAGCGGGTCCGCCATCGGGGCCGGGGCAGACGCCGGCCGCCAGGTTCCGCCGGGTTCATACCGCAGGAACGCGTCGCCGTCCGTCGGGTCGACGACCGTCAGGGCCACCCACTCGTTGTTGAGCAGTTGCGAGACGGCGGCCTGCCGGTCCAGGATGGCCTCGACACGATCGACGGGCGCGTGCACCACGGCCATGAGGCGGAGCGGCGCGTGGTAGCGGCGCTCGTCGTCCGTCTGCAGCGACTGAAGCGGGAGGCCCGTCATGAGGTCGCCGCCGTTGCCCTGCACGATGGCGGCCTTGCCCTGCACGTTGTGGGTGATTTTCGAGCCGCTGCCGTGCACGGCGTTGTCAACCGTCGAGAAATAATACTGTGTGCTGATCCACTCGCCGACGACAAGCGGACCGGTCAGGATCGTCTCCAGCGCGGTGCCGTCCGCGTCGTGGCGCCAGTCGTAGGAGTGCAGAAAGCAGCGCCCGTCCAGCGACTGGCCTTTCGTCAGCGACCGCGGGCCGATGATGAAGGCGGCGTTGCCCGCAAGGCCCCACTCCGGGCGCGTCTCGGCCCAGTCGGCAGCGCGGCGCCGGGTTTCGTCCACGCCGGTCGACGCACGGGCCCCGGCAAACGTGCCGGAGCGCTCGTCGGCCGCCCGCGTCTGGGCTTCCTCCAGGTCCGCGCGCAGGCGCTGGAGCGCTTCGGCCGAAACGGGCGGATCGTCGTCATCCACGAACAGCGTGATCGCGTCGGTTGTCGTGTTGTGTTGTCCGGCAAGAAACACCGTGTCCGACGGAATGTCGATTCCGCGCTCCCGCAGCGACGCCTGCACCGCCGGGTCGTTGCAGATGGCCGCCAGCACCCGCGCATTCGGCCCGCCCGGATTCCCCGCACAGGCCCCGCAGTCCAGGCTCGACTTGTACGGATTGTTGGGCGTCTGGCTGCCGTGTCCGGCAAACACGACGATGGGCGCGAAGGTGTCGCCCCAGCCCATGAGCTGGAAGGCGGCTTCGGCGTAGAGCACCTTGGCCTCGTGCGACAGGCCAAGCGGCAGCCCGTCTTCGGTGTCGGCGTCCGGCTGCCGGTCGACCGTAGGCGTGCAGAACTGGTTGGGGTCGCCCGTTCGGCGCGTCACGGCCTCGTCCATCGTGCCGAGGGCCGACGGAGCCAGGGTGCGCGCGGCCAGGGCCGCCCCGAAGAATCCGCCGCTGCCCTCCACGAAGCCGAACGCCGCGGCGACGTTGCTCTTGAGCGTGTTCAGGAGCGAGCGCCCGGCCTCTTGGATCCGCTGCCATGCATCGTAGCGGTGGGCGTCGTCCTCATGGGCCTCGGCCGGCCGGTCTGCGATGCGATGCTTCGGGTCGACGATGGGTGGACAGGTCTTGACGCCGGACGCGGCTCCGTAGGCGTCGTGCTGCATCGGGATGCCGAAAAAGCCTGCGTAGCCGTGCGTTTCGTACGGTCCGACCTGCTCGATGTGGCGGCGAATGATTTCCGAGCGGACGTCGATGCAGAACACGAGTTGGGCCGCCGGACGCTCTGCCGCAGCGCTTCCGTTCGACGACGTGCGCATCGAGGTGCGCAGGGTGCGCAGCAACCGGTTCCGATCGCTCTCCTCCCACGCCTCCAGCCAGAGCGCAGCAATCTGCGACGCCCGAGTGTCGGACGGGGCGTCCGTCGGTCCCGCGTCGGGCGTCAGGGAGCGTCCCATCCGCTTCGCGACGGTCAGCCGCACGGCCAGATAGTGCGCCAGCGTAATGGGATAGGTCTGCTGCCACGCGTCGCGCTTCGCCCGCATCCGCCGCTTGATGAAGCTGACCCATCCCGGCAGGGCCGTGAGGTGGTGCTCGAAGAGCGGCTCCCACGAAGACTCCGGGCGGCCGGCCAGCACGTCGGCGAGGGCATCGACCCAGGTGGCGGGCAGGTCGTCGGGGCGGCGGGCGCCGGGGACGGCCCCATCGTACGGCGCCAGCTGACGCCACGCAGCGTAGAAGCCGTCGCGGCGATGCGGCATGGGCCACGGCGCCTGGCCCTGATCCACGAACGCCGCCATCCACCGGCACATCGCACGGTCCAGCGGATCATCGGCCGGTGCAGACGGACGGGCGTCGCGCTCGGCATTCTCCATCTCGAACAGGAGCGCCTCGGGAGATGCCGCGATGCCGCGATCGTCCAGATGCTTCTGGAGAACGTCGGGGTCGATCTCCCCCTCCTCCCAGGCGCGACGGAACGTGTCGGCCTGCGGGTAGCCGCGCCCGCCGAACAGCGCACGGGCCCGGCGGATGGCCTCGTGAAACGGCTGCGCCTCCAGTCCCAGAAGCGGGTTGGTGGCGTTGAACGTTTCGAGCGGCCAGAGCAGGCCGACGGGCGCCGCGGCATTCTCGATACGTGCCCGAAGGACGGCTCGGTCAATAGGCATGATACTGATCGCGTTGGGTGAGAAGAGTCGTGGACAGCGGTTGCGAGGTGCGGTGGAGCCAGGCGTACAGGCGGACGCTGGATCGGTGCCAGCCGCGCTCTACGGCGATGTAGGCCAGCACAAAAACGACGGCCAGAGCGCCGTGCACCATCGTCAGGTCCGTCGGAGCGACGGCCATTGGGAGATCCGCCAGCAGTGCGGTGACGCCGTTGTAAACGCCGGCATACAGGCCGATGGCGGCGAGCAGTACAGTCGGGGTGGCAAGCAGACGCAGACGGGACGGCAGGGCGGTGCGGCGCACCATCGACTGCGTGGCATGTAGCACCGCAAGGACGACGAACAGCGTGAGCAGTGCGCCGCTGTTCAGACTCGCCAACGACTTTCCGGTGAGGACCGCGAACAGCATCCCGCCTCCGACGGCGCTCCCCAGAGCAACGAGACTGTGGCCGAACGAGGCGGTCTCCTCCGATTCCGGACGCGGATGCGTGGTTTCCACCACCGACCCGGAGGCCAGGAACAGATAGGCCTTGTAGAATCCGTGCAGCATGAGGTGGGTGATGGCGGCCGGAATGAATCCGAGGCCGCCCTGCAGCACCATGAAGCCCATCTGCGCAACGGTCGAGCAGCCGAGCTGCCGCTTGATGTCCGTCTGCACGAGCATCCAGGCCTGGCCGAGCAGGGCGCTGAGGCCGCCGACGACGACCACCCCCAGCAGGACGGTCGCCTCCACGGCAAACACGGGCGCGAAGCGGGCCAGCAGCACTCCGCCGGCGTTTACGAGCCCGGCGTGCATGAAGGCCGAGACCGGCGTGGGGGCCGTCATCGACGAAAGCAGCCACCGATGGAAGGGCACGAGCGCCGACTGGATCATGGCCGTCAGCAGCAGGGCGCCTGCCGCGGCAAACAGCATCGGCACGGACAGCGTGCTGGCCTCCGCGATGATGCCGGTGATCGTCCACGCGCCCGTCTGCTGCACGAGCACGCCGAGCCCCAGCGCCAGCAGCGCGCTTCCGCCCAGAAACAGGCGCCGCGCGTGCTGCGAGGCCGCCTGGGCCTGCGGCCACCTACGGATGTGGCCGATCAGATCGGCCAGCACCCAGCCCATCGCCGCCCAGGTTCCGACAAACAAAACAACGTGGTTGGCGGCCGTGAGAAGCAGCACGATGAGCGTCAGGCCGAACAGGCGCACGTAGAACCGCGACAGATGTCGCTGGCCCGCCATGTAGCGACGCGAAAAGCTGTGGATGATGCCGCTCACGAACGTGATCACGAGCGCCAGGACCTGCGTCAGACCGTCCACGTGAAGCACCGATCCCACGGACGCCTCAGGCCCGGCGCGCCAGAACAAGCTTCCCAGGCTGAGGGCGAAAAGCGTCCACGCAAGGCGAGTGAGAAAGCGAGGCATGGAGTGCAGTGGCAAGGGTAATGTATGAATGGATCCGCGATCTCACCCCCTCAGGCCCGTCGGTCCGCACGGCGTCGAGGATCCTTCCAGAACCCGGCGGTTTGCGCAGAGAGATTTCTTGACCGCGCTCGAGATGACAGGCTGATGCTGGGGTGTGAGATCGCTTCGACGTCCAAAGAAGGCGCGCTGACTCGCAGCGTCTTGACGTCGAACGGCGAGAGGAGTCGTGACGGATCGAGGGCCCCAACACGCACGAAGCCAGCCCCTTTCGGAGAGGCTGGCTTCGCGGTGAGGGGAGCAGGAATCGGCTAGGGGCCTTGGCCCAAGTCGGGTTCGTCGTAAAACGTAACTGTACCGGTCGAGACATCGTGCAGCGCGCCGATGACCTTCACCTCTCCGTTTTCCACCTGGTCGCGGATGACTTGGCTCCGCTCCAGGATGTTTTGAACGTTGAGGCGCACATTCTCCTCCGTCACGGCGTGCACGAAGTCCTCATTTTGGGACGACCGCTCGCCCTCCGTTTCGACGGCGTACAGCGCCGGCGCCAGGTTGCCCAGCGTGTGCGTGAGGTTGCCCATCTCGACGCGGTCGCAGGCGCCCTTCACGGCCCCGCACTCCGTGTGGCCGAGCACGACGATCAGCTTCGAGCCGGCGACGGCGGTGGCAAACTCCATGCTCCCGAGGATGTCGGTGTTCACGAAGTTGCCGGCCACGCGAGCGGTGAAGATGTCACCCACGCCCTGATCGAAAACGAGCTCGGGCGGCACGCGCGAGTCGATGCAGCTCAAGACCACCGCGAAGGGATACTGCCCGGTGGCCGTTTGCTCCACCTGATTCATGTAGTCGCGCTGCATCATGCTTCCATTCACGAACCGCTCGTTGCCGGCCTTGAGCAGTTCGAGGGCACGGTCGGGCGTGATGGCCGCTTGCGTCTCGGCGGTTTGCACGGGCGCCTGTTGCGCCTGCGCGACGCCCACGGCCGCCCACAACAGGGCAACCAGCGTGAGCGGGAGGATTTGGGATCCAACACGATTCTTCAGCAATGCATTCATGTCATTTCAAGAGGTAAGTGATGAGTGTTTCGAAATGTTGTTCGGAGCCATACTGCTGGAATTCAGCACGTACGCAAATGCTCCCAGATTTACTCCCCCTGCCCCAGCGAGTAGGCGCGGCGCCCGTCGAACGTGTAGAGGTGTTCGGTCTTGATGACGTCCCACCCGGCATCGTCAAGCGCCCGAAGGAGGGCAATGACGCGGGCGAACGGGATGCCCTCCGCGTCGGCGGGCAGGAAGCGGCAGCGCCAGTGATCGGTCCAGAACGTCTCAGGGAGACCGCCCGGATAGACCTTAACGCCGCGGTTGGTGATCATCTTGAGGCGCCAGTCAACGGACGCGGCCGTCTCCTCCAGACCCCGACCGATCCGCGCAGGATCCCGTCCGTCTTCGTCCCAGTCGATGAAGACATCGACGCCCCGGAGCACCTTTTCCTGCTGCGGGGTGGAGGACGGCGTGACGTGGATGCCCCCTTCCTGGTACCGCACCGGTTCCAGATGCCGGGGCTCTTCGCCCAGCCGCTCGATGACGGCGTCGGTGAAGGCTTCGGTGCCCACCTCGCGGGCGCTGAGGCCCTCGCGGTAGATGTCCGCCGGGTGGATGCCCGCCTCCAGCGTCCGCAGCCACGCGTTCTTGATGGTCTGCGCGACCTCGGCCTCACCCAGGTGGACGAGCATCTGCGTGGCAGCCACGAGGAGGCCGGACGGGTTCGCGATGCCGCGCCCCGCGATGTCGGGCGCCGAGCCATGCACCGCCTCGAACATGGCCACGTCCGTGCCAATGTTGGCCGAGCCGGCCAGGCCGACGGATCCGGCGATCTGCGCGGTAATGTCGGAAAGGATGTCGCCGTACAGATTCAGCGTGACGATCACGTCGAACTGTTCCGGTTGGGCCGCCACGCGGGCCGCGCCGATGTCGATGATGAGATGCTCGCTCTCGATGTTCGGATAGTCCGCCGCTACCTCATCGAAGACCTCGTGGAAGAGGCCGTCGGTGTGCTTCATGATGTTGTCCTTCGTCATGCACGTCACCTTGCGGCGGCCGTAGGCACGGGCGTACTCGAAGGCGTACCGGATGATGCGCTCGGACCCGGGACGCGTGATGAGCTTCAGGATCTGCGCCACCTCGCGCGTCTGCTGATGCTCGATCCCGGCGTAGAGATCCTCCTCGTTCTCACGGATGACGACAACGTTCATGCCGGGATGCTGCGAGGCGACGAACGGCGTGTAGGCCTTCGCCTGTCGCACATTGGCGAAGAGGCTGAGCGCCTTGCGGAGGGTCACGTTCAGGCTCTTGTAGCCGCCGCCCTGCGGCGTCGTGATCGGCCCCTTCAGCAGCACGCGGTTGCGCCGGATGGCGTCCCAGGCCTCGTCGGGAATGCCAGAGGTGACCCCGCGCTCGTAGGCCGATTTCCCGATGTCGATGACGTCGTACTGCAGCGGCGCGTCGGCGGCGTCGAGGACCCGCAGCACCGACTCGGTAATCTCCGGGCCGATGCCATCGCCGTAGGCGACGGTGACGGGCGTGGGCGTGGTGACGGAACGGGAGGCCTCGGGCGACTGCGTCTCGGCGGGCCCTGGGGAGGCCGAGGGCGGAGCGGCGACGGCATCGGTATCCATGACAACAGACAGGGAGTGAGTATGAACATAGAAAAGGCCGACACGCAGCACCGCCGGGGTGCTGAATGTCGGCCTGCAATCGTTGCACCCGCTCCTGCAGAGCGTGTGCGCGGCTTGTGCCGGGGGTATGTGGGGTGCGGAGGTGGCTCGCCCGCGGCGCTCCATCTCAACACCGGCAACGAACGTAGGCGGAACCGGAGCGCTTCGCAAGTCTCGGCCCGCTCGTCGACAGAAACTTTACGATCTTTCCAAACTGCGGTTCGGCGACCGGGGTGCGAGCGGGTTTCTTCCGCCCCACGGTCCCTCCCAGACCGATCGCTTCCCGCCGGAAGGGATCAGGCGGCGAATGTGGCCTCCAGGTCGTCGGTCAGGCTGAAAACGAACACGCGCTCTCCGGTCCGTGCGCTGATGTCGGTGTGCATGCTGACGACCTCCATGCCGACCTCGTTCTCCACCAACTGACAGATGTCGTCGCTGGAGCTCTCGATGAGACGCGTACGCATCTGCTTGATGAGTTCGACGCCGCCGGTCTCGTGGCTCAACTGCCGCTCGGCGGGACTCAAGATGCCCTTCAGGCGGACGACGACGAGATCCTCGACGATGAACGCGCGCGCCTCTTTCGGGCCGCGGCCCAGGTAATCGCGCTCAAACTGCGTAATGGCTTCGGTGACGGCAGCTTCAGTCTGTCCTTGCGTGCGTTCGGCCATGGGGGGCGACGTCTGTGCGGAGAGCGGGCGAATCACAGTCTGTGTGCACGCACAGTTCGGCCCGCAGTTCGCCTCACGCCGCGACCGGGTCGCGTCGGGTGGTCTGCACCGGAAAGTCGGCGGCGTCCGGCACGATCGTGTCCAGCACCCGCGCGGTGGAGAGCACGCCCGGCATGCCCGCACCCGGGTGCGTGCCGGCGCCTACGAAGTAGAGATGGTCGACATCTTCGCTCTCGTTGTGCGGACGGAAGTAGGCGCTCTGCGTGAGAACCGGCTCGACGCTGAACGCGGCGCCTTTGAGCGACTTGTAGTCGGTGCGGAACTCGCGCGGGGTGAGCATCCGGGAGGTCACGAGGTGCTCGCCCAAGTCGGGGAGAATCGTGCGCCCGAGATGGTCTTCGACGGCCTGGCGGTACGGCTCGGCCTGGCGCTTCCAGTCCACCCCGCTGTCGAGGTGCGGAACGGGCGAGAGGACGTAGAATGCATCGTGGCCGTCGGGCGCCATCGACGGATCGGTCTTCGTCGGGCGGTGCAGGTAGAGGCTGAAGTCGTCGGCGAGGTGCTGAGCGTCGAAGATGTCGTCGAGCAGCCCCTTGTAGCGCGGCCCCATCAGGATCGTGTGGTGCTCGACGTCCTCGTACAGCCGGTCGGTGCCGAAGTACCAGACGAACAGGCTCATCGAGTACTTCATGTTCTCGACGCGCCGGTCCGTCCATTTCGACCGGTGCTTCGCGTCGATCAGATGCCGATAGGTCCACCCCACGTCGGCGTTGGAGACGACGAGGTCGGCGTCGATCGTTTCGCCGGAGGCGAGGCGCACGCCGGACGCGCGGCCGCCGCGAACCATGATCTCGTCGACCTCGGCGCCGTAGCGCTGCTCGCCCCCGAGGTCGTCGATGAGATCCGCCAGCCCCTGCACCAGCGATCCGGTGCCGCCCATGGCGTACCATACGCCCCACTTCCGCTCCAAAAACGCGATGAGCGTGTAGATCGACGTCGTACTGAACGGATTCCCGCCCACGAGCAGCGGGTGAAAGCTCAGCACCTTCCGCACCTTCGGATGGTCGATGTACTTCGCAACGAGGCTGTAGACCGTGCGATGGCTCTCCAGCTTCATCATTGCTGGCACGATCTTTAGCATATTGCCGAGCTTGTGAAACGGCACGTGGCCGAGCTCCTCGAAGCCGATCTCGAAGATCTCCTCGCTCTTCTCCAGGAAGCGGCGGTAGCCGTCCACGTCGTCCGGGTTGAACCGGCGGATCTCCGCCTCCATCCGCTCGGCGTCCCCCGTGTAGTGGAACGTCGAGCCGTCGTGAAAGCGAATGTTGTAGAAGGGATCGACCGGGACGAGTTCGACGTCGTCTTCCAGCTTTTGCCCGCACAATTCCCACAGTTCCTCGAACAGGAACGGCGCGGTGACGACCGTCGGCCCGGCGTCGAACGTGAAGCCATCCTGCTCGAAGACCCGTGCCCGTCCGCCCGGCTGGTCGAGGCGGTCAAGCAGCGTGACGCGATAGCCGCGGGCACCGAGGCGAATGGCCGCGGCGAGCCCGCCTAGTCCCGCCCCCACGACGACGGCGTGCGGAGCATCCGGCCCCGCGGGAATGGGCTCGGTGCGGGTGTTCAGGGAGGCATCGTCGCGGTGAACGAGGCGATTCATCCAGCTCATGGGCGGGACAACGAAGTGTGGGAGTTTCGGGAACATCCGCCCCAACGTACACGCTCCAACCGGAGTTCAGACCATATCGCGACGGTCGGGTTATACTTGACGGTGGGTGCGGGACACGGTGCACGTTCGGAGCGGAGAGCGACGCCGGCCGATCAACCTCCCGCTGCCGCGGTTCAATCACGCGGATCCATCGAACTGGAACCGCACTGCGAACAACCTCACGTCGGAGCGATGATTGACGCGCCCCTCTCGACCCCCATCCGGATCGCCGCAGGGATCGGCGGGGCCGTGCTTGCAGGTGCGGCGGTTTTCGCCCTC
>Ga0207797_1003141_pt1 | contig 11123 bp, 12 predicted proteins | sample PRCRCaboRojoPR_6_FD_187275 | JGI IMG/M metagenome (GOLD analysis project Ga0207797, IMG submission 187275) | Marine sediment microbial community from Cabo Rojo, Puerto Rico - PR CR 10% Liquid 1 (SPAdes) | ecosystem: Environmental > Aquatic > Marine > Coastal > Sediment | place: Cabo Rojo, Puerto... | reverse complement strand
ACTCCGGGCGCATCCGCCCACCACAGCCCCAGTGTCTCCGTCAGGGTGAGCAGGCCGACAATCTCGCCGCCGTCGACCACGAGCGGGAGTCTCCGTGGCTCGGTCCGGAGGACGACTGCGGGAGCGGAGCGGGACCGGACCGGTAGCGGCCCCTCGACGGTCGTGCGTGCGGCCCAGCGACCAGTCGTGGGGATGAGCCATCGTCCGTGTCGGCCAGTCGCGAGGACAACGGGCGCGGACCGGTCGGCGCGTGACGCCTCGAGTCCGGGGTCGGGGTCGATCTATCCCCGCGCGGCTCCGGCGCCGATGGCCACCCCGAGCGACAGTCCGATCGCGATACCCAGCGCGAGGTTGTCCAGGGCCAGCCCGAGGACCATCCCGAGGAGGACGCCGGCACCTGTTCCCGCGGCCAGTCGCTGCTGGTCGGTGCCGTCGCCACCTCCGTCCGTTGTCTGCTCGTTTGCACTCACGCCCCGCCGGTGGGGCCGTGAGTAGAAGTGTCTGCCGGACAGCCCGACGGGAACGAGAGGGGTTCGGTGGCCTCTCAGTGGCAGTTCCCGACCGCCGGCGTGGGCGAGATGACGGCCTCCGGGGGTCGTCCCACACCGGGCGACGGGCTCTCGCTGCGGGCTGACCCCGGGTCGCCACCCACACAGGTGTGGACGGTGAGCGTCGCTGCTCCCGTGCTCGACGGACGGACCGGCAGCGGGAGGAGCTCGCCCGCGACGCGGCCAGGGGCGCCGGCCGCGACGACCGGTCCCTGCGGGAACTCGGAGCACCGGCCGTCGGAGTCGAGAACGGCGAGGACCGCGGGAAGCCGACCTCCCGCCCCCGAGCCGACCCCTCGGCTCTCGGGCTCCGGTACACACCGAGGACACCCCGGCACACCAGCGTAGTGGTGGTGGCTGTGTCTGCTGGCGTGTCGAGACGCGAACACCGGTGGTCACGCCGACCGTGCGCCGGCAGGTCGGAGAGCCCCACGACAGCGCCCGGCTCACACCAGCACGCCGACCCGGCCGACCACGAACGCCGCGGCCGCGAGGAACATGCCGTACTTCATGTGCCGTTGGCCGGCCCCGGGGTCGGAGAACGCCTCGATTGCCGCGCCCAGCATCACCGCGTCGCCGGGTACCACGGCGACCAGGTACGCCACCCCGAGGGTGCCCGTCAGATAGGGGAGGGGGCTGGCGGCCACCGCCAGCGCGAGCGCGACCAGCGCCACCGCCAGCGCCGGGCGCTCGCCGACGGCGATCGGCAGCGTGTTCAGCCCCTCCTGGCGGTCGCCGTCGATGTCCTCGACGTCCTTGATCAGCTCGCGGGCCAGCGTCGACAGCGCCGCCAGCGCCGCCAGCACGCCCGCGGTGAGGGGCTCGCCGACCGCGGCGCCGCCGAACAGGAACGTCGACCCCCCGAGGTAGGCGACGACGGCGTTGCCCACGCCGGGCAGCCCCTTGAACAGCTCCGTGTACGCCACCAGCGCGAGCAGGTTGATCACGGCGATAGCGATGGCGACCACCGGGAGGGTCAGCGCCAGCGCCACCGCCAGCCCGAACAGCAGCCCGCTGAACGCCAGCGCCGCCCGCGGGGACACCGCCCCGCGGGGGATCGGCCGGTCGGGGGCGTTCACGCGGTCGATCTCGCGGTCGAAGTAGTCGTTGACGGCGTTGCCGGCGGCCGTCGCCAGCACCGTCGCGGCCGTGGCGGCCGCCGCGGGCACCAGCGCCTGGCCGGGGCCGGCGAGCCCCCCGGCGACGAACACGCCGATCAGCGTCAACACCCCCGCGACCACGGCGTTGACCGGCCGGGTCAGCTCCAGCAACCCCCGCGGCTCCATGTCCGGTGGTCCGCCGGTCGCCGTATAAGCGTCGCGGTGATGGGACAGAGTTAACAGCGCGACCGCGCTGGATAGGGGTAGGGCGCTTAGCTCAGCCTGGACAGAGTGCGTGGCTTCGGACCACGTTGCCGGGGGTTCAAATCCCTCAGCGCCCGTACAACGAGCGCCAGCGAGCGAACCGGCGCGAGGGATTTGAAGCAGGGAAGAGCTCGCTCCGACTGGGGTTCAAATCCCTCAGCGCCCGTCAGTCCTCGCGACGAGCGAGGCTCTCAGGATGGCCGGCCGACGTTTACGGCTCGTCCGTCGGACGGGTCGACCCTGTCACGTCTCCTTGTGGGCTCGCGGTGTGTCCGGACGAGCCCACCGGTTCGGGTCGGTGGAGTCAAGCGGACGGACCGGGACCACCCACACGAGCATGGTGTCACAGGCCGAGATCGACCGTCTCCGGCTGGAGGCGGACACGATCATGACCCGCTACGAGCGGGTCGAGCGGGCGCTGGAGCGGGCCCGCTCTGAGTCCGGCGACCACTGGGACACCGGGGAGCTGACGGTCTCGCTGGAGACGCCGCGCGGCGAGCCGATCGAGGTCACGCTGGAACTCGACGCCGACCCGGCGAGCAACGCCCGGTCGCGCTACGAGCGGGCCAAGCGCCTCGAGGCCGAGCTCGAGCGGAGAGAACGGATCGTCGGCGAGCTGGCCCCCCTGCCGGCGGAGCCGGTCGCCTACCTGATCTGCTACCACCTCGACGCCGTCGAGGGGAACTACCCCCGGTCGATGGCCGGCCACCTCGACGCGCGCCGCGAGGACGTCGCGTCGCTGTGTACGGCGATGGAGACGGCGGGGGTGCTGGAACGCGTCGAGTCGGGGACGGTGAAACAGCGACGGGTCAAGGCGAAGCAGGCCGACGAGGTCCGCCAGCACCACACCTACTACCGGCTCTCGCGGCAGGGGGATCACCTCCTGCGGCTGCTCGGCGAGCCCGAGGGCCGGCTGAACGTCCTGCGGCACCTCCCGGACGGCGAGACGCTCGTCCGGCGGCTCGCCCGCGGCGGACCGGACTACCCCCGGATGACGGCCCAGGAGCTGGGGATGGAGTTCGAGCACGTCCGCCATCTCTACCGGGCGCTCCGGCAGGTCGGTCTCGTCACGGAGTACGAGGGCAGCACGATCAAGGGCACCGAGCGGAAGCTGAAGCCCAAAGACGAGACCCACCGCAAGCACACCTACTACACCGCGACCGACGAGGCCGAGGCGGCACTCCGGCAGCTGGAGGAGTGAGTCGGGGGGGCCCGCCGTCCGTGGCGGCCACCACCCGCGAGCGGCAGCGTCACGGCGGTAGCGCCGACGCCGTGGCTACTCGACGACGAGCCGGGTCTCGAGGGGCACCTCGTCGGTGAGCGCGTCGACGACCGGCGAGGTCGCCTCGCCGGCGTCGGCGTCCAGGTAGACGGTGCAGGTGATCGAGCCGTAGCCGGGGCGGACGTCCTCGGCGATGCCGAGGAACCCCCGGAGGTCGACCTCACCCTCCATCTCGAAGCACAGCGCGTCGAGCTCGATACCCATGTGGGCGGCGTTGGCCGCGTAGCCGACGCTCAGACACGAGCCGAGCGCGGCCAGCACCGTCTCGACGGCGTTGGGGCCGGTGCGCTCGCCGAGTATCTGCTCGGGCTCGTCACCCTGGAGGGTGAACGCGCGGCTGTGGACCGTCTCGCCGGCCTGGTCGAACTGGTCGATGGTGGTGACGGACCTGAGCGCGCCGTCCCACTGGGTCTCGGCCCGGAAGGTGAACTCCCCGAGCGCGGGGTTCTCGCCGATCGCCTCGACGGCCCCCTCGAGGGCGGCGACGTCCACGCCGTTCACGGTGGGGTGGTCTGTGGTTACCATCTCCGATCACCGTACCCGGAGGACGCCGACGGACGTAAACAGGTGTTCGTCGATACCGGCCACGTACACGCCGTCTCCCGACCGATCCGGACGGGTACCGTCCCTGGAGATACCTCGTCGTTGCCACCAGCCCCCAACGAGCGGCAGGTTGATAAGTCACAACGTCGCCGCTCCATCCAGGCACAGATGGACGTGACCACGCGGATCGGAGACGGGCGGTACCCAGTGCGACGACAGAACCGGACCAGTCGGAGGGAGGCCGGCGGACCGTCCGTCCCCCGCGAGGCCGGAGGAGGATAGTGGTCGAAGACGCGGCGCTGATCGGTGCCCTGGTGCTCGCACCGCTGTTGGGGCTGTTCCCGGTGGTGTTGTTCCGGCTCACCGGCGACGACGAGGAGCGCGAGCCCACGGAGGCCGAGCGCGAGCCGGGCGTCTGCACCAACTGCGGCGAGACCAACGAGCCGGGGTACAGCCGCTGTCGGAACTGCGGCAGTCGGCTGGACGACGACTGGAACCGAAGCGCCCTCCTGCGCCGGTAGCGCCCGCCGGCTTCATGTCCGTGCCGGCCCACCGCCCGCCATGGAGAACCCCATCGAGCGACGGGTCGGCGAGGCGCTCCGGGCGGCCGACGAGACGGTCGCCGTCGCGGAGTCGGCCACCGGCGGACTGGTCGGCTCGCTGCTGACGGACGTCCCGGGCTCCAGCGACTACTTCGACCGCTCGCTGGTCACCTACGCCTACGACGCCAAGCGGGCGGCGCTGGCGGTCGACCGCGAGGCGCTGGACGAGCACGGCGCCGTCAGCGAGCCGGTGGCCCGCCAGATGGCCAAGGCCGCCCGCGACGTCGCGGACACGGACTGGGGGGTCGCCACCACCGGTATCGCCGGCCCGGACGGCGGCACGGACGAGACGCCGGTCGGCACGGTGTTCGTCGGCGTCGCCAGCGCCGCCCCCTGGGGGAGCGGCGACTCCCGCACCACCGTCGAGCGCCACACCTTCGACGGCTCCCGGACCGAGAACAAGGGTCGGTTCGCCCGCCAGGCGCTGCGTGACCTGCTGGCCCGGGTCGAGGGGGACTGAAACACAACGCCTTTTCGCCGGTCGGGCGAGTTCGCGGCATGAACAAGCAGGGCCACGTGATCAACGGCCTGCTGCTGGGTATCGGGGTGGGGTTTCTCCTGGAGCCGGCGGGGGATATCGGCACGCTCGAGAGCGTCGCCGCGGTGGCGGTGCCGGTGTCGCTGGGGGCGCTGTTCCCGGACGTCGACACCGCCTTCGGCAAACACCGCAAGACGCTGCACAACCTCGCCACGCTGGGGGTGTTCGTCGCGTTCCCGCTGGCGTTCGACAACCTCCACTGGGTGTGGCTGGGCGTGCTCACCCACTACGTGCTGGACGTGGTCGGCAGCACCCGCGGTATCGCGCTGTTCTACCCCGTGCCCACGGAGTTCGGCTTCCCCACCGGGGTGACCACCGACAGCCGCTACGCCAACGCGGTGACGCTCCTCATCACGGCTCTCGAACTGGCCGTCGCGGCGGTGTTGATCCACGTCGCCCCCGGCGTGGTGGCCGAGGCCGTCCGGACCGTCGAGGGGGTCGTTCAGTAGACCCGGACGTCCTCGAAGCGGCCGTTGTAGGCGATGTGACCCGGGTGGGTCGGCTCCATCCCCGAGAGGAACACCCGGTCGATCTTCCCCCAGCTGTTCTCGTAGAACAGGTGGCCGAACTCCGCGCCACACCGCAGCCGGTGGGCCGGGCCGCGCCGGTGGAACACCCGCCGCGGAGCCCGGTCTCGCAACAGCGTCGCCAGCCCGGCGGCGTCCTCGAACGGCTCCTCGAAGGCTGTCCAGGCCTCCCCGACCGTGCCCACCAGGTGGGCGTACGACGAGGTGAACCCCGGCAGCCCCGTCTCGCGGGCGATCCGCCGGGCGCGGCGGTTGTGGACCCCCCAGTGTTTGGTGTTGTACGTCTCGACGGCGTCGACCGGGTAGCGCTCGACGTCCGCGGCGTCGAGGCTCACCGTCGCGAACGTCGGGTGGGGCGCCAGCACGGCCGCCTCCTGGCGCCGGAACTCCTGCATCGCGCCCGCCAGTGTGATGAAATCCGGCACCGGCTCCTCGAGGCCGATTGCGAGCACGTGCTTGCGGTTGCGGGCGCTGCCGGTGAACACCTCCCGGGCCGGCACCACCAGCAGCTCGTCGTCGGAGAACGCCGCCGCCTTCTCCCGGGCGTTGGGCAGCCGCGTGAAGTGTGGCGCGTACACCAGCGCGTCCAGCCCCCGGCGCTTGGCGCGCTCGACGACCCGCTCGTCGAGCACCTTCGCGTGCATGTCCACCCGGAACTCGCTCACGGAACCGGGGTCGACGGGGCCGAGTATAACTGGACTGGTTCCGGGCGCTCGCGGTGGTCGTTCTCGCCGGTCGCTGCTCGCTTCAACGACGACCCGCGTCGCTCCGACGAGACGCGGCTCGCGGCTCCCTCCGGTCGCCGCTCGCTCCGGTCGAGAAGCGCCGAGCGCCGCTCAGCGCTCCTCGCTGTCCAGCACGCGGATCTGGTCGCCGCGTACCGTCACCGGGATCGGCACCGTCGCCTCGTACAGCTCGACGGTCACCTGGTCTTTCCCCTCGTCGATGCGCTGGACCTGGGCCTTCTCGCCCTTGAACGGGCCGGCGACCAGCTCCACGATGTCCCCCTCGGCGATCCCCTCGACGTCCGGTTTCGGCGAGAGGAAGTGCTCGACCTCCATGATCGAGGACTCCCCCTCGACGACACCCCGGGCGTGGGGGATCTCGTCGAGGATGCGCTCGAACACGCTGGCGTCGTCGGCCTCGACCATCACGTAGCTGGTCAGCGAGTCCGGCGCCAGCGCGGCGTGGACCGACTCCTCCTCGCGGTTGATGATCATGTCCGCGACGGTGCGCTCCTGGCTCGCCGTGGTTTTGACAGCGTAGATCGGCATCTTATGCCCCCGGGAGCAGCGACATCACGATGAATATCAGGAAGCCGATGATCCCGACCAGCGCGATGCCGGCGCCGGCGATCAGCGACACCTGGGAGAACTCGTCGCTGGAGGGGGTACTCGCGAGCTTGAGCACCCGCACGTACGAGCTCATGTCCCTCGGTACGTCCATACCCGGTAGTTGAGAGTCAGCGGTTTTCACTCTTTCCACACGGTCAGCGCCGCCGGACCGCCAGCAGCGCCGCCGCGACGACCGCCAGCAGCGCCAACAGCGCCGTGAACCCCGGCTGCCCGGTCGTGGTCGTCGAAGCGGTCGTCGTCGCCGTCGTGGTCGTCGAGGCGGTCGTCGTCGCCGTCGTCGGGGTGGCGGTGGTGGTGGTCGTGGTGGTGGTCGCGACCTGGAGGCTCCCAGCGCGGCGGTCGCCGACGGAGACGTTGTACGTCCCCGGGGCGGTCGGCGCGTACCGGAAGCCGACCGTGCCGGCCTCGTCGGCCGCCAGACTCACCGTCCGGGTGGCGACGGTCTCGTTGCCCACGACCAGCTCCGTCCCGAAGGTGCCGCCGTCCTCGTAGTTGCGCACCGTCGCGTTCACGTCCACCGGGGCGCCGACCCGCGTCTCGCTCGCCCCGAGGGTGGCGTTGGTCACGGTGAACGACGGCTCGCCGAACCCGAGCGCGTACGTCGAGAAGCCGTCGGTCTCGGCGAGGAACGTGACGTTACCGGGGCGGTCCTCCTCGACCCGGAGGTCGCCGGCCGGCTCCCAGGCGTCGGTCGCCGGGTCGAGCCGGTAGAGGGTGACGTTCTCGTACCCGCGCGTGGCGCCGGCGTCGATCAGCGGCGCCTTCCGCGCGGTGAACCGGAACGCCACCTGCCGGAGGTCGTCGTCGAACGCCCCGGAGGTGAGCCGGACGGTCCGCAGCGCCGACACCCCCCGCGGCAGCCGTGCGGGCGGCTCGACGTCCGGTTCGACGCGCAGCCCCACGTCGATGTCGCGCTCGGTGGTGAGCGTCACGGAGTCGAAGGTGACGTTGCCCGACTCGCCGGGGATCGACACCGCCACCGGCCGGCCGGCGCGGGCGTCGCTGACGTTCACCTCGAACCCCCGGTCGGCGGTCCCGTCCACCTCGACGACGGTGGGGTCACGCTCGACCACGCCCAGCCGGCCCAGGAAGTTCGCCCGCTCGTAGATCTGGTACTGGTTGGGGCTGGCGAACGACACCGGGATCTGGAAGGTGACCGCCTGACCCGGGGGGACGCGTTTGGTCTCGCGGCCGATGCGGCGCTCCCCGCGGTTGAGGTTGACGAAGGCGGTGAACTCAGCCAGCTCACCGCCGGTGTTGGCGTAGGTGACCTGCGCGATGATCCGGTCGCCGGTCTCGGCGGCCCGGCGGTCGAGCGCGCCCTCGACGTAGCGGAACTGCGCGCCGCCGCTCCCGGGGTCGAACCCGGGCAGCACCCGCACCGGCGGCGTGGACTCCAGGGCCGGCGCCACGCGGACGCTGGCGGTGCCGTCGATGGGCCCCTCGGGGACGCTGTCGCCCTGGCCGTCGAGGAACAGCCCCCCGAACGGGTCGGCCAGCTGCTGGGGGCTGGCGCTGGAGGGGAGCTCTGCCCCCCAGTAGTTCTCCCGGGCGTCCAGATACGGCCCGGCGGCGTTGACCACGCCCTGGTCGTTGCCGGCGATGGTGTTCATCCGGACGGTGTAGCGCTCGGGGGCGGCCGAGGCCCGCAGCGCCACCCCGACGCCGTTGTTCGAGACGTTGTTGCCCCGGACGTACACCTGGCCGGTGCCCTCGCGGTCCTCCAGGGCGACCCCGGCGCCGTCGTTGCCGGCGAGGACGTTCCCCTCCACCCGGACGGTGGCGTTGCGCGCGTCGGCCAGCTGGACGGCGACCCCGTCGCCGCTGCCGTCGAGCACGCGGTTGCGGAACAGCTCGAACTCCACGTCGTTGAGCACGCTCGTCGACCGGACGCTGACGGCGGTGTCCTCGGCACCCCGCAGGACGTTGTCCGCGACGGTGACCCCGCGGGCGGTGATGCGCCCGCCGGTGGCCGCGAGCACGACGCTGCCGCCGACGAACTCGTTGTTCCGGAGCTGGATGTCACGCGCCGTGAGCCCGCGGTCGGCGAACCGCACCCGGGCGGTGGTCCCCTCGAAGCGGTTCTCCGTCACCTCCAGCCCCTCGACGCTGATCGCCCGGGGGTCGTACTCCAGGCCGGTGCCGGTGCCGGCGAACACGAGCCCGCGCACCTCCACGTCCGGGGCGTCGCCGACGACCATCCCCGGGCCGCCCTGTGCGACCACTACGGGCGCGTCCGCGCCCGGCCCGGGGCCGTCGTCGCCGGTGTCGCCGACGATGGTGAGCTCCTTGTCCACCCGGACGGTGCCGTCGTAGCTGCCGGGGGCGACCTCGATGCGGTCGCCGCTGGTGGCCTCGTCGACGGCCCGCGCCAGCGAGTCGTAGTCCGAGGGGCCGTCGTCGTCCACCTGGACGACGCTGGCCGCGTCGGCCGTCCCGACGAGCCCGGCGGGCACCGACGCGACCACGAGCGCGACAACGACGGCGGCCACGAACGCCCGGCGCGGCCCCGTCACGGTCGACCCCCGCTGGCGGGTGGTTTGCGGGCGACTCCCGTCGTTGGCGGCTGTTCGGATGACATGTGAGCGGATACCGGCACGCGGCCGGTGGGTTGCTCACACGTCCAAGCCGAGACACAAAACGTGACCGGAACCCGTCCGGCTGTGCTACCGTTTCACACCCGCTGGCGGCCGTTCCGGGGGGTGAGGCGCACCGGGGCGGGGCGACCTACCGCGACACTGCCACGTCGAGGGGCGGGCCGCCGGCTCGGGGAGGCGTTGGACCGCCGGAGAACGGGAGGGCGGCTTACTCGATGAAGTCGATGTCGCCGCCGGAGCCGTCGCCGGTCACCGTCTGCTCGGCCGTGCCGCCGGAGCCGGCAGGGCCGCTCTCGGCGCTGCTCTCGTTGCCGTAGATCTGCGGGGACTCGACGCCGGTGACGATCACCATCGTCTCCATCTTCGAGTCGAACTCGTTGTCGACCGACGCCCCCCAGATGATGCGGGCGTCGTTGTCGACGCGGCCGTAGATCTCCTCGACGACGCCCTCGGCCTCGTCGATGCTCATGTCCGGGCCGCCGACGACGTTGATCAGCGCGCTGTTGGCGTTGGAGAACTCCACGTCCAGCAGCGGCGAGCGCAGCGCCGACCGGATGGAGTCGGCCGCGCGGTTCTCGGAGTCGGACTCGCCCAGCCCGATCATGGCGACGCCACCGTTCTCCATGATCGTCTTCACGTCGGCGAAGTCGACGTTCACCAGCCCGGGCTTGGTGATCAGCTCGGTCATCCCCTTCACCGAGCGCATCAGCACCCGGTCACACACCTTGAAGGCGTCCTGCAGCGGCAGGTTCGGCGCGTACTCCAGCAGCCGGTCGTTCGGGATGACGATCACCGTGTCCGCCACCGACCGGAGCCGCTCGAGACCGGCGTCGGCGTTGGCCCGCCGGCGCTCACCCTCGGCGGTGAACGGGATGGTGACGACGGCGATGGTGAGCGCGCCGGCCTCCTGGGCGGCCTGGGCGACGACGGGCGCGCTGCCCGTGCCGGTGCCCCCGCCCAGCCCGGCGGTGACGAACACCATGTCCGAGCCGCCGATGGCGTTCTCGATGTCGGCGAGGTTCTCCTGGGCGGCCTCCTCGCCGATCTGTGGCACCGAGCCGGCGCCGCGACCGCCGGTGCGTTCCCGGCCGATCAGGATCTTCGTGTCGGCCTCGACCTGGTTGGCGAGGTGCTGGGCGTCCGTGTTGGCCGCGACCAGCGTGGCCCCGTGGATGCCCTCCTGGCGCATCCGCGTGACCGTGTTGCCGCCGGCGCCGCCACAACCGAAGACGGTGATCTCCGTCTCCAGGTCGTCGACGACACCCGCGAGCTCCTCGTCTGTCATCGTCCCTGAACCGGCCTCGGAGGTGGACCCGTCGACCCCGTTCCCAACCGGGGGCTCCTCCTCCCCTTCCTCGGCCTCGTCGATGGCGTCCTCGATGAGCGAGTCCATACCTGAGCGTCACGTTACACACCGCGCGTAATTACCTTTCCCCCGATGTCTGACGCGTGTCGGACGCTGAGCCGACTGATTTCGGCCGTCTCGGGCGTCAGCCCCGCACGCGGCCGTCCCGGAGGGGCCGGTTTCGTGTCGAGATGCCGACTACTCGACCGGGAACCGGTGGCGCCGCCGCTCGTGGACCTCCTCGGGGGTGACGACCCGCCCCTCGATTTCGACGGGCTGGCCGCCGGCGAGCCGGCCGAACGCCGGCCCCTCCTCGACACCCCGGTCGCGCGCCAGCGCCGGCGAGAACGCCCGCTCCTCGGCGAGGACCGCGCCGTCGACCCGCTCGACGCTGTCGTAACCCCCCCGGAGCACGTCCGCCA
>Ga0207797_1003140_pt1 | contig 11125 bp, 10 predicted proteins | sample PRCRCaboRojoPR_6_FD_187275 | JGI IMG/M metagenome (GOLD analysis project Ga0207797, IMG submission 187275) | Marine sediment microbial community from Cabo Rojo, Puerto Rico - PR CR 10% Liquid 1 (SPAdes) | ecosystem: Environmental > Aquatic > Marine > Coastal > Sediment | place: Cabo Rojo, Puerto... | reverse complement strand
GTAGGCCCGGCCGACGGCCATGTGGACGGTGTCGCCCATCTTCTCGTCGAAGAGCATGTTGTAGGTGAACCGGTCGATGTCGCGGTTCATCCCGATGCCCAGTTCGCCGAGGCGGCGGGCCCCCGCGTCCGTGTTCAGCACTTCCGTCAACAGGTCCTCGTTCTTGCCGGCGGCGTGGTCGACGACCTCGCCGTCCTCGAATTCGAGGCGGACGTCGGTGACCTCCCGGCCCTGGTGGTACAGCGGCATGTCGAAGAGCACCTCGCCCTCGACGCTGTCGGGGACCGGGGCGGTGAAGACCTCGCCGCCGGGCAGGTTCCGCTCGCCGTAGTCGTTGAGGGGGACGTTCCCCTCGATCGACAGCGTCACGTCGGTCGTCTCGCCGCTCCGGATCCGGACCTCGCTCGCGCCCTCGAGGATGTCGACGAGCTGGGACTGGTGTGCTCTGACGGCCGCCCAGTCCTTGTTGACCGCGTCCCAGACGAAGTTCTCGTAGGCCTCGGTGCTCTGCTGGGCCAGCTGGGCGTGGGAGGCCGTCGGGAACTGCGTGAGACACCAGGTCTTCGAGAGGCGCTCGTCGAGCAGCGGTTTGACCGCCTGCTGGTAGGCGCTTGAGGTCGCGGGGTCGACGTCGCTCGTCTCCGTGACGTTGTCGCTGCCGCGGATGGCGACGTAGACGTCCATCGCCTCGTAGAGGGCCATCACGTGGTCGGGCAGTTCGAAGTCGCCGTCGTGGTTGCGGAGGTAGGCCCGCTGGAAGCGCTTGCCGAGGCGCTCCTGGACGACGAGCGGGTGGGCGTCCCGGTCGGCGATCAGCTCGTGGAGCGCGACGACGAGGTCCTCGGCGGCGGGGTGGGCGTCGATGACGACGTGGTCGCCGGCCGAGAGGTCGACCGAGTGGTCGACGATGATCTCGGCGTGCTCGCGGATGCGTGGATCCATGCCCGGGCCTGGGACCGGCTGGCGCAAACCGTTTTGGATCCCGGCCGCCGGACCAGTTATTTGGCGCGGGCCGTCCAAGCGGCGTCGATGATCGACCTGCGCAGCGACACCGTGACGAGGCCGGACGAGGCGATGCGCGAGGCCGCCGCGTCGGCAACGGTCGGCGACGACGTCTACGGCGAGGACTCGACGGTCAACGAGCTCGAGGCTCGCGCCGCCGAGGTCCTGGGCACGGAGGCCGCCCTGTTCTGTGCGTCGGGGACCATGGCGAACCAGGTGGCCGCCCGCACCCACACCGAGCGCGGCCGGGAGGTCGTCTGCGAGCGGGACAGCCACCTGTTCGCGGCCGAACTCGCCGGGCTCGCCCAGCACGCCGGCCTGCAGACCCGGCCGCTCGCGGGGGACGACCGCGGCGCCCTCGGCGCCGACCAGGTCCGCGAGGCCCTCGCCGAGCCCGACGACCACCGGCCCGGCACCGGCCTGCTGGCCCTGGAGAACACCCACAACCGGGCGGGCGGGACGGCGCTGGCGCCCGAGACCATCGCCGAGCCGGCGGCGGCCGCCCGGGAGTTCGGCGTCCCCGTCCACCTCGACGGCGCGCGGCTGTGGAACGCGGCCGTCGCCCGCGACGTGCCGGTCTCGGCCTACGTCGAGCACGTCGACTCCGTGATGGCGAGTTGCTCGAAGGGCCTGGGCGCGCCGATGGGGTCGCTCCTCGCCGGCGACGAGGCGTTCGTCGCGGCGGCCCGGCGGGTCCGCAAGCTCTTCGGCGGCGGCTGGCGACAGGCGGGGATCGTCGCCGCCCCGGCCCTGGTCGGGCTCGAGGACCGCGACCACCTCGCGGCGGATCACGACCGCGCGCGGGCGCTCGCGGACGGCCTGGCCGGGATCGAGGGGCTGACCGTCCGGGACCCGGAGACGAACATCGTCCTGGTCGAGACGCCGGGGCCGGCCGAGCGGTTCCTCGAGGACTGCGAGGCCGAGGGCGTGCTCGGGGTCGCCTTCGGGCCCCAGCTCGTCCGCTTTTGCACCCACCGGGACGTCGACGACCGCGACGTCGAGCGGGCGATCGACGCGGTCGCGGCGGCGCGCTAGCCCTCGCCCTTGCCGCCCTCGACGCCCCGCTTGAACTGGGAGAGGGTGCGCCGGAGCAGGAGATAGAGGAAGAAGACGAAGCCGATCATGAGGGCGAGGATCGCCACCAGGGTGACGTCGACCATACCGGCCGTTCCAGGCCCGCTGGCAAAGGAATTGCGCTCGCCGAGTGACAAAGCTCATGAACGATGGGTGATAACCGGATGGCGATGTCGCTGCTGCCCTCCAGACCCGACGCCCAACCGGCCGAGGACGCCGGGCCCCGCGTCGTCGGCGTTGACGACGAGGCGGCCGACGACGTGCTCTCGGCGCTGTCCTCGGGGACCGCCCGCCGGGTCCTCGCCGCCCTCCACGACGACCCGGCCCCGCCCTCCGAACTGGCCGATCGGGTCGACACGTCCCTGCAGAACGTCCAGTACCACCTCGAGAAGCTCCAGACGGCCGGCGCGGTCGAGGTGGTCGAGACCGGCTACTCCGAGAAGGGCCGCGAGATGGACATCTACGCCCCCGCGGACCGCCCGCTCGTGGTCTTCGCCGGCGACACAGACGACGAGGGGACGCTCCGGACCGCCCTCACGCGGCTCCTGGGTGCCCTCGGCCTGCTCGCGGTGGGGAGCGCGCTCGTCCAGGCGCTCTACGGCGACCTGGCCGTCGGCTTCGGCGCCGGTGGCGACGGTGCCGGCGGCGCCGACGGCGGTGGTGACGGCGGTGGGGTCGAATTCGCCGCCGACGGGGCCGCGACGCCGACGCCGTCAGGCGACATGGGCGCCCAATCCGTTGCCACGGAAGCGCCGGCGGACACGCCGGTCCCGGAGGCCACCAGGGCCGCGACGGAGGCGATGCGCGGGGCCGACACGGCCGTGGACACGGCCGCGTCCATCCCGCCGGGCCTCCTCTTTTTCGCCGGTGGCGTGTTCGTCCTCGCGGTCGTCGTGAGTCTCTGGTACCTCCGGGGCCGGTAGCTCAAACGGCCGTTTGAGTCTCCGGCGGGTTGATACCGGTTCCGCCCGTCGTCCCGAGCGGGTCGACCCGCTTTGGCCCTCCTCACACGCGCTCACGCCGGAGCGTTGCCCCCTCCGGCGTGACGAGTCGCGCCGCCAGGTCCCCGCCTGACCCCTCCAGCACCGCAAACGCCGCCTCGTTCCAGCGCGGGTCCGCGTAGCTTCCCGGATTGACGAGCGTCGCCTCGCCCAGCGGCCGGATCGTCGGCCGGTGGCTGTGGCCGACGAGCACCACGTCGGCGCCTTCCTGCCGTGCCAGCAGCGAGCGGGCGGTGTCGTCCGTGCCGTGGCCGTGCAGCGCGACGAACCGCCGGCCGAGCGCGTCGAAGGTCCGCGTCTCGGGCACGCGCTCGCACAGGCCGGGCCGGTCGTTGTTGCCCGCGACGGCGACGAGGTCGTCGGCCTCCGCCGCCAGGGCGTCGTAGACGGCCTCGGTCGTGAAGTCGCCGGTGTGGACGACCAGGTCGGCCGCCCGCACCGCCTCGAGGACGGCACCCTCGAGGGCGTGCCCCGCCGTCTCGTGGGTGTCGCCGATCGCGACCAGCATGCCCGAGTCGAGGGGTGGCCCACCCGTATGCCCGTCGATCGGGGGCTATTTTGGTCGCGGCTCCGAGGGAGCGGCATGGCCGGCAGTCGCTCCGTCGTCATGGCCGCGCTGGTCGCCAACGGCGCCATCGCGATCCTCAAGTTCGTCGGCTTCCTGCTGACCGGGAGCCCGTCGATGCTCTCGGAGACCTACCACTCCGTCTCGGACACGGGCAACCAGGTCTTCCTGCTGATCGGGATCCGCTACGGCGCCCGCCAGGCCGACAGCCGCCACCCCTTCGGCTACGGCAAGGCCCAGTTCTTCTATAGCTTCCTCGTCTCCGTCCTCCTGTTCGGCATCGCCGGCTGGGAGAGTGCGAAACACGGTTACGCGGAGATCCGGGCCGCGCTGGCCGGAAACGCCCACGCGGGCCCCGGCACCGGCACGATCGAGTTCCTGGGCTTCAGCTACACGCCGTCGATCCCCGTCGAGCCGATCGTCGTGAACTACGTGGTGTTGCTGAGCGCCATCGCCTTCGAGACCTGGGCGCTCCTGAAGGCCCGCGCGGAGATGCGCCGCCAGATGGAGGCCCACGGGTGGTCGAGCTACCGCGAGGCCTTCCGGAAGACCAGCGACGTGACGACCCTCACCGCGTTGACGGAGGACACCATCGCCCTCGCGGGCGCCGGGCTGGCCCTCTTCGGCGTGTTCCTCACGCGCCAGACCGGCAACCCCGTCTTCGACGCCACCGCGGCGCTCCTCATCGGCCTCATGCTCATGGGCTTCGCCGTCGCGCTCGCCTGGGAGAACAAGCGCCTGTTGCTCGGCGAGAGCCTCTCGGCGGCCCGACTCGCCACCGTCCGCCAGCACCTCACCGACCACGACGCGGTGCGGGGCATCGCGGACCTCCGCTCGGTCTACTTCGGCCCGAGTCGCATCCTCGTCACGGCCGACGTCGAGTTCGACCCGACCCTCGAGGCCGACGAACTCGAGGCCGTCATCGACGAGATCGTGACGGCGCTCAAGGCCGCCGAGGCGGACGTCGGCCGGGTCTACATCGAGCCGGCGTAGCGGGATCGAAAGCTCTTGATACGGCCGGCGGGCAACCCACCACATGAAACTCGCGCGTGCGGAGACGGCCGACGGCGTCGTCACCGGCGAATACGCCGACGGAACCATCGCGGCCGACGGCGACACCTACGAACTGGGGGCGGAGGCGACCCTGCTCGCCCCCTGTGAGCCGGGGACCTTCTACTGCGTCGGGCGGAACTTCGGCGCCAAGATCGACCAGATGGACTACGACGTGCCCGACGTGCCGGACTGGTTCATCAAACCCGCCGTCTCGCTGCACCACCCCGGGACGCCGATCGAGTATCCCCGCTGGACGGAGGAGCTGACCTACGCCGGCGAGCTCGCGGCCGTGATCGACGAGGAGTGCCACGAGCTGGAGGGCGAGGCGGCCGTCCGCGAGGCGCTCCGGGGGTGGACGATCCTCAACGACCTCGACGCGCTCGACCAGGAACGGCGCACCGCCCGCAAGGCCTTCGACGGCTCCGCGCCGCTCGGGCCCGTGATCGAGACGGCCCTCGACCCCCGGGGCATCGACATGACGACCCACGTCGCCGGCGAGTTGCGCCAGGAGGCGAACACCGACCAGATGCTGTTCGACCCCTACGAGGTGGTCGCCTTCCTCTCCGAGCGGTACACCTTCCGGCCGGGCGACGTGATCTCCTTCGGCAGTCCGGCGAACCCCGGGCTGCTCGAACCCGGGGACGACGTCGAGATCCGGTACGAGGGCATCGGGACGCTGCGAAACGCCGTCGTGGAGCCCGCCTGATCGCCCCGCCCGGACCGGACCCGTGTGCGTGGGTTCCGGGGGAGTGAGTGTCTCCCAATTAAAGGTCCTAGGGGCGAGCAAGGGCTTAATACGGGTTAAACAATATTATCATTAAAGATCATAACATATATCTGCGGCCCAGTCCTCGCCCCGGATGCGAATCGAACACACCGCGGCCAGATTTACCATGACACACGACGATTCAGGCACCGACGAAGTTGCGAGTCGAGTCCGAAGTACGGAGCCGTTCGTGCGCGACGTCGACAACGACGCCGCCCGGGAGTTCCGTGACCTCCTGGACGACCAGACCTTCGTCTTCGCGCCGGGCATCTACCACGCGCTGGACGGTCGGCTGGCCGAGATGGCCGGCCACGACGCCATCTACATGTCCGGCTACTCGACGGTCCTGGGCCAGTTCGGCTTCCCGGACCTCGAGATGGTCACGATGACGGAGATGGTCGAGAACGCAAAGCGGATCGTGGAGGCCTCGACCCTCCCGGTCGTCGCCGACGCCGACACGGGCTACGGCGGCGTCCACAACGTCCGCCGCGCCGTCCGCGAGTACGAGAAGGCCGGCGTCGCCGCCGTCCACATCGAGGACCAGACCTCGCCCAAGCGCTGTGGCCACATCGCCGGCAAGCAGATCGTCTCCCGCGACGAGGCCGAGGCCCGCTTCAGCGCGGCCGTCGACGCCAAGCAGGACGAGGACACGGTGATCATCGCCCGGACCGACGCCTACGGCTCGGCCAACGGCGACTGGGACGAGCACCTCGCCCGTGGCCGGCTCTACGCCGACGCCGGCGTCGACCTGGTCTGGCCCGAGATGCCCGACCCGTCCCGGCAGGACGCCGTCAACTACGCCGAGACGATCCACGAGACCCACCCCGACCTCGACCTCGCGTTCAACTACTCCAGTTCCTTCGCCTGGAGCGAGGAGGACGACCCGCTCACCTTCGAGGAGCTCGGGAACATGGGCTACAAGTACATCTTCATCACCCTGTTCGGCCTGCACTCGGGCGCCCACGCCGTCTACGAGGACTTCAAGCACCTCGCCCAGGACGACGAGCAGGCGCAGTTCGACCTCGAGGGCCGCTACCTGGGCCACGAGACCGAGAGCCACCACGAGCTCTCCTTCGTGCCCCGGTTCCAGGACATCGAGGCGCAGTTCGACCCCGAGGCGGCCGACCGGCAGGCGGCCTCCGCCGGCTTCACGGAGGAAGGCGAGTCGGTCCTGTCGAGCGAGACGGGCGACGACGACTGATCGCGGCGACGACGCCAACTTTTTTCGCGCTCGGCCGGGCAGCGACGCGACCGATTCGGCCAGGTTTAATACCGCCCGCGCAGTCCCTCAAGGTGCTATGAGTGCACTCGACAAGCGGACGCACGACCGGAAGTTCGTCCGGACGTTCTTCACGACGCCGACCGCCGAGCAGGGCGAGGACGACTCCGCCAAGAAGCTCCGCAGCGCCATCGGCCTCCGGGGCATGCAGGCCCCCGACGTCTGGGTGCCCGACAACGAGGACGCCACCGCGCCGAACATGCGCGACGAGGGGGCCGAGAACATCGCGGCGGTCGTCGCCGAGGGGGGCGCGGACTTCCCCGGCGAGATCCACCCCCGCGTCGTCTGGCACCGCGACAGCCCGGAGACGCGCTACCGGGGCTTCCGGCACATGCTCGAGATCGCCGACCCCGACAACGGCGCGGTCGAGCACATCGACGGCTTCGTCATCCCCGAGGTCGGCGACATCGACGACTGGAAGAAGGCCGACGAGTTCATCACGATCGTCGAGAACGAGCACGGCCTCGCGGAGGGCAGCCTCGCCATGTCCGTCATCATCGAGAGCGGCTCGGCCGAACTCGCGATGGGCAAGCTCCGCGAGGAGATGGGCAAACCGACGAACAACCTCCAGCGGCTGTTCATGCTCGTCGACGGCGAGGTTGACTACACGAAGGACATGCGGGCCATCACGCCCACGGGCGCCCTGCCCGAGTGGAAGGAGCTACGCCACAACACCTCCCGGGCGGCGAGTGCGGCCGGCCTCATCTCCGTCGACGGGCCCTACGACGACATCCGGGACGTCGAGGGCTACCACGAGCGCATCACGGCCAACAACGCGATGGGCATGCTCGGCATCTGGTCGCTGACGCCCGGCCAGGTGCTCGAGGCGAACAAGAGCCCGCTGCCCCCCGAGGCGGGCTACTGGCTCATCGACGCCGACGGCCGCGACGTCCGGCTCCGCGCGGAAGACGGCGTCCAGGTCTACGACGGCGAGCGGATCGACCTGGAACAGGCGGGCGACACCTACGAGCTCGAGGTGGGCGGCGACGAACTCGAACTGACCGAGGAAGAGCTCCAGGACGAGTTGCTCGACCTGGTCTCGTACGTCCCCAGCCTCGACGACGTCGTCGACTCCATGGAGGAGTTCGAGGCGGCCAAGGAGGCCGGCCGGGGCGCCATCGCGATGACGCGTGCCGCGACCATCGAGATCGACGGCGTGCAGGTCGAGGTCAGCTCCGACCGGATGTGGGACGAGGCGACCTACCAGGCGATGATGACCCCCGTCGCCCTCTTCCAGGACGTCTACGAGAACCGCCCCGACCAGCACGACGACCTCGCCGAGCTCTACGAGGCGAGCGTGGTCGAGCGGGCGATGGCCGTCGGGAACTGAGGCGACTGCGGCCCGCGACCACTTTCTCCCCGCCCGACGAAGGTTTTTGCCCGACCGGGCCGCCAGTACGCCCGTGTCCGAGTCGGCCGGCTACCTGCGGTATTTCCCGTACGCCGAGCCCTACGACCACCAGCGGGAGGCCATGGCGGCGATCCGGGCGGCCCTCGAGGACCGCCGTGACGTCCTCTTCGAGGGGGCCACCGGCACCGGCAAGACGCTGGCGGCCCTGGCGCCGGCCCTCGAGTACGCCCGGGAGACCGACAAGACCGTCGTCATCACGACGAACGTCCACCAGCAGATGCGACAGTTCCGCCGCGAGGCGGCGGCGATCGCCGAGAGCGAGGACGTCCGGGCCATCGTCTTCCGGGGGAAGTCCTCGATGTGCCACATCGACGTCGGCTACCGGGAGTGCCAGACCCTGCGGGACACCACCCGGGAACTCGTCGAGGCCGAGCGCGAGGAGGCCCGCCTCGAGCGCGAACAGCGGGCCCTCCTGGAGCGGATGCAGGAGGGGGACGACGCGGCCGCCGAGGGGCGGTCGGCGATCATGGACGAACTCGACGCCGTCGAGGAGACCGTCGGCGACCTCGCCGACCAGCCCACCTGCGAACACTACTACCGCAACCTCACGGCCGACACGGCGGACTTCTTCGCCTGGCTCTACGACGGCGTCCGCGCCCCGGAGGACATCTACGAGTACGCCCACGAGCGCGGGCGCTGTGGCTACGAGCTGCTGAAGGAGGGAGTCGAGGGGGTCGACCTGGTGGTCTGTAACTACCACCACCTCCTCGACCCGGGGATCCGCGAGCAGTTCTTCCGCTGGCTCGGCCGCGAGCCCGGCGACGTCCTCGCCATCTTCGACGAGGCCCACAACGTCGAGGACGCCGCCCGGGACCACGCCCGGCGGACGCTCACCGAGCCGACCCTCGAGGGCGCCCGCGAGGAGTGCGAGGAGCACGAGGACCCGCGGACCGACGCGGCCGCGAACGTCGTCGGGGCGTTCCGCGCGGCCCTGGCGACGGCCTACGACACCGCCTTCGCGTTCGGCGAGCGCGAACAGGTCGGCACCGAGTGGTACGACCTCGCGATCGACAACGACGACAGACGCGACGAGCTGACCCTCGCCTTCCTCCGGGAGTACACGGGCCCCGGCGTCCACGCCGACGTCGAGACGGCCATCGAGCTGGGACGTGACCTCGATGCGCAGTACGAGCGGGCCTATCGCGAGGGCGAGCGGGACGTCCGCCGGGAGTGTCAGGTGCTCCAGGCGGCGACCTTCGTCGAGGCCTGGCTGGCCGAGAGCGCCGACGCCGGCACGTACCCCGTCGTGAGCGTGCGTCGGGACGCCCGGGGTGACGGCGCCATGGGGGGCGACGGTGGGGGCCGGGCCGGGGACGTCTACGGCCGGGCGGAGCTGTACACCTGCATCCCGGAACGCGTGACGCGGGAGCTGTTCGAGGGGCTCGCCGCGAGCGTGCTGATGAGTGCGACCCTCCGGCCCTTCGACGTGACGGAGTCCGTGCTCGGGCTGGAGGACCCGGAGACGCTGGCCTACGGCCAGCAGTTCCCCGCGGAGCGCCGGCGGACGTTCGTCGTCGACGGGCCGGCACTCTTCGCGAGCAAGCGCGACGATGCGGGCGTCCAGGAGACCGTCACGGCCGCCCTCGAGGACGCGATCCGGTTCACGCCGGGCAACACGCTCGCCTTCTTCCCCAGCTACGCCGAGGCCGAGCGCTACCACGACCGGCTCGACGTGGACGCGACAACCTACCTCGACGAGCCGGGGACGCCGGCGCGCGAACTCCGCCAGACGTTCACCGACGACGACCACGGGGTCCTCCTGACGTCGCTGTGGGGCACCCTCGGCGAGGGGGTGAGCTACGACGGCGACGACGCGCGGACGGCCGTCGTCGTCGGGGTCCCCTATCCGCACCTGGACGAGCGGATGGAGGCGGTCCAGGCGGCCTACACCGAGACCTTCGACGTCGCGGGCGAGGACAGCGCCGGGTGGCGCTACGCCGTCGAGGTGCCGACGATCCGCAAGACGCGGCAGGCCCTCGGGCGGGTCGTCCGCTCGCCCGAGGACTTCGGCGCCCGGATCCTGCTCGACGCCCGCTACACGGAGCGGGCGGAGATCGAGGACCCCGGCTTCGCCGTCCGCGGCAGCTTCCCGCCGGCCGAGCGCGCCGAGATGGTCGACCTCGAGCCGGCCAAGCTCAAGTACGCGATGCTGAACTTCTACCGGGACGTCGGCGCCTACGACGGCGAGCCGCCGGCGCCCTAGTCCGGCGCGAGGAGCCGCTCCAGGACGAACCCCGTCGACAGCCCGGCGGCGACGGCGAGGATCGTCCCGACGAGCCCCCGCAGGCCCGCCCCGTTCGCCACGGCGAAGGCCGCCATCGCGACGAGGCCGGCGACCGACGCCAGCACGACCGTCCGGGCTGGCTTCGAGCGGCGGAGCCTCCCAAGCATTGGGCCCCCTACCGCGGCGACGCCGGTAGGCGTTCCGGTGCACCCGAAACCGGGGGGTTTGAATCCCCCGGCGGCGAAGCCCGGCCAATGACGCTGGTCGCGTTCGACTTCGACGGCACGCTGTCGGACTCCGAGATGACGGTCCTCCTCGGGCGACAGCGGGGCGTCGCCGACGAGATGGCGACCATCACGGAGCGGGCGATGAACGGCGAGATCGCCTACGCCGACAGCCTCCGCCAGCGCACAGCGCTGCTGGAGGGGCTCGACAACGAGGCGGCGCTGTCGGCCTTCGACCAGGTGGTCCTCCGGCCGGGCGCCGCGGACGTCGTCCGGGCGCTCAACGACGCGGGCGTCCACACGGCCATCCTCACGGGCGGGTTCGAGCGCGGCGTCGAGGCCGCCCTGGAGAGGGCCGGCGTGACCGTCGACGACATCGTGGCCAACCGGCTGCCCGTCGCGGACGGCGCGCTGACGGGCGAGGTCGAGGGCCCGCTGATCGAGGGGACGAAGGACGACGCGCTCGCGAACCTGGCGTCGGCCCAGGCCGTGCCGATGGCCGAGACGGTGGCGGTCGGTGACGGCG
>Ga0207797_1003139_pt1 | contig 11128 bp, 8 predicted proteins | sample PRCRCaboRojoPR_6_FD_187275 | JGI IMG/M metagenome (GOLD analysis project Ga0207797, IMG submission 187275) | Marine sediment microbial community from Cabo Rojo, Puerto Rico - PR CR 10% Liquid 1 (SPAdes) | ecosystem: Environmental > Aquatic > Marine > Coastal > Sediment | place: Cabo Rojo, Puerto... | reverse complement strand
TCGATCTCGGGGTCGTCCATGTAGTCGTCGACGACCTCGGCGTGGCGCTCCAGCATGGCGGCCGCGTCGGGGTCGCGGTCGCCGAACAGCGCGAACCACTCGTTGTTCGCGAAGAAGTCGGCGTGGGCCTCGACGTGGGTGATGACCGCCTTCTGGTCGGCGAGCGCGTTCGACTGCTGGAGGAAGGCGTGCGCGGGGTTGTCGTTGTTGACGATCTCGAAGGCCTTCCCCATGCCGAACTGGTCCTGTTTGCGCTGGCGGTCGTAGGTCATGCCCCACCGCCAGTGGGGGTACCGCGTCTGGAACCCGCCGTAGGCGATGAGTTCGTTCATCTCGTCGTAGTCGACGATCCAGTAGTTCACCGGGTAGGGGTCGAGGCCGAGTTTCCTGGCGAGCGCGCCCGCCTCCCGGACGGGCTCTTCGAGCGCTCGCGCCTCTCGTTGCTTTTCGATGCGGTCGGTGTTCATGATTCAGTGCTCAGGATCTCGTAGATCGCGTCGATGACGTCCTCCTGGCCGGAGACTTTCGTCACGACGACGTTGTCGGTCTCTGTGAACGCCTGGTCGACCTCGTCCGCGTGGGTGGCGTTGATCGCCGTGCCGCCCGGCTGGGTCTCGACGTAGGCGTGCAGGTTCGCTCTGATCTCCTCCATCAGCGGGACGACGTTCTCCGTCGTGTCGTTCGAGGAGTTCTCGCTGTCGCCGGCGGCGAACACGTAACGGTTCCACTCGCTCCAGGGGTACTCCTCGTCCAGGACCGCCTTCGCGAGCTCGTAGGCCGAGGAGATCTTCGTCCCGCCGCCGGACTTGATGCCGAAGAAGTCGTCGCGCTCGACGCGCCACGCCTCGGCGTCGTGGGCGATGTAGACGAACTCCGCGTGGTCGTACTTGCCGGTCAGATACCAGTCCAGCGGGGTGAAGGTCCGCTCGACCAGTTCGCGCTTGTTCTCGCGCATCGACCCCGAAACGTCACGGATGTTGACCACGACGACGTTCTTCTCTTTTTTCTCGACGATCTCGGGGTGTCGGTAGCGCTCGTCCTCCCGGCGGAAGGGGATCTCCTTCAGCCCGTCGCGGCGGATGCGCTGGACGACCGTCGTCTGGTCGACGTGCTCGTCCATCTCCTCGAAGCTCGCCCACGTGCCGCGTTCCGCTTCGGGGATCGACTCGAACTCGTCTTCGACCCACACGAACGAGACGGGGATGCGCTGCTCGCGACACCACTCGAACACCTCCCGGGCCGTGACGCCCTCGACTTTCATCGCCTCGCGGACGTACTCCTCGTCGACGTCCATCGCGAGCTTTCGCTTCAGCCCGCGCTTGAACAGCTGCTCGAAGTCGAGGGTGCTGTTCGGTCCGGTGCGGGTGAGTTCGGTGAAGTCGCCCTCTATCTCCTCTATCACCTCCTTGCCCTTCGGTTCGAGGTCGAGCCCGAGCTCCTCGTCGAGCTCCTCGGCGAACTCCTCGGGGTCCATCTCGTAGTACTCGTGTTCGGCGTGGTCCTCGCCGGGCTCGCCGTCCTCGTCGCCCTCGTCGCCGTCGCCCTGCTGGGGCTGTGGCTGGCCGACGGGCTGGCCCACGTCGGGCGTGTCGCCCTGTCCCTGCCCGACGCCGCCCTGATCGAGCTGGTCGTAGGCGAACTCCGGCAGGTCGACGACCTTGATCGGGATGCGGATGCTGTCGGGGCCGCTCCCGCCCATGTCGCCGTAGCGGATGAACTCCTTGAGGTCTTCGCGGCGCTGTTCACCGACTTCGCGGAAACGTTCGAGGTCCTCTCTCAGTCCCATCTGTAGCTCACCTCCCGCATCACGCGGCGGGACGTCAGTTCGGCGGACGCGGGCGAGTAGCCACGGTCCACCAGTCGTTCGACGGTCTCGGCTTTCACGCGCTCGGTCGCGGTGTTCTCCGGCGGGTCGTCCCACTGGCGGGGGTCGAAGTCCTCGAACAGGCGCGCGACGTCGTCCCAGTCGTGGGTGTCCAGCACCGCACGGATGACCGGGATGTCGGCGAAGTCGACGTCCGAGACCTGGAACCCCTCGTCGCGGTTCTCCCAGGCGTAGCGGTTCAGCGCGGTGATGACCTTCTCGTTGCGGAACGCCTCGACCTCGTCGCCGGGCTCGTTGCCCGCGTAGTCGTCCTCGGTGAACCGGCCGAGATGTTCGGTCTCGAACAGCTTCATCAGGAGCGGGTCCGGGTCGACCGGGCCGCGCTCGGTCTCGATCTGCTCGTCGGCGTCCCACGCGTAGACGTGCTCGACGTACTCTTCGACGGTCTCCTCCTCGACGCTCTTCTCGGCCAGCAGCGCGTCGAGGACGTCTTCCTCCTGTCGGTCGAGGACGTGGCTCTTGACCATCGCGAGCCGATTCTCGTACTCGGCCCGTTCGGCCCGCGAGAAGACCGGCGCCTCCGAGAGGCCGCCGGCCATGGCGTCGAGCGCGTCCGCGGGCATGATGACCGACTCCACCGCCAGATCCGGGTGGTGGCGGTCGCTCGTCGCCTGCAGCAGTTCGGCGATGACGTCGCGGGTGTAGGTGACCGGGATGCCGTGTGCGCCGTCGTCGGCGTCGGCGTCGAAGTCGAACTCGTCTATCGCGCGGCGGTCGTCGCCCTCCTGCAGGTAGCCCTGGTCGAACAGCAGCGCCTTCTCGACGAGGTCGAGCGGCGGCGGCACGTCGTCGCCGTCGAGTCGCGTGACGACGCTGTACAGGGCCGCCGCCTCGACGGTGTGGGGCGCGAGTTCGCGCCGGCGCGTCTGGCCGTTCCCGTCGCGGACCGTCAGGGTGACGGGCTCGCGGATGCGCGACTCCAGTTCCTCGCGGTCGTCGACCTCCCACACCTCGGTCTCGTTCGTGAGTTCGCGCCGGATGAGTTCGGTCTCCAGACTGAGGTTCGTGAGATACCGGAACTCGTGGCGGTCGAGGCGGCGCTTCAGCGCCTTCAGCGGGTCCCGGTCGTTCCGGTCGGCGAACTGGTCGAGTTCGGCGTCCAGATCCGGGTTCGAGATGATGACCAGCTGCGTGTCGACGTCCATCCCGATGCCCTTGTCGAGTTTGACGTGGCCCTCGTCGGGGACGTTCAGCAGTTTCTGGAGCAGGTCCGAGTGCTGGGTCGCGTCCTCGACGATGGTGAGCAGGCCGTTGCCCTGCGAGAGGACGCCGTCGTAGCTGAACGCCTGCGGGTTCTTCCGGCCGCGCGAGTCGAGTTCGCGCAGCATCCCCGGCATCCACGACCCGACCAGTCGCTCCTTGGGCGTGCCGTCGTCCTCGGAGTGGAGGACGCCGATCCCCTTGCCCACGTCGACGACGTAGTTTTTCACGCGCAGGTGCGACGCCTCGGTCACGGCCGAGAACAGGTCCGTCTCCCCGCTCCGGCGGTACTTCTCCTCGAGGTAGTCGTACGCCTCTCGGGAGAAGGGGTCGAGTCGCTCGTCGACCACCGTCGGGACGTGGTCGCCGGACGCCTCGTTCAGGTCAGCGAGCAGACGCTCGCGCACGTCCGGCGGGAACACCGTCAGCGGGTGAGTCTGGACCGGGCTCTCGTACCAGTCGTCCTCGGTCTCCGAACTGGTCGTCTCGCCGCCGTAGCTCAGACCCCGGGTGTCCGAGACGTCCGCCACGTTCCACTCGACGGTGTAGCGCCGCCCCTCGTAGGTCTTCGAGTACTCGCGGAGGCCGTTGATGAGACAGCGCTTGAGTTCGGACTTGCCGGTGGCGGTCGGCCCGTCGAACCAGATGATCTTCTCGCCTTTCCCGCGGTTGGCGGCGATCGTCCGCAGGTCGTCGACGAAGGAGTTGAGCACCTCGGTGTTGCCGAGGATGGCGTGCTCGCCGTCGTTGCCCGGGTCGTCGAAGAAGCAGTAGCGCTCGCGCTCCTCGCCCTCTTCGATCACCGTGCGCGTGCCCATCGACTCGATGGCCTCGAGCAGATACTTCGAGGCGTGGGAGGCGATCGAGGGCGACTCGAACGCGGCGTCGACGTACTCCTCTAAGCTCATCGGCTCCTCGTAGGTGTCCCGGAGCGACTCGTCGGCGTCTCTGATGTAGTTCCTGCGCATTAGCCTTCCAGTTCGCTCTTTGCCACCTCCGCGCCGGCGAACTCGAGCACTTCCTTGGCCCCCTCGCGGGAGTAGCCCTGTTCGATCAGCGCGTCGATCCACGCGTTGCGCTCGTCGTCGTCGAGCTCGTTGGCGGAGACCAGCGCCGAGAAGTTGATGTTGTGTTTCTTGTCCTCCCAGAGCTTGCGCTCGAGCGCGCGGCGCAGGCGGTCGTTCTCCTGGGGGTTGAAGCCGCGACCCTCGCGGGCGCGCCGCGACACCCAGTTCGAGACCTCCTGCCGGAAGTCCTCCTTCCGGTCGTTCGGGACGTCGAGTTTCTCCTCGACCGACCGCATGAACGTCTCGTCGGGCTCCTGCTCGCGGCCCGTGAGCTCGTCCTCGATCGTGTCGTCGTCGATGTAGGCCATCACGTGGTCCATGTACTTCTCGCCCTGTCGCTGGATCTCGTCTAAGTCGTAGGCGAGCGCGTGACGCACGTCCTCGATGGCCCGCTCTTTGTACTCTTCGCGGACGAGTTCGAGATACCGGTGGTAGCGCTCGACGTTCTCCTCGGGGATCGAGCCGTGGTTCTCGAGGTTCGTCTCGAAGTGGGTGAACACCGACAGCGGGCTCAGGTACGCCCGGTCGCGGTGGGTCGAGTCCATAATGGCCTCGGCGATCTCGTCGCCGATGAACCGGGCGGAGACGCCCTCCATCCCCTCCGCGATGTCGGCTTTCCGCTCGCCCTCCTCGCGGAGCTTCTTGACGTCGACGTCGTCGGTGTCGTCGAGTTCCCCGTTGTAGGCTTTCGCCTTCTGGAGCAGCGAGACCTTCTCGCCGTCTGGCTCCTCGACGCGGGTGAGCACGCCGAACAGCCCCGCCATCTCCATGGCGTGGGGTTCGATGTGCATGTCGGGGACGTCGGCGTTCCGGAGCATCTTCCGGTAGATCTCGGCCTCCTGCTCGTACTCGAGGACGTACGGGAAGTCGATGCGCTTGGTCCGGTCGTTGAACGCCTCCATCTTCTCGTCGCCCTTCTTGTCGCGGTACTCCGGCATGTTCGTCCGGCCGACGATCACCTGGTCGATGTCGATCCGCGGGTTGTTCTTTGGCTTGATCGTCTGCTCCTGGGAGGCGTGCAGGAAGTCGTAGAGGAACTCCCGCTGGAGCTTCAGCAGCTCCTCGCCCGAGAAGATCCCGCGGTTGGCGTTACAGAACGCCCCAGAGTAGTCGAACGCCCGGGGGTCGGACTCGCCGTAGACCGCGAGCTTCGAGTAGTTGACGTCGCCGGTCAGTTCGGTCTCGTCCTGGTTTTTCTTGTCCTTTGGCTCGAACGTCTCGACGGCCTGGCGCTTGTTCTCGGAGGCGACGAGGCGCACGATCTCGACGTGGTTCTCGAGCACCGCCTGCAGGTCGTCGGCGTAGTGTGCGAGCAGTTTGTCCATGTAGAACTCGCTCGCCGGGTCGAGCGACTGCTCGTTGCGGATGGTGTACGGCGCGTCGAGGTTCTCGTTGAGCGTCTCGATGACCTGGTCGCGCTGCTCCTGGGGAAGCAGGACGATGGGGTCCTGGTGCATCGGCGAGGTGACGACGTCGTCCGCGGGGTCCTGGTCGGGGATCACGTCGGTGAGGTCTACCCACCGGAAGGTGTACATCCGCCCCGCGTCGGTCATGGTGTAGTCCTCGAAGTAGCGTCGGACCAGCCAGTCGAAGTGGGACTTCCCGGAGCCGACCGGGCCCAGCAGGAGCTTGATCCGTTTCTCGGGGCCGAGGCCGCGAGCACCGCTCTTGACCTTGTTGACGAACTCGTGGATCGACTCGTGGACCTCGCGACCGTAGAAGACGTTCTCGCCGTCGTGGATCGGGTCCTCGGAGGCCATGAGATACTCGACGACGCCGGCGTCTTCGTCGTACTCGGTGCCGTAGTGGTCGAACATGTCCGCAACGCGCTGGTGGGCGTTGCGCGCGATTCGCGGGTCGTCGGAGAGTTCGCTCAGATACCAGTCGAAGCGCTTGGCTTCCCGGAGGTCCGAGGGAACCGACTCCCGATACTCTCTGCTGAGGTCTTCGAGTGATTCCATGTCACCAGTCATTGTGTCTGAGTGAGTCGCGCGGTCGGTCGTCCGCAGCCACGAACGACGCCCGGCCGTGGCGGCCGTCGTCGGAGCTGGGGACGTCACTCGCAGTGTGCGCCGCCGTCGATGCCTCGTCGTGGGTGGCTATTCGTGCCATGTGTGTTCATTTGTCAACCCTGTCCGCGAACCGAACCGTATCGGCGACAGATGCGTCAGAGGGCGACACAGAACGACTCGTTTCGAGTACGGTACGCGGCGGGGCCGTCGGACGCTCGATCGCGGTGACCGAGACTATTAGTATTGAGAGAGTTTCACACACATAAGCCTTTCTCGTATTCGTATTGGGAGATCTACACTTTTTGCGGGCGCCGATGCGCCGAAAACGGCCCACGTCGCAGCGCTTAACGGGCCGTTTAGCTCCGCTTCCAGACCGCTGGCGGGACCGGAGCGGGAGGGATTTGAGTGACCGGCCCCAACGACGGGGCGATGAGTTTCCCCTCGTTGCCGCCGAACTGGGTCGTCTGGTCCGAGGAGGCAGACGGCCGGAGCGTGCTCACCTACCGACCGGACGTCTTCGACAGTCAGTCGTACCCGGCCCCGTGTCTGCCGACGATCTACGTGACCAACGGCTCGCAGCGTGCCCGGCCCGGGTCGGGACAGATAGAGACCGACGTCTGGCACGTGAAACTCTTCCTCGAACCGGACGTGGAGGCGACGACGGAGTCGTACGACTCCCGCGAGGCCGCCGTCGACGGCGCGGTCGACCTCGCCGCCCGCTTCGACGACGGCGAGATCGACTACCGCTCGTTCTATCAGGTCCCCCGCGAGGACTACCTGGACCGCCTCGACGAACTCACGGGGCGCGAGTCTTAACCGGGCGGACGCCGAACCCTCGGGCATGTCACAGGTCACGCTCGTCGGTGCCAGACTCGCCGAGGTGGGCCGCGAGTTCGTCTATCGGGGCGAGTCGCAGGCCTGCGAGGGCTGTCCCTACCGGAGCCAGTGTCTCAATCTCGAGGCGGGCACCCGTTATCGCATCACCGACGTCCGGGAGAACGCCCAGACGCTCGACTGTGCGGTCCACGATATCGGCGTCCGCGCGGTCGAGGTCGAGACCGCAGCGGTCCCGGCGAACGTCGCCTCGAAGACGGCCTACGCCGGGAGCAAGGTGTCGCTCGAGGGCCCCTGTCCCCACACCGACTGCCCGAGTCACCCCTACTGCGAGCCGGTGGGCGCGGAGTTCGACGAGGAGTACCGGATCGCGGAGGTGCTGGGCGACCCGCCCCACGAGTACTGCCACCTCGGGCGAGACCTGACGCTCGTCGAATTCGCGCCGAAGGAGTGACGCCCGCGACCGACGTCTACTGCTCTACGTCTCCGGCTTTCCGGGCGGCGTATCCGAACTGATTCTCGTAGCCGTACGGCGAGAGCAACACCGGGTAGAACGGCTCCTCCGCGGTGAGTTCCTGGCCGTCCGCGGCGGCGAAGGCCTCGCCCTCGCGGACGCGCTCGAAGTTCGCCGCGAACACCTCGTAGCGCTCGGCCGGCGGTTTCGGGATCGGGTCCGAGAGCCGGAAGACGGGGACCTCGACCGCCGGGCCGGCGGCCTCTGCGGCGTCGATCGCGCCCGTGGCGGCGAGAAACGCACGCGTCACTTCGAGGGCGTTCTCGGCGGCGGCCTCGGAGCCCTGATAGCCCGCTTCGATCTCGATGACGTTGGGGTACTCGACGAGTCGCCCCTCGGTTCGCTCGTCTGTCTCGATCAGCGCGACGATGGGAAGCTTCGGCGCGACGTCACGGGAGACGGGGTCGACGCTGTCGACGACGGCGAACGGCTCGCCGAACGACTGCGTCGAGTGGATCGCGAGGGTCGTACAGCCACGAACCTCACGGGAGAGGTCGTGTGCCAGACGGCGTTCGTGGCTCTCGGCGTTCGGGTCCCCCGGGAACGCTCGATTGAGGTCGTCGTCGAGATAGCGAACGCCGGCCTCGAGGGCCTCCTCGTTGGCGACGACGAGTTTCACCGGCTTCTGCACGGGCGGCGCGTCGGCGATCAACTGCTCGACCGCGTGGACGCCGCAGGGTTCGTCGCCGTGAACGGCGGCGACGACGCAGATTTCGGGGGTCCCGTCGCCCAGCTGGTGGATGCGCATCGATCGAGAGTCGGCAGAGGGCGGTTAGGTGTCTTACGGATCGCCGTCGGCGGTCGGCGCAGTCCGGGAGATCATGGACCGGTCAGCCGAGGAAGCGCCGTTGCCGGGCGGCGCGACGGATCCCCGACCGGACGGTCTCCTCGTTGTGCTCGAACGCGTCGATGACGGTGTCGGTCGCCTCGCGGTGGACCTCGTCGACGTCGGCGTCGACGAGATCGACCGCCGCTTCGAGGTCGGCGCGGTCGATCGGCAGCAGTTCGGTACAGCGCGGGTTGTAGTAGGCCGCCGCGTCCCGGAGGTGGTCGAAGAACGCCGGGAACGCGTCCCGGACGAACGCCAGGTCGTCGTCGGTCAGCGCGTGGACGCCCAGAAGCGTCGGCGGACAGCCGACGCTGTACAGCGAGGCCGTGTAGCCGATCGCTCGCGGGAGCGCGTTCTCGCCGACCTCGCGGGAGTAGCCGAAGAGACCGACGTGGAGTTTCCGGGCCCGCCGGTCGGGCACGTAGGGTGCGAGGCGGTTCACCGCCCGCGCGATGGCGTCGACCTGCTCTGAGTACGCCGCCGCCGTCCGGTCGACGACTTCCAGCGCCCGGTCCTCGTCGATCGGTTCGGGCGGCGACCCCAGATCCGCCGCCTTCAGCGTTTCGAGCCCCTCGCGGACGGTCTCGACGGAGTGGTCGTACTTGAACGCCGACTGGACGGTGAACGTCTCGACTTCGGGGTAGGCCTCGGCGGTGGCGGCCGCCCGCTGGGGGGTGAGGTTGCCGCGGAACGGGGCCGATCCGGCGCCGAGGATCGGGTGGACGTCGACGTCGATCTCGTCGGCCATCCGGTAGAGGCGCTGCAGCGCCACCTTGTTGATGAGGTCCGCCGCCAGCGACCCGTAGTTCAGCGCCGGGTCCGAGCGGGCGAGGAAGACCCGGACGGATTCGCGGTCCTGCGCTTCTGCGTAGTCCCGGACGATGTCGTCGGCCCGGAGCATCGCCTCGCGCTCCTCGATGAGCGGAATGACGCCGATAGACGGCGGTTCGAACGAGCCGACCCACTCTTCGACGGTGCGGTCGCCCCAGACCGCCTCGTCGCCCTTCCCGGCGACGAACGACTCGTAGTACTCGTGGACCGCGTTGATCTGGTCCGCGTCGGTCACCATCGGCACGATGACCTCGTGGATCGGGGTCACCATGGGGACGTCCCGTTCCTCCGCGTACACTTCGGCCGCGTCGTACGAGCGGGGGATGCTCTCCAGAATCTCGAGGAGGATCTTCGCCTCCGACGTCTCGACGTCGGGGTTCGGACCCCGGATGGTGAGCCGGAAGTCCTCGCCGAGGCGATGCTCGGCGAAGTGGTCCTCGTACCGCGAGAGGAGTTTCTTGACGGCGTACTCGTCGCCTTCCTTCCCCTCGAAGTCCCACATCTGTTCGTCACAGCCGAGATGCGAGGAGACGTAGTAGGCCTCCTGGATCTCGTCTTCGCCCTCGATGACGTCCGACTCGGCGAAGAAGGGAAGCGTGGCGTTGTCGGGGTGTTGCGTACTCAACAGTCTCGGCACGTCGGCCATACGTTCGCTGTGCACTCGATCGATAAATATCCACGAGAGGCCGCAAATACGAGTGTCGCGGTCGCGCTCGCCGCCGTCCGTTCACTCCAGTCGCTCGGCGTACTCGTAGTCGGCGTCGTAGGCCGGCGGTCGCTGGCCGTCGATCCGGATCTGCCAGCCGTGCAGCGCCGCCGGGTCGGAAAGAGCGGCCCTGAGCGTCCGGCGCACGTCCGCGAGGTCGACCCCGTAGAAGTCGTCGGGCAACCCGGCGAGATACTCCAGCGCGGTCCCGAACAGCGAGCGCATCCCGGCGTCGTCCTCGAAGTCGAAGTGCTTGTACGCGCCCGCGGCGACCTGCACCATCCCGTGGAGGAAGGCGCTCTCGGCGCTTCCCGACCCGTAGTTGTACCACTCGTCCTCGAAACAGTCGTGGGATTCGTGGTACGCGCCGTCGTTGAACAGTCGCACGCCGTGTTCGATCGCGCGCCGGAGCGTCGCGTGCTCCCACTGGCGGCGGTCCGCTCGCCACCCGGTCGGATTTCCGAGCGGCGGGGCGACGCTCGGGTCGCGGGTGTGGTCGTCCATGCCGGATTCGAGACGGGCCAGGTGCGTAACTGCACCGGTCGGGACGTCTCGCCCGCCGAGGGGCCGCCCCCACGTCCGAATTTCCGAGGCGACGAACCGCAGAGTAGTTAAGTCGTTCACGCGAAAACCACGTTGCGAGCGAGGGTAGCCAAGCCTGGAAACGGCGGCGGACTCAAGATCCGCTCCCGTAGGGGTCCAAGGGTTCAAATCCCTTCCCTCGCATCGTGGCGCGCCCCGCCGGCGCGCGAAGATGCACGCGGAAGCACCGCCTCGGAGCGGTCTTCCCTCGCACAGTTCTGACGGACCGTCGACGGGGAGTCGCGACGCTCGTCGCGGGTCAGCGGTGTGGGGCCGGGTCGGCGCCGCGTCGGCGTCGGTCCCCGGTCGTCACGTCGGTGCCGTCGAGGTACGCCTCGAGGAGTCCGGGGAAGTCGCGACCGCGGAGATGCCGGAGGCCGAAGTCGGCCGCCCAGTCGAGGACGCCGGTGTCCTCGGTGACGACGCCGGCGTCCAGTTCGCGCGCGAGCACGAGCAGGTCGAAGTCCTCGCGGGAGTCGAGCACCCCGCGACGGAGCGCCTCCCGGTACTTGCCGCGGAGGTCGGCCACGACGCGTTCGGTGTCGTCCCCGTCGGCCCGCCTGACGGCGTCCTCCGAGACGCGGAGTCCCCGGTCGACGCGGTCGGACATCTCCCGGACGAAGTCGTAGACGACCGCCGCGGGGATCGTCACCTCGTACCGGTCCGGG
>Ga0207797_1003138_pt1 | contig 11129 bp, 10 predicted proteins | sample PRCRCaboRojoPR_6_FD_187275 | JGI IMG/M metagenome (GOLD analysis project Ga0207797, IMG submission 187275) | Marine sediment microbial community from Cabo Rojo, Puerto Rico - PR CR 10% Liquid 1 (SPAdes) | ecosystem: Environmental > Aquatic > Marine > Coastal > Sediment | place: Cabo Rojo, Puerto... | reverse complement strand
GCTCTCATAGGTTCATTAGATTCCCGTAAGAATCGTATTAGAATTACATCAGAAAAGCCCTACCTTGGTGGCAGAGCTCTTCCTAGCTTAGATAGGTTGCCACTAGTATAAGTGCTTTTGCTAAAGATGTCAACTCGAGCGGCGCGTTGCATCCGACCAGCCGTCGACGACTTGCTATTTCAGACCCGTTACTCGTGCGGTCGCTCGCCCAAGGTTACCTCCAACGTCCTTTCTTCCCTCTCTCGCACTATCGTCAGGGTAACCTGTTGACCCGGTCGGGCATCTTCAACGAGGTAGACAATAAGGTCATCCATTGTGTCGACGCGCTGTCCGTCGACAGCGACGATGACGTCACCGCCGACCTGAAGTGCTGCGCCATTCTGGTTGATCGTTTCATCCGATCCTCGAAGCCCAGCTTCTTCCGCTGGACCATCCTCGGCCACTTCGATAACTAACGCGCCCCGCTGATCGGCGAGCAAGTTCATAGCGAGTGCCGTCTCCCGATCTAGGTCGCGGCCCACAATGCCGAGCCAAGCATACGCGTACTCCCCGTCCTCTATTAGGACGGGTACGACTTGGCTCACAATATTGACTGGGATAGCGAATCCAACGCCAGCGGACGCACGATCTTCGGACAAGATCAACGTGTTAACCCCGATGACCGTTCCCTCTCGATCGAGCAGGGGCCCGCCCGAATTGCCCGGGTTGATAGCGGCATCTGTCTGGATCATCTCCGGAATGCTGAACTGACTTGTGCCCGACGGCTGGGTTCGGCCGAGTGCACTGACCACACCCGTCGTTAGCGTCCATTCCTGACCAAACGGGTTGCCGATGGCGATCGCTCGCTGACCGACAAAGACCCTGTCTGAGTCTCCCAATTCCACGGGAGTGAGCCGATCGCCAGCCCGCTCGACATTCAGGACAGCCAGGTCGGAGTCCGGGTCTGTACCCACAACTTCAGCCGGGACCGTGACGCCATCCAGAAACGTGACTTCCACCTCTTCCGCGTCCTGTATCACATGGTAGTTCGTGACAATATGACCGGCCTTATCCCAGACGAAACCGGAGCCTTCACCGCGGCGGAAGAAATCATCAGGCAGTTCCGGGTGATCAGGCCAGCCCGGTATCTCGAATCCTGGCCCTTCGCCTCCCGAAACCTGCTGAACGACCCGAATGTGCACCACAGATGGGGCGACGCGCTCGTATACCCTGGCCACGAGGCGTTCCTCCACGCTGGCTTCTTCCAGGATATCCGCTGGAATTGGCGTTGGGGTTGCAGCAGGTGCGGGCTCACGCACAGCGCCGAGAGTCTCCTCCGAGTGTGGTTTTGCCTCCCTCGTAACCACCGGCGGTGCTGTGGTTGCCTCTGTCCCTCGCCACTCCATAGATGGTAACGCCCCGATGAGCTCGGGCGCTAGAAGTGCGCCCACGAAACAACTCCCGACCATCAGCAGGAGCACGATGATTGCTGCCGCAATTCCAATAACCAGTCTTCTTTCCACAGTCTTACGTGCCACCTTTCCAGACGATCTCAATTTCGAGGTCTGGCCAAATAATAGACAACTGTTAATAAAAAGTCAAAGAGGCCAAAAAAGCTGAGTCGGTTGAGACTCCCCTACGCCTTTCCTGAATTACCCATGCGCTACGCAGGCAGCCCGACCCCTTGCGGAGTCGGGCCGGGTGCGACCGCTTTATTTCCTGGCTACTTAGTCTTGACCTTGATCGTCTTGGGCTTTACTTCCTCAGTCTTGGGCAAGCGCAACGTCAGGATGCCATCTTCGAACCCTGCATCGGCTTCGTCGGCCTTGACTGAGGTGGGGATCGTCATCGACCGGGAGAACGCACCGTAGCGACGCTCGCGATAGAAGTAGTTCTCCTCCTCAACTTCTTCCTCGGCTCTGGTCTCGCCCTTTATGGTCAAAGTGTCGCCAGTAATGCTGATTTCCAGATCCTCGGGATCGACACCGGGCATGGATGCCTTGACCACGACATCCTCATCCGTCTCATACACATCCACGGCCAGCGTGCCGCCCGTCCGGGGAGCCAGGGTACTTCCGCCCGGCCGCACGACGCTCTCCTCGAAGAGACGGTCCATTGCCTCCCGCAGACTCACCAGGTCTCGGAAGGGCTCCCAACGTGTTAACTGTGTCATTTTGGCACCTCCTGTCCTTGTCCTAGTGTTAGCTCATACGCCTAACCTTGACCTTACGATTTTATCTATATCACAGGGGGATAAGATTGGCATTAGAACCGGATTAGACATGCATTAGAAGCGACATCACGGGTTGTGACATTTTAGCCCTAACCCTCGAAGCAGGACCTTTTTGCCCCAAGCACTGTTCGAGCGTATAATAGATGTGTTCCCATGTATGGCCGGCCTTTGACCGAGCCTGTGTACTGACCTTATTGCCTGTCCGGGTTGCGATGTCAACTGCGGCCTGGCAGCAGCAGAAAACCGTGACAGGAGGCATCCGCATGGCGGAATACCGCATTCTTGAACATCCCATTCTTCCATTAGAGGATCAACCCACCTTTGAGTTTACGTGGAACGGGCGCAGGATGACGGCTCGTGAGGGAGAGACGATTGCCTCGGCCCTCTTTGCCAACGGGGTGCGCATCTTTGGCCACCACCATAAGGACGGAGCCCCCCAGGGGATATTCTGCGCCAACGGACAGTGTTCTCAGTGTCTGGTGATGGCGGATGGCTTACCGGTGAAGTCTTGTATGATCCCGGTGGCGCCTGGTATGGTCATCGAACCGATGGAGGGAAAGGCTACGCTCCCCGACATAGAGTCCGCGCCCGACACGCACCAGATCAAGACCGTTGACACTGAGTGTCTGATAATCGGCGGCGGACCGGCAGGGCTCTCGGCTGCGATCGAGCTTGGCAAGGCCGGCGTCCGCACGCTGATTGTGGACGACAAGCATCGGCTGGGGGGCAAACTGGTGCTCCAGACCCACAAGTTCTTCGGCTCAATCGACGCCTGTTACGCCGGCACGCGGGGCATCGATATCGCTGAGAAGCTGGAACAAGAGGTACGCGATTTTGAGAACGTCCAAGTCTGGCTCGACACGACGGCTTTGGCTGTCTTCTCCGATCGAAAGGTGGGGTTACTCCGCGAGGGTCATTACGACCTCGTGCGGCCGCAGATCCTCCTGGTAGCCACGGGCGCGAGAGAGAAATCGCTGGCTTTTCGCGGGAACACCTTGCCTGGCGTCTACGGTGCCGGCGCCTTCCAGACCTTGGTCAACCGCGACATGGTCAAATCTGCGGAACGACTCTTCATCATCGGCGGGGGGAATGTGGGCCTGATCGCCGGCTACCACGCCCTTCAGGCTGGCATTAAGGTCGTCGGTCTCTGTGAGGCCCTTCCCGAATGCTCCGGTTACAAGGTTCACAAGGACAAACTCGCCCGCCTGGGTGTACCTATCTACACCTCTCACACCGTACTCAGCGCCAACGGTGGGGACCAGGTTGACTCGGTCACTATCGCACAGATCGACAACAACTGGGATCCAATTCCGGGCACGGAGCAGACCTTCGACTGTGATACCGTTCTGGTCGCCGTAGGTCTCGACCCGGTCGACGAGTTCGTAAGCAAGGCCAAAGAGTTCGGGCTCCCGGTCTACGCAGCCGGGGATGCAGAGGAGATCGCGGAAGCGTCGGCTGCGATGTTCACCGGGCGTATCCGCGGCTTGGAGATCGCCAGATCCCTGGGACGGGATGTCGGTGAAGTGCCACCCGAATGGCACCGCACCGCCGAGATCCTCAAATCGCGTCCCGGCGCTGTCGTCACCGAGGACATCCCCGAGAGAGAGAAGGGGATCTTCCCCGTGCTCCATTGCGCTCAGGAAATCCCATGTAACCCCTGCACGTCGGTCTGTCCGCAAGGCTGTATTACGATTGAGGCGGACGATATCCGTGGGCTCCCCGAATATGCTGGTGAGGAGTGCATTGGTTGCGAGCAATGCGTCGCCATTTGCCCCGGTTTAGCTATCACTCTCGTTGACTATGGCAATGGCTCCGAATACGCCACGGTCACCGTTCCCTACGAGTTCTCTGCAGAGACAATCGACAAAGGCGACACGGTCACCGTGCTCGACACCGAGGGCAAAGTACTGGGAAACGTGGAGGTGGTGCGGGTACGGGAGCCCCGATTCTCGGACCGGGCGCTCCTGGTACGGGTGAAAGCTCCGCACGCTATCGCGAAACGCATCGCTGGCATTCGCGTGCAGGACCCCTGGGTCTCCGAACCTCTCGAACAGGTTGTCGAGCGCATTCCGGACGACGAAGTTATCTGCCGCTGTGAGCGCGTGACAGCGGGCGAGATCCGCGAGTTGATCCGCTCCGGTGTGCGGGATATGAACCACATCAAGGCGGTCACCCGGGCCGGCATGGGGGCCTGCGGGGGCAAGACTTGCACCAGCCTCATCAAGCGTCTCTTCCGGGAGGAGGGGGTCACGCTCGAAGCTGTGAAAGGGAATACCCAGCGACCGCTATTCATCGAAGTGCCGCTCGGCGTCTTTGCTGGCGTCTCTGCTGAAGAGAGACCGCTTGAGGAAGTCCCGGCAACCCACGCCACCGACGTGCACGAGGGAGGCATGTAGGCCGCGACTGACGATCTCAGGCTGGCGTAGATCGAAGGATTGTCGTAAATTGGAGCGCATGATGGGTCGAAGATACCTGATGTATCCAGTCGTTGTCACGCTCACCCTGCTCGCGTTGAGCGGCTGCCGGGTTCTTGGGCTGTTCCACCAAGAGGTCCCCGCCACGCCAGCGCCCACGGCGATACCGTTGCCAACCGCCCCGCCAACGTCTGAGCCTCCTCCCACGATGACTCCCGAGCCAACACAGACATCTGGACTCGAGGCAACTGGTACCGCACCCCCCGAGGTTGCCTCACCGACGCGCATAGTTTCCCCGAATGATATCGTTAATCTGCCGCCGAAGTTTGGTATTTCCGTCTTCGCCGAAGGCCTTCGTGGGCCGCGCATGATGACGCTAGGCCCCGACGGTCAGATCTACGTGGCGGAGCGGGGCGCCGGAAGAATTGTCCGTCTCCCGGATCGAGATCGCGATGGCGTAGCGGACAGGGTCGAAACGGCGGCCGAGGGACTCGATGCGCCGAGCAGTATCGATTTCTATAGGGACGGCTCGCTCTACGTGGGTGAGACGACACGCGTCCTGCGCCTCAGCGATCCCGATGGAGACGGCGTCTTTCAAGAGAAAGAGGTGGTCATCGATGGGTTACCCAGTGGAGGACACACCACTCGAACAGTTCTGTTCAGCCCCGACTGGGAATACCTCTTCGTCTCCGTCGGCTCATCCTGCAACGTCTGCGTCGAGGAGGATCCCCGACGTGCGACGATTATGCGGTACCGGCCGGACGGGAGCGCGGGTGAAATATACGCTGAGGGGCTGCGGAATGCAGTCGGGATCGCCTTCCGACCGGGGACGGATGAGCTGTGGGCCACCAATAATGGACGCGATTGGTTAGGTGACAACCAGCCACCCGAGACGGTCTACCATGTGGAGGAGGGGGACGATGCGGGCTGGCCCCGGTGCCATGCGGGCCGCATCGTCGACCCCGAATACGGCGAACCCGGAGCTTGCGAAGGGGTAGTGGAGCCGGTCATCGAGATGCAGGCGCACGCGGCCCCACTCGGGCTGACGTTCTACACCGGCGAGCAATTCCCCGAGAACTACCGCGGCGATCTGTTCATCGGCTTCCACGGCTCATGGAACCGGACGGTGCCCACTGGCTATAAGGTCGTGCACGTGCCCATCCAGGGCGACGAAATTGGCCCACTGAAAGATTTCGCCGCGGGCTGGCTGCGCGAAGACGGTTCGAAGTGGGGACGTCCCGTTGACGTGCTTACCGGACCGGACGGGAGTCTGCTCATCTCCGACGATGGGGAGGGCTTCGTCTACCGGGTCTTCTACGAAGGCGAGTAGGCTCCAGGAGCGTATGTCCGATAGTGAACCCAGGCCCCTGTATCTCGATCCTGATCTACAGATTATCTTCAGCGTCACCCTGATGGCGGTGCTGGGAGTCTCCAGCGTCACCCCGGCCTTCCCCAAGATCGGGCGGGCATTCAACCTCTCATCCCAGGCCGTCGGGAACCTGATCACCGCCTTTACCCTGCCTGGTGTCCTGTTGACGCCGCTCCTGGGCATCCTGACCGATCGATATAGTCGAAAGAAAACGCTGGTTCCATCGCTGATGACTTTTGGTCTGGCGGGAAGCGCCTGCGCCCTGGTGCGTGACTTTGCCTTTCTCCTGGTGCTCCGCTTCATCCAGGGGATTGGAGCGGCCGCGTTGAGTGTGCTCTATATCACCCTCATCGGCGATCTCTACAGCGGCAAAGACCGTTCGGCTGCGATGGGGTATAACGCCAGCGTTCTCAGCGTCGGCACGGCCACCTACCCAGCCATCGGCGGAGCGCTGGCAACCTTAGGATGGTACTACCCCTTCACGCTCCCGATCCTAGCGATCCCGATCGGATTCCTGGTGATATTCACCCTGGAGAATCCTGAGCCACGGCATGAGCAGCGACTTCAGCGCTATCTCCAGCAGGCATGGGAGAACATCAAACACGGTCAATCGGTCGCCCTTTTTGTCCTGACCCTGCTGACTTTTGTCATCCTCTATGGGGCCTATCTAACCTACCTGCCGTTTCTGATGGAGAGTGCTTTTCAAGCCTCACCATTCACGATCGGGATCACGATGTCCGGGATGTCGCTCGCCACGGCCGTTACCTCCTCCCAATTGGGGAAGCTGGTGCAAGTCTGTTCGGAGAAACTGCTGATCCAGATCGCCTGTGGTCTCTACGCTCTGGCTTTGCTCATGATCCCCCTCGCTCCCAATCTTCTCACGCTCTGGATCCCGGTCATCCTGTTCGGCGTGGCCCAGGGACTTAGCATCCCCAACTTTCAGACGCTTCTGGCGAGCCTGGCACCGATCGAACACCGTGGGGCATTCCTATCTGTCAACGGCCTGGTCCTTCGCTTGGGGCAGACGCTGGGCCCCCCGCTGATGGGCGTGGCTTCAAGCATGGGCGGAGCCGGTATGACCTTCTACAGCGGCGCCGCCATAGCGGCAGTTATGCTTGTATTGAGCGCAGTAACTTTGAAGAAGAGGAGAAACATACAATGACCGATGACGTTCAGAGACTACTGGACACGTTCGCCGACTTACGGGACAATGCCAACGTGAACGCCTGCTTCGGCGAGGCGCTGACGGTCGGCGGCCGCACGATTATCCCCGTCGCCAAAATCAGCTATGGCTTTGGAATGGGAGCCGAGCAAGGGCCACCATCCGATGTGGAGAGCCTGGCAACTTCAACGCACGGCCCGTATGGCGGTGGTATGAAGAGTTCGCCCCTCGGCGTCATCGAGGTGGCGGAGGGAGAAACGCGCATAGAGCCTGTCCTCGATGAGCAGAAGGTGGCGGTGCTGGGTATGCTCGTGGGCGCCTGGAGTGTATTCTGGTTGGCGAAAGTGCTGATAGCAATATTCGGGCGGCGAGAGTAGTCATATCGAGCCACCATCAGGCCCTTCCACGATCAATTGCAGCATCGCCTCCCGGGAGAGTGCCTTGCCATCAAATGCTCCCTCGTGGTATAATTTTGAGTACGTATCATAGGAGAGGAGCAAATGAAACCACCTGTTGACCCTATTCTAATTCACTTCACCGAGACTTGGGGCATTCACTGGTACGGCGTTCTTATTGTGAGCGGCGTGATGTTGGGTGCCTTGTACGCAGCGTGGCGAGCTAGCCGCAACGGGGATGATCCGGACCATGTATGGAACGCTCTAACTATCGCCATCATTCTGGGCATCATCGGGGCCCGACTCTACCACGTCTTCTCCGACCCCGAGGGGGGGATGGTCGGCTGGGATTACTATCGGACCCACCCCATCGAGATTCTCTACATCTGGCAAGGGGGGCTTGGCATCTATGGCGCGATCGTGGGAGGCCTTCTGGGCGTCGTCCTCTATACGTGGCGCGCTGGGCTGCGTCCCCTGAAGTGGCTCGACTACGGTGCACCCGGCCTGGCTCTTGGACAAGCTATCGGCCGCTGGGGCAACTTTGTCAATCAGGAGCTCTATGGGCCGCCGACGGACCTGCCGTGGGGATTGATGATCGATCCTGAGCACCGGATTGTGCCCTACAATAACCTGGAGAAGTACCCACCGGATACCCTCTTCCATCCTACCTTCCTTTACGAATCCCTGTGGGCCCTGCTGGTGTTCGGAGTCCTTGCTTTTGTCGCCCATAAGCTCGAGGACCGACTAAAGGAAGGCGACATCCTGCTCGGTTACCTCATCGGCTACCCGCTGGGACGCTTTTTCCTGGAGTACCTTCGCCCCGACGCATGGATGATCGGTCCCATCGCGGCCGCCCAGCTCTTTGCCATCATTATGGTGGTGGCAGCGAGCGCGATCTTGATCGTGCGTCACACTGTGGCAAAGACACCCACATCTGATGCAGAGCCTTCGAGAGCGGCCACGTCGGACCCTGTGTTCGAAGAAGACTCTCCAACTTCAAGGCCGGAAGCAGAAGAGTAGTCGTGACGTCAAGACATGCTCCCTTCGGTACAAGCGCGACCCCGACGCGTGGGAGAGAGATTGGGAGAGCCCAATGCCCCTGGCATTGGGCTCTTTCTGATTTGGGATCAGAAGGAGAAGCGTGAATGAGTAGAGGAGAAGCGCTGTATCGCCTGCAACAACTCGATAGCGAGCACGATACTAAGAAGGACCGCCTGAAAGAAATAGAGACTGCCCTGAAAGACGACAGCGCGCTGCGCGAGGCGCGTCAGGCCGCGGAGAAAGCGGGAAAGCGGGCTTTGAAGTGGCAGACCAAACAGCGCGACCTGGAGTTGGAGATCGAGAGTCTTGCCGAAAAGACCTCACGCTCTGAGAAGCGACTCTACAGTGGAAAGGTGACAAACCCCAAGGAGCTCTCGGATCTTCAAGCAGAGGTCGCTTCTCTCAAGGGTCGGCGGCAGAGGCTGGAGGACACCCTCCTGGAGGCTATGCTCGAACGGGAAGACGCCGAGAAAACTCAAGACGAAGCGCAGGCGCACCTCGAGGAGGTCGAGAACATCTGGTCGGCGCGCCAGGCCGACCTCAAGGCTGAGCGGAAGGCGCTGCACCAGCGTATCGAGGAGATTGAGGAGAAGCGACGTGCCATCCTGCCCCGCCTCGACGCAGACGTGCTAGCGACCTACGAGAGATTGCGCCAGACAAAAGGAGGCCTGGCTGTAGCCCGGATAGAGCAGGACGTCTGCACTGGATGTCGGGTCACCATCTCCCCGAGCGCTGAGTGGAAGCTGCGTCAGGGTGAGCTTGTCTACTGCGACACATGTGGTCGGATCGTGGTCTCCGTTTAGAGCCTGACCGGAAGGGCATGCGGCACTGATATGTTAACGACCTGGGGCCCTCGGGGCGTCAAATCAACTGAAGGTGCACACAGGCGGGCAAGCAACTGCGGTAGACAACAAGGGGGCACAGAAACGTCATGACCCCCCAGAAGGGAGGTCATGACAGCGAAAGGAGGGTAACCACCGACAACCTGTATAGGTCTCGGGGGACGGGAAAGCCGTCCCAAAGGCAACTCTATTCTAGTCTAGAGGCCGTCGCCCGTCAATAGTACTAACGTACCAGTCGGCTCTTCCGGGCGAAGCCAGCAGTTCCCGGGTACCCTCCCCGGCTCGGCAGCTCCTCAAGCTTCGCATTCATTAGGACCGCCGTCGCTCTCCAATACGTCGAGCGCCACAACGCCTGCCCAGCTCAGTAGGCAAGAGACAGTAGCAGTGTGCGCAGCAGCTGTTCGATGAACCAGAGGATGAGCAAGGCCACCATCGGCGAGAAGTCTAGACCTCCGATGGGTGGTATGTTCTGGCGAATTGGTGCCAGGAGCGGTTCGGTAATCTGTATCAGAAACTGCATCGCCGGGTGATAGGGGCTCACATTGAACCAGGGGAGCAGCGAGCGTGCGATGATTGCGAAAGAATAGAGTGTGAAGGCCAGGCTCATGACCTGCAATAGCGTGCGCATTGTTCTCCTGTAGTGAAAGTCTAGCGGATTGTTTGGTCAACGGAAGACAAATCGACAGTTGATCGACTCCATCAGCTTCTTCGGGATCCGAAGATGCCCCGGCCGATGCGCACCATCGTCGCTCCTTCTTCTACCGCCACCTCGAAGTCGTTCGTCATCCCCATCGACAGTTGCTGCCAGTCGGCATTGATGAAGCGCTCCCGTAGTGCATTCCGCAGCATCCGCAAGCTGACGAACAGCGGTCGTACCTCCTCGGGGTCATCGACGTAGGGGGGCATCGTCATCAGCCCCCGCACCTCCAAGCCAGGTAGGCCCAGGATTTCTTCGACCGCGGTGAAGAAAGCCTTCTGCCGCGCCTCGTCCTCTTCCCAGTTCTCCAGTGCAAAACCATACTTGGAACCCTCGCCCGATACGTTGCACTCGAGGAGCACCGGAAGTACTCGGTCAACTTGAGCCGCATAATCGCTCAGGCGCCGCGCGATCTTGAGCCGGTCGACAGCGTGCACGTAGTCATAGTGCTCCACCACCCGTCTCGCCTTACGACTCTGGATGTGGCCAATCATATGCCAGGTTGGGGGGTCCTGGGAGATGTACGGCTCAAGGGCCGTGATCTTACTGATACCCTCACGAGCCCGGTTCTCGCCGAAGTGGCGCACACCGCTTTCGTAAGCCGTGAGAACCACATCGGCCGGGAACGTCTTGGTCACGGCGATCAGGGTAATATCTCCAGGATCGCGTTCGGAGCGATGTGCGGCTGCCCCGATTCGGTCCCGTATGCGCTTCAGGTTGTCTGCAATGTCAGTCATACGCCAACATACTCCAATCCTATCACTACGCCGAACCGCCCGGTCCTTCCGTCTTCGGCTCGATGCGAAAAGAACTCATCCACCCGGCACGACGTGCAAAGGTGGGCGTGCTCAATCCGCTCGACCCCCGCAGCGCGGAGCTGCGCCTCAACAGCGGCGGGGAGATCGGCATGAACGCTACCATTGACAGAATGGACAACCTCCGCCCCGGGGGGGCACGCCGACGCAATCTCTCCAGCCACGTCAGTCCCCACCTCGTA
>Ga0207797_1003137_pt1 | contig 11134 bp, 10 predicted proteins | sample PRCRCaboRojoPR_6_FD_187275 | JGI IMG/M metagenome (GOLD analysis project Ga0207797, IMG submission 187275) | Marine sediment microbial community from Cabo Rojo, Puerto Rico - PR CR 10% Liquid 1 (SPAdes) | ecosystem: Environmental > Aquatic > Marine > Coastal > Sediment | place: Cabo Rojo, Puerto... | reverse complement strand
GAGGGGTTAAACGCAAAGAACGATAAAAGAGTTCAGGCAATTAACGACCTTTCTTTCTCCGTTCACAAAGGAGAGATACTTGGCATTGCCGGGGTTGCAGGTAATGGTCAGCGGGAGCTGGCAGAAGTGCTTACCGGCCTGAGGGAATCGACCTCGGGCAGGGTCCTGATCGATGGAGAGGACGTAACAAATACGTCACCGCGGAATATCAGCGATAAAAGCGTGGCCCACATCCCGGAAGACAGAATGAAGCAGGGTATTGTCGGTGATTTAACCATAAAGGACAACGTAATTTTAAAATCCTACCGCTCAACTCCTTATTCCAAAGGGATTTTGATCAACTCTAATCTGGTCGATGAACATGCTCGAAAAATCATTGACGAATTCGACATCAAAGTTCCCGGTCCGGATACACCTGCAAATCTCCTATCCGGGGGCAATATCCAGAGGTTGATCCTGGGGCGGGAGGTATCGTCGAATCCAAACCTGATAATTGCTTCCCACCCGACTTACGGACTTGACGTCGCCGCGGCGGAACAGATCAGGCAACTCCTGCTGGAACAGCGGGATAGCGGTGTCGGAGTTCTGCTAATTTCCGAAAACCTGACGGAAGTAACCTCCATCAGCGACCGCATCGCTGTACTCTTTGAAGGAAAAATCATGGGTGTAGTGGGAAGCGGAGAAATGGAGAGGGAGGAACTGGGGCTCTTAATGGCAGGAACCCCCCTGGAAGAGCTTGAAAAGCGAGAGGAACCGGTCCAGGAGTGAAAATGTTAGATAAACTACCCTTTGAGATCGAAAAAAGACAGAATCCTACCGGGCTTGCGGTTATAACTGTTTCTTTTTTGGCTCTGCTTGGCGCATTTCTAGTTGCGAGCATCATCTTCTGGGCTTACGGCGCCAACCCAATAAAGGCCTATCAGGTACTTTTCAGCGGCGCCTTCGGGGGAGTGTACGAAATATCGGAAACAGTCAGAAGAGCCACCCCTCTCTTACTGGCCGGAGTTGGTCTGGTGATTGCCTTCCGGGCCAAGTTCTGGAACATTGGAGCCGAAGGTCAGCTCCTGCTCGGGGCCATAGCGGCAACCTGGGTTGCTCTCTTCAGCCCGATCCCCGACCCGTTCATCATACCGGCCATGTTCTTTTTTGGTTTTCTTGCCGGTGCAGCCTGGGGGTTAATACCGGCCTTTCTTAAGAGCAAGCTGGGAATAAACGACGTGATCACGACCCTGATGCTGAACTACGTCGCCATCAACCTGGTGCTTTTCCTGGTCCAGGGCCCGTGGAAGGGAGACGAGCAGTGGGGCTTTCCCTACACGAACGAGTTTTCTCCGGCCGCCAAACTACCGACGATCGGAACCACCAACGTCCACTGGATTACCCTGGTTATTGGAGTTCTGGCAGCGGTGATCATTTACTATTTGATTAACAACACTACTCCCGGATTCGAAATTAAGGTACTAGGCAGCAGTCCGGCTGCCGGTCGGTTTGCCGGAATGAGTTACGTGAAGACGACGCTCTTCGTCATGTTTGTCTCCGGCGGCATGGCCGGAATGGCCGGCGTCGGTGAAGTAGCGGGAATTCATCACATGCTGCGGAATCCAAACGAACTATCTCTCGGGTACGGCTACACGGCAATAATCGTGGCCTGGCTCGCAAGGAAGAACCCGCTGGCCGTCATAATTACTTCGCTTTTCTTCGGGGCAATTTTTGCCGGTGGAGACGCAATTAAGGTATCACTCGGGCTTCCCTTCCAGATCACTGACGTATTTAACGGGTTAATTCTCTTCTTTTTGATTGGAAGTGAACTATTAATGAGTTATAAAATAAACTGGAGTGGAAGCAAATGATAGAAGACTGGGTTGTCGGGACGCTCAGCAGGACTCTTGCCTATGGTACGCCTCTGCTGCTGGCGACGCTGGGGGAAATATACTCCGAACGATCCGGCGTCTTGAACCTCGGCGTCGAAGGAATGATGATTCTCGGGGCCGTAAGCGCGTTTGCCACGGCGTTCATTACCGGTAATCCCTGGCTCGGGATGCTGGTCGCCGGATTTGCCGGAGCAGTCGCCTCGCTCGTTCACGGTTTCGTTTCGATAACGCTGCGGGCAAACCAGGTAGTTTCCGGACTTGCCCTGACCATGGCGGGACTTGGCTTGTCCGGCCTATTTGGAAAGGGGTTCGAGGGTGAACCGCTGAACGCTACGATCTCTAACGTCTCCGTTCCCGTGTTAAAAGAGATACCCTATCTTGGCGAAATACTCTTCGTGGACCAGAACCCGATAGTCTATATAGCTCTTGCAATTACGCCGGTTCTTTCCTTTGTTCTCTTTCACACTTCGATAGGAATAACGATTCGTTCCGTAGGCGAGAACCCGTCCGCCGCTGACTCTTCCGGGATAAACGTTTGGCTGGTCCGCTACCTGTGCGTCGCTTTTGGCGGAGTCCTGGCGGGATTTGCCGGGGGTTATCTCTCGATAGCTTACAGGCCGGCCTGGACACAGGGGATGACAAACGGAATGGGCTGGCTGGTCATTGCCCTAACCATATTTGCTTCCTGGAACCCCTCCAGAGGTCTCTTCGGCGCTTTCCTCTTCGGCGCTTTGATGCACCTGTCCTACCGGCTGCAGCCTTGGGTTGCACCGGAGCTGCTCAAGATGATGCCGTATGGAGCTGCAATTCTGGCGCTCGTGGTGCTTTCGTTCGGTACGCTGAAGAAGAACATGGGGGCGCCAAACGCTTTACAGCAGCCATACAGAAGAGGCGAAAAATAACCTCTTAAATCGATGGAGGTGATAAGTAAAATTATTTCGGACCGCTCAGTTCTTAGTTTTCAGACGGATTTGAAGTCTCTTTCTCTCTCGGCAGAATACCAAGGAGGTAAACATGTTCGAGAAAAAATGGTATAGTATCATTTCGTTTTTGGTTATAGCTGGATTTCTGGCCTTCGGTCTTTCCGGCGTGGCAGTTGCTCAGGAAGACGATACGCTCAGAGCCGGCTTTATTTACGTTGGCCCGGTCGGTGATTACGGTTATTCCAAATCCCACGACGTAGGCAGAGAACACGTCGAAGAACTTTACCCCTGGCTCGAGACGTTTTACACGGAAAACGTACCCCCGTCCGACGTCGAGTCGACGATAGATCAATTCGTCAACAACCGGGACGCCGACGTAATATTTACGACCAGCTTCGGCCACATGGATCCGACGATCAGCGCGGCTGAAAGGTACCCCGATACCATCTTCTTCCACTGTTCCGGTTACAAGCGGGCCAAGAACGTCGGTACCTACTTCTCCGGTTTGTACCAGACTTACTACTTGAGCGGGCTCATGGCGGGCGCTCTTACTGAATCCGACAAACTCGGTTACGTCGGAGCAGTTCCGACTCCAGAAGTAAAGCGACACATCAACGCGTTTGCAATCGGAATCCACGAGGTTAACCCGGACGCGACCCTGCACGTACGATGGCTAAACGCCTGGGTCGATCCGAGCGGAGCTAAAGAAGCAACTCAGGCCCTGATCGAAGAGGGTGTAGACGGATTTGCCTACACGGAGGACTCCCCCGCGGTTCTGCAGACGGCCGAAGAAAACGGCGCATTCTCCTTCGCCCATTACAACCCGATGTACAGGTTTGCGGAAGAAGGTGCAGTCAGCGGTCAGGTCTCAAAGTGGGGAGCAATTTATCAGGACATTCTTTATAAGGTTTATTACGGAGTTTACACTAACGAGAATCTGAATAACGTGGACTACTGGTGGCTGCTCAAGGAAGGTGCCGCAGCCCTGCAGGCCAAGCCCGGAATGAAGATAAATCCGGAATACGAGGAAGCGCTCAAATCGGCAACGATGGAAACCGATTACTTCGGCGAGATGAACGTCTATGACCTGGTAATGAAGAGACTGGAACAGATGAAGGCCGACCGAGTCACGTTCGACCCTTACGTCGGTCCGATGGAGGACCGCCAGGGAATCCAGAGACTAAAAGAGGGCGAATGGGCAACTCACGACGAACTCTGGCAGATTCAGTGGGCCCACCCGATTGTCAAAGGTCCCTGGCCCGGTGAACCGAAGGAATAAGGACAGTTTAAATGTTAAAGCACGTAACTGATTACCATTATCCCGGCTCTCTCGAAGAAGCAGCATCGCTGCACGATCGGGAGAGCCGGTCGTTTTTTATAGCTGGTGGCACTGCTCTGGCCCTCTCCGACTCGAAACGACCGGTCGAGTTAATTGACGTAGGAGAGCTCGGGCTTGACGAACTCGGGCTGGACGAGGCCGAGGGAAAAATAGAAATCGGGGCCACTACAAGTATTCAGAGAATCGTCGAACACCAGGGAATAAAATCGGTTCTCAACGGTTTTCTTTCCGAAAGCTTAGAAGAAATTGGTAGCTACCCGATCAGGAACGCCGGTACGCTCGGAGGCTCGCTGGTCCATCCGTTCCCCTGGTCCGACGTCGTTACAATTCTGTCAGTTCTGGATACGGAAGTGACCTATTTCCATAATGGGGAAAGGAAAACCCGTGACTTTTCACGACTATACGAAGATGATTTCCGGTCGGAACTGAACGAGTCAGTTATCGAAAAGCTTAGTATTGATCTGGAGGACGAGACCAGTGCCGCGGCCAGTTTTAGGAAATTCAACAGGTCCGAGTTCGACGTGGCAGCACTCAACCTTGCCTGCAGGATAAATCATGATCAGGGAGAAATAGTTGAGGCGAGGCTGGCGGCAGGAGCACGACCGATGCTCGCCGAGCGGGCAAACGAGGTCGAAGAGGAACTAACTGGTGAAAAACTGGGTCCCGAACTCGCCAGAAAGGCCGGAAATATGGCAGCGCAGGTTTTTGAACTCGGCGACGACAAGAAAATCAGCGGGGAATACCGGGAGACGCTGGTCGAAAAAATGACAGCTGACGCAATTAAAGGGATTTACCAAGAGGTTTCAACATGAATCTCGAAGCCACGATCAACGGAGAAGAACTGACGCTCGAGGTAGAGCCAGGCGAAGTACTGCTTGACGTATTGCGACGTAACGGTTTCAAGAGCGTGAAGGAGGGGTGTAAGACAGGGGACTGTGGTGCGTGCATGGTTCTCGTCGACGGCAGGGCGATGACCTCATGCACCTTATTTGCCGCTCAGGTTCAAGGTGCGGAAATCAAGACGGTCGAGGGGCTAAACGACGAGCTTGCCGAAAGCCTCAGGGAAAACTTTCTGGACAAAGGTGCGGTGCAGTGCGGTTTCTGCATCCCGGGGGTGCTGATTAGCGCTTATTCACTTTTAAGCTCCAACGCGGATCCGACGGAAGAAGAAATCAAAGCAGCTCTGGACGGAAATCTCTGCCGCTGCACCGGCTACGTGAAACAGATCGAGGCCATAAAAGAAACTGCAGAAGAACTGGGGGATTCTTAATGGTTGCAACCAAAGAAGAAGAGTCGGGTTTTGACGTAGTCAATCGGAGCCTGAAAAGGGTGGACGGCAAAGCTCTCGTCAATGGAAAGCCGGTGTTTGCCGGGGACTTCGACTACCAGAACGGTCTGGTAGCAGGTTTGCTGGAGAGCCCCAAGGCTCACGCGGAGATAACGGACATCGATACTTCGGAAGCGGAAAAGGTAGAGGGAGTAGTATCCATCCTCCACCACGGAAACGTACCCAGGGTCCCGCATACTACGGCCGGTCAGGGTTACCCCGAACCGTCGCCTTACGATGCATACGTATTCGACAAAAAAGTCAGGTTTGTCGGTGACAGGGTAGCTGCAGTGGCCGGGGAGAGCAAAGAAGCCGTGGAAGAAGGACTGAAAAAAATAAACGTAGAATACCGTGAACTCGAACCGGTGCTCGATCCGAAACAGTCAGCAAGCTCAGAAGTTACAATACACGACGAAGAGGATTCGACGGGAATTTACGACCCCGAAAGGAACGTTGCCGCAAACGTCGACATAGAGGTCGGCGATCCGGAAGAAACTCTCCAGAGTTCTGACGTGGTGGTTTCCGAAAAATGCCGAACCCAGTTTGCCCAGCACGCTCCGATAGAACCGCACGTATCGACCGCGTACATGGACGAAAACGACAGATTGGTCGTCAGAACTAGCACCCAGGTACCCTTTCACGTCAGAAGAATACTCTCTCAAATACTTGATATACCAATCAGTAGGATCAGGGTTGTCAAACCGAGGGTTGGCGGCGCGTTTGGAGTAAAGCAGGAGCTGCTGCTGGAAGACATAGTTTCCGTATTTGCACTCAGAACCGGAAGACCGGTGACAATGCAGTATTCTCGCGAGGAGGAATTCGTTTCCTCCAGAAACCGGCATCCGATGGAAGTCGAAGTGAAGCTGGGCGCAACGGACGAAGGTAAGCTGGAAGCAATTACGATGGAAGCTCTAAGCAATACCGGAGCTTACGGGGCACACAGCTTGACGGTTCTATCGAACGTCGGCAGCAAAACCTTGCCGCTATACAACGAAGCGCCCGACGTCCACTTCCTCGGAAATGCCGTCTATACCAACCTGCCAGTTCCCGGTGCTTACCGAGGCTACGGCGCCCCTCAGGGCTACTTCTCTCTTGAAAGAGCCATGGACACTCTAGCCGAAGCGGTCGGAAAGGATCCGATCGAGATCCGGAAACTCAACCATATCCGGGAAGGCGAGACTTCACCGATCTTCGAGAAGCTCGGTGAAGGGAAGGAGGGGACCGTCCAGTACATCAATAGCTGCGAACTGGATCGGTGCATGGACCTCGGTGCCGAGGCGATCGACTGGGAAAACAGGAAGGATAAAGAACCCGAGGATGAAAACAGGGCAAAAGGATTTGGTCTCGCCGTAAACATGCAGGGTTCGGGAATACCTCTCGTCGATCTTGCCGGAGCGAGGTTGAAGTTGAACGAGGATGGCTCCTTTAACCTGTACGTCGGAGCTACGGATATCGGAACCGGAAGTGACACGGTACTATCACAGGTGGCCGCCGAGAACCTGGGAGTAGAGCTGGACGATATCATAGTTTACTCTTCCGATACCGACTTCACGCCGTTCGACTCGGGTGCCTACGCCTCCAGTACCACCTACGTTTCGGGTAATGCCGTCAGGAAGGCCTCGGACAAGATCAAGGAAAAGATCATTGACGCCTTTGCCGAAAGGTACGAAGAGGACCCGGAAGAGGTATCACTGGAGAATGGGCAGATAATTGGCAAGGATACGAAGAAGGAACTGGCGGAGTTCGCTCTTGCCCTGACATCAGGTGAAATGGAAGCCAATCAGCAGCAAATAGAGGCCTCGGCTTCGGAGGTACCGGAGGAATCGCCGCCGCCGTTTGCCGCCCATTTCGTCGAGTTAGAAGTGGACAAGAGGACGGGAGAAATAGAACTCCAGAGGTACGTCTCGGCGGTTGACTGTGGAACCGCGATAAACCCGAACCTGGCCGAGGGCCAGATGGAAGGGGCAATCGTGAACGGGATTGGCTATGCACTAACAGAAGAGATGGAATTCACCAGTGACGGCCGGATGACCAATCCCAGCTTTTTCGACTACAAGATTCCGAACACCGAGGACATTCCGGATATTGAAGTTATCTTAGTTGAATCTTCCGAACCCACCGGGCCAATGGGGGCGAAAAGCGTCGGAGAAATTGGAATAAACGGGGCAATACCGGCTATATCGAACGCGGTCAGGGATGCAGTTGGAATTCAGCTCAAGAATCCGCCCTTTACCCCGGAAAAGGTCTGGGAGAAATTGAAGGATTAATAAAAAACGCCTCAACCCTCGGTACCAAATATCGGGGGTTGAGGCGGACAAACTTCCCTTTACTGCAAACTTGCTTTTAGCTCGATTTCCGTTGCCGATAGTGCAACTGACACGGGACAGTTTTCCTTCGCTACTGCCGCTGCTTCCAGAAAGGCCTTTTCCTCTATTTCCGGAACGACGCCTTCGGTGATAAGTTCTATTCCGGTAATTTTGTAGTCCCCTTCGACTTCGTCCAGGCTAACCTTCGCGTCGGTTTCAATCTTCTCCGGCTTATAGCCCTCCTCCTCCAGCACGTTTGACAGTGCCATCGAAAAGCAACCAGCGTGGGCCGCCGCGATAAGCTCTTCCGGGTTGGTGCCGCTACCTTCCTCAAACCTGGAAGCAAAGGAATACTTACCCTCGAAAGCCCCGCTGCCGAGTTTCATTTCCCCGCTTCCGTCGACCAGATTACCGTTCCATTCGGCTTTTGCTTCTCTCACCTTCATATGAACCTCCTTTTCCTTCTGTTGAATACTCCAGGATTGGTTGAAGGGCCTAGTCCTCGGTCATTACTCTGTTTCCCGCTTCCACCCAATCCTTCTTGCCGCCTTCGTAGTCGTAAACGTTCTTGAAGCCAAACTTATCCAGCTTTTCGGCGGCCGCAGGACTGGCGCCGCAGTCCTCGTCGGCGCAGTACACGATTATTTCCCGTTCCGTATCCAGTTCGTCCTTTACTTCCTTGCCGATATCCGCAAGTGGAATGTTGATGGCACCCGGTAAGTGTCCTTCTCTGTACTCTTCCTCTTCCAGTACTTCTATCAGCGTATATCCGCACTGATTCTCCAGCTTGTTTTCCAGCTTTTCTCTATTTATTGTCCCGTACATGGTTGTTCACCTCCGCAAAAATTGGAACTAATCAAACCCTCTTTCGCCTTAAATTTCAGAGCTTTCGCCAAACACTCCGGTCGAGAGGTAACGTTCCCCGGTATCGGGGAATATGACTACAATCGTCTTATCCCTGTTTTCCGGCCTTCTCCCGATTTCCAGGGCTGCCGTTGCCGCTGCTCCGGAGGATGGTCCGGCGAGGATCCCTTCTTGCGCCGCCAGTGCTCGCGTCGTCTCCTTTGCCTTCGAACTTTTCACCTGGTATATTTCGTCAATTATATCCTGATTGAGTACTTCCGGTATAAAGCCGGCACCCACTCCGGGGATCTCGTGTTCCCCCGGTTCACCGCCGGAAAGTACTGGCGATTCGGCGGGTTCGACGGCCACCGAAATCAGGTTCGGTTTCTTCTCCTTCAGCTTTTCCGAAACGCCGGTGATGGTGCCGCCGGTTCCCACGCCTGCTACGAAAATATCCACATTGCCATCCGTATCCTCCCAGATTTCTCCCGCAGTGGTTTTTCGATGAATATCCGGGTTGGCCGGGTTTTCGAACTGAAGCGGCATGTAATAATTGCTTCCCGAAGTGACTATCCCCTTCGCTCTACCTATTGCCCCGTCCATACCGTCGTCCCCGGAAGTGAGCTCCAGTTCAACCCCGTAGGCCCGTAAAAGATCCCGCCTTTCCTTGCTGGCCGAATCCGGCATGACCAGGATCAGGTCGTAACCCCGTGCCGCACAGACCATGGCAAGACCTATTCCCGTATTGCCGCTCGTCGGTTCCACTATCGTCGTCCCATCATCTATCAAGCCCTGCTCCTCGGCCCTGTCGATCATGTTGATCCCGACACGGTCCTTGATGCTTCCTCCGGGATTTGTCGATTCCAGCTTGCCCAGGACCCGAGCACTCTTCTCCCCCGGCAACTTATTCAACCGAACGAGTGGACTTCCAGTAAGTTCAGTAACGTCGTCTGCTATTTCTTCCAAGGTAAACCTCCCAGGTTGAAACCCTCCCGAAGTAACGGTGGGAACTTAACTTTTACCCAGGTACTTCAATACCTCAACCAGCTCTTCTATTTTTCCTTCGCCTTCACCTTCTTTGATGGCTTCCGAGACACAGACGCGCATGTGGTCCTTGGTCAGGAGGTTGGCCAGTTCGGAAAGAGAGGATTGGACTGCTGCAATCTGTTTCAATATGTCAATACAGTACCTCTCTTCCTCTATCATCTTCTCTATCCCCTTGGAATGGCCAATAACCGTCCTGATCCGGTCCAGCGCTTCCTTTTTCTCCTCGGGCAGCTGTTCCAAGCTACCCTTTTCGCCATCTCGGACGAGGTCGGTATCATCTACACAGGGCAATTTATTCACCACCAAATATTAGTTCGTAATTTTGCCTTTTCGTTTTATTCATTTTAATCATTATTGATAGCTCGGGGAAATGTCTACTCCCTTAAGTCTGTTGGAGTTCGTCACTACGTTGATCGAGGAGAACGCCATGGCCATCTCCGCGATTGCCGGGTGGAGAAACCCCATGACGGCAATCGGTATCGCCACTATGTTGTAAAAGAATGCCCAGAACAGGTTCCCCTTGATCTTCGAAAAGGTAGCTTCGGAAAGGTTGACCGCCTTGACGACGGCAGAGAGGTCACCTTTAACCAGCGTGATGTCGGCCGCCTCGATTGCAATGTCCGTTCCGGATCCGATTGCGATGCCGACGTTTGCTTGCTCCAGCGCCGGAGCGTCGTTAATTCCGTCCCCGACCATTGCCACGCTTTCGCCCCTGTCCTGGAGCTTCATAACTTCTTCGCGCTTCCGATCCGGCATGACTTCGGCCAGGACGCGGTCGATACCTACCCTGTTCGCAATTGCCCTTGCGGTCCGTTCGTTATCCCCGGTAATCATCACCGGCTGCAGCCCATGGTCCTTGAGCTCCCCGATTGCGTCGGCAGAGTCTTCCTTTATCCGGTCGGCCACGCCTATCACTCCCAGTACTCTGTCTCCCCGGGCAACGAGCATTGCGGTCTTTGCGTTCTTTTCCAGCTCGTCCACTTTGGCTTCCAGCTCCGAGTAGCCCAGTCCGTTTTCCCCCATCAGATCTCTGTTGCCCACGAGTAACTTATCGCCGTCGAGCCGTGCTTCAACTCCCTTGCCGACCCGGGCGGAAAAATCGGTAACCTCATCTATACTTATCCCTCTATCCCTGGCTTCTTCAACTATCGCCTCGCCCAGCGGGTGCTCGGAAGAATTTTCGGCCGAAGCCGCAAGCTGGAGTAATTCCTCCTCCGAAACGGCCTGAGGGATTAAATCCGTTACGCCCGGCTCGCCCTCAGTTATCGTCCCGGTCTTGTCGAGCACGATCGTATCCACGTCCTTCATCGTCTGAATTGCTTCCCCTTTTCTGATCAGCACGCCGTTCTCCGCCCCTTTACCGGAGCCGACCATCAAAGCCGTCGGCGTTGCCAGGCCAAGCGCACAGGGACAGGCAATGACCAGAACCGAAATTCCCGCAAACAGGGACAGCGAAACCAGACCGAGAGTGGGGTCTA
>Ga0207797_1003136_pt1 | contig 11134 bp, 9 predicted proteins | sample PRCRCaboRojoPR_6_FD_187275 | JGI IMG/M metagenome (GOLD analysis project Ga0207797, IMG submission 187275) | Marine sediment microbial community from Cabo Rojo, Puerto Rico - PR CR 10% Liquid 1 (SPAdes) | ecosystem: Environmental > Aquatic > Marine > Coastal > Sediment | place: Cabo Rojo, Puerto... | reverse complement strand
CAGATACGTCGTGAGCTCGTCGACGCTCCAATCGTCGATCTGGGAGGTGTCGCCGGCGGAGATGTCGGGGGCGTACCAGCCGCGGATCTCCGCGCCCTCCAGCATGCGCTCCTCGTCCCGGGCGAAGGCGATGTTGCGCGGGGTGTGACACGCGCCGCAGTGGGTCACCGCCTCGACCAGATAGGCCCCGCGGTTCCACTGCGCGCTCTTCGCCTCGTCCGGCTGGAAGCGGGTGTCCGGGTCGTGGAAGACCGCCTGCCAGGCGCGCAGGCCGGCGCGGAGGTTGTAGGGGAAGGTCAGCTGGTTGACCTCGACCTGGTTCTCGACCGGCTCGAGCGACTGCAGGAACGCCCAGATCGCCTGGACGTCCGCTTCGGTCATCTCGTTGTAGAAGGTGTAGGGGTGCGCCGGGTACATCGGCTCGCCGTCGGCGTTCGTCCCCGCGCGCATCGAGGCGACGAAGTCGGCTTCGGTGTAGTCGCCGATGCCGGTGCCGGCGTGCGGGGTGATGTTGGGCGAGTAGAGCGTGCCGAAGGGGGTGTCGACCGGCAGACCGCCGGCGTAAGCCGCACCGTCCTCGCCGGTGTGGCAGGACTTGCAATTGGCGGCCGTCGCCAGGTACTCGCCGCGCGCGACCTGCGCGTCGTCCTGGGCGGCGACGTTCCCCGCGAACGCGATGAACGCCGTGCCGGTCAAAAGACCGGCGAACGCTACCCGTTCGAGCGGAAAGGGGTACACCATGCCTGCTCCTCCGTCTCGGGGCCCGCGCAACCGTTACGCGGTTCCACGGGCCCAACGGAGGCCGCCCTGCGGCGTTGCGACCGCGGTCGCAAAAATCGCCTTTCCCGCAACCGACCTTCGGCTCAGCGCCCGCGCAGGCGCTTCAGCACGCCGTCGTAGATCTGCGCGTCGCCGATGGTCCCGACGACGCGGTCCTCGGCGTCGACGACGACCAGCGGCGCGCCGACCTCGCGGCGCCGTTCGATCACGCCCCTGAGCGTCGTCGTCGCCGCCACGCGCGGTCGTCCCGTCGCCGTCTCCGCGCCCAGACTCACGCCGCCGCCGCCGGCCACCGCCGCCACCTCGCGCACCGGCGCCATCACCGCGCGCGCGGTAAGGACGTCGAGCGGGTTCAGCTCCTTGATGAAGTCGGCGACGTAGCCGTCGACCGGCGCGGTCACGATCTCCTCGGGCGTGCCGACCTGGCGGATCGCCCCTTCCTCCATGATGGCGACCCGGTCGCCGAGCTTCACGGCCTCGTCGAGGTCGTGGGAGACGAACAGGATCGTCTTCTTGAGCCGCGCCTGCAGATCGAGCAGTTCGCGCTGCAGGCGGGTCCGGATCAGCGGGTCGAGCGCCGAGAACGGCTCGTCCATCAACAGAACGGGCGCGTCGGTGGCGAAGGCGCGCGCCAGCCCCACCCGCTGCTGCATCCCGCCGGAGAGCGCGTCGACCGGCGCGTTCTCCCAGCCGTCGAGGCCGACGAGCTCCAGCATCTCGGCCACCCGGCGCCGGCGCGCCGCCTTGGCCACGCCCTGCAGCTCCAGGCCGAAGGCGACGTTGTCCGCCACCGTCCGCCACGGCAACAGCGCGAAGGCCTGGAACACCATCGCGATGTCCCGGCGCCGGAGCCGGCGCAGCCGCCGGCGCGAGCAGGCGGCGACGTCGAGGGTACGTCCGTCGGAACCGGTGACGTGGACGCCACCGCGCGTCGGCCGGTTGAGCCCGTTGACGCAGCGCACCAGACTGGACTTGCCCGAGCCCGAGAGCCCCATCAGCACGCAGATCTCGCCGGCGGCCACGTCGAGGCAGGCGTCGCGCACGGCGAGCACCTGGCCGGTGGCGGCGCGGATGTCGTCGCGGCCGGCGCCGCCGTCGAGCGCGGCGAGGCCGGCGCGCGGGCGGTCGCCGAACAACAGATCGACGTGCTCGAAGCGGATCGCGCTCATCCGCCCTCCGCCGCGCGCCGCCGCCGCGGCACGCGCACGGCCCGGTCGAGCAGGATGGCCAGGAGCACGATGGCGAGGCCGGCCTCGAAGCCCATCGCGATGTTGACGGTGTTGAGTGCGCGCACGACCGGCTCGCCGAGGCCGTCGGCGCCGACCAGCGCCGCGATCACCACCATCGACAACGACAGCATGATGCACTGGGTCAGCCCGGCGAGGATCGACGGCGTGGCGTGCGGCAGCTCGATCTTGACCAGCCGCTGCAGGCGGGTGGCGCCGAAGCTGTCGGCGGCCTCCATGAGCTGGGTCGGCACCGAGGCGACGCCGAGATGGGTCAGCCGGATCGCGGCCGGAATGGCGAAGATGATGGTGGAGACCAGCCCCGGCACCACGCCGAGGCCGAACAGGATCAGCGTCGGGATCAGATAGACGAAGGGCGGGATGGTCTGCATCAGGTCGAGCACCGGCCGGATCGCGGTGTAGAGCCAGCGGCGGTGGGCGGCGGCGATGCCGACGGGGACGCCGAGCGCCATGCAGAAGAAGGTGGCGATGAGCACCAGCGCGAGCGTCTCCACCGTTTCGCGCCAATAGCCGAGGTTGAGCACCAGCGCGAGCGCGGCGACGGTGGCCACGGGCAGCCGCCAGCTGCGGTGCAACAGCCCGATCGCGACGGCGAGCAGCGCGATCGCGACCAGCGGGTGCAGCCACAACAGGGCGTCGGTCACGCCCTCGATCACCCCTTCCAGCAGCTCCGAGACCCGATCGAAGCCGCCGCGGGCGTGGGTGTTCACCCAATCGACGGCGGTGGCGATCGCGTCGCCCAGCGGCAGCGCCGGCGGATCACGCCAGTCCATCGTCCGCCCTCACCCGCCCTAGAGGCCGAGATGGTCGCGGACGGCGGGAAGACCGGGCTCGCCGCCGACCGTCTCCACCCCGGCGAGCCAGTCCTCGAGCACGCCCGGATGGGCGGTGAGCCAGGCTTCCGCCGCGGCCTCGGCGGTCTCGCCGTCCTGCAGGATGGCGGCCATGATCTCGTTCTCCATCGCCAGCGAGAAGACCAGATTCTCCAGCAACGTGCCGAGGTTCGGGCACTCTTCGGTGAGCCCGGCGCGGGTGTTGGTGTAGACCGTCGCCCCGCCGTAGTTCGGCCCGAAGACGTCGTCGCCGCCGGCGAGGTAGGTCATGTCGAACTCGGCGTTCATCGGGTGCGGTTCCCAGCCGAGAAAGACGATCGGCTCCCGGTCCTCGACGGCGCGGCGGACCTCGGCGAGCATGCCCTGCTCCGAGCTCTCCACGAGCTCGAAGCCGCCGAGACCGAAGGTGTCGTTCTCGATCATCTCGCGGATCAGCCGGTTGCCGTCGTTGCCCGGCTCGATGCCGTAGATTTCGCCGTCGAGCTCGCGCTCGAACTCGGCGATGTCGCGAAAGTCGGTGAGGCCCTCGTCGGCGAGATAGGTCGGCACGGCGAGGGTGTACTTGGCGCCTTCGAGGTTGGCGCGGACCACCTCGACCTCGCCGCTCTCCCGGTAGGGCGCGATGTCGGCCTTCATCGTCGGCATCCAGTTGCCGAGGAAGACGTCGACGTCGCCGTTGGCCAGGCTGCGGTAGGTCACCGGCACCGCCAGCGTCTTGGTCTCGACGCCGTAGCCGAGCCCTTCGAGGACGAGCGAGGTGGTCGCCGTGGTGGCCGCGATGTCGGTCCAGCCGACGTCGGCGAAGACGAGCTCGCGGCACGCCTCCGGCGTGCTCGCCGAGGCGCTCGCGAGCGGGGCCGCGACGGCGAGCGCGCCCGCGAGCGCGGCGAAGCGGCGGGAACGACACGGCATGCGGGCTCTCCTTCTCGATCTGCGCGCGGCGCAGCTTGGTCGCCGCTGCTGCGGCGTCAAGACGTGTTTTCTTTTTTGATTGACCGACCAATAAAAGACGAGCAGTATTCGCGCCATGCCGAAGCTCGGAATGCAGGACGTCCGCCGTCGACAGCTCATCGACGCCACCTTCGCGACGGTGCAGCGACACGGCCTGGCGGACACGACGATGCAGCGGATCGCGCGCGAGGCGGGGCTCTCGGCCGGGATCATCCACCACTATTTCGCCGACAAGAACGCGCTGCTGGCGGCGACCATGCGGGCGCTGCTGGCCGAGCTGCGCGGCGACGTCGTCGACCGCTTGGCCGCGGCGGCGACGCCCGAGGCCCGGGTCCGCGCCGTCGTCGCGGCGTGCTTCGCGCCGGCCCAGTTCCGCCCGGCGCTGGTGGCGGCGTGGCTGGCGTTCTGGGCGCAGTCGCCGCACAGCCCGGAGTTGGCCCGCCTGCGCCGGCTCTACGACCGTCGCACCCGCAGCAATCTGGTGGCGCCGCTGACGGCGCTCCTGCCGCGCGCCGAGGCCGAGGCCGCGGCGACCACGCTCGCCGCCATGATCGACGGCTTCTGGCTCCGCGCCGGCGCCGACGAGGACGGCTTCGGCCGCACCGCCGCCCTCGCCCACGTCGAGGCCTATCTCGACCTGCGCCTCGGCGTGCGCGGTGGGCGGCTCACCGACGCTGCCGCCACTCCACGCGGTAGAGATCGAAGCGACGGTCGTTGAGGTTCTGCACGGTGCCGTCGCTGCGGGCCTGTTCCAGATCGGAGAGACGGACGTCGGCGAAGGCCACCGCCTCGACGTTCGGGCTGGTGTCGGCGGCGACGCCGTCGCGCGCGAACGGGAAGTCGCAAGGGGTGACGACACAGCTCTGGGCGTACTGAATGTCCATGTTCTCGACGCCCGGCAGGTTGCCGCAATTGCCGGCGAGCGCGACGTAGATCTGGTTCTCGACCGCACGCGCCTGACAGCAGTAGCGCACGCGCAAGTAGCTCTGGCGCTCGTCGGTGCAGAACGGCACGAACAGCAGGCGCGCGCCCTGATCGACCAGATGCCGCGGCAGCTCCGGGAACTCGGCGTCGTAGCAGATCAGGACGCCGATCGGGCCACAGTCGGTCATGATGGTCTCGAGCCGGTCGGCGCCGGCGATGTTCCACCAGTAGCGCTCGTTGGGCGTCGGGTGGATCTTGGCCTGCTCGTGGATCGAGCCGTCGCGCAGACAGACGTAGCAGATGTTGTGGATGGCGCCGTCGGCCATGCGGGTCGGGTGCGAGCCGCCGATGACGTTGATGTTGTAGTCGACGGCGAGGCGCGACAGCAGCTGCCGCAACGGCTCGGTGTACTCGTCGAGCCGGGCGATCGCCTCCGGCGCCGGGATCCGCGCGTTCTCGATCGACAACAGCTGCAGCGTGAACAACTCCGGAAACACGACGAAGTCGGCCTTGTAGTCGGCGACGACGTCGACGAAGTACTCGACGTTCTGGCCGAACTCCTCGAACGAGCGCACCCGCCGCTGCTGGTACTGCACGATCGCCAGCCGCACCTTGTCCTTCAACAGCGACGACGAATAGGAGCCGCTCTCGACGTGATGCGGGTTGCGCCAGACGAGGTGGGCGGCGTGGCCGAGGCTTTCGCGGTCGCTCGGCAGGTAGTTCTCGAGGACGCCGAGCACTTCGAAACCGTTGCGGAGCTGAAACGACAGGACGGGGTCGCGCGCCCGTTTCTCGACCACGGCGTCGACATAGGCCTGCGGCGAGCCGTAGGTCTTGAGGCGGCGATGGAGGCCGGGCAAGCGCCCGCCGAAGACGATGCCCTTGCACCCCAGCCGCACGCAGAGCTCCTTGCGCGCCTCGTAGAGCCGCTGGCCGATGCGCGAGCCGCGATGGTCCGGGTCGACGAAGACCTCGGCGCCGTAGAGCCAGTCGCCGTCGGGGACGTGGCGCGAGATGTAGCCGCCGCCGGTGATCTCGCTCCAGGTGTGCGGCCCCAGCGCCAGCGGCTCGCGGACGCGAAAGGTCGAGCAGTAGCCGATGATCCGGCCGTCGAAGACGGCGACGAGCTGGCCCTGCGGAAAGTTCTGCATCTGGCCCTTGAGCTGGGCGGTCGAGTAGGGCGGCTCGTCGCGGTACACCTTGGTGCAGAGCGCGCGGATGGCGGGGATGTCGGCGAGCGTCGCCCGCCGCACCTCGAGGCGCGGCGCCGTATCGGTCATGCGGGTCTCCCGGGCTGCGCCCCCGCTCTACGACAGCCGGGCGCGCGCGTGAACGGCCGTCGCCGCCCGTACCCGGCTGCACGCGGCCGCAGCTTTCGCGGCGTTAACCACGCTCCTCTCTGGCGCGATCTTAAACCTTCGCTAACCTTTCCGCCGTCGCGGCCACGCCGCGGGGCGAGGAGGCGCCGATGGGACGAGGTGACGAGCTCTGGCTGCCGGACGGTCGGGTGATGCCCTATCGCCGCGTCCACGAGCCGCCACCGCGCCGTACCCCCCGGCCACCCCTGCGCCGCGCCGGGCCGCGTGCCGACCGTCGCGCCGCCGCCCCGACGGCGAGCGAGCGCGGCCGTCACCTCGACCTCGTCGTCTGAGCTCTCCTTACGCGTCGAGGTCGAAGTCCTCGTGCAACGCCGAGCGCAGCTTCTGCAGGGCGAGGCGCAGGCGGGACTTCACGGTGCCGAGGGGCAGATCCATGCGCTCGGCGATGGCGCTGTGCGACGCCTCCTCGTAGAACGAGATCCGGATCAACTCGGCCTGTTCCTCGGGCAGCTCGGCGAGGGCGGCGCGCACCCGCTCGGCCGACTGCTCGCTCTCGAAGGCGCTGTCGGGCTCGGGTCCCTCGCTGGGGGCGAGCGCCGGCTCGTCGGCGTCGAGCTCCGGGCGCCGCTCGCGCCGCAGGATGTCGATCTGGCGGTTGCGGGCGATGGTGAAGACCCAGGTGCTGACGCCGGCCTGGCGCCGGTCGTACTGGGCCGCGCGCTGCCACAGCGAGACCATCACGTCCTGCACCAGGTCCTCCGCCTGGGCGTCGCCGAGACCGCGGCGGCGGTAGAAGCCCTTGAGCTTGGGGGCGTAGTGGTCGAACAGCTCCAAGAACGCGGCGCGATCGCGTTCGGTCGCGACCCGTTCGACGAGGTCGGCGAGACGCTGGGGCGACAAGGTCTCCGAGGCTGAACGGTCCGCCGACATGTCTCGCTTCTAGCGGGGCGTGCGCGCGATCCACAAGCGCAAAGCGGGCATTGTCCGCCTCAGCCGCCGGCGCAGTCGCGGCACAACGGCGTGGTGGGATCGAGCCCGAGACGCGCTGGCGAGATCTCCTCGCCACAACGCACGCACTCGCCGAAGGTGCCCGCGTCGATGCGCGCGATCGCCGCGTCGATGCGCTCCAGCTCGAGCCTGCGGCGGCGTCGTGCCGCCTGCGCCATTTCCTGGCGCTGCATCGCGTCCATGCGCGACAGCCGCCCCTGCTGCGTCTGATCGAGCGCCACCGGGGCGGCGTCCTCTTGCGTTTCGTCGAGGAGCGCGCATATCTCGGCGCGCTTGGCCGTGAGGTCGGCGCGGACCCTGTTCGTGTCGACGTCGCTCATCTCGTCCCTTCGTCCGCCGCGGCGCGGGGCCGGCGGTGCCGCGGCGACGGGCCCGAGCCGCGATCGCTCGATTTTCGGAGGAAGCGTTGGACGACGCAAGCGTCCCCACCACGGCCGCGGAGCAGGCGGCGCGCCGGCGCACGTTCGCCATCATCTCCCATCCGGACGCCGGCAAGACCACGCTCACCGAAAAACTGCTGCTCGCCGGTCGCGCCATCCATCTCGCCGGCGAGGTCCGCGCCAAAGGCGAGCGCCGCCGCGCCCGCTCGGACTGGATGAAGATCGAGCAGCAGCGCGGGATCTCGGTCTCGACCTCGGTGATGACCTTCGACTTCGGCGGCTGCACCTTCAATCTGTTGGACACGCCGGGCCACGAGGACTTCTCCGAGGACACCTACCGCACGCTGACCGCGGTCGATTCGGCGATCATGGTGCTCGACGCCGCCAAGGGGATCGAGGCCCAGACCCGGAAGCTCTTCGAGGTCTGCCGGCTCCGCGACGTGCCCATCGTCACCTTCGTCAACAAGATGGACCGTGAGGCGCGCGACCCGCTCGAGCTGATGGACGAGATCGCCTCCGAGCTCGCGCTCGACACCACACCGATGATGTGGCCGGTCGGCATGGGCCGCAACTTCAAGGGCTGCTGGCACTTCGCCGAGCAAGCGCTGATCCACGTCGACCATCCGGACGAGCGCTTTCGGCTGCAGGCCAACCCGCTGCCCGACCCGGCCGCGCTCGCCGAACTCGCGGGCGGCGACAACGCCGAGCACGCCGTCGAGGGCATGGAGCTGGTGGCCGAGGCGTGTCCCCCCTTCGCTCTGGAGAGCTACCGGGAAGGGCACCTGACCCCGGTGTATTTCGGCTCGGCGCTGCGGAACTTCGGCATCCGCGAGCTCCTGGAGGGCCTGGCGGCGGTGGCACCCTCGCCGCGTCCCCAGCCGAGCACGTCGCGCACGGTGGAGCCCGGCGAGAGCAGGGTCTCGGGCTTCGTCTTCAAGGTCCAGGCCAACATGGACCCCAAGCACCGCGACCGCGTCGCCTTCATGCGGCTGGTCTCGGGCCGCTTCAAGCGCGGCATGAAGCTCAAGCAGCCGCGCACCGGCAAGCCGATGACGATCTCGGCCCCGATCTTCTTCTTCGCCGACGACCGCGACGTCGTCGACGAGGCCTGGCCCGGCGACATCGTGGGCGTGCCCAACCACGGGGTCCTGCGCGTCGGCGACACGCTGAGCGAGGGCGAGGACATCCGCTTCACCGGCATCCCCAACTTCGCGCCGGAGATCCTGCAGCGCGTGCGGCTCGACGATCCGATGAAGCAGAAGCACCTGCGCCGCGCGCTGGAGGACCTCGCCGAGGAGGGCGTCACCCAGGTCTTCAAGCCGATGATCGGCGCGCAGTGGGTCGTCGGCGTCGTCGGCCAGCTCCAGCTCGACGTGCTCGCCACCCGCATCGACGCCGAATACGGCATCAAGATCGGCTTCGAGCCGGCGCCCTACGTCACCGCGCGCTGGGTCGGCGGCGACAAGCGCGAACTGGAGCGCTTCGTCGACGCCAAGAAGTCGGTGCTCGCCGAGGACCGCGACGGCGCCCCCGTCTTCCTCGCCCGCAACGCGTTCGATCTGAACCGGACGCAGGAGGAATGGCCCGAGCTGCGCTTCAGCGCGACCCGCGAGCGCGCGTGAGGCACGCGGTGGCGACCGACACCCGGCGGCGCGCCGGCCGCGTCGTCGAGGTCTGGACCGGGCGCGGCGGCCCCGAGAAGGTCGACCGGGTGGTCATCACCCGCAGTCTGGCGACGCGGTGGCACCGCTTCCTGGCGTGGCTCGACATGCTGATCGTCGACCACGGCCTGGTGCGGCTGGTGCACCCCAACTGGGCCGAGGTGGCACCCGGCGTGTTCCGCTCGGCACAGCCGCTGCCGCATCAGCTCCGGCGCGCGGTCGAGCGCCACGGCGTCAAGACGGTCTTGAACCTCAGGGCCGAGCGCAACTGCGGCGCCTTCGTGCTGGAGGAGGAGACCTGCGCCGAACTCGGCGTCGACCTCGTCAACGTCCGGGTGCGCTCGCGCGACGTTCCCACCAAGGAGCTCATCTGGACGCTCGAGCGGCTCTTCGCCGAGGTCGAGAGACCCGTCCTGATGCACTGCAAGTCCGGCGCCGACCGCACCGGTATCGCCGGCACGCTCTACCTGCTGCTGGTGGAGGACCGCCCGATCGCCGAGGCCACCCGCCAGCTTTCCAAGCGCTACGGCCACATCCGCCAGGCCAAGACCGGCGTGCTCGACTACGTCTTCGAGCGCTACGTCCGCGACCACGCGGCGGCGCCGCGCCCGTTCCGCGACTGGGTCCGCGACGTCTACGACCCGGTGGCGGTCAAGCGCGATTTCCTCGCCCGCTGGCGCGGGCGCTGGTTCGGCCTCGACCTCGCCTTCTGGCGCGAGTGACGGCGACGTTGACGCGCCGGTGGAATTCCACGACAAGGGTTCGCGTGCGGTGACCGCGTAACCACGCGCTCCGGCGCTTCGATCGTCGCCGCCTCGCCCTTTCCCCCCATCGCCGCTGCGATCCACGCGGGACGCGGCGATCCGCGTGTCGCCCCCAGGGGCGGAGCACGCGTACGGATCTGCCCTCACGTGACACACCCGTCCTTCGCCGCCCTCGGCCTGCCCGAGCGCTTGTGCACGACCCTCGACGCCGTCGGCCATCACACGCCGACGCCGGTTCAGGTCGAGGCCGTCCCTTCTCTCCTCGCCGGCCGTGACCTGCTCGGCATCGCGCAGACCGGCACCGGCAAGACCGCGGCCTTCTTGCTGCCGATCCTGGCGGCGCGGCTCGCCGCCGGCGATCGACCCGGTCGCGGCGGCGCCCGCGCGCTGATCGTGACGCCGACACGGGAACTCGCCGCGCAGGTCGCCGCCGCGTTCGACCTCTACGCCCGTGGCACGCGGCTCGGCCGCGGCGTCGTCGTCGGTGGGGTGCCGCAGGGCCCGCAGGTGAAGGCGCTCGCCCGCGGCGTCGACGTCCTCGTCGCCACGCCGGGCCGGCTGTTGGACCTCGTCGACCAGGGCCGGGTCGATCTCGCGCAGGTCGACACGCTCGTCCTCGACGAGGCCGACCGCATGCTGGATCTCGGCTTTCGCCAGCCGATCCGGCGGATCGCCGGGTTGGTCGCGCCCGGGCGCCGCACCGCGATGTTCTCCGCCACGATGGCGCCGGCGATCGAGACGCTCGCGCGCGAGTTGCTGGCCGACCCCGTCCGGGTCGAGGTGAAGGCCGCCACCGTCGCCGTCGAGCGCATCGCCCAGCGCGTGCATTTCGTCGAGCAGCCGGCGAAGCGCGACTTCGTCCTCGACCTGCTGGCGGATCCGGAGCTCAGCCGGGTCATCCTCTTCACCCGCACCAAGCACGGCGCCGAGCGTCTCGCCAAGCACCTGAGCCGCGCCGAGGTCGCCGCCGACGCCATCCACGGCGACAAGACCCAAAAGGCGCGCGACCGCGCGCTCGCCGGTTTTCGCGGGGGCGTGACGCGGGTGTTGGTCGCCACGGACGTCGCCGCCCGCGGCATCGACGTCCCCGACGTCAGCCACGTCGTCAACTTCGATCTGCCCCAGGACGCGGAGACCTACGTCCACCGCATCGGCCGCACCGCCCGCGCCGGGCGCGACGGCGTCGCGGTGTCGTTCTGCGCGCCGGAGGAACGGCCCCGGCTGCGCGACATCGAGCGCCTGACCGGGCTCGATCTCGGCGCGGGCG
>Ga0207797_1003135_pt1 | contig 11141 bp, 11 predicted proteins | sample PRCRCaboRojoPR_6_FD_187275 | JGI IMG/M metagenome (GOLD analysis project Ga0207797, IMG submission 187275) | Marine sediment microbial community from Cabo Rojo, Puerto Rico - PR CR 10% Liquid 1 (SPAdes) | ecosystem: Environmental > Aquatic > Marine > Coastal > Sediment | place: Cabo Rojo, Puerto... | reverse complement strand
CCGCCGCCTCGGCCAGCGCGCCCGCGTGCTCCCGGACCACCTCGGACGCCGCCACGTCGGCGTGGTTCGCCAGCGCCCCGACCGAGACGGCCTCGTCGTCGTGGTCGATACCCCGGAGCCCGTCGATACCGCTGATGTCAACCAGCGCGGGCGGGGCCGTCTCGCCGGTTTTCATCCGCAGCAGCAGGTCGTGGGCGCCGGCGACGGGCCGGGCGCCCTCGTGGTCGCCGAGCAGGGCGACCGCCTCCTCGACCGTCCCGGCGCGGTAGTAGTCGAACTCGCTGGCGTGCATCACTCACCACCCCCGGTGGCCTCCCACACGGTTTCGGGTGTCACCGGCATGTCGAGGCTCTCGACGCCGAACGGCTCCAGCGCGTCCACGACGGCGTTGACCACCGCCGGCGCCGCCGCGATGGTGGCGGACTCGCCGACGCCTTTCACCCCGAGGGGGTTGTGCGGGCTCGGCGTGACAGTGCTGTCCGTCTCGTAGTCCGGCAGCATCGTCGCGTGTGGGACGGCGTACTCGTCCATCCGGCGGGTGGCCAGGCGGTCGTTCTCGTCGTACGCCGCCCCCTCGTACAGGGCGGCGCCGATGCCCTGGGCGATGCCGCCGTGGACCTGCCCCTCGACGAGCATCGGGTTGATCACCTCGCCGCAGTCGTCGACCGCGACGTAGCGCTGTATCTCCACGTCGCCCAGCTCCGGGTCCACCTCCACGACGGCGACGTGGCTGCCGAACGGGAACGTGAAGTTCTCCGGGTCGTAGAAGTTCGTCCCCTCCAGGCCCGGGTCGACGCCCTCCGGCAGGTCGTGGCCGAGATACGCCTCGTGGGCGATCTCCTGGATGTGGACCGACCGGTCGCTGCCCTTTACGGTGAACTGGCCGCTCTCGAACTCGATGTCCTCCTCGCTGGCCTCGAGCTGGTGGGCGGCGATCGCGCGGGCCTTCTCGCGCACCTCGCGGGCGCCCCGGGCGATGGAGCCGCCGCCGACGGGGGCGCTCCGGGAGCCGTAGGTGCCCATCCCCTGGGGGATGCGGTCGGTGTCGCCCTCGACGACCTCGATGTCCTCCATCGGCACGCCCAGCTCCTCGCTGGCGATCTGGGCGTAGGTGGTCCGGTGGCCCTGGCCCTGGTCGGCCGTGCCGGCGAACACGGTGAGCGTCCCCGTAGAGTCGAACCGGACGACCGAGGACTCCCAGCCGCCGGCCTGCGAGCCGAGCTGTCCGGCCACGTCCGAGGGGGACAGCCCCGCCGACTCCACGAAGTTCGCGACGCCGATGCCGAGGTAGCGCCCCTCCTCGCGGAGCTCGGCCTGGCGCTCGCGCAGCCCCTCGTAGTCCACCCGGTCGAGGGCCTTCTCCAGTGCCGCCCCGTAGTTGCCGCTGTCGTACACGACGCCGGCGGCGGTCTCGTAGGGGAACGCGTCCGGCGGGACGAGGTTGCGCCGCCGGAGCTCGGCGGGGTCGAGCCCGACCTCCCGGGCGGCGGCGTCCATCAGCCGCTCGATGACGTAGATCCCCTCCGCTCGGCCAGCCCCCCGGTAGGCGTCGACCGGCGTCGTGTTCGTGAACGCGCCGATCACCCGGCAGTGGATGGCCGGGATAGCGTACTCCCCGGAGAGGATCGTCGCGTAGAGGTACGACGGCGTCGCCGTGCCGAACTGGGAGAGCTGCGCGCCCAGCCCGGCGTGGGTCTCGACGCGCACCCCGCGGACGGTGCCGTCGTCGTCCAGCGCTACCTCGGCGGTCGTGGTGTGGTCCCGGCCGTGACAGTCCGTCAGGTACCCCTCCTGGCGGGAGGCGCGCCACTTCACCGGCCGGCCGAGCTGCATCGATGCCCACGCGGTGACCGCCTCGTCCGGGTAGTGGTAGATCTTCGAGCCGAAGCCGCCGCCCACCTCCGGGGCGATCACCTGGATGTCCTTCTCCGGGACGCCCAGCGTCCCCGCCGACAGCAGCATCCGGTGGAGGTGGGGGTTCTGGGAGGTCATCCACAGCGTCAGCTGCTCGGTGCGGTCGTTCCAGTCCGCGACGGCCGCGCGGGGCTCCATCGCGTTGGGGACGATGCGCGGCTGGCGCAGGTCCACCGTCGCCGTGTGGTCGGCGTCGGCGAAGGCCTCCTCGACGGCCTCGCCGTCGCCCAGTTCGAAGTCGAAGGCGACGTTGTCCTCGGCCTCGTCGTGGACCGGCGGGAGGTCCCGTTCGACCGCCTCGACGGGGTCGGTGGTGCTGTCGAGGACGTCGTACTCGACGTCGATGCGCGCGGCGGCGTCGTGGGCGAGCTCGGAGCTCTCGGCGACCACGGCGGCGACGGGGGTGCCCTCGTGGCGCACCTTCTCCGTCGCCAGGAACCGGTACTGCGGGGTGACCAGCCCCGGGAGCATCCACGCGGTGGGGATGCTGTTGGGGACGCCGCTGTCCTCGACGTCCTGGCCGGTGAACACGGCGAGAACGCCGTCGGTCGCCGCCGCGGCGCTCGTGTCCACCGATTCGATGCGGGCGTGGGGGTGGTCGCTCCGGCGGATCGCCAGGTGGGCGGTGTCCCGCGGGGTGATGTCCGCCGTGTACTCGGCGTCGCCCGTCAGCAGGGGGACGTCCTCGCGGCGCTCGACGGCGCTGCCGAAGACGCCCTCGGCGTCGCTCATCCGTCCACCTCCGGGCGCTCGACCGCCTCGATGGCGTCGACGATGTTGTGATAGCCCGTACAGCGACAGAGGTTCCCCTCGATGGCGTCGCGGATCTCCTCGCGGGAGGGGTCCTCGGCCTCCTCGAGGAAGGCGTCGGCCGTCATCAGCATCCCGGGGGTGCAGAACCCACACTGGAGCCCGTGGTTGGCCTTGAACTGCTCCTGGAGGGGGCTGAGCTCGCCGTCGTCGGCCAGCCCCTCCACCGTCCGTATCTCGGCGCCGTCGGCCTGCACCGCGAACCGGGTGCAGGACTTGATCGGGTCGCCGTCGACCCGGACCGTGCAGGCGCCACACCGCCCGGTCTCGCAGCCGACGTTCGCGCCCGTGTAGCCCAGCTCCTTCCGGAGCGCCTCGACGAGCAGCGTCCGGGCCTGGACCCGGAGCTGGTGGTCGGTGCCGTTGACGGTCAGCTCGACCTCGTGCTCGCTCATCCCGGTACCTCGCTGTCGGCCGCTAGTACGTGTGGTGTCACCGTATGCCACGTGTCGCAGACGGGCAAAAAGCTTCCTCCGCCATCGGGTTAGCGTTCTGGTAGTTCTCTTCCGGCGACGGCTGGCAACTTTTCACTGTTTGCCAGCCTTTTACTACGAACGGGTAGTGTTCGACGGTGATGCACAACGACCGGCAGAACGGGGGCGTCGAGCGGTGACCGACGAACTGGTGCCCGGGGAGCTCCGCCCCGGGGACGGCACCGTCCGTATCAACGAGGGGCGGCCGACAGCCGCCGTGACGGTCGCCAACACCGGCGACCGGCCGGTGCAGGTGGGCTCGCACTTCCACTTCTTCGAGGTCAACCGGGCGCTGGCGTTCGACCGCGAGGCGGCGTTCGGGATGCGCCTGGACATCCCCGCCGGCACCGCCGTCCGGTTCGAGCCAGGCGAGCGCCGCGAGGTGGACCTGATCGCGTTCGGCGGCAACCAGCGGCTCACGGGACTGAACGGGCTGACCGACGGCACCGTCCGCGAGGGGCCCGACGCCGAGACGCTCCGGCGGGCCGAGCAGCGGGGGTTCCTGGAGGGCGACGGATGAGGGAGCTGTCGGCCGAGCGCTACGTCGCCCGCTACGGCCCCACCGAGGGCACCCGGGTGCGGCTGGGTGACACCTCGCTGTTCGCGGCCGTCGAGACCGATCTCACCACGCCCGGCGACGAGGCGGTGTTCGGGGGCGGCAAGACCCTGCGCGACGGGATGGGGATGGCCCCCGGCGTGACCGCCGCCGAGGGCGCCCTGGACTGGGTGCTCACGAACGCGACCGTCGTCGACCCCGTGCTCGGCATCGTCAAGGGCGACATCGGGATCAAGGACGGCCACGTCGCGGGTGTCGGGAAGGCCGGCAACCCGGACACGATGGACGGGGTCGACCCGGAACTAGTCGTGAGCGCGGCCACCGACGTCTACCCCGCGGAGGGGCTCATCGCCACGCCGGGGGCGCTTGACATCCACGTCCACTTCAACTCTGAAGGGCTGGCCGAGCACGCGCTCGCCTCCGGCGTGACGACGATGCTGGGCGGCGGCTACGGCGGGGGCGCCACGACCACGACGACCGGCCCGACGAACATCGAGCGGTTCCTCCAGGCTGCCGAGGAGTGGCCCGTCAACGTCGGCTTCTACGGGAAGGGCAACAGCTCCCGGCCGGACTCCCTGCGCGAGCAGGTGGAAGCCGGCGCATGCGGGCTGAAGCTCCACGAGGACTGGGGCTCGACGCCGGCGGCCATCGACTGCTGTCTCTCCGTCGCCGACGAGGAGGACGTCCAGGTGTGCATGCACACGGACACGCTCAACGAGTCCGGCTTCGTCGAGGACACGTTCGCCGCCATCGACGGGCGCACTATCCACATGTTCCACGTCGAGGGGGCCGGCGGCGGCCACGCGCCGGACATCCTCGAACTCGTCGGCGAGCCGAACATGCTGCCGTCCTCGACGAACCCGTCGATGCCGTTCACGGAGAACACCGTCGACGAGCACCTGGACATGGTGATGATCTGTCACCACCTCGACGACGACGTGCCCGAGGACGTCGCGTTCGCGGAGTCGCGCATCCGCGCGGAGACGCTGGCCGCCGAGGACGTGCTCCACGACACCGGCGCCGTCTCCGTGATGACCTCCGACTCCCAGGCGATGGGCCGGGTCGCGGAGGTGATCTGCCGCACCTGGCAGACCGCCGATAAGATGAAACAGCAGCGCGGCTCGCTCGACGAGGACACGGACCACGACAACGCGCGCGTTCGGCGCTACGTCGCGAAGTACACCATCAACCCCGCGGTGATGGCGGGCATCGACGACTACGTCGGCTCGCTGGAGGCCGGCAAGATGGCCGACATCTGCCTGTGGGACCCCGCGTTCTTCGGCATCAAGCCGGAGATGGTGTTCAAGGGCGGCTTCCCGGCGCTGTCGGCGATGGGGGAGGCAAACGGCTCGCTGATGACCTGCGAGCCGGTGCTCCAGCGCCAGCGCGCCGGCGCCGTCGGCAAGGCCCGCGCCGCGAACTCGCTGGCGTTCGTCAGCCGGGCGGCCCACGAGCGCGGGGTCGCCGACGAGTACGGCCTCGAGAAGGAGGTCGTCCCCGTCGGCGGCTGTCGGAGCCTCGGGAAGGCGGACATGCGTTACAACGACCACTGCCCGGAGGACGTCTCCGTCGACCCGGAGACGTTCGAGGTGCGGGTGGACGGCGAGGTCGTCACCTGCGAGCCCGCCGACGAGGTGTCGCTCGCACAGCGGTACACGCTCTGAACATGACAGGAATGCAGCTCACACCGAAGGACCGCGAACGCCTGACGGTGTTCATGGTCGCGGAACTGGCCCGCCGCCGGCACGAGCGCGGCGTGAAGCTCAACCACCCGGAGTCGGTCGCCTACATCGCCGACTGGGTGTTCGAGGGCGCCCGCGACGGCCGCTCGGTCGCCGACCTGCGCACGGGGGCGACGGAACTGCTCACCCGCGCGGACGTGATGGAGGGGGTGCCGGAGATGATCGACATGGTGCAGGTCGAGCCCACCTTCCCCGACGGGACGAAACTGGTGACCGTCCACGACCCCATCCGGCTGGAGGGCGAGGGATGAAGACCCCCACGCCCAACCACCGCTCGGTGGCGACGGTCGGCATCGGCGGCCCGGTCGGCTCCGGAAAGACGTCGCTGGTCACGGAACTGGTCCCGCGGCTGGAGGACGTCGACGTGGGGCTCATCGCCAACGACATCCTCACCACCGAGGACGCGGACGTGCTCCGCGAGCGGTTCGCCGGCGACATCCCCGCGGACCTGGTGGCGGGCGTCGAGACCGGCGCCTGCCCGCACACCGGCATCCGGGAGGACCCCTCGATGAACCTGGAGCGCATCGACGAGTTCGTCGAGCGCCACCCCGACCTGGACCTGGTGATCGTCGAGTCGGGCGGGGACAACCTCGCCGCGACGTTCAACCCGGAGCTGGCGGACTACTTCCTGTTCGTCATCTCCGCCGCCGAGGGCGAGGACATCCCCCGCAAGCGCGGCCCCGGGGTGACCGACGCCGACCTGCTGGTGATCAACAAGACCGACCTGGCGCCCCACGTCGGCGCGGACCTGGACGTGATGGAGCGGGACGCCAAGGCCGTCCGGGAGGGCCCGACGCTGCTCACCGACTGCCGGGCCGGCGAGGGGATCGACGCCGTCGCCGAGCACGTCCGCTCGCAGGTGCTGTTCGACTGATGGCCGCCGGCGACCGGCCCGCGCGCGAGGACGCCGACCCCGCAGGGGGCGTCGAGCCCCGCCCGCCCGCCGAGCGGCCGCTGGGGGCGCCGTTCGACGGCTACGCCGAGGAGCCGCTCCCGCAGGCCGCCCCCGGGACGGTCGGCAAGGCGGGCGTCTTCGAGGCCCGCTTCCAGCGACAGGGCCCGCGCACCCGGCTGGTCCGGGACCACGCCCGCGTGCCGTTCCACTCGACGGGGGCGCTGGACCACGACGACGCCGTCGCGACGGTGTTCCTCCAGACCCCCACCGGCGGGCTGGCACAGGGCGACCGCCACCGCGTCGACATCGAGGTCGGTCCCGACGCCCGGGCGCACGTCACCGGCCAGGCCGCGACGAAGGTGCTGGGGATGGAGCGCAACTACGGCCGGGTTGACGTCTCGCTCTCGGTCGGGGCGGGCGGCTACCTGGAGTACGTCCCCGACCCAACCATCCTGCAGGCGGGGTCGCGCTGTCTCGTCCGGACCGACGCCGCGCTCGCGGGCGACGCGACGCTGGTCGTCGGGGACGTGCTGGTGCCCGGACGGCTGGCCCGGGGCGAGCGGTTCGCGTTCGACCGCTACCGCTCGCGGACGGTCGCGCGCGGACCCGAGGGCCGGCTCTTCGAGGACGCCGCCGACATGGGGGACGATGACCCCCGGCGCCCCGGCCTGCTCGGGGACAGCACCGTCGTCGGCTCGCTGTACGCCGTCACCCCCGGTGCCGATGCCCGCGACCTCGCGGACGCGGTCCACGAGCGCGCGGCGGGGTGTGAGGGCGTCAAGGCCGGGGCGTCGACGCTCCCGGGGGATGTGGGCGTCTTCCTCCGCGCGCTGGGCGAGCGCTCCCGGCCCGTCGAGGGGGCGCTGCGTGCCGCGCGGGACGAGATACGGCGGGCGGCTATCGGCGCGGGCGTCGGCCCGCGGCGGAAGATGTGACAATGCTACGAACACACGGCGTCATCGGCAACACCGGGGAGGACGAACAGCTCGCGGCCGCCCGCGAGGCACACGCGGCCGCCGGGACACTGGAGCGGCTGGTGGTAGACGAGGCCCAGCGCCGGCGCTCGCGGTTCCGCGCGGAGACCGACGCCGGCACGGAGGTCGGCGTCGTCGCGCCCGGGGTCGGCGGGCTCCGGCCGGGGGACGTGCTCGTCGAGGACGACCGGATGGTGGTCGTCGCCCTCGAGGGCCGGGAGGCGGTGACCGTCGACCTGCCGGCCGCGGACGGCCACGCGGGGACGGCCCTGGCGGCGGCGATGCTGGAGGCCGGCCACGCACTCGGCAACCGCCACTGGGAGCTGGCGGTCCGGGAGGACACCGCGTACGTGCCGGTGGCCGACGACTACGAGCGGACGCGGTCCGTCCTCGCAGACGTGCTCCCGGAGGGGACGAGCCTCGGCCGGGCGACGGTCGACCCGACGCTGTTCGACGACTCGACGCCCGCTCACGGACACGGCGACGGGCACGACGACGCTCACGACCACGCGCACGCCGGCGACGGGGGGTTCTCGGAGTGAGCGACGCTCCGGACGCCCTGTTGAGCGCGCTGCGGCTGGCGGACTCGGCGCTCCCGGTGGGCGGCTACACCGCCTCCTACGGAGTGGAGTCGTTCGTCGAGGAGGGGGTCGTCGAGGACAGCGACGACCTCCGGGCCCTGCTGGAGACGTACCTCGCCGAGCAGGTCGGCCCCTGCGAGACGGTGGCGCTCCGGGTCGCACACGAGGGCGCCGTCGACGGCGACCTCGACCGCGTCGCGGCTGCCGACCGGCGGCTCCGGGCGGTGACGCTGTGCCGGGAACTGCGCGAGAGCGCCACCCGCTCCGGCCGGAAACTGCTGGAGCTACTGGCCGCGACCGAGGACGACGACCTGCTCGCGGAGTACGCCCGCTGCGCGGCCGACGGAGAGGTGCCGGGCAACTACGCCGTCGCGCTGGGCTTCGCGGCCGGTCGGCTCGGCGTCCCCGCGCGGGAGGCGGCGCTGGCGCTGGCGCACTCGTTCGTCACGGGGCTGCTCGGGGCGGCCCAGCGGCTGGGCCGGTTCGGCCACACGGAGATTCAGGCCGTCCTCCGGGAGCTACAGCCAGCGATGGAGCGGGCGTGGGCGGACAACGCCGACCGGCCGCTGGAGGGGATGACGGCGTTCACGCCGGAGATAGAGCTGTTCTCCGCGCGCCACGAGCGTGCCGAGCGGCGCCTGTTCGTGAGCTAGGCGCCCGTCCTACAGGACGGCGCCGACGTACAGCACGACGACGAGGAAGATCCAGACGACGTCGACGAAGTGCCAGTACATCGACACCGTGGAGACCGAGACGTGCCGTTCGGGGGAGTACTGGCCGTACAGCGCGCGGATGGTGACGATGGCCAGGAGTACCGCCCCGAGGCTGACGTGGAGGCCGTGGAGGCCGGTGAGCCCGAAGAAGGCGCTGGCGAAGATGCCCTCGGTGACCGTGAACCCCTCGTGGACGATGAACTCGTAGTACTCGTACACCTGGCCGGCGATGAACACCGCCCCCAGGCCGACCGTCGCCAGCAGCAGGCGGACGAAGTTCTTCCGGTTGCCCTTCAGCAGTTCCAGGTGGGCGTAGTGGATGGTGACACTGGAGGCGATCAGGATGGCCGTGTTGATCAGCACCAGCGAGCCGAGCAGCCCGGGGGGGCGGACGACGGCCGTCCACTCGGCGGTGCCGCGGACGAAGAAGTAGTAGATGAACCCCGCTCCGAAGGTGGCGATCTCCGTCCCGAGGAACAGCACCATCCCGAACCGCAGCGCGCGGGCGCTGTCGATCGAGCCGGCGCCGTCCCAGAAGTCGACGATGAACGCGTGGTACAGCCAGCCGTACAGCCCGGCCAGGAAGACGAACGTGCTGGCGACGAACACCGCCGCCCCGATCAGCGGGTCGACGACCGGGTTGTCCCCTTGTCCGAGGATGAACAGTCCCGCGCCGACGTAGAACCCAGAGCCGCCGATGGCGCTGATGAACGGCCAGACCGAGGCCTCCCCGAACCCGCGGGGCCAGTCCTCCACAGCGGGGAGGTGGTGGTGCCCCCCGTGTCCGTGATCCTCCTCTCCGGTTGCCATGCTCCTCGCTTGTGAACCGACGGGCAAAAACCCTCCTAACCCGGCGTCGGCTCCGGCAACTGTTATACGGGCGGCCGCCGGGTGTCGGGTATGCCGGAGTTCTCCGACCGTGTGGAAGGGATATCGATCAGCGGCATCCGCGAGGTGTTCGAGGCGGCCGGCGAGGACGCTATCAACCTGGGGCTGGGACAGCCGGACTTCCCGACGCCCGAGCACGCCCGCGAGGCGGCCGTCGAGGCGATCCGCTCGGGGAAGGCCGACGGCTACACCTCGAACAAGGGGACCCGCGAACTGCGCGAGGCCATCGCCGCGAAGCACGACCGGGACAACGGGTTCCGGCCCGACCCCGAACAGCTCATCGCCACCGCGGGCGGCAGCGAGGCGCTCCACGTCGCGATGGAGGCCCACGTCGAGGCCGGCGACGAGGTGATTGTCCCCGACCCGGGGTTCGTCTCCTACGACGCGCTCACCCGGCTCGCCGGCGGGACGACGGTGCCGGTGGGGCTGCGCGAGGACCTCACGATGTCCCCCGAGGCCGTCGAGGAGGCGATTACCGAGGACACGGCCGCGTTCGTCGTCTGCTCGCCGGCCAACCCGACCGGGGCGGTCCAGCCCGAAGCCGACATGCGCGAGTTCGCCCGTATCGCCGACGAGCACGACGTGCTGTGTATCTCGGACGAGGTGTACGAGCGGCTCGTGTTCGAGGGCGAGCACCACTCCCCCTACCGGTTCGCGGAGACGGACAACGTGGTCGTCGTCAACGCCTGCTCGAAGGCGTACTCGATGACCGGCTGGCGGCTGGGGTGGGTGGCCGCCAGCGAGCGCCGCGTCGAGCGGATGCTCCGGGTCCACCAGTACGTCCAGGCGTGTGCCAGCGCGCCCGCCCAGTACGCTGCCGAGGCCGCCCTCTCGGGACCGCAGGGCGTCGTCGACGAGATGCTGGACGCCTTCGAGGCGCGCCGGGACCTCCTGCTGGACAGCCTCGCCGACATGGGCCTGGAGACCCCCACCCCGAAGGGGGCGTTCTACGCGATGCCCCGGGTGCCCGAGGGGTGGGTGGACGAGGTCATCGACCGCGGCGTGGTGGTGGTGCCCGGGGAGGCGTTCGGCGAGCGCGGCGCCGGCCACGCCCGCATCTCGTATGCGGCCGGCACCGAGACCCTGGAGGAGGCCATCGAGATCATGGCCGAGGCCACCCGCGCGCTGCGGTAGGCTCCCGTTCCGGGTGTTCCTGAAAAGTACCGGATTCCATATGTTTCCTCGTCGCTCACTAGCCGGCTCTGACAGTTCGTGACGGATACTCCCGAAGGAGTCCCTGTGAAGCGGTTACAGGAACGTTACCGCGTGCCGTGTCACCACGTCTCGAAACTATCGGATTAGCGAAACTTTATCCGTCCGGGGCCGGTACAGTGTAGTGAGAAGCGACCCGTGCGGGGCACCCGCCCTCCGGCCCCCGCGCGGCGCTACACAGCTACCCATGAGACGACGCCACCTCTCCCCAGACGCGACTCGCGCGATGAACAGTCCGACACCGCTGACAGCGCGGTCGGCGGTCGTCGCCCTGCTGCTGGTCGCGGCGGTGCCGTTCCTCCTGTTCGCGGCCAGCAACCCGGCGCTGGCCGGCGGCGCGCTCGCGCTCGCCGTGGCGGTCGGCCTGCTGACGCGGGCGGCCG
>Ga0207797_1003134_pt1 | contig 11141 bp, 10 predicted proteins | sample PRCRCaboRojoPR_6_FD_187275 | JGI IMG/M metagenome (GOLD analysis project Ga0207797, IMG submission 187275) | Marine sediment microbial community from Cabo Rojo, Puerto Rico - PR CR 10% Liquid 1 (SPAdes) | ecosystem: Environmental > Aquatic > Marine > Coastal > Sediment | place: Cabo Rojo, Puerto... | reverse complement strand
CTTCCTTTTTCGATCAAACCCTCAGTCTCGAACTGATTGAGGTTCGCCGTTGTGGTTTCCCGCGTCGACCCAATCAATTTGGCGATTTCTTCATGGGTAAAATTTGGCGTAATTTTTATTCCGTCATTGGTTTCTTCTCCGTACTGATCGGCGAGTTTTTCCAGGATTCCGGCCAATCTGGTCGGTACGTCCTTGAACAGGAGATCAGTCAGGTTGTTCTGGATTTCCCTCCGGTGCTGACCGATCTTTTTCGCTACCTTTAACGAGAGTTCGGGAATTTGGTTTGTGAAATGGAGGAAATCTCGCTTCGATATAGTACAGAGGACTACTTCCTCGAGAGCTTCTGCTTTGAGGCTTCTGTCTTCCTCTCCGACCAGGGACATTTCCCCGAAGGGCTCGCCCTCGTCGAGGATCGAGACGGTGAACTCTTTTCCTTCCGGGCCCATATAGGAGAGCTTTACCTTCCCCTTTTTGAGGAAATAGACTGATTCGCTCGGTTCTCCGGGGAGATATATAAATTCTCCTTTTTGAAATTCGAAGTCCTTAACCCAGGAGCTGAGTTCCTGGAGCTGAGATTCGTTCAGCCGGGAAAGGAGGTCAAATTTCTTTAGTTCCCACAGTACATTACAGGTCTTTTTCATAATCACGCTCTCAAGTTTATGTGACCTAACCACTAAAGCTATTATAAATAAACTTTTATCTTTTTAAAACCGATTAGCAATAATCTACCTTTTTGGCTCGGGGTCTAAACTTGCAATTTAGCCAGGGACGATATCGATTTCCTGGATTTACTCCGGTCTCGGTCGCTTGAAATTTGGCAAATATTTTCTCTTAGAGTATAATTTTAACGACAAACAGATTTGTCGTAGGATTGATTTTTTCGTTGAAGATACGATAACAGAGAAGTTCGAAGAGTTGACGTCAATTACCAATCAATATTTGAGCCCGACGAAGAGCTCGAGCTGTTTCACCAATAAGAGGAGGGCATCATGTACCAAAGAACGAGCGCAGGTGTGAGAAGTAAGAAAAGATGGCTGTTGTTGATAGTATTTGGACTGGCGCTTATTTTGGCGTCGGGAACTCTGGCGTTCGGGGACGGGGAGGAAGCTTATAGCGGACAGAAGGGCTTCACTCTGGCCGCTAATTCCAACGGCCAGCCCGCCCCGTTGATGATCGTACCACGACCTCCGCAGAATAGCGGCCTGGACGTGAGAATCTGGACAAACAAAAAAGTTTATCGGGTGGGCGAAAACGCCCGGGTGTTCTTTGAACTGAACAAGAGCGCCTACGTATACATTCTTGATTACACACCACAGGGCAGAGTAAACCTTATCTATCCCAACAAGTGGGAGGGTAACCAGAGAAGGAGTTCTGGCGTTCATTCTCTACCTTCGGGTAACTACCAGTTTGGCGTAACGGGCCCCACGGGAACGGAGTACTTGCAGGCTCTGGCGACGACAAAAAAGATCGACATTTATCAATTCGTAGAATACCCAAACGATCCGTTCCGGGAGGGCGGCTTTCCCGAAGTCCCGGACCCGCAGAACCTGAAAGAGGAGATCCAATCAGGGTTAAAGGCAAAATTTGGCCTTCACATCGGGGGCGAGGATTCAAAATTAAAATTTCAGCTTACCCCGGTTGAATGGGACACGGATTTCTACAACTTTGATATAGTTTCATCTCAGCCTACAAATCAGCCGCCGACGGCCAGGTTTTCCCATAGCCCGACAAACCCCTCAAGCGGAGAGCGAGTTAGGTTTGACGGATCCAATTCTTACGATCCGGACGGAAGAATAGTTAGGTGGCAATGGGACTTCGACGGAGACGGAAACACGGACGCCGTCGGTAGAGAAGGCTACAACACCTTCTACGGTACGGGAAGAGCCAGGGTCAGGCTTACCGTGACGGACAACGACGGAGCCACGTCGTCCACCAGAAAGTACATTCAGGTTGGTCCGAGCAATAACCGGCCTCAGGCTTCTTTCGATTACGAGCCCACCAATCCCAAGGTCGGAGAAACAGTCAGGTTTGACGGAAGGAATTCCAGCGACCCTGACGGATACATAGTCTCCTACAACTGGGACTTCAACGATGACGGTAACACCGACAGCACCGGAAGGGTGGTATGGAACGGTTTCGGGTCTTCTGGGAGTAAGAGGGTTCGACTGACGGTAAGAGACAACCAGGGCGGCACCGATTCCACGACAAGGGTAATCCAGGTTGAGCCTTCCCGACCCCGGTTCAACGAAGAAGAACCAGGTGACTACTACAGTAACAGCAGCATGAGGAACGGCTGGTACTGGCACAGAAGCTACGGAGATTACTCACGCTGGACCTGGTACTCGCTTCCGGACAGGCCGAACGAAGCTTATTTGAACTTTGACGTGCTGGTTACCAATCAGAGCGGCGGCAGCGGTTACGGCGCCGTGCTTGAATTCACCATAGAGGACAGGAACGGCAACGTCATCGAGAGGGGCAGCGTGGATCTTGCGAACACTTATCGCCCCCAGTACTCCGGAGATACTAACGGGGTAGGCTACGAAGCCACAGGGTCGTACAGGATCAGTAACCCCGGCTCGTTGCGGAACGGGTTCCGGGTCAGGGTCGAGTGGCCACCGAGGAACAATCGCTACCACTTCGGAACCCGAAGAAGCGCCGTGAAGCTGGCGTACGAGTATTAAGCTGGATTAATTCAGGAGGTGATTGGCATGATTGAAGTTAACCGAAAAGTAAGATTCTTAACGGCATTAATTATACTGGCTCTCTTTATTGCCCCGGTTATCGCCGTCGGAAGCAACGGATTTAGTTCGGCCCAACGGGACCGGGTCGAAGGGATACTTACCGAAAAATACGCCGAACTGCCGGGAATAGAGTTCGAATTCGGAGAACCGGTGGCTACTTTTGGAAGTATGACTTTCAGGCCTTACAGCAACCTGGCCCTGTCAGTCCCAAACCTTACGGATGGACTGGTAGTCGGAGTAGCGACTTACGGGGAGGTTAATTACTTATTGATGGCGGTAGAGTTACCTCAGGACATGGGACCCGATTACGGTGCAGGGCTGATAGACCTATCGACGGAGCAGGCAGTGTTTGCCGCCGTAGTTGAACTTTCCGACCAGCAAGGGAACGTCGACGAACTCGGGTTCGATTTGAGTTCTCCGGGAGGAGATTCTCCCGATCTTAATTTGACCGTTAACGGAAGAAAGTACGTGCTGGAGACGGTTATTCCAAAGTCTCTTTAGCCAGTAGAGTATAATATTCATCTACCCGCCGGATTACGCGAGGTAATTCGGCGGGTTTTTAGTTTACCGAACTTCGACGAGAGATAATCAGGGGAGAAGTACTGGACCGGGAATCATCTACCGATAACCAGAATTACCAGGGACGCAATTAGTCCCGCTCCAAACAACTGTAATACGGATCGCTCTATTCCAAATATCTTAGGCGTTTCTTCCGGTTTATTTGGTTTTGACAGGACCAGGAATTCTGCTCCTTGCCCGTCTTCCGAGCCGATGGCAAAGATATTATGCCTCGTGCCCGGTTTAAGGTTCAGTTCCTTCTCGGCTATGAGTTCTCCCGATCCTTGTTCGGTCAACCTGAACAGGTGTTTGTCAGGGGGGATTAGCCGGCACCCTCCACCCATCCTGAAAGCCAGATCGCTGTACAGGGTGGGTCCGTACTTGACCTCCAGCCGGGCCGGAGAAGTGCTTGGAACTGCGTTGGTAAACGTTACCTGAGATAGATTCTCCGTTGGAGGACAGTTGTCTATCACGTAGATTAACTCGAGATCTTCCCGATCTCCCCCGGTCACTGCGACGGTGTACTCCTTGTCCTTTCTGAACGGAAAAAGGGAATTCAGGACGACAGTGTCGGGACCTTCCCTGGTTTTACAAATTATCCGATGTTGGTCCGGGGTGACCTCGACGTAATCCGTGTTAGTTCTGAACTCGAGGTCCTGTTTGACGAGCTGTCCGTCGATCCAGATTTCTACCGGCCCGGCACCCGGTGCCAGGTGGAGAAACCTCACTCCTGTAGAGGCAGTTACTCCCAGAGGAACGAAACAGAGGATAGAGGCAAAAACCAGCGAAAATACTATCAGCAGGCCTAACTTTCCGGTAATTCCGGAGTTGTCATTCGGGCCCACTCCCTCTAATCCTGAAATCTCGAGATTTGAAAGGGATATGGTGCCTCCTATTTGGTCAGTCTATTCAGATTTATCTCTAGCAGCTATAACCTCGTCAATTATTCCGTAATCGGCAGCTTCTTCGGGAGACATGAAGAAGTCTCTTTCCGTGTCTTCCTGAATCTTTTCGAGAGGCTGGCCTGTGTGATCCGCCAGGATCTTGTTGACCCGTTTTTTCACCTTTACGAGCTCGTTTGCGTGAATCTCTACGTCGGTTGCCTGGCCCTGAGCACCGCCGAGCGGTTGATGGATCAAAACTCTCGAGTTTGGCAGGGCGTACCTCTTCCCCGACTCTCCCGCTGCCAGCAGGAGTGCTCCCATACTTGAAGCCTGTCCGACGCAGATCGTCTTAACTTCAGGCTTTACGTACTGCATCGTATCGTATATTGCCAGGCCACCGGTTACGACGCCGCCCTGGGTGTTGATATAAAGGTTGATTTCCTGGCTCGGGTTTTCGGCCTCGAGAAAGAGCATCTGGGCGATTATTACGTTGGAAAGCTCGTCCGTGACCGGACCCTTGAGAAAAACTATCCTATCCTTCAGCAGCCTGGAATAGATGTCGTAAGTCCTTTCAACTCCGTCGGTCTTGTCGACGACGAAGGGAATTTGAGATCTCGGTTCAGTCATCGTTATCCTCCTTTTCAATCAGGTTAGCAGAATCGATTAGAAACTCAAATACCTTCTCGTGTGTAAGCGAGTCCCGATACGATTCGAGCTGGTCGTTGGCTTTTAACTGGTTCTTAAATTTGATCGGGTTTACACCCTGCCTGTCCGCCTGTTCCTCGAGCTCTTCCTCGAATTCCTCGTCGGAAAGTTCAATTTCCTCCAGTTCGGCGATCTTGTCCAGAACCAGTCGCTGCTTTAACTGTTCCTCCGTTGACTCTTCCACGTCTTTGACCCAGTCCTCTTCAGTTTTCCCCTCTTGTTCAAGGAGGTTGGCGAAGGACTCGGAGCCGATCTGCTGCTTGGTTTCCTCGACTTTGTCGTTGACGATTTTTTCCAGCATTTTTTCCGGAGGAGAAAAATCGTTCTTCTCTATGATTTTTTCGAGGATTCGGTCTCCAATCTCGTCGGTTCTCCCGTCTTCTTTTTGCTCAAACAGGTCCGACTTTATCTCCGTTCTCAGCGCCTCAAGGTCTTCATGGCCCAGGTCTTTGGCGAATTCGTCGTCTATCTCCGGAAGTTCCAGTTCCTTGATATCGGATACTTCCAGTTCGATCTCCTCTTCTTCGGAACCTTCCGAGCTTACTTCGACTTCGTCCCCTACGGACTTGCCGATTAGGCTGCTCGTCGGGTTGTCCTCGTCCTCGCTTACCTCGACTTCCTGAGTGTGGCCGTCGGGATCGCTAACCGTCACGCGATCTCCCGCCTCCACGACTCCGTCTTCTTTGGGCACCAGCCGGCCGTTTTCCTCTCTCAGGGATTGCAGCTTTTCCTCAATTTCCTCTTCCGTTACTTCTTCAGTGCCGGGATCCTCTACCTCTACCCCTTTGTAATCCTCCAGTTCGATTTCCGGCATGACTTCCACGGAGGCTTCAAAGGTGAAATCCTCCCCTCGCTCGAAGTCCTCGATCTCCGTCTCCGGTTCCGATACCGGATTTATCTCGTTTTCCTCCAGCGCCGCCGGCAGGTATTCTTCTACCAGTTCGTTTTGCGCGTCCTCGTAAAAAACGTCATCGCCAAACCTCGCTTTGACGAAACTCTTGGGGACCTTGCCTTTCCTGAAACCGGGAAGATCAAGCTCCTCGACGGTCTTTTTGTATATTTCGTCAAGTTTGTTGTTTACGGTATTGCTATCAATCGTTATCTCTAGAGTTACCTCTGTCGGTTTCCTTTCTTTTATTGTAGATTTCAAGCCTTTTTACCTCCATGTAGCTACGTAATTATTGGTAAACCTGAACAATTATAGTTGTATCCCGGAATTGCTGCAACGGAGGGTATAAATCCGGCTGGCTCCGGTTCCTTGATCGCGACGATTTCCGGTAAGGCTTCTTAGGTTGAATCCTAGTGATCCTGTTAAGTCAGGGTTTTGTGATTTTAGCCTCGACCCTTTAGACTAATTTAGTATTTAAGCTTTAGAGGAGGAATACTAATATGGCAAAAACCCGTGAGCGAGATAATCTCGAAGAAGAATATAAATGGGATCTGGAAAGTATCTACGGAACGGACGAAGGTTGGGAGGAGGAATTCAAGGAAGTTGAGGCACTGCTGGACGAATTCGACCGGTTCCGGGGTAAAGTGCTGGATAGTTCGGAGACCTTGCTGGAAGTTCTAGACCTGCGAGAAAGAATTTTCAGGAGAGTCGACAAGCTATTTGCCTACGCCAAGATGAAGAGCGACGAAGACACCAGAAATCAAACTTACCAGGCTATGTCGTCACGTGTCAGGGGGTTGTATTCCAGGGCGGAGTCCTCTTCCAGTTTCATAGAACCCGAGATACAGTCTTCATCGAAAGAGGAAATCCGGGAGTTAGCGAGCGAGAACGAAGAGTTAAAGACCTACCTTCATTACTTTGACGACGTCCTGAGGCTAAAGCCTCATACCCGGAGCCCGGAGATTGAAAGCCTGGTTGCAGAACTGGAAGAAGTACTGGCCGCCCCGGGAGAAATTTACAATTACCTTACGAACGCCGACCTGGAATTTCCCGACGTCGAGGACCCCGACGGAGAGACGGTTAAGATAACCCTGAGCAACTTCGTTACGCTGCTCCAGAGGAAGGACAGGGGATTTCGACAGGAGGTTTACGAGAAATTCTTCGACCGATTCAGGGATCTGAGCAATACGGTGTCGATCTCTTACGAGAATAGCGTAAAAACGGACAACAAGCTGGCAAGTATCAGGAACTACGAATCGGCGAGGGAGAAATCGCTGGACCAAAACAAGATACCCGTCGACGTTTACGACAACCTTGTGGAAGTCGTCGAGGACAGGCTCGACCTGCTCCATCGACACCTCGAGCTGAAAAGAAAAGCAATCGGCTGTGATAAATTGAGAATGTGGGACCTTTACACCTCTATGGCGGAAACCGAAAGCCCGGACATCCCTTACGAAGAAGCCAAAGACCACGTCCTGGAGGCAGTAAAACCTCTTGGTGAGAACTATAGAAAACAGGTCGAGGGAGGATTCGAGTCTCGCTGGATAGATGTATACGAGACTTCGGGCAAAAGAGCCGGTGCTTATAGCGGAGGAGCTTACGATACTCATCCGTACATACTGATGAATTACGAGGAAGACATTTCTTCTCTATACACGCTCGCCCACGAACTCGGCCATTCAATGCATTCTAAACTTACTTCGGAGTACCAGCCCTACATTTACGAGGACTACTCGATCTTCGTCGCGGAGGTTGCCAGCACCCTGCATGAAGCGCTGCTTACGGAATACCTGCTGGAGAAGATCGAAGAGCCTGAGTTCCGGCTTCATCTTCTTGATCATTTTCTGGAGTCCTTCCGGACAATATTGTACAGACAGACCATGTTTGCTCACTTCGAGCACGAGGTTCACGAAAAGGTCGAAGCGGGCGAGGGGTTGAATTTCGACAAATTGAGCGAGTTATACGGATCTTTGAAGACCAAATATTACGAACCCGCGGATGTGGACGATAGGATCAAATTTGAGTGGATGAGGATCCCTCATCTCTACCGAGCCTATTACGTCTACCAGTATAGCACGGGGGTCAGTGCGTCTCTTGCCCTGTCGAAACAGGTATTGGAAGGTGGGCAGTCAGCTGTTGATCGTTATTTGGACCTGTTAAAGGCCGGTTCGAGCAAGTATCCACTGGAAGCCCTAGAAGACGCGGGAGTCGACATGAGCCGTCCCGAGCCGGTCAAACAGGCTCTGTCTATGTACGAGAAATACCTTAACCAGATGGAAGAGTTGATTTAAGACGGCGTACTTGAATGGAAAAGCGGGAGCAGAATGGCCCCGCTTTTCCATTCACAATTCTGGATGAAAGAAAAGGATCTTCTTATTCCTCTTGGTCGGCTTCGTCGGTTACCTGGCGTTGCCCTAAAGCGTTGTTGAGTGCCAGAAGGCCTGCACCACTTTCTCCCACCATTTTTATTTTATCGACAATATCTTCCGTGGATGCCTCTTCTTCTACCTGCTCTTCGACGAACCATTCGAGCATGTTTCTGGTTGCCTTGTCGTTTTTCTCTTCGGCCAGATCCATCAGTTCGTCGATCTTGTTCGTAATGTACTGTTCGTGCTCGTACGCATCTTCAAAAGCTTCCTGGGGCGAACTCCAGTCTGCTTTCGGTTCTTCGATCGGCTGAAGCTGTACTCGACCCCCACGTTCGTTGATGAAGTGAAATATACGCATAGCGTGTTCCATTTCTTCCTGCGCCTGAAGCTCCATCCAGGTAGCAAATCCGTCCAAAGACTCCGATTCGAAATAGGCTTCCATTGAAAGGTAAATGTAGTAAGAGTTTAACTCTTCATTGATCTGATCGTTCAACGCTTTCTCGACTGTTTTGTCTATCATGTTTCCTCCTGATAAATTTTTGGTTTTAAATATTTAAACTCAATCCTACGGTTGTAATATTTTAATAGAAATTGTTATTTATTACAACTCGTTTTTAGTTCAAATTTCCGGCTTGATTCTGTAAGAACAAGGGCGATTTCAAACGAGACGTTCGGTTTAAACGGGTAAATCATACCAATTATAGCGGATCTGGGCCAATAATCTTCCCCACCTAAACCCTGAATCTTCATAGTTTAATCCAGTTTAAGATAAAGCTTAATCCATTTTATAGACGAAAATATTTACCGACAATAAAATACAATCAAATACATTCCCGGGTATTAAAGTTGGGTTAGTTGGATAATTCCGGCCGGCCAGAGGATTCCAGCCCATGTTATAGTATTCGTCGAAATATTTCGTCTTTGTTAAGGGAGGTCAAAATGAAAAAGACGAAATTCGCCCTCGTTTCGCTGTTGAGTTTATTGGTAGTTCTGGCACCGGTTTCGACGGCTATTGCGCAAGCTGAACCGGCGAAAGGAGCAGCAGAAAAACGGGATAAGGTAAACAAAAATCGGGAGAAAGGCTCAAATAAGGCGGTCTTTGAGAAAATCGAAGATGAAGGCGGAAAAGACGTCTCCAATAAAGAACTTGCTCGAAAAGAGGGTGAGGGCCCCTTTGGAGCAATGGTAGGTGCGATAGCAGGAGCGGTGGTTGGTCTGGGCACGAGTTTGGCTAATGGCATTGTAAACCACCACGGAGCCGCAAGAATGGCCAGAGATGTAGTAGTGACAACGATGACCTGCGGTGCCGCCGGTGCGACCATAGGAGGTATGGCCTCCGGGCCAGCCTAAAGGCATTTTTATAAGTAGTAATAGGGGAGGAGAAGCCTTGCCTCCCCTATTTATTCAAATCCAACAGGGAGGTACTCTCATGGAGTTTCTATCGATCTTTAGACGGTTTGTTAGAGATATGGGAGTCTGGGGCGGAATTGTTGCTCCGTTCTTAGTTTGGCAGGTTGGGGTAGTTCTCTGGATTGGCTTCATGTTTCCGTTGATAAAAAGGGTAAATGATAGCTCGGAGGAGGCCAGCAGTATTTTGAAGGATTTCAGGTCTTTCTGGCTGGCAGGATTAAAACGAACGTTAAGGTATAAATGGGAAATTTTCTTTGCCTCCGTCGGGGGAATAATACTTACAAATATTTATTGGTTTGCTCTGCGGTTAAGTGAAAAGTTTTTACCTTCTTTTCTTTACCTATTAGTTCTTGCCATAAGCAGCTTTATCCTGGGAATTTTGTTTTTTTCGAAAGGGAACGATATTTTGTCCCATTCTCCTTCTACAGTTCTCGAGAGCGTGAAATACATTTGGGGTGGTTTTACAAACCCGTTTAACCAGGATGAAGTTTTTACGATGAAGTAAGTTGTCGAATTTACGAATAAATGTGTTAGTACTACCCATGAGTAGTTTCTTTTACTTTCAGTTTTCCCCATTTATTTATTGGTTCTATTGAAACTACCTCTAGTAATTTGATTGATGGGTTGCAACGGGAGAGGACAAATGGTTGCCATTTGAGCGACCTCTAATGGACAATGAGCGTTTGATTTCAAGAGAGTGAATGAATGTTGAGTTATTTTAGGCTACAGATTTCAGAAAGATCCTGGATTGTATTCCTGATTCCCGTCTTTGTATTGGGTCCCTTCACTGCTTCTACGCTTGCCTGGCCTGTAGATTCATATAAAGAGCTCCGATACGAGCACGTCCGCGGTCAAAATACGCTTTCCAGTTGCGGTACGGCTGCTCTCGCAACTCTGTTTTCGGAATTCTACGGAATGGAAGTCAGCGAGGAGGAGATTATCGAATTGATCAAGCCTTATCTGGAGGAAGAAATCGAACAATTAAAGGAGGGTAAATTACCCGAAGGTGGGGTCTCCATGCTGGATCTAAAAAAAGTAAGTAGAGAATTGGGAGTGCCCACTAGGGGTTATCGGATACCGAAGGGGAAGATGTTTGCCGTAATGAACAAGTTACGGGCTCCTCTTCTGGTACATCTGGATAAACCGGAAGACCACTTCGTTCTTTGCTTGACCGGTCAACGAAGAAAAATAGTTTTGGCTGACCCCTCCTGGGGTATCCGCTCGATATCAAAGGAGAGGTTTTTTGCCAGGTGGGACGGTCTGGCGCTGGCTTTTGCCCCTGATTCGAATTATCTAGATCGTGCCCGAAAGGTCGTAGATGAGATCAGCGACCGCGTGGAACAAAGAAATCTGACCGGATCCCTGTCACGGAGTTTAGCATGGGAATATTGAGGGCCGACGAGTCTCGACTTGTCGCTGCTCTGGTGCTGGCGATAGTGATATTAACTCTTGGAACCTCAAAAGGTATGTCCGAGGAAAGAATCAATCCCCTTCGATTCGGTGAAAGCCAGAAGTCATGGCAGATGACGCTCAACTTCTCCCGATACGTCGACAGGTTAACCGTGCACACTAAAAATGCCAGAGG